>JAABUZ0100007771.1_pt1 | contig 12819 bp, 14 predicted proteins | sample 5562091 | NCBI WGS metagenome assembly JAABUZ01 (sample SAMN12813069, study PRJNA571459) | rock metagenome | isolation source: Antarctica rocks | place: Antarctica: Victoria Land, Linnaeus Terrace sud | collected 2015-12-21 | reverse complement strand
CGCCCGGCCGGCGGCTCAGTCCATCCAAGGGGGGCCGCAGGCCTGACAGCAGTCCGGCGGCGGATTCTCGGCGGCACGGGGGCCGGAGGATGATGCTCTGCCAACCGGTCGTGCTGAACGGGGCGGCCGGCTCATGCGAACAGGCGTCTCCAACGCGGATTACCAGCGGCGATCCGAGCATCCAGGCCCCAGGTCGTGCCCGCCTTCATGAAGACCAGGCAGAGGAGCGGTACCCACTCGACAGCGTACTCGTAGAGCCATGGGCCGGTCGCGTCAAAGAATTGAGTGTGCAGCGCGAGCAGGGCCGCCAGAAGCGCTCCGGCCCCGGCCGCCAGGCCGAGGATGAGCAGGGCGCCGGCGGTCATCTCGGTAACCCCTACCAGCGGGCCAAAGATGGACCAGTTGGGCAGCAAGAGGTTGACGACGAGGTCATGGTAGAGCAGCACCGGGTGATGGGCGGAATCGTGCTCGAGGATGTGCTTGGCCGACTCGCTGTCGATCAGGAAGTAGCCACCGGGCCCGTGCGCGATGCCGGGCACGATCTTGGCCAGGCCGTTCGTGAAGTAGACGACACCGAAGAACAAGCGCAGGACCGCGATCGCTCTCGACATCGGCTAGCCGGCGTCGCTCCTGCCTGAGGCTGGACACCGCCGGAGATTCTGGCCTCCCTTCACTTGCCGGCTAGAGCTTCACCACTGCCGGTGAGCCGCGCCCACGTCGCAGCGGGGCACCGACTTCGTGCAGGAAGCCCAAGATCTCCCGATACGACTGGACGAGCGTCGTTTCGTAATAGGGGATGCCGTGCTCCTCGCAGAAGGCGCGGACGATCCGGTGCGCTTTGGCGACCTGGTTGCGAGGGAGGGTCGGAAAGAGATGGTGCTCGATCTGGTAGTTCAATGCCCCGTACCACACATCGGTCAGGGGGTTTGGCTTTACGTTCCGCGACGTGATGACCTGGCGGACCAGAAAACTCACGCTGGCTCCGGACTCGATCTGTGGCATGCCCTTGTGGTTGGGCGCGAAGACCAGAGCCATGTAGCAGCCGCCGCAGCACTGCTGGATCAGGATTGCCAGCAGGGCGGGGAGCGGGCCCAACACCAGCACGAAAAAGCCCACGTAGAGCGGCACGTAGGACGCCAGCAGGACCAGCTCCAGCGCCCGATACTTAGAGCGCCGCCTGACCAGGAACTGCACGCTTCTGAAGTGCATGCTGAAGCCGAGCAGGAACAGCAGGGGAAAGAAGAAGTACGCCTGGTACTTGGCGATGAAGCGACCGGCTCCCCTGGAGTCCAACGCCTGCTCTTGCGAGTAGGCGATGACACCGGGGCCGATGTCCGGGTCCAAGTCCTCGCTGTTGGGGTTGGCATGGTGGCGGTTGTGCTTGTCCACCCACCAGCCGTAGCTCATGCCCAGCCCCAGGTTGGCTGTCAGCAGCCCAACCATCGCGTTCAGCCGGCTGCTCTGGAACATCTGGCGGTGGCCGGAATCGTGGAGCTGAAAGCCCAGCTGGCCCAGTATGAAGGCGACGACGAGGGAGTTGAGCGCCACCAGCCAGAGCGGGTGGTAGAGCACGAAAAGCGTCAGACAGAGGGCCAGGCCGATGAGCTTGAAAGCGATGGAGCGAACGTAGAAGGCCGGCTGCTTATCGAGCAGCCCCGCCTGCTGGATCCGGTGCTTCAAAACGGCGTAGTCGTTAGGACCGGCCGTGGTAGACGAGGTCGGCATCAAAGCTGCGGTCATGCTGTTGATTGTGACGTGCCGGCCGCCACAGCCGACGCCGCCAAGCAGGAATGACCACTCCCACGATGTTTACGTGGCCCTGGGGCGGCGGCTCCGATCGTGCCGCAACATGATGAGGATGAGCAAACCGCCGACCGAACACCGCTTCTATCGGGAGCTGGCTGCCTGGTGGCCGCTGATCTCGCCCGCGGAGGAGTACGCGGAAGAGGCCGCCTTCGCCGCGACACTGCTCGACTCGGCAGCGATTCCGGTGCGTGACGTCCTGGAGCTGGGCAGCGGAGGGGGCCACAACGCGGCGCACCTGAAGGAGCGCTTCGCCATGACTCTGGTCGATCTCTCGGAGGACATGCTGGAGGTGTCGCGACACCTCAATCCCGAGTGCGGCCACCATCAGGGCGACATGCGCAAGTTGCGGCTCGGCCGCACCTTCGACGCCGTCTTCACCCACGACGCCGTCGACTACATGACCACGACGGCCGACCTCCAACAAGCGATCGAGACGGCATTCGTGCACTGCCGTCCGGGCGGCATCGCCCTCTTCGTCCCCGATTCGACCGCCGAGACCTACGAGGCGAACACCGACCACGGGGGGAGCGATCACCCGGACGGTCGGGGAGTGCGCTACCTGGAATGGAGCTGGGATCCTGAGCCAGCCGACAGCTGGACCCTGACGGAGTACGCCTTCCTGCTCCGGGACGCCGGCGGCACGGTGCACGCCTTGAATGAGAGGCATCGCACAGGACTGTTCAGTCGAGACGTGTGGTTGCGGCTCCTGGCCGAGGTCGGCTTCGCGCCGGCCGCGGTCACCGAGGAGACCACCGAAGACCGAACGCCACGCGAAATGTTCGTCGGCCACCGACCGCCCGCGAAGCCACCACGATGAACTGCCGAGAAACTTGGGAAGGTGGCAGCACGGCTGAAAGAGTGGTGCGGCGGAGAGGATTTGAACCTCCACGGGGAAACCCCCACTAGCTCCTGAAACTAGCGCGTCTGCCGTTCCGCCACCGCCGCCCGAAGAGGCCTAAGTATAGGTGAGGTCGAGGGGCCGGCCAAAGCAGGCGGCCACCCTCTTTGCCTCAGCCTTCACCACCCGCCGCTCGGCAGCGCCGAGGCGGCGAAGTGGCGTCACGCTCAAGCTGGTGCGGGCCGGATGCAGGCGATGACGCCACACGCCCGCGATCCGTCCGCCGAGCAGCACGGTGGGCGAGATCCAGCCGGCCGTCCGGTACACGGCTGCGCGGTGGCGGCGGTCCAGCAGGTGATCTCGCTGGGCGTGGGCCAGCAGGAACGGCTCGAAACCGGCCAGCAGCCGGCCGGGCAGCTCAATCTGCTCCGCCCGCGCGAGCGCGTCCTCATCCTCCTGCAGAGCGAGCAGCTCATGGCCGTCGACGTCCACCTCCATCAGCTCTGCAGCCAAGAGCTGGAACGAGGCGTTGACTTCGGCGGCCCTGCGAAAGCCGGCCCACTGGGCGTAATCACGCCGGCTGGCGGGACCATAGGAGCGGAGGTAGGCGCGCAACCAACGCTTGCGGGCTTCGCTCGGAGCCAGCGTGGCATAGGCTCGGCGGAGCCAGCGGTCCGGTCGCACGAAGGTGATCTCCTGACCGCGGGGCGGGCCGTGCACCAGCAGGCCGAGCCGGGCGGCCGGCCCGAGCAGTGAACCCCAGGAGTCGATGGGAACGCCCAGCCGAACGGCCAGCTCACGGCGGCTCAGCGCCTCACCGGAGTCGAGCGCCTCGGCCAGCAGGGACTCCAGCCGCCGGGCTTGCTGCAGCGTCAGGCCCATCCATTTGAGCCAGAGCTCCCGGTAGGCGGTCTCCGGCTCGAACATTGAGACGTAGAGCTCATGCTGGGAGGGCGTCAGCACGTGCAGCGTGCCTCGCATGCACCAAGCGCGGACGAGGCTGCGGTCCAGCCACAGCGCCTGGTTCAGCGAAACGCCGGCCGGCCGTTCCAGGCGCGTCCAGGCCTGCATCTCCGCCCAGCCGAGCACCTGGGCCTGGAGCCCGCAGGCGCGCTCCGCGGCGGCCGGCAGCGAAGGTTCGTCCAGCCGCCGGCTGAGGGCCAGCCGCTGAAGCCGGAACGCCGCCAGACCGCGGGCGCTGAGGGCGAGCCTCAGGCGGGCGGGGCCTCAGCCGTGCCCGGCTGGTGCAGCGGCTCGGCGGTGGCTCGGAGGGCTTTCTTGTCGAACTTGAAAGTGGATGTCTTGGGCACCTCGTCGATGAAGCGGATCTCGTCCGGCAGCCACCAGCGGGCAACCTTCCCGGTCAGGAACTCCCTGATCTCCGCCTCCGTCAGGTCGCTCTTGGCCTCGGGCCGGGGCACGACGTAGGCGATCGGGCGCTCCTGCCACTCCGGGTGCTCGACACCGATGACGCAGGCTTCGAGGACTTTGGGGTGGGCCATGATGGCGCCCTCCAGCTCGACGGAGCTGATCCACTCGCCACCCGACTTGATCACGTCTTTGGTGCGGTCGACCAGGCTGATGTAGCCGTCCGGGTCGACCGTCGCGACGTCCCCGGTGCGGAACCAGCCGTCCTCGGTGAGCCGCGCGGGATCAGCGTTGTTGTGGTAACCATTGGCGACCCAGGGGCCGCGGCATTGGATCTCGCCGAACGCCTGGCCATCCCAGGGCAGCTCCACCGCGGTGGCGAGGTCGGCGATCCTGATCTCAATGCCAGGCACGGGCACCCCTTGGCGGAGGCGGATGTCGAACTCGTGCTCTCGAGGCAGCCAGCTTCTGGTCACACCCACGCTGCCGATGGGCGAGGTCTCGGTCATGCCCCAGGCGTGGATCATCCTGAGCCCGGCTGCCTCCATGCCCTCCATCAGAGCGCGCGGGATCGCCGAGCCGCCGCAGAGCACCAGCCGCACCGTGTCCAGCTTGCGGCCGTCCTTGCGCAGCTGGGCGAGGAAGTTGATCCAGATCGTCGGTACCCCGGCCAGGAGCGTGGCAGCCTCGGAGTCGGCCAGGTCGATGAGCGATTGGGGATCGCCGGCGAAGCGGTCGGGGAAGATCATCTTGGCACCGGTAGCGCCGACCGTGTAGGGCAGGCCCCAGGAGTTGGCGTGGAACATGGGCACCACGGGCAGGACCGCGTCGTGCTCCGAGATGCCCAGGGTGTCAGTCTGCAGCCCCGCCATGGCGTGAAGGAACTGAGAGCGGTGGCTGTAGACGACGCCCTTCGGGTTGCCCGTCGTGCCGGACGTGTAACACATGGCGGCGGCCGCTCGTTCGTCGAGCTGCGGCCATTGGAACTCGTCAGACTCATCCCGCAGCAGGGACTCATAGTCGAGTAGCTCGCCCAGCTGGTGTTCGGGCAGCTCCTGCCCCTCGTCCTTGATGACGACGATCTGGCGGACGGCGGGGATCTTTCCCGCCACCTGGTTCAGCACCGGGATGAGGCTGTGGTCGACAAAGATGATGGTGTCGTCGGCGTCCTTGATGGTGAACTCCAGCTGGGCGGGAAAGAGGCGCAGGTTGAGAGTGTGGAGGACCGCGCCCAGGCAGGGGATGGCGTAGTAGAGCTCAAGGTGGCGGTCGTTGTTCCAGCAGAGCGTGGCCACGCGATCGCCCTGCTTCACGCCCAGCTTGGTGAGGGCGTGGGCCAGGCGGTGGATGCGGCGGGTGAGCTCCAGGTAGGTGATGCGCCGCAGGCCGGAATCGGTCTTGGTGACGATCTCCTTGGGCCCGTAGAGGCGCTCCATGCGCCAGAGGATGTGCTGGGTGGTCAGCGGGTAGTCCTGCATCAGGCCCTGCATTGGGGACTCCTTTCCATAGCTCGATCGGCAGCGCTCAAACGGGCGCCATTGCAAGGGATGGTAGCCCCGCCGGAGCTGGCGGTCCAGCCCCGACCGATGGCTGGGCGGGCCGGCCTCGTACCGGTGCAGGTGTGATGGCCATCTAGCGGGGCGCCAAGCCCGGTAGGTTGGCTCCCAGATGGCCGAGGCGGGACGCGCTGACTTGCACCTCCACACGCGGTTCTCGGACGGCTGGCCGTCACCCGAAGAGGTGGTGGAGAGGGCCGCCGAGCTTGGCTTGGACGTCATCGCCATCACCGATCACGACACCATCGAGGGCGCCCAGGCGGCTCGAGCCCAGGCTGGTCAGCGCCGGACGCCGAAGGTGATCATCGGCGAGGAGGTTTCCAGCCGCGACGGCCACATCGTGGGCCTCTTCCTGGAGGAACGCGTGAGGCCTGGGCTCTCCGCCAAAGCGACCGTGCGAGCCATCCACAACCAGGGCGGCCTGGCCGTCGCCGTGCATCCCTTCTGGAACCCTGCCAAAGTGGGACACGGCGGCAAGGTGCACGGCGTCGGCTGGCTGGCGGCGGAGCTGGAGTTCGACGCGATCGAGGTGGAGAACTCGACGCCCGGCTTCTACCTCCGCAACCAGATGGCCCACCGCCTGGCCTTCGACTCGGGACGGGCCCAGGTGGGAGGCTCCGACGCCCACATCCTCTCCGCGGTCGGCAAGGCCTACACGGTTTTCCCCGGCCACACCCCGCTGGCGCTGGAGCGAGCGCTGGAGGCGGGCCGGACGCGCGCGGCCCGGCTGCGTTACGAGCCCAAGGCGCTCCTGCAGTACGCCGCCTGGGGCTGGGACTTCCGCCGCAAACGGCGCCTGGCCCAAGCGCAGGTGTAAAGCAAGGCCGATGCTGACCGTCGAGGCGCTCGGCTGGCCGGGGCCGGTTGCTCTCTGGGTGAGTGCCCGCCGACCGCAGCCCCCCGCAGCACACCTGTTAGCGGCCCACATCCATCGTCGTGGCCGAAGGCCGACAAGCGGTGCCGCACCTATAATCAGCGGTCGCGCCCGCTTAGCTCAATGGATAGAGCACATGACTTCGGATCATGAGGTTAGGGGTTCGAGTCCCTTAGCGGGCAGGCGCCGAGAGGCACGATCTGGGCGGCTGGCGGAACTGGTAGACGCGCACGTTTGAGGGGCGTGTGGGGAAACCCATCCGGGTTCGAGTCCCGGGCCGCCCACACTGAGCAGACCCGGCTCTGCGGGCGGCGGTGACCACGTGTTCGCGTTGCGAAGGCACGATCAACCAGCCTGGTACACGTGCGGTACACGCTCGGTGTACGATAGGTGTATGGGTCGTGTCCGAACAAACATCGAGATCGAGGAGGGTTTCGTCGCCGCCATCATGGAGCGCTATGGCGTGCGGACCAGGACCGAAGCGGTTGCACTGGCGCTCCGCAACCTGGCCGGTCAACCCATGACCCGAGAGGAGGCGCTGGCGATGCGGGGCGCCAGGGTGATCTCGGAAGTTCCGGCCGACGCCGCCCCTCGGTGATCCTGGCCGATACATCCGCCTGGGTGGAATACGACCGGGCCACGGGTAGCGGCGTCGACCAGCGCCTAACCGCGCTGATCGGCGGGGACGGCCCGCTGGCGGTCACGGAGCCGGTGATGATGGAGGTGCTGGCGGGAGCAGTCAGCGAACGCAGGGAGTCTGATCTGCGCCGGCTGCTCCTGCGCTTCCCGTTGCTGCGCTTTGACCCCGCGGCTGACTTCGACGCGGCAGCCCGGATCTATCGCCGCTGCCGGCAGGCAGGCGTCACTCCTCGCGGGATGGTGGACTGCATGATCGCGGCGGTGGCGTGGCGCCAAGGCGCCACAGTGCTCGCGCATGACGCCGATCTCCATCGCGTAGGCCAGGTCGTCGGCATCGTTCTCGATGACGCGTCGCTCGGTGTCACCTGACAGTCAAGTCCCATCGGAGAGGACGGCCAAGGAGTTGCCAAGACCGTTCGGTGAGCTGGCAGGGCATGCGCAGCACGGTATTCTTTTGTGGCGGAGATGGTGGAAGAGTGTTTGCGATAGGTAGATGGCAATTCGGCCGGCGGGGTCTCGTGACGATTCTCGCGGCATTGGTGCTCCTGGTGGGGGTTGGCAGCGGCTCCTGGCTATACCTGCATCGCGCGACGGGCCACGGTCCCGTGGCGATGCGACCCACCCCCTCCGCCACCACCGCGCCGAGCGCCGCGCCGAGCGCCGCGCCCGCCGCCACCCCGAGCCCCGCTGCCGCAGCAGTACCGCCGGACGGGGTGCATCCCGCCCGGCTCGTGATCCCCAAACTCACGGTAGATGCCAAGGTGGAGAACAAGGGCATCGACAAGCACAACCAGATGGAGGTGCCGGACGATCCCAACGACGTCGCCTGGTACACCTTCACCTCCCTTCCCGGCGGCGGCAGCAACGCCGTCTTCGCGGGGCATCTCGATTGGACCACCGGTCCAGCTGTCTTCCAAAAGCTGAAGGACCTCCAGCCCGGTGATGCGGTCCAGGTGAAGGATCCCAACGGAGCCACGGTGACGTACAAGGTCACCGAGAGTCACGACTACTCGGCCGACACCGCGCCGGTGGCGCAGATCATCGGCAAGACTCCCAAGGACACGGTGACGCTGATCACCTGCAGCGGCAGTTTCAGCCGCTCCAGGCAGGCCTACACAAACCGTCTGATCGTCAAGGGCGAGCGCGTCAGCTAGGCGGCCCGCCGCCTACACAAGCCGGTCAGCGCCTTTCAGCGCGTGTACCCTTTGCAGCAAAAAGGAGGGCAGATTGGCTGACATCGCTCGGCGTTCAGACGCGAGTCCCGGCCGGTTGATCTCGTTCGAGTGGTACAGCGCCATGCGGGGCAGCGCCAGGGGTGCCTTTTGGTCATCCTTCGCCGGCTGGTCGCTCGACGCCTACGACTACATCATCTTCACCTTCGCGCTGACCGCGATCGCGGCCACGTTCGGGCTGAACCGCGGCCAGACCGGCCTCATCGGCACCGTCACCCTGGTCGTGTCTGCCTTCGGCGGCATGCTGGCCGGGTTGCTGGCCGACCGCATCGGCCGCGTCCGCACGCTGATGGTGACGATCGGCGTCTACAGCGTCTTCACACTGCTCTCCGGCTTCTCCCAGTCCTACGGCCAGCTGCTCCTCTTCCGCGCCCTCCAGGGTCTGGGCTTTGGCGGCGAATGGGCGGCCGGCGCCATCCTGATCGCGGAGCTGTCCGATCCCGTCCAGCGTGGCCGGGCTCTGGGCTGGATCCAGAGCGCCTGGGCCATCGGCTGGGGGCTTGCCAACCTGGCCTTCCTGGTGGTGTTCAGCCTGGACCATGACAAGCAGGCCTGGCGCTTCCTCTTCTGGCTCGGCATCCTGCCGGCCCTGCTCATCCTCTACATCCGCCGCACGGTGAAGGAGCCACCGATCTTTCAGGAGACCCGGGCGGCTCGCGAGCAGCCAGGGGGCGAAGCGGCGCCGGCCCGCCGGCAGCCGCTGCTCGAGATCTTCAGCCCGGGCCTGCTCAAGACGACGCTCTTCGCCTCGCTGCTGGCGACCGGCGCCCAGGGCGGCTACTACAGCTTCACCACCTGGCTGCCGACCTATCTTCAGAGTTCGCGCCACCTAAGCGTGCTTGGCACCGGGACATTCCTGTTCATCACGATCGCGGGTGCCTTCTCCGGCTACGTCGTGAGCGGTTACGTGAACGACTGGATCGGTCGCCGTGGCACCTTCGCCATCTACGCCGTGGCCAGCGCGGTGATGATCCTGCTGCTCACACAGCTACCGACCGACACCCTGCGTGTGGTGCTGCCGGTGGTCACCTTCGTGCTGGGCTTTGCCGCCAGCGGCATCTTCAGCGGCTTCGGCTCATATTTGGCCGAGCTCTATCCAACTCGCTCCAGAGGTGCGGGGCAGGGGTTCTGCTACAACTCCGGCCGGGCGGTGGGCGCTCTCTTTCCAACCGCCATCGGATTCCTCTCGGCCGCCTCCGGGCTGGGGGGCGCCATCGCGTTCGGGGCGGGCGCCTATGCCCTCTGCCTGCTGGCGCTGCTGTTCCTGCCTGAGACCAAGGGCCGAGAACTGGTTCCCGTCGACTGAGAGAGAGCGGCCGGCGAGCCGGCGCCACCGCGGGCGGAGGGCCAGCTCCGCCGGCGTCTGGAAGCTGGGCATATCTCGCGGCCGGCCCCGCTGGCCATTTCCTGCCGGCCGCGCGAGCAGCCTGGCGCTGGGCTTGGTTGGGGTACGCTTCAGGAAGGATTTCCGATGACATTCAGGTTCAAGCTGTTGCACCCGGTACTCGCTCTCGAAGAGCATCTGGCTGGTGCCACGGAGATCAAGCCTGAGCCCGATCTCGATTCCAAGACCGGCGATCCGACTATCCCGCTGGTCTACGTCAACCTGGGCCGAAAGCTATACATCCCCCAGAAGACGCGTCAAGAAGTGTTGGGCAGGCCGCTGCAGCACGGCGATCTTCACTAACGGCTACGACTAATAGCGTCGGCTGCTCGTGTGATCGAAACGGGAGTACGTGTCGCATGCCAGCGGCTGTTGGCATTCTGAGAAGTCTTGCCGGTTTGAGTCGACCGCTGGCAGCTGAGCGGCGGTGAACCGGACCCGAACTTCCTCATTCGTCATCCAGCCCCAGGGCACGTACTCGCTGGAGGCGAGTTCGCGCTTCCTGTGGGGCTTCAAGCCGGCCAGCTACCACGGCCCCAGAGAGCCCGATCATCTGCATCTCGCCTTCAACGGCACTGACGGTCCGGTCGGCGTCTGCCTGCGCGAGCGGGGCGGGCAGGTCGAAGGGGAGGCTCACGGGGAGGACGGGGAGCAGGTTCAGCGGCAAGTGGCGAGGATCCTATCGCTCGACGTGGATGGCCGCCCCTATGACGAGGTCGGCCGCCACGACCCCGTCATCGGTCGGCTCCAACAGCAGTACCTGGGGCTGCGGCCCGTGCTCTGGGTCGATCCCTACGAGGCCGCCTGCTGGGCGGTCATCTCCACCAGAATCACGATGGTGCAGGCGGCGGCAGTCAAGGAGCGGCTGGCCGAGGAGTTCGGCGGCAGCGTGGACATGCACGGCGAGCGGCACCGCGTCTTCCCTTCGCCGGCGGGGCTGCTGGAGAACGCCCAGCGGCTGGCCGGGTTCCGCGGTCTCTTCGGCCGCAAGCCGGAGTATCTCCTGGGCATTGTCCGCGCCGCTCTGGACGGGCAGCTTGCGGCCGAACGGCTTCGCTCTCTGCCGGCAGAGGAGGCCATTGCGCAGGTGAAGCGGCTGAACGGCATCGGCCAGTTCGGCGCCGAGCTGATCGTGTTGCGGGGGGCGGGCGAGCCAGACTTCCTGCCGAGCGGCGAGCGGCGCCACTTGGGCGCCATTGCCAGGCTCTACGAGCTGCCTGACCCGCCCCCTCGCGACAGCGTGGAGGCCATCGCGGAGAACTGGCGTCCCTTCCGGACCTGGGTCTGCGTCCTGCTGCGAGCCTCCGCCTCGCCGAGCTAGTTGTACTGGCGCGCGTTTCGGTAAGCGGCCAGCGGGCAGACTACACCTGGGATGGCCGAGTCAGAAGCGTCGTCGAAGGGGCTTGATCCGGTCAGCCAGTTCCCGCAGCTGTATCAACGCGAGTACGCCAGCATCTACCGGACGGTCCGGGCCATCCTGCTCGATCCGGCCGAGGCGGAGGACGTTACGCAGGACAGCTTCGCCAAGGCCTACCGCGCGCGGGCGCGCTACCGGCCGACCGCCCCGGTCGGCGCCTGGCTGCACCGCATCGCCGTCAACACCGCGCTCTCACATCTGCGCCGCCGCCGGCTAGCACGCCTGCTGCCGGCGCGGCTGTTCCAGCCGGCGGACGAGCGCGATTATCTCCGCAGCGAAGCGCGGGACGCCTGCGAAGTGGCGCTGGCCGAGCTCAGTCCCCCGCTCCGGGCGGCCGTGGTGCTGCAGTACTTCCACGACTACTCGCGGGAGGAGACGGCGCGCATCCTCGGGATCCCGAGCGGGACTGTGGCTTCCCGGACGGCCAAGGCGATGGCGCTGATGCGGGCGAAGATGAGCTCTGGCGAACAGATGCCGCTGGTCGTAGGTTCTCTGAGCAGTGATGGTTGACGAGCACACCGATCTTCGCCAAAGGCTGAGCGGTGCCATCGGAGGCTGGGAGCCGGCGCACGGCCCGGACTTCCGCCACCTGATCCACCGGGCCCACGCTCCGTGGCGGCGGCCGATCGCGAAGGCGTCCGGCGTGTCAACGGCGCTTCTGGCCGTCCTCTTCACGCTGGCGATGCTCATCGTTGTGTTCGGCCCGGCGCTGCCGGGCGGCGGCGACCTCCGGGCGCACCTGGTTTCCGGCCTGTAACGGGCAAGGCGCGCCGGTGCAGGCCGGGGCTCGTTCAGCGCAAGCCGAGCACGGTCTGCAGAGCGGCGTCGACCTCGGCCATCTCGCGTCTTTACCCTGGAGTGTTCGGCGGCTTGAACAGTTCGATTTGTTCACCCCGACCCGCCGCTCGCGCGCTCTTCACAACCGTCGTGGCAGCCGCTAGGTCCCAGAGTGCGAGGCCGTGCGACTCGAAGAGCAGCGGACCACCGCCCTCGGGCACCTCGGCAGTGCCCGCCAGCACGGAGCCCAGCTCCAGGCAACCGGCGAAGTCATAGCCCGCGCTGAGCAGGTCGCCACTCTCCAGCTCCGCCGTCGCCCGCTGGTCCACCACCACCGCCCGGCAACTGCGCACAAGATCCGCAGGTAGCTCGCTGCGGTCGGGCATGTTGCAGCCGGCGCCCACGACCAGCGCGTCGGGCTTCACCCAGCCGGCCTCCAGCACCGGGGTGGCGCTGCTCGTGATGGTCACGACGACGTCCGCACCGCGCACGCATTCCTCGGCCGACCCGGCCGGCCGCCCTCCCACTGCCTGGGCAAAGCGGGCGCGCCTGCCCTCGTCCCGGCCGTAGACCCGCAGCTCGACGACGTCCAGGCAGGCGCGGAGCGCTGCGATTTGGGTCCGGGCCTGCCAGCCTGTGCCGACCACCGCCACCGTCTTTCCGCCCGAGCCGGCCAGCGCCCGCGCCGCCACGCCCGTTGCGGCGCCAGTGCGCAGGGCGCCCAGGCGGTTGGCCTCGATCATGGCGATCGGCGCGCCGGCCAGATCGATCAGGGTGACCAGGAACCGAGCCTGGCCCCCTCCGATCGTGTAGGCCTTCACCCCGGTCACCCCACCCGCCGGCCAGCTGGCGAACATGACGTTCAGCACGCCGCCGGGCGGAAAGACCCGCCGGCGCGGCTGATTCTGCGCCTCGCCTCGGCCCAGAT
>JAABUZ0100007766.1_pt1 | contig 12827 bp, 19 predicted proteins | sample 5562091 | NCBI WGS metagenome assembly JAABUZ01 (sample SAMN12813069, study PRJNA571459) | rock metagenome | isolation source: Antarctica rocks | place: Antarctica: Victoria Land, Linnaeus Terrace sud | collected 2015-12-21 | reverse complement strand
ACTCATCAACAACGCAGGCATCGGCAGTGTTGGACGTCTCGAGCGGATGTCACAGGAGGACATCCGCCGGATCCTGGACGTGCAGCTCCTCGGGACGATCTGCGGGTGACGCGCGCCGCACTCGAGGCGGCAGGGCTATGGCCGCATCGTGGTGACGACCTCGGGTGTGGGCATGTTCGGCTCGCCCCGGTCTTCGGTGTACGGCGCCGCCAAAGCGGCGGTCGTCGGCTTGATGCGCTCGATCGCGCTGGATGTCGTCGGCACGGGGATCAGGATCAACGCCATCTCTCCCATCGCCGACACGGCGATGTCGGATGGGTTCCTCAGGCATTTCCCGGACCTGCCACGACAGCAGTACACGACCGAGGTGGTCGCGCCCGTCGTCGCCCACCTCTGTCATCGGGACTGCCGGCTCAACGGGAAGGTGCTGAGCGCCGGCGGCGGGCGGACGGCGCGGATCGCGACGACGACGGGCAGAGGTCTGTTCGACCCGGCATCGGACCATCGGAGCCTCGCGGCATCGATCGGGCTGTTGCTCTCCGACCGAGATCTGGTCGCGCTCGGGTCGGCCGAGGACGAGTTCGCGCTGCTCCCGGCAGCCGGCGGCCCGGCTGGGGCACCACGGCCCGCCACGGAGCGAGCACCCGCAGTCTCCCGGAGCCGGGACCGGGCGTGCATGTTCACCTCGACGATGCAGGTCGATCCCGGCAGCATCGAGCAGTTCCTGGCGGTTCTCGGTCCGGTCTTCAAGGTGCTCGACGAGCAGCCGGGCTGCGAGTTCGCCTATCTGGTGCGCGCCAACCGGGCGCCGGCCACCTTCATGCTCTTCGAGCGGTGGGCGGACCGCGCCACCTTCGAGCGGTTCAAGGCGAGCGACTACTGGATCGACTACATGGCCGCAACCGAGCCGCTGTACTCGGGCGAGCGGGTGGTCGTCGGTTGGCACCTCCTGGAGAAGCGGGTGCGTGACGGTGCCTGACGGAAGCCTGAACGGGAGGGTGGCGATCGTCACCGGGGCCAGCCGCGGCATCGGGCGCCAGCTCGCCCTCGCCCTCGCCGACCATGGGGCAAGCGTGGTCGTCGCGGCCCGATCCGTCGAAGAGCGCCGGACGCTGCCCGGCACGGTCGGCGAGACGGTGTCGCAAATCGTCGAAGCGGGTGGCACCGCCCTTGCCGTCCGCTGTGACGTGAGCCAGCCAGCCGACCTCGAGGCGATGGTCGCCACGGCGGTGGAGGCATTCGGACGGTTGGACCTGGTGGTCAACAACGCTGCAGACATGGTGGGCCAGGACCTCGAGCCGATGGTCGAGGCGATGTTCGGGACCTCGCAGCCCGCAGCACCGTCCGCAGCAGACCTTTACGAGCGGTGGGCGCAGCAGTTCGCCACCAACGTCCACGCGCCCTGGTACCTGTCGATGCTGGCGGCCCGGCACATGCGGGCGGGAGGCGGTGGCGTGATCGTCAACGTCACGTCGGGGGCGGCGCGAGCCGTGCCCGTGGCCGAGGTCCTGGTCGATGTCCGCCGAGAAGCGCACGCGACGCAACCGCAGCGTCGGGTATGCCGCGTCCAAGGCCGCACTCGATCGATTGACCAACGCCATCGCCGCCGATCTGGCGGGTGACGGCATCGCCGTGACCGCCGTGGACCCGGGGGCGACCCGCACCGAGCTGGCCGACCTGATCGCAGCCCGAAGCCTCCTCGACCCCTCGGGGATGGCCCCGATGGCGCGCACGGTCGACGCGGTCCTCGGCATCGTGACCGCCGAGGACCCCATGGCGCTGACCGGCACGGTGATCGGGGCGTAGCTCGCTCGACCCTTAGCGCACCTTCTAGTGCGACGACGCTCAGTCGGGCAGGCCCCGACGGGCCACGAGCTGGTGGGCGATCACGTTGCCTTGGATCTCGTTGGTCCCTCGCCCACGATCATCAGTGGCGCGTCGCGGAGGTAGCGCTTCACGTCGTAGTCCGTCGAGTACCCAGACCCGGAGGTTTCCCTGTCGTCGTGGAGGTTGAGGTGGCGGGCCCCCCGTCTGGCACCGGCATGTCTCGGGCGTCCACCAAGACGACCCACAGACAAGGGGGCCACCACGATGAAGGACCATCAGTACGAGGTGATGGACGCGACGATCCCGCTGCGGGGAGCGTGCGCGTGGCGATGGACGACATTGCGGCGACGATGCAGCAGGGGCTGCTGGCGATGGTGGTCAGCGCCGGGCTGGGGGTGATGCGGGGCTGATGAAGGAGTCGGTGACCGCCTTGTGCGGCCCGAAGGGCCGCCACGGCCCGCAGCGGCTGGCGGTGCGTGATGGCAGCGAGGACGGGTCGGTCACCTTGGGCGGCCGCCGTGTCCCGGTGCGCCGTCCCTGCGTCCACGCCGCCGACGGGTCGAAAGAGCTGCCCATGGCTGCCTACGACCTGATCGCCGGTACCGACCTACTCGGGGAGCGGGCGATGGCCAGGATGGCTGGTCAAGTTGAGCTGCCGGCGCTACTCGGTCCTTTCGCATGGAAGGCGAGCATCGTCTCGATCACGTCGCCGACGTGGGAGTTGAGGTAGCGCTCGGTAGTCGAGAGGTGGGCATGCCCCATCACCCACTGGATGTCGGTCAGCGGGACGTACGGATCCCGCGCTCTTCGATAGGGGGCGGTGTGGCGAGGATCGTGCAGGGACCAGCTCGCCCCGAGCGCTGCGCTCGCCCGGTTGGACATCGCCCGTGTGGCGTCGTAGCTGAGGAGACGGCGCGGGCGTCACAGCGTCCACCACAGCGCCTGGTCGGGAGCGGTCGGCACGTCGCCTTGGAGCTCGGCCCGGTAGAGGCGGAGCCAGACGAGGGCATCGGGCGAAGCCAGCACCTGCTGGAGGGCCCGAGTGGCTTGGCTGACCACGGTGATGAGCTGGCGACCCGGATCGGCGTCGCCGACCGTTGCACCGAGCAGCTCCGAGGCGCGGACACCGGCGGAGACGGAGAAGGCGACGAGCGCCCGGTCGCGGTGCGAGGAAAGCTGGGCGGACAGCTGATCGAAGGCCTGGTCAGGGATCATCGAGGGGCGTGCGTGGTGAGCTTCGGCCGGTAGCGGCCGCGGCGCGCTCCCGCATCGTGGACCAGTCGGTCTGCTCGGTCACCGTCTCCCCGGGAAGCAGCCGCAGGATCGCGACGAGTCCGCCCTGGAGCCGGTCACGGGTCGTCTCCGGGTCGGTGCCCATCATCAGGTGCGTCCGACGCCAGCCGCCCCGGGCCGGCGCTGAACAAGACCCTGCCCCTGGTCATGTGGTCGAGCTGGATGAGCCGGTTGGCAGCGTTGAGGGGGTGGTGGTACGGCAGCGAGATCACGCCGGTGCCGAGCCTGATGTGGCTGGTCCGCTCGGCGGCGGCGGCGATGAACACCTCCGGGGAGTCGATCGTCTCGAGCTCACCCGAGTGGTGCTCGCCGATCCACACCTCGTCGAAGCCGAGCTCGTCGAGCCACTCCCCAGGGGTGGAGATCCCGCTCGAGCGCCAGCGTCGGGTTGTCGTGGATCGAGTGGAACGCGGGCGAGGAGCACCCCGTGGCGTGGCGGGGGTGCCATGGCGGAGCACACGAACCCCGCGCCGACGAGGCCCCGTCGGCACTTCGTGCTCACGGAGACGGCGGTCCGAAGAGAGAGCCCCGAGTCCCGGTCGGTCGAGCCCACATGCAGCCCAAGGAGTGCCCATCCAGCGTCTCGGCCTACGCTCGTGCTCCACCTGAGCAGCACCAGATAGGGGAGCAGCGATGACGACCGGCAACCCGACGGCGGACCGTCTCGACGTGTGCGAGGCAGTCTACCTCTACGCCACCGGCGTCGACACCAGGGACTGGGGCCTCTACCGATCGGCGTTCTGTGACGACATCCAGGTCGATATGTCGTCCTTCAACGGCACCGCCCCGCGCTCGACCACGGCTGACGCCTGGGTCAGAGGGGTTGTGCCGATCTTCACCGGCCTCGATGCCTCACAGCACTCGATGACCAACCCTCGCGTGACGCTCGACGGTGACCGGGCCACGTGCACCGTCTACATGCAGGCCGACCATGTGCTGGAGCGGCGTGGGGAGCCGGTGTTCTTCACCATCGGCGGGTACTACATCGACACGCTCGAGCGCGTCGGCGAGCGGTGGCGCATCAGCTCGGTGACGCTCACGGTGCTGTGGCGACGGGGCGATGCCTCCATCATGGCCGAGGCCACCGAGCTGGGGCGGCGCCGCCTCGAAGCAGCGCACCGTCCCCGAACGTGATCGTCGCTGCACCGCGCTCAGCGGTGTCTCGACGAGCCCTCTGGCCCCACCAGCGCCTGACCGGTCTGCGTGTCCCGCCAGCGCCGGGCGCCCCCGACGAGGGTCGCGAGCCCAAAGGTGACCGCAAAGCACGGCAGTGATGCGCCCCAGGAGGTGTGCGTCCCGGCGTCGGGCAGTGCGGTCGTCACCAGGCGCTGCCACCACGCCGGCATGGTCCCGGCTGCGACGAGCCAGTGGTACACGACGAAGCCGACCACCCAGGCGAGGATCATCGCCGGGCGCAGCTCGGGGTCGTGCGGGCGACGAGCCCCTCGCAGGCCACCGCTCACCCAGTCGGCGAGCAGCACGGCGAAGAGGGGGACGAAGACCGAGCCGAGCAGGAACAGGAACGCCTCGAACGCCCCGACGTCCACGACAGCTGCCAGTGCCGCCCCCAGCGCACCGATCGTGATCACGGCGGCGGCGCGCGGGAGTCGAGGGAAGACGTTCTGGGTGCTCACCGCCCCTGAGTAGATGTCCGCGAACGCCTCATGCGTCTCACCGGCCAGCAGGGACGCCAGCAGCAGCACCCCGACCGCGGCCCCGACGGACAGGCCGAGGACCGAGAGTGCGATCCCGGCCGGCGATGCGTCGGTCAGGCCGGCACCGAGCACGAGCAGCGCTCCGAGCGCATAGAACCAGCAGTTGCCGACGGCGTAACCAGCGAAGGTGCCGACAAAGTTCTCACGCCGTCCAGTGGAGAAGCGGTTGTAGTCAGCCACGAGCGGCAGCCACGACACGGGCTGGGCGACCACAAGGTCGACACCCACGGCAAGTGGTGCACCGCGGCGTGGCCCACTGAGAAGGTGACTGAGCCCGTGATGGGTGACCAGGTAGACGGTGAGGAACCCGGACCCGGCGAGCAGGATCCAGATCCCGGCACGCTTCAACCAGAGCTGGACGAGGCGCACGGGACCGAGCAGGGCGAGCGCGCTACATCCGATGGCCACCAGGGCCAGCCAGACGCCGAATGCCGTGACACCGAGCAGCTGATCGGAGATGCGGCTCGCAAACTGGGCCATGGCCCAGAACTCGAACGCCGTCCACCCGATGAGCTGCACGACATTGACGACCGAGGCGCCGTAGCTGCCGAAGCGTCCCAGCACCGGTCGCAGGAGCGTCATCGTCGGGACGCCCCGGTCGTGGCCGGCCACACCGACGAGGGCGAGCAGCAGCGATCCTGCCACCGAGCCGACCACCATGGCGAGCGCCGCAGTGCGCATGTCCATGCCGAGCCCGGCGCTGGCTGCGGGGGTCACCATGACGGCGCCGGCGGCGAGCACCAGGACCCCGACCGCCAGGTCTGCCCACAGCACGGCGACCTCTGCGGTGCCGAGGCGGCGAAGCTTGTGGGGCACGGGCTCGATCCCGACGTCCGCGTCGGTGAGCGGCTCTTCGAGTGTGGTCATCACGCATCTCCCCGTCGAGCGTCGGTGTCCCCTGACGCGCTGGCTGCTGATCGGCCTCGGAGTCGAGCGCCTACCGACAGCCCCTCCCGGGGCGGGTAGGGCAAGGGGCCGTCCTCGACGAGCCCGGACCGGCTGTCCTCCCATCCAAGGTGATCGATCGGGCCGTGGCCCGAGCCGAGGCGCCAGTTCCTCGCCCCTGCCAGGCCGGCGCTGACGTAGGCCTTCGCTACCTCGACGGCCTCTGGGACACCCGAGCCGCATGCCAGCCGAGCGGCGATCGCGGAGGCCAGGGTGCAGCCGGTGCCATGGACGTTGGGCGTCGCTACTCGCGCAGAGCGCAGCTCGATGGCCCGATGGCCATCGAAGAGCACGTCGACGGCGTCACCGTGAAGGTGACCTCCCTTGATGAGCACGTAGCGTGCCCCGGTCGCAGCCAGCTGCGCCGCAGCGCCTCTCATCTCCGCCACGTCACCGAGCGTCCGGCCGACGAGGATGGACGCCTCCCGCAGATTGGGGGTGACCACGAGGGCGTGCGGGAAGAGCAGGCGCAGGTACGCAGTCTCGGCATCAGCATCGAGGAGGCGGTCACCGCTGGAGGCCACCATCACCGGGTCGACGACGAGGTTCGCGAGCTCCCCGGCCCGGGCTCGGCGGGCGACGACCTCAATGTTCGCAGCGGTGGCGAGCATGCCAGTCTTGACCGCCGCCACACCGAGGTCGGAGAGCACGGCGCTGAGCTGGGCGTCGACGAAGTCGGGCGCGACGACGTGGACACCGAAGACACCGGCCGTGTTCTGGGCAGTGACGGCGGTGATGACGCTGGTCCCGAACACGCCGTGTGCGGCGAAGGTCACCAGGTCGGCCTGGATGCCTGCGCCGCCCCCGGAGTCGGAGCCGGCGATGGTGAGCGCCACCGGTGGGCCCACCCGTCGCCGCTCGCCGGGACGCGCGTCCGTGGCCACCGGGTCCTGCCCTTGCGCGCTCGGCTGACAGTACGTGGCCACCTGGTCACTCCCGGGCCCGCGCCCGGTCACTCGACGTCCTGGTGGGCGAACTCGGCGGTGCCGGCGACCGGCGACGAGGCCTTGGCGTAGAGGCGCCTGGGGATCCGCCCCGCGAGGCGTGCCAGGCGCCCGGCCTCGACCGCCTTGCGCATGGCCTCGGCCATGCGCGCCGGGTCCTGGGCCCTCGTGACTGCCGACGCCAGCAGGACCCCGTCGCATCCGAGCTCCATGGCGATCGCCGCGTCGGACGCCGTGCCGATGCCGGCATCGAGGATCACTGGCACGCGGGCCGCCTCCCGGATGATGGACACGTTGTAGGGGTTGCGCACACCCATCCCACTGCCGATCGGGGAGCCGAGCGGCATCACCGCTGCGCACCCGATCTCCTCCAGGCGGCGGGCGGTGATCGGGTCGTCGTTGGTGTAGGCCAGCACCACGAAGCCGTCGTCGACCAGCTGGTCGGCGGCATCGAGGAGCTCGACGACGTCGGGAAGCAGGGTGCGGTCGTCGCCGATGACCTCGAGCTTCACCCAGTTGGTGGCCAGGGCCTCACGGCCGAGGCGTGCCGTGAGGACAGCGTCGCGCGCCGTGAAGCACCCGGCGGTGTTCGGCAGCACCCGCACGCCAGTGCGCTCGAGGACCGAGAGCACCGAGCCAGCGGCCGACGCGTCGACGCGTCGCATGGCCACCGTGGCGAGCTCGGTGCCCGATGCGATGACCACCTGCTCGAGGGACTCGAGGCTCGATGCCCCGCCCGTACCCAGGAGCAGGCGGGACGCGAACGTCTCACCGGCGATGACGAGAGGGTCGTCCACGGTCAGCCTCCTTGGGCGGCGGTCAAGATCTCGACTCGATCGTTCGGGTGAAGCTCGGTCGTGGCCCAGCGGCCCCGGGGGACCACCTCGTCGTTGAGCGCGACGGCGATGCCCGATCGGCCTCGCCCAAGGCCGATCACGAGCTCCTCGACCGTCGTCGACCGGGCGAGGTCGTCATCGACGCCGTTGAGGGTCACGAGCACGAGAAGCGACCCGGGTCGAAGGGGCCGATCGCCGCGGGGCTGTGGCCGCTCACCACCAGCTCGGCGACTGCATCTGCGGTGACGGGAGCGAGCAGCACCCCGTTGCGGTAGTGGCCGGTGGCGATGACCAGCCCTCCCACGCCCGGAGCTGGGCCAATGATGGGGGCGTTGTCGGGCGAGCCCGGCCGCAGCCCGGCGTGGGTCTCGACCAGCTCGAGCTCGGCGATGCCGGGAAGGACCTCGCGCGCATCTCGCAACAGGTCGTGGACGGCCCCGACGGTGACGGTGGTGTCGAAGCCCTGCTCCTCCACGGTGGCGCCGAGGACCACCTCGCCGTCGGCCCGCGCCACGACGTAGAGGTGCGAGCCGGCCACCTGGCACCGCAGGTTGTGGGCGAGCAATGGCGGGTCGGTCGGCGCCCGGAGCCGAAGGATCTGCCCCTTGACCGGGCGTACCGGCGGGACCGCTCCCGGAGGCAGGCCCATGGCTCGGCCCGACCAGCAGCCCGCCGCCAGGACAACCTGGGCGGCGCGCCACGAGGTGCCATCGGTGGTCCGGGCACCGAGCACCCGATCGGCGCCGACGACGATCGTCTCGACCTTCTCGGCCACCAGCACCGCACCTGCCCCCTCGGCCCCGGCCCGGAGGGCTGCGCCCAGGCGCCGGTTGTCGACCTGGTGGTCACCGGGGACGAGAACGCCCCCCCGTACCCTCGGCGACAGCAGCGGCTCCAACCCTCGGCACTCCCGGGCTGAGAGGCGCTCGGCGTGAAGGCCAAGGCGACGCTGGAACGCGAGGAGGTCATCGAGCACGGCCCGATCGTCGGCCTCGGCCGCGACGCTCAGGGTCCCGCTCTCGCGGTAGCCGACGTCAGCGCCGGTGGCGTCCTCGAGCTCGGCGACGAACGAGGGGTAACGCTCGGCCGCCGCCAGGTTCAGCTCCAGGAGCTTCTCCTCGCCCCAGCCCACCTCGGTGACGGGGGCGAGCATGCCTGCCGCGCTCCAGGAGGCGCCCATGGCCGGCGCCGGGTCGAGGACCGTCACCGCCATGCCCGCTCGCGCCAGCTGCCAGGCGATGGCCAGGCCGATGACGCCGGCGCCGACGACAACGACGTCGGTGCCCTCCGCGGCCTGCGGCATCACACCCGGCCTCCGCGGGCCATCCGGCTCGGGCTGTCCTGGCTCGGGCTGTCCTGGCTGGGGCTGTCCTGGCTCAGGCTGTCCGTGCGGGCCATGCTGCCCGGGATGTTGCGCTCTGGCTGTCCTGCTCGCCGCACCGCGCTCACGCTCCTTGTCCGGCGGAGCACGACAGGCGAGTGAGAGGGGGCTCCCTGCGCCGGCATTACCCGGATCAGGTTCGGACGGTCGGTGACAGCTGCACCCTCTCAGCCCGACCAGCCGGGCTCCCGTGCCCCGCTGACCCTATCGCCCGCGGCACGCCTCTGCTACAAAGATCCATCGACGGCTGCGGAGATAGCCGGCCCCGCGACGGCTGCGACAGCTGTCGCCAATCCCGACGGCGGTGGCCGCGGGCGGGAGATGTGACGCGCAAGGGCGCGAGCTCGGCCGGCGCTCAGCGGGGGGCGAGGGCCTCGAGCGCCTCGTGGGCTCGGCGCATCGAAACGACGGGATCGGCACCCGGTGAGCCGATCTCGGGGTCGAAGTTCAGATCGAGGAACGTCTCCGTGACGCCGGCTGCTGCCAGGTTGACGAGGTCGCCGCGGATCTGATGCAGCGAGCCGACCAAGGGCGCGCGTTCAGCGGCGCGGACCCTGACCACACCTCGGCAGACGAAGCGCAGGCCCTCGGCATCTCGCCCCGCATCACGGGCCGCCGAACGGACGACCTCGATGGACTGGTCAATGTGCGCCAGGTCGGCCTGACTGCTGCTGATCCAGCCCGACGAGAGACGCCCGGCCCGACGGAGGGCGGCTCGGGCCCCCCCACCGAGCAGCACTGGAGGATGAGGTCGCTGGACCGGCTTGGGATCGATCCGCGAGCGCGGCACCCGGTAGAAGACGCCCTGGTAATCGACTACCTCATCGGCCCAGATAGCCGAGAGACAGCGCAGGAAGTCCTCGGCCCGGGCACCTCTCGCCTCGTAGGGCGCCCCAGCCGCCTCGAACTCCTCTCGCAGCCACCCGATCCCGATGCCGACATCGAGGCGTCCCCCAGACAGATGGTCGATCGTCGTGAGGGCCTTGGCAAGCACGATCGGCGCCGAGTACGGCGCGTTGACGACGGCGACGCCCAGTCGCGCCCTGCTGGTCTTGCCGGCCAGGAAGGCGAGCACTGACAGAGGCTCGTGAACGCTGCGGTACTGGGGAGCGAGCCGCTCGCGATCGCCCTCGAGCGGGGACAGCAGCCGTTGGAAGGCCCACAGCGACGTATAGCCGAGCTCTTCGGCCCGGGTGGCGATCTCTGCGCAGTTGTGAGGGGTCGCCCACGATCCCGACACGGGAACTGCGAAGCCGAGCTGCACCTGGTCAGCCTATCGAGGTGACCGCATCGGGTGACCTGCCGAGGACTCGAGATGCTGGCTCCGGCCCTTCAGGAGGGCTCGCTCCTGCCGGTGCCGGCGTTGAGCCAGCTGCCGAGGTCGGTGAGCGTGTCCCCGTTGGCCTGGACCATTCGGATCCACGGGTCACAGATCACGTCGAGGCCGGGGATCTGCTTGCCGTCACAGGTGTAGGGGTGCGCCATGAAGTTGGGCTCGTTGCTCGCCGAGCTCATGAACGTGTTGATCGATGCCGGCGTGGCGTCGGGCCCCACCTTGGTGAGCACCTCGTATACGTTCATCATCTCCGTGAAGCCGTTCATCCCGATCTGGGGGTCGCTGACCTGCGGGACGTACTTGGGCTGGGCGCCTAGGTAGGCCTTGACGTCGCTGTCGGCCTCACTGGCGACAGGCGGCAGGGTCTCTAGCGAGAAATACGCGCCGTCGGCCCCACCCCCGCCGGCGTCGAGCACGGCCTTGTCCGCACAAGGGGCGGGGTAGATCACCTTGGCTGTCACGCCGAGGGATTTGATGGCTCGCATGATGCGGGAGCAACCGGGCTGGACGAACAGCACGTCGATGACATCGGGGTTGCCGCGCTCAGCGACAGTCACCGATGACTTGAAGTCGGCGGCGCTCGCGTCCTCGGTGACGACGGTGACGTCGGTCAACCCATAGGCCCTGAGCGGCGCCTGCAGCAGCTGCTGGGCCGCCTGCCTGCCGGGGCCGTTGTTAGAGGTGAGGATCGTGACCTTCTTGGCCTTCAGGGAGTGGGCGATGAAGGCCGCCTGCCCAGGGAACTCACCTGCGCTGCCGGGGAGGAAGGGGTACATGAATCCTGAAGGCGGCACTGCGGCACGGGTCAGGTCCGAAGCCGTCAGCGGGACATAGCCCAGATAAGGCAGCCCAGCCCGTTTGATGATGGGCAGCGACGCAGCGTTGAAGAAGTCATAGGCGGCGGCAACGGCGACGACCTTGTCCCGCACCATCTGCGTGCCACAGCTGGCCGACGAGCCCGGGTTGCCGGCGACGATGCACGTGTCGAGCGCAATGGGGTGGCCCCGGACACCACCGAGCTCGGTGTTGATGTACCTGACGGCACCTTCGGCCTCCTGCGTGGTCTCGGTGAACGACCCGAGCGGCGAGCTCTCCTGGTTGATGAAACCGACCTTGATCGGCGTGGCGTTGATGGGGGCGGTTGCGGCGCTGGTGACGGCTCGGCTGGTGATTGTGGTATCGGCAGCCGAGGGCCTGACTCCTGACGAGGACCTCGCAGAGCTACCCGAGCTGCATGCACCAGTCACGAGCGCAGCCCCGGCCGCCAGCAGACCTAGTCGGAGCCAGGCGGTCGTACGCACAATCGATCACTCCGGTCTGTCGCGCCGCATCCACGGCCTGGGATCACAAGGCGGCCTCGCCGTCTCATAGCCTCGCACATCGGGTGGCAATCGGCTGTGCGTCGAGGTGGCGTTGCGGCCGTCGCTTGTACCAGCCGTAACGTCCACCTGCTGGCTGTCAGCCCACCGAGCTGTCCGCCCCACCCAGCTGCTCAGCCACCAGCTGTGCGTCAGGCGCGGGCAAGCCTGCGTGGTCTATCGATGGCCCGGCGACTGGACGACGTTCAATCTATGTTTCGCCGCAGTGGCCGCCGGGGAACTCAAGGGGGAACTCGTCGAACAGGAGAACCCGATGTACATCAGCGTTGGCGCCATCATTCTCATCCTGGTGATCGTTGCGATCGTTCTGGTAATGCGCGGCCGCCGCATCTGAGATCACGCAGCCGTGAGACGGCGCAGCTCTCCCGCCTGGCAAGCCCGAGGACTGGGGCGAGCCTGAGGACTGGGCAGGCCTGACGATTGGGCAAAGCCGGAAGACCTGGCACGCCCTGAGGCCGGAGGCCGCTTGACCTCAGGTCCCCCCGGTGACCGGCCCGACGGCGTAGCATCAACGCCGTGGCTGACGTGAGGCGGTACGAGATCTTGAAGTTCGATGACGTCGTCGAGCCCGGGACAGCGGTGCGAGACGGCACGACCGTGGAGGTCTCCGTCCTCGCGGCGCCCCCCGAGCTCGCGCGTCGGGTCCTGGACTTCTTCTCGGGGGTGGCGTTCACGGGGGACGGAAGGATGACCCGCATCAGTCGTGGGATCTTCCGGATTGCGCCGGCGGGCGTCGTCGACCTCCGCGCCGGCGGCACATCTCACTCTGCTGCAGGGGACCCAGTGGACGCACTAGCCCACATCCCGGGAGGCGCGACCGGGCTCTCCGCGATTGGCAGCCTCCCAGCGAGACGTCCCTGATCGTCGCGCCCCAGACAGTCGCGCCGACAGGCGGTGCGCTCGGCAGCTGGTGGGCTGACAAAGGGCGGGCTTACATCGGGCGCGCCCGCTCACCTGGAGTCAGCCATACCTGACGGATGGGAGCCCCAGCAGTACGATCGGTTCCGGTCCGAGCGGACCGCTCCGTTCAACGACCTGCTCCAGCTGGTGCGCCCCGCTCCCGGAGGCTCTGCCGTCGACCTCGGCTGCGGGACGGGGGATTTCACCGTCGTGCTCCACGAGCATCTCGGCGCCGCGTCGACCGTGGGTATCGACTCGTCATCGGAGATGC
>JAABUZ0100007765.1_pt1 | contig 12828 bp, 10 predicted proteins | sample 5562091 | NCBI WGS metagenome assembly JAABUZ01 (sample SAMN12813069, study PRJNA571459) | rock metagenome | isolation source: Antarctica rocks | place: Antarctica: Victoria Land, Linnaeus Terrace sud | collected 2015-12-21 | reverse complement strand
CGAGGAAGGCGCGCCCCAGCCAGCCGCCCGCGGAGTGGCCGACCAGGTCCACCTGGCGCTGGCGTGCGCGCGCCTCGGCGACCGCTGCATAGGCGCAGGCACCGCGGCAGGGGCCCCGGCGGGCGCGCGCCTGCTCCGCGCCGCACTCGCGCCGCGCCGCGTCCACGGCCGCCTTGACCCTGCCCAGGTACCACCTGCCGCGGCCGCCCAGCAGCGCCTCCGTGCCCGGCCGGCGCTGCGGCGTGCGCGGCCCGGCCGCGCGGGCGCGCACCTGTAGCCCGGGTCGCAGGTGCAGCTGGACGCCCAAAAGTCGCGCGTGAAGAGCGAGCGGCCGACGTTGAGCCAGTCGCGGCGCTCGACGGGCGCCACGTACACGCGCCAGCCCCTGCCCTGCGCGGCTGCCCTCGCGTCGGCCCGTCGGCCCCCTGCTCGGAGCGCGCCGCTGTGCATCGCCCACTCACTCTGAGGGCGGTCGCGATGGCGGCCTCGCTGTCGCCAAATGGGCGCTCGTAGTCGTCCGAGTTGTTGCCAAAGCCCGGGAGCAGGACCAGCGGCGCCGCGTCCGGCGGCGCGCGCACAGCCGCTCCGCCCGGGGCCCGCCAGTCGACGCTGCGCACGCTGCTCGGCGCGGGGCCGGACAGCACGCCGTGCGCCTGGCAGCGCGCCTGCCGCCGCGCGCCGCTGCCGTGCCTCTCCTTTTGCGCACAGTGGGCGCGCGCGGCTGGGGCTGACACGAGCATGGCGGTGGTGCAGTTGATCACTGTGCGGGCAAGTCGTAGGACGAACCAAACCACGAGGCGACATCAGGTGGAGCACATTAGTAAACGCTCACCCTTATCAGTAACCGGCCGTGCAGCGGCATTCTACCTGACGGAAAACTTCGCTGCAGATCGAGCGATCCTCACTACCTGACGAAGTTCCGCTGCTCTGCGATCTAGCACGTCACAAGCCCCTGTAAGGCGTGTGCCATATCGGATCAACCAACCATGGCCCCGCCACCTGCTGCCAGCACTGTCCCTGCGCAGCTCGTCTCGCTTGCGGTATTGCTGTGCGCTGCCCTGGCTCAGGTCAGCGCTGACTGCGGGCCGTGCCTCAGAGAAGTGTGCCCCGGCGGGTTTATGCCTGGAGTGCGCCCCTGTGTGCCCAGCCCAGACAACTGCCCCGTGGACAAGATCATAAAGGAAACCAGCAGCGCAGCAGACAAGGCCGACGCGTGCATAGCCACGGTGTCCGGCTGCGCGCTGGACAAGCTGAAGGAGTACCTGCCCAAGCTGGACACCCAGTTCTGTGAGACGGACGCGGTGAAGAAAAAGTTTGAGGAGGGCGGCCGCTGGAAGGCATACTACGGGCCCCGGGTCTGGGACTCTGAGGCCGCGGCCACGCTCGTGGGCCTGTTCTTCCCGCCGACCTCGGCGCAGGCGGCCGCCAAGCTGGTGCGGGCGCTCTTGCGCGCGCGCGCCTGATATTAAAGTGCTGCACTGCGCCGTCAAGCGCCTGCCGCCGGCAGGTGGACGAGCTCGAGAGGCAAGGCGACAGCCTGGTCGCAGCCCTGCGCGCCGCGGTGCAAGACGCGCAGGACCAGGCGCGCCAGACAGCGCCGGAGCCTGGGCTCTCCGTGAGCCTCTGAGCCTGCTGCCTCCGGCCCGCCTTTGTTACCTTTCCGGTGACCAGTGGCCTGTTGGCCCGCACCTGTGCGGCTCGCCTGATCGCAGCTGCAAAGTGCAGGCGGGGCACCCTGCCCGCTGTGAGCTAGCTCGTGCGCTGCTGAGCGTGCACACCAGCCAGGGCTTGGCGCCGCTCACGCGCCGCTCCTGCGCGCGCAGGTGTACCAGCAGGTGGAAACCATGTTGTCAAAGCTGTTTCACGACCTCTTGAGCGGCAACGTGGTGTGCCCCTTGTGAGCAAGGGGGGCGTGCACATGTGGGGCGCGTTTGCGCAGCACGGCTGCAAGGTGACATGGAGCATATGTTTTGCAATGCAAGCAGCCCGCTGTGCAGACGCACGCGCTGCTGCGGCTGCTCGTGAGCGTCGTGCATGCAAGCGGCTCGCTCTAGCATTTGAAGCATCGCAGAGTAGCGCCGCGCTCAGTGCAGACCCCAAGGCGCTCACACTGAGGGTGCGGCGGCGCGCAGCCGGACTCGGCTGCGCTCCACGTGGGCAAGCTCGGCATCAAGCTCAACTTCTTCCACGTCAAGTGCAACCTGGGCCTGGCCGGGGTCAAGCAGACGGCGCCCAGCGAGGGCTTCAGCACCTGGGCCTTTGGCTGGCGCCTCGACCTGGACGCGCAGGTCAGGCTGAAGAGCCTGTTTGATGTGGTGAAGTCCGGGGCCGAGGCGACGAACCCTCCGGGGCTGCCGCACAACCAGGGCCCCCCAGGTGCGGCGGCCGCCTGTGGAGCGCGTTGGCGAGCCGGGCCCTGCAGAGTAGCAGATGCGGCGGCGCACCGCCGGCCTATGGCAGCCGAGCTGAGGCGCGGGTGTGTGTGCGCAGAAGCCAACCTGGTCACCGTGAGAAACAACTGCACGGATCTCATATGGGTTGCGACCAGTCTGTCGTACCCGAGCGCCGAGGCGCTGCCCAAGAACTGCGTGGAGACGCATCCGGCGACGACAGGGTTCTGGTGCACCGCCGGCTGGTGGAAGCTCTCCTCGGGGCAGTCTGTGTACGTCGGGCACACAAAGTTCAGGTGGGCGCAGCAGCTAAGCGCACAGAGCACTTGCTCATGTTGCGCGCGACCACCAGCGGTCTGCATGCGCCCTGCATGCGCAGGTGTGACTGAGGCACGCATCCACGGTGCAGGAATTTTTTCTACACAGCGAGGTCCGCAGACGGCAAAATCGTCTTTGGTGACCGTGCTGACACCTGGAACCTCAAGCACGAGCGCTGCGCTGTCGGCAGCGCGGGGTGCTACTCCTGGGCCGAGGTGCGCCCGCCCGCCGCGCCTCTGGCCAACAGTGGGCAATAGGCAGCAGTGCTTGCTACTGTATGAGCTGGTCTGCTTGTTGCGGCAGCGGGGTCGGACGGCCTTGCTGGAGTCACACCAGGAACTCATATGTCGGTGATGCATTCAGCGTCATATTAATAAACATGTGTGGCTTTGGGACCGACGCAGGTGAACATGGCAGCCGCCTATTCCAACTACACGGAACAACTAGTGTGCCCCAGCAAGCGCGCCGCCTAGCTGGGACGGGCGTCTGCAGCAGCCGGAGGCTGCAGCAGCATAACCTCTGCGAGTCCGCACCGGCGAGCAAGTACTGTTATTTTCATTTTCAGGGGTTGCCGCTGAAAATGCTCGCCTTCGTGCTTGAAACAGGGCTGTGGTGCGCGGCGGCGTGTGGGGAGTGGAGTCACTCCAGGCGCAGACAAGCAGAAAGACTTGTAACAAGTGCCCGCTTGGCGATGTAGCCGGCTTTCTCGCCACAGCCACGCTCAAGAGTCCCAGTGCAGCGTGCCAGGGCAGCACTGAGGCACCGCACAAGCGCGTGCTCCCCTTGCTGCCAGCACGCAGAGGCGCACCCTTTTGAACAAACACGGCTGCCTGGTCGCCCTGGCCATGCCAGCGAGCCTGGTGGTCTGCGCGGAGGCTGCCGCTTGGCATTGCGCAGCAGGTCCCGTACCTTGCGGACCACGGACAAGGCGCCCGCCCGGGGAGCACACGGGGCCAAGTTGATGCACGGCTGGGCAGCTGGCCGCCTCACTTCAGATTCAGAATGCAACCCTCGTTAGTAAACGCGCAGCAGCGCTCTACCTGGGCACACCCAGGTAGAGCTGCCTGGCCGCGATCTGAGCAGCGCAGCGCCCGGAACGTCGGAGATCACCTTTCAAAAGCCCGCAAGCAGCGAGCCTGGTCCGGATGTCCCCGCGACCTGCAGCCAGCACCGCCCGTGCGGCGCTCTCCTCGCTCGCGGCCGCGCTGTGCGCTGTCCTGGCCCGCGCCAGCGCAGACTGCGGGCAGTGCTCCACCTACACCTGCGTCGGCGGCGGGTTCCTGCCCGAGCGCTGCGCCTGCTTGCCCAGCGGGGACAACTGCCCCGCGGAAAAGACCCTCAACGCGACCAGCAGCGCAGCAGACAAGGCCGGCGCCTGCATAGCCACCGTGTCCGGCTGCGCGCTGGACGACCTGAAGCAGTACCTGCCCGGCCTGGACACCCGGCTCTGCGAGACGGATGCGGCCAAGCGCGCGCTCGGCGAGGGCGGCTGGCAGGCGTACTACGGGCCCCGGCGCTGGGACTCTGAGCCCGCAAGCGCGCTCGTGGGCCTGTTCTTCCCGCTGACGCCGGCGCGGGCCTCGGCCAGGCTGGTGCGGGGCGCGCCTTGCCTGCTCCAGGGTTTTTTTTCATATGCACGGGCGCCCCGCTCAGCGCCTGCCATCCGCAGGTGGACGAGCTCGAGAGGCAAGGCGACAGCCTGGTCGCAGCCCTGCGCGGCGCGGTGCAAGACGCGCAGGACCAGGTGCTCCCGCCCGCCGCCCCTGTCTTGCCCGGCAGCCGCGTGGCCAGCACTGCGCGACGCGCGTGACGCGCCGTGCCCGCGCGAGCAGGTGTACTGGCAGGTGGAGACCATGTTTACCAAGCTGTTTGACGGCCTCTTGAGCGGCGGCGCGGCGCGCCCCTCGCCCGCCGGAGCAGCCTTGCGCTTGCAGGCCGCGCGTGCAGCCCGCCCCTGCATGTGACCGGGAGCCGGCAGCATGCGTGGCCTGCTGCCACGCCGGCAGGCGGAGCAGCAGCGCCTGCCTGCGAGCGCCGCGCCCGCCAGGCGCGCCAGCACGTGCCCAGCCTCGCAGGGCGGGGCGGGCCCGGCGCAGACCCGAGGCGCCCGCGCGTTCACGCCGACCGTGCCGCGCGCAGCCGGACGGGGCGGCCGCGCTGCACGTCGGCAGGCTCGGCATCCAGCTCAAGTTCTTCCACGTCAACTGCAGCCTGGGCGCGGCTGGGGTCACGCCGCCCAGCGGCGGCTTTAGCACCTGGGCCTTCCGCTGGCGCCTCGACCCGGATGCGCCGGGCGCACTGCAGAGCCTGTTTGCTGCGGCGCGGCCGGGCGTCGAGGCGACCAGTCCTCCGGGGCTGCCGGACTACCAGATCCCCAAAGGTGCGGCGCGGCCTCTGGAGCGCAGTGGCCACTTGTGCTCGGCAAAGCAGCAAAAGCGGCAGCCGGGCCGAGGGGCGGCTGTGCGCGCGCAGCGGCCAACCTGGTCTCCATGAAGAACGAGTGCTCGGGGCCCATAACGTTCGCGACCACGATGGCGTACCCGAGCGCCGAGGCGCTGCCCAAGAAGTGCATGGAGGCGCACGCCTCCGCCAACGGCACGGCGCACTGGTGCACGGCCGGCTGGTGGACGCTCTCTCCGGGCCAGAGCCTGTACGTCGGGCAGACGACATACAGGTGGGCGCAAGCCCACACGCCGCGTGAGCACGGCGGCTCGCAGGCGCCCGTCACTGCATGCTTGAGGTGCGCGCCCGCGGTGCAGGGACTTTTACTTTACAGCAGAGTCCGCGGACGGCACAGTCTGGGGCGACAGCAGCAACGTCTGGGACGCCAGGCACCAAAGCTGCGCAGGCGCCACTCCGGGCTGCTACACCTGGACCAAGGCGCGGCCCACCTTTTTCCTTTGTTTTTTAAAACCTGCGCGGCGGTCCTGGTTGTGGCGGCAGCACGGTGGGGCTGCCGTGCCGGCATGTTGCGTGCCGCAGGCGACCGCATGTGGCTGGCGTGCGTACGCGTGAGGCCGCGTGGCGGGGCGCCTCGCAGATCACCATGGGCGACGCTTTCGACGACTTTTTGGTACGTGCCACGTGCCCTAGGAGGCGCGCCGGGTAGCTGGGACGCCGGGCCAGCGGCTGTGGGTGTCCAGAGCACGCGGGCCCGAGGCGCGCCTCTCCAGCCGCGGCCGGCGAGCACTTGATGCGGTTGCTGTGTTTTGCGGAGGCCTTGGGAGTGGAGCGTGTGCATAGCTATGCAATGAGTGTAAACAGTTGCGACGCGCAGTGACACCGCCCGCTCGCAGCGCGTAACGGCACTGTCAAGAGCCCAGTGCAGCGTGCCGCGGCAGCACCAGGCGCAGCAGAAGCGCAAGGGGGACAGCGCGCCCCGTTCAGCAGTGACGGCCGCCCGTTCGCCCTGCCCGAGCGAGCGAGCCTGGTGGTCTGCGCTGGCGTTGCGGGTCTGACGCTCGGCATCGCGCAGCAGTCCCCGCACCCAGCGACCCACATATAAGGCGCCGGGCCCGGGTGCTCCCGGGGCCAAGCTCGCAGTCATAGCACAGCTTGGAGCTCGAAACGCGCCTGTGCCAAAGTGCATGCCCGGGCTGCACTCCCTGCTGCATCTGCCATGGAGGCCATGTAAACTTACACTTTTCTGTGGAACCCTCGTTAGTAAACGCGCGGTGCAGCAGCGCTCTACCTGACTCGAAACAGCCTGCTTGCGCGTCTGCTTGCTTCGACCAACCCTTCCCTAGATATGGCGCGGGGTAAGGCTAGCCTAGTAGGCCAAGCAAAACACTCTGTGCCGAGCTCGCTGGCACTCTTCTGCATCCGGCCACGCGAATTCGACGACGCGAGCCAGAGCTGGTGCGCCCCCGCCTTTCAACCCTCACTGCGGCAGCCTGCGCCGCTCAGAGTCCGCTCTGCTGTGATCCGGGCTTGATCTGCAGAGCTCCAGTGGTTGTTCGACGTGTGCTGTCGCAGGCTTCTGCCTGCGTGCTTGGATCAGCAGTGTCCCGCCTGCATGCTTGGATCAGCCTTCTTCCACGCAGATAGGCGGCAAGTGCCACCGACACTTTATGCAGTTTGTTCGTGCGACACTTTCGCGCCTCAGGTGTACCTGGGGCGCTGGTGCAGGTGCAGTACCTTTGGTATCTTGTGATCGCTGCTCAAGCTTGCGTGAACTGTTTATGGCAGAGTAGGCGTAAGCGCGCATGGGGTGAGTCTGGCCTTGACCTCTACCTGCGCACGTCCCTCAGGCCAGCTGGGGACACACGCGCGTGCAGACGAGCAAAGCGCTCTGCCGCGCGTCAGGATAAGCTCCCGCGTCCACGGATCGCGTGCTGGACGCCGCGCCCCCGCCTGACGCGGCGTCGCGCGCGTGCAGGTGCCCCGAGCGCTCCCGAGCAGGCACAAAAATGGTGTCCAAGATCGTCTGCGCGCTCGTGCTGGCGCGCCTGGCCGCCGCGACGGGCCACAGCTTCCCCGCGACGCCGCTGGGTGCGGCCGGCGACGCCGAGGCCGCCTCGGCCCGCGGCGCCTCGCGGTGCGCTGCAGCAGCCCGCACAGCAATGCAAAACAAATACAGAGCCGCGCTCAGCTCAAGTCTTGCGGCCGCGCGCGCGCAGGCGCCTCCTCGCGTGCCCCGCCTCCTTCCCCGTGGGCCCGTACTTTGACTGCGACGCGGCCGCATCCAGGTGCTGCGCCGGCGGCGTGCTCTACCGGCCCCGCGGGCTGCCGCAGCCGCAGCAGTGCAGGCAATGCTGCTACCCCAGCAGCCCGGGCGCCCTGTACAACGCGTGCCAGGACGGCCAGACGCACTGCCTCTCCCCCGGCCACACCGCGCACACGCGGAGTGACACCGGGTGCGAGTACCAGTGCCCCGACGGCAGCCTCGGCAACCACAACCTGTGCGGCTACCAGGGCGAGGGGCGGTGCTGCGCCGGCACGGTCCACCCCGACAACGGCTGCAACCACTGCTGCGGCGCGGGGCAGATCTGGTGCACGGTCCAGGGCGGCTCGGGGGTCTGCTTCATGGGCAGCGGTGCGCGGGGCCCTTTCCGCCGCTCCTTTGCTCCACCCAACGCGCGCGCTCGGGCCTGACGGGTCGCGCGCCGCGCAGTGTGCCCCGGAGACGTCGTCGAGGGCGCCGCAGGCGCCGTCAAGGAGATCAACGCCGACCTCTCGCCCGCGATCGACACGACACTGAAGATTGCCGGCGCCGTTGTGGGGCTGTAGGCCCCGGGGTGAGCCTGACCGGCGCGCGGCGGCGGAGGGCTGCAAGCCCGGCGCGCCCCGACCGCGACCAGCCTCGGCCTGGCTGCTGCCAGGACGGCGCGCGCTGACCATGGTGTAGAGCAGGAGTAGGCGCTTTTGGCAGACCGCTGACCGTGTCGTAGACCACCGTGCTTTTGGCAGACCGCTGGCCGTGTTGTAGATCAGGAGCAGGTGCTTTAGACAGACGTGCTGCCGCGCGCGTGCGAGTGTGCAGGCAACGCCGTGGACGCGCGGCGGGTGTCTGCAGACTGGCGCGGCGTGTGTGTTTTCTTTTTCTTTTGTTTTCTGTTTTGTTTTCTTTTCTTTTTTGGCGCGGCTGGCTGTGCGCTCTGATGTTTAGGCAGTAATCAGTGCAGTGGGCAGGGCATAGGCCAGGTCGGGGCTTGTTGCGCCCCTCCTTGCATCAGCGTCTGTAGGCACGCACGCACGCCGTAAGCATGAAGCAACCATGCCGCCAGGCGGCGCGCATCACGGCAAGTTGTATTTGAGTGAGCCAGAAATATGGTTTGACCCTGTCACGGTCACGGCTTACACTGCACAGCGCACGCGACCGCTGGCTCTGGATCATGCATGCTCAAGAAAGCACCCCTTCCGGCACGTGCGCAAAACCAAAGTAGCCATGCACACGGCAGCGCGGGCACGCGCCGCGGCCCTGTCGACATTTGCACACCACCTCTCTTGCCCGGATGCTGAAAGGGTCGCCGCCAAGCGGCCTTTTTAAAACAGAACACGGCCCAAGCCCGGCACGAGCTCGACCCGGCGCACCCACAGCCTACTCGCTGTCAGTGCAGTCCTCCGCAGCAGCAGCAAAGCCCACAGCCTGCAAGGCGACCCTGAAGCTCTGGCCGTCCTGCCGCCCCGCGCCCTGGACGGCGCTGTTGGACGGGCGCAGCGCGCCCGCGCGCCCCTGCTGCAGCAGGGGCGACGGCAAAGCCCAGGAGTGCCTGGAATGACGGGCCGCAGGCGGGGTCTGCGGTATATAGCGCCTGCTCCCTCAGGCGGGGGTGCGCGGCCGCGGCCGGAAAGCCTGAACAAAGCAGCACGCTGCAGTTTGAAAAGCTCCAGGCTGCGCAGGTGCGTGGATCGCGCCAGGCTGCGCAGGACCCGCGCGTCGAGGGCGCCCCCACAGCCCTTGTACACCATGGAGCGCCGCCCGAGGTACACCGCCTCGCGAGCAGTGAGCGCGCTCACTGCAACGGGCAGCGCTCGAGGCAGTTGTCGCGCAGGTCAACAAGCGTCAAGCTTGTCACGAATGTGAGGCGCGCGGGGAGCTCTGGCAGCCTCTGACGCGGTGGGTCAAATACAGCCAAAGACGCAGAGCAGGGCGCGCTGGCGGGCATGGACGCACACAAGTGGCCGTCACGCTGTGCTCGGGGCAGCTGTTCTTCAGACAACGGTTAATCAGCTCTTGGCACGCAGCTGCTCTTTAAAAGAGGCTGAGTGCTTGCTGTCCAGCGCTCCACCCGGGCTTGCAAGCCCAACCAAAACTTGCAAGATCACTGAAAAGAAACGCGCAGCCGGGTGGTCGACCGGGATGCTTTGTTGAGCTATGCAAAGCAGGATATTGTTGCCAGCTAAGCTAAGCTCGCATGGCTGTGTGGTCTGGCTCTATGTCTCACAGCCAGACCGGTGTGGATCAAGCAGTCGTCTCCACTTGCGCCCTGCACCAGCATTGGTTGAAGTGGCGAGGGACGCAGCGCGCAGCCTGCCTGAGTGCAACTAAACACTCTATTCAATTGTTGTTAATGGCGCTCCGGAGCTCAGCACAGCGGCGGTGGACCCGGAAGCCCCCAATAATGCTCAACGCTCTGCCAATGCAGGGGCCTCTTGTAATGTCAGGAAGCGGGCAAAGCTCTGTTGTTTGCCATACTCCCTCGCTCGAGTTCTGCGCTGCAGCGGCAGTCCCACTGCGGAATAGGCGCCCGAGCAGCCTGAGCGTGGCTGTGTCAAGGGGGGTCCGCCTTGCACCTCAGTACCGGCTGTGACCACAGTCACAGGCAGGCAGAGCGTCACTCCCGCGTCAGTGTTCAGCACCAGATGCCGCAGCGCGGCACGGCCGCGCGCGAGTCCAGTGCCGCTGGAACAGCCGGGCCTTTGGCCATACGCCTGGACCAGCTCCCCGCAGAGGTGCGAACAGAGGGGAGCCTGCGCCCCGCAGGAGGCGCCAGCGCTGGGCGCGCAGGGGTCCTGCCGCGCCTCCAAGGTGTGGTGCCCAGCCTGTGCAGGTGCTGCAGGCGTGCGCGGTCCGCCTTGCCGAGGACCGCGGGTGCAAGCCCGGAGGCCTGACGCAAGCCTTCTTGCTGCCGACGGTCTGCAGGTGCGCGCTGTCTGCTGGCCAGCAAAGAGGCAGGCCAGCAGCCTGCATGACTCTGTGCTCGGCGCTCGCTGCAAGCGGCAGGCGCTTCAAGGAGGCGCTCGAGCAGCCGTTCTGGAGCACGCTGGATGAGGACCTCGCTGCCCGGCTGTGGCGGGCGCTCGGACAGCACGGTGCGCTCCGTCCTTGGCTTGTGTGACCTATTAAACTAGTGCGGCGGTGCGTGAGAGCGCAGTGTTCCCGGCATATGCGCTCTGTATGCCATAAAGGATGTGTTCCACCCAGCACCCCATATGCCGCCGCAGGCACGCCACAGCAAGCCAGCGCTCTGCGGTGGCTCTTCGCGCAAGGCGGCGCCGTCAGGTCCGTGGGCGACCTGGTGGTCGGCGAGGAGGAGGAAGAGGGCGAGCCCGGGAACGACCTGGATGCTGGGCGGCTGTGGGCCCTGCTGGCCGGCCTGCCGGCGCTGACGTCCCTCAAGTGGCTGATCCTGCGCGCGGACCTGCACCGCACGCCCACCGCAGCAGCCGTCCGGGCATTTCTGACAGGGGCCGCGCACGTCATACGGCACTGCTGCTCGCGCCTGCAGACGCTGCGCCTGCACATTACCCTGCTCGACCGGCTGGCCGGCCAGCTCCCCGAGGCGCTGCTGCGTGAGCTGGCCAGCGTGCGCTCGCTGAAAGACGTCGCCCTGAGCCTGGAGGCGCTGTCGCCCGACGACCCAACCAACTGGCCGGCCGTCCCAAGCCTAGCCGGCCTGGTTGCAGGCCTGGCCGGCCTGCCGCGGCTGCGCACGCTGTATCTGGCTGTGAACGGCGTTGCCATGGAGGCCATGCTGCCCGCCGGCGTGTCGCGCCTGGCGCAGCTCACCTCGCTGACGCTGGGCGGATTTCACGGCCTGCGCGTCGAAGCTGGCTGGGCGCGCCTGCCCACGCTCAAGTGTCTCTGGTTGGCGGACTGCGAGTTTGCGCATGACGGCGAGGCCGCGCTGCCGGGCATTGCCGCGCTGGGCGCCCTGACCAGCGTGAACGTGTGGAACTGCCGCGGCCTGTATGTGCTCCCCGCAGCGCTGTGGCAGCTCACGCAGCTGCAACGGCTGGACCACTGCAACCACGAACTGGAGCAGGCGGGGTTGCAGCTCAGCGCGCTGCCGGCCGCGGGCCCGCCCGCGAGCGGCGCGCCCTGCTCTGCGTCGCTGACGCGCCTGCTTTTCGTGTGGCACAACCTGCCGGACTTCCCGCCCGGCATCCTGGCCTTGAGGCGCCTGCAGCACCTCTGGGCGATCGACTGCCGCTTTGACCGGCTGCCCGCGGGCGTGAGCGCGCTGACCGCACTCACGGAGCTGCGCCTCGGGCGCCACTCTGCCCATGGAATGGAGGTCGGGGGCAGCTTTGACGCCCGGGCCTTGGGCGACCTGGCGCGCTTCCCGAACCTGCGCACCCTGACTTTCGAAAACTGCCGCGTGCTGTTTTGTTCAGACTTCCAGGCCGCGGCCGCGCACCCGCGCCTGGAGCAGCTGGCGCTGGAGACCTCGTACCCCGCCCCTGGCTCGTCGGGCTGGGCAGTCGTGGGCTTTGTGAAGAGCCTGCTGCAGCGGGGGCGCCCAGGAGTGTTTGAGCTGCGCTGCAGCGTCGTCGAAGGCGCGGGGCGGCGGGACAGCCGTGACTTCCGGGCCGCCCTGCGATTCGTGGGGTATTCGCTGAGCGAGGCAGACGCCGTCGATCTAGTGCAGGCCGCGGGTCGGCGTGTGCCGGGCTTTTTCTGGGCGCTGGGATAGGCGGCGGCGGCCGGTGCAGGCGCATGCCGCTGTTCAAGCATTTTCTACACCAGGCCGGCCGGCCTGCAACCAGTGTTTTATCTAGGTGCGTATGTGTCAGGGAGGGCCTGCTGAGTGTAGCTGTTAAGAGCTCTTGTGTGCTTGCTTTAGTGCTTGCTTTACGCAGGCAGCCAAGATTAAGTGTGTCGTGGCAGCGGCCCGGGCGCCCGCGGAAGGCGTGCGGTCAGCAGGCCGGGGCATCGACACAGGGACGCGCAGGGGAATACACACTTCCTTGCATCGGCGTCTGTGTGGCATGCAGCGCTTTGCAGGCATGCAGACAGGCACGCTGCCATGCAGCGCGCCTCACGGCAAAGTGCATGAGCCTGAAATTGACTCTCTGCACTGCCTTGCCATATGCGCACCGCTGCTCCGAGCGTGGTGTTCGCGCTTGAGCGCCCTCCTGGCCACGCAGGTGCACTTCCTCATGCTGCCCGACGAGCTGCTGTGCACTATCCTGCAGCGCGCCTGGGCGGACAGGCCTGTGCATGACGCAGCGGAGGAAGTACGCTGCGCGGCTGGCCTGGCGTTGGTGTAGGGCATAGGGTTATAGGCAGGTATAGGGTTAGGTTAGGGCAGGGGTAGGGTATAGGGTATAGGGTAGGTAGGGTATAGGTATAGGTAGGTTAGGGTAGTATATAGGGTAGGGTAGGGTAGGGTTAGGGTAGGGTAGGGTAGGGTTAGGTAGGGTTAGGGTTAGGGTAGGGTAGGGTAGGGTAGGG
>JAABUZ0100007763.1_pt1 | contig 12830 bp, 12 predicted proteins | sample 5562091 | NCBI WGS metagenome assembly JAABUZ01 (sample SAMN12813069, study PRJNA571459) | rock metagenome | isolation source: Antarctica rocks | place: Antarctica: Victoria Land, Linnaeus Terrace sud | collected 2015-12-21 | reverse complement strand
TTGAGCCAGACACCGTTCACACCTTTCACGGGCCACTTTCAATAAGCCCAAATCTAGAGCAGGTGCGATTCCAAAGTAGTCGACAAACGGACGATAGTCCGCTTTGATTGCGAGCGAATCTGCGACATCATCTGTGTTTAAATCGGGATTCCTCCTGAGTTGTCCTCTCGCGGCTAGCAACCGCAACGGTTGCGCATCCGGCTTGGGGTGGTCTACGTTCGACCAAAGATCTCTGACTCGAATGCGATCGATGGCTTGCGCAACTTCGGCAGGAACGCGGAAAGCTAACGACAATTCTGCCCAACGCTCGAGGCCATCCCTTCCATGGTTGGACACTCCGTCCCATTCCGTTCGACCGAACAGATACTCCAAAGGTTCGAGTTCTGAGAAGAGCTCTTTCGCGCGAGGTAGCTCTCCGGCATTCAGGAGCGCTTCGACGAGATCAAAGCCTTTGCCCTTTGAAAGTGTGTAAGAGCCGTTCACGACGAGATTGCGAGCGTGGTCGAACCTCCCCAGAGCGATATAGGCGTCAATGATCTCGTCGTTGATCACCTCAAGGCGCATGTTTAGTTCGTGTGTGACGAAGATCGTAGTTAGGAGAACATTGAAATCTCGTCTTTCTCGGACCGCTACCATCAGGAATCGGAGATCAGAGTGAATTTCATCCGCTGCTCGGCCATCGAAAAACTGTCCGCGAAAATACTCAGGAGTCGCAAGTTGAAGGGCCTGCGTAAACTCACGAGCGCGTAGGCGATACCGCAGTTCTAACCATCGTTGTCCATCGTGAGGAAGCGATTGCGAGGCAAGGTCAGCCAGTTCGCGATACCGCTGTAGGATCAGGCCTTCGTTCGGAATCCCATAGCGTACTTCGAACTTTGAGCGAAGAAAGAGGCGAAAGCTGTTGTGGAAGATTGACCAATTCTGATTACTATCAATTCGGAGAAGATGACCCGCTGCACTCGATACCGCATCGGTTCCTTGGGAACCGATGACCTCGTCTAAGCTCAAAGGACTGATCGGAGCTTCGACCAAAGCGAGGTACTGGATACCCTGAGTAGCCTCGCCAGATTTGCTCAATTCACTCCATGCGCGGTTGTAGAAGACGTCGATGTCACCGCCGTACTCCGGTCCCTCAACCAGCCACTTCTTACGTTGGTCGGCACTTGGGATATGAATCAAGTTGTCAATGACATAACGAGTGGCCAAAGGGTGGCCCTTCGACTTCTCGAAGACCGCATCTACTGGAACGTCGGCTGGAAGAGACGCAAGTTCTGCAAGCCGAGCGACGGTTGCAGGCGTGAGCGGCCTGACTGGAATCAATCGACCAGCTTCCGACGCCTGATTCCGCACCGAAATGGGAATATCGTCCAACTCTAACCGCTGAGTTCCGAGAACAATCACCACTCCCTCGGGCACCGATTGTGGAAGAGGTAACTCGCAGAGGAAGCTACGCGCTGGCCGCTCCTCTCTCGGGACATGATCCAAGCCATCGATCACAAGAACCGTCTTCAGGCCGTCACTGCCGAATTGCTGAGATGCCTCTTGGAGGATGCGGCCGAATTGTGTTTGCAGTTCGTGAAGTTCACTTCCAGGAACGATTTGACGACCGAGTCCCTCTCGCTTGAACTGGCGAATCAAGTCACCTAGGAAATCAACCGCTTCGCCTCGACCAAGCCCCTGACCTCGTCCTGGAACGAAAGCGAGGTATCGAAAGACACGGGCCCGCGGACTCGGTAATACTCCTGCAGCAAGGAGAGTCGACTTCCCGCTTCCCGGAGGACCTGTTAGCCCAATGTACCCAGAACTCTTGGTGTGAAGAGCGTCAGAAAGTGCCCGATGCGTCTCTTCGTTGTTCTCATAAAGAGCATCAACAGGAAAGGAATGTACATGCTTGAGGTTGAATGCGGAATCCCAGCCCAACTTGGCCAACAGATCCGCGATAGACCACCGGTCCTGCTGAGGGCGATGCGCGACTAACCGGGGCAACTCAGCGGCAATTTCCTTGATCCGCTTCCGTTCGGTATCGGTCGGAAATTCGATCCCTAGCTTCTTTCTTGCCGACCCCGTATGGAAGCCGGTGTGACGCCACAACGTCTCAAACTCGTTTTCGTCCAGGCCAGATACCGCCCACAGCTCTCTGACGAAGTCAGCCATGTCACTTGACGGCCAATCTGCTAGGGACAGAGACGGCGCGAAAGCGGCGTGCGCTCTCAGATACGCTGCAGATGAAAGTTGGGTGCCCTGGTCAATGAGAGAGTCGTTTTCACTCGGCATCTTGTCAGTGATGAAGACGGTATGAATGTCCGTGCTCGGGGTAAGCGAGTTTGCTAGCTTCCTTCTTGATTCCTCGATTTTTCCGAGAACGTTCTCGGCACCGAGAAGCAGCGTCCGAAGACTAAATGTCTCTGATCCGGCCGTAGACTTCATCTGATACGCAATCGCTTTGTCCCGATAACCCAAGACGATGTCATCGAATGTGCCGGCTGACCGATCGGCTACACCAATCCACTGCAAGTCACCGGAAGCGATGCCTTCGTAAATGAGCATGGCCGCAGTTTGGTACTGCGGCACATAGCCACTCTGCGCGCGTCTCTCACCGTCACCTGGAGTCACTTTCGTCACGTTGTTATTCATTGCGTTCGAGACTCTCGTCAAGAAGAAGACGAGTGGCGTGAAAGACGTCCGTCTTTCCCGATCCATTCTCCCCGATCAGGGTGTTCACGCCCAGCTCGAAACAGAACTTCGCTGTTAGGAAGTTCCAGAAACTCCTTGCTAGCAATTCTGTAATGTGCATGCGCTGGCCTATTCATGTTTTCTGTTCGATCCTCATCGGTCTGCGATTGGCGATCTAATAAGCTCGCCAATCATTCCGCTCCGCTTCCTCATCGAAGTCGCGAGCGTGATTCTCGTAGCTCCTCGCAATCTCACGCAGCATCGCCGAGGTGCGTGGATAGTCGAACTTGGTTGCCTCTGCCCAGCCGTTGTAACGCTTAGCAAGGTCACGCTCTTGGTTTCCTCCGTCCATCATCCCGCGCGATGTTACGCCCCGACTGTTGTGAACGCCGATGATGACTCCAGTTTCAAGCTTGGAGTTGCGCATGCTCTCAATCACGTCCCGAACGGCAGAGTGAGGCCAGACTCCATCTTTTCCTACCGGCGAATGGGCGAGCAGTTTTCCGATGTACTGATCGCCAATGGCACCTCGTTCCGCCTGGACGGCAAGGCGATGTGCCTCGTCAACCCACTCCGAGAGAACGTTGGCGTCGATCTCGCCTTTATCCTCGCCCGGAAGCTGTCCCCAGGACTCCAGCAAACGCCATGCCTGTGAGGCGACTGCCCTTTCTTGCGACGTTGGCGCGTAGTCCGGAGATGCTTCTTTCGACGAAGCGCGGAATACTGCCGACAGCACTTCGACGAAGAATTGGGGACGCGACGACATAAAGCGGTGCAGCATTTTGGCAGGTCGCTCGGAGTGTTCCAAGATGGCGAGATACTGCCACTCCAACCACGCGATCTCGTCCTCACTAACGGTACTATCACTATCGAGCCGGTTGAAGAGACGCGCGATCCCCCACTGGAACATGACCACATCGTTGCCCTCGGTCGGCAACGGGTCGTCTGTCGCCGCGTGCAAGACTTTGAGGATAGTTTTGGTTTTGATAGCAGAGGAATTACCTCCGATCCGCTCGACGACTTCGGGCGCACGATGGGCGACCACCATCTGCTCAATCGCGTATTCCATATCTTCAGAGCTTTGGCTGTGGAAGTAGGAGTTAGCGTCCTTCCAATACGAAGCGTTGATGCTAACTCCGAGCAGCGCAGCAGCATCCCATGTGCTTCGCTGTGGATGAAGTGCCAGCAACAGTTCTACGATCGCAGCTTCCGACAGCTCTGTCTTAACGGCAACCTTAACCGCCTTGTGCGCCCATGGCTCTTTCTCCTCAAAGAAGCGAGCCGCAGCAAGCCCCTTCACGAAGCCTCGACTGCCCGCTGCGGAACTGCCGAGCGTATCGAGCAGTGATTTGTCAGCTTCAGCCTTGGAACTTGCAATCAAGCCGTAGGCGAATCCCACCTGAAACGGGTTCTCCGCAAGGCTCACCAGCCGATACAGAGAAGCCATGCCGTGATCGTGGATCAGTTCTTGGACAGCTTGCTGCTGAAGCTCCATTTGATCTTTGTCGCGTTGTTCCCAGTTATCGACGCCGCGTCCGCTCAATAGAGCAACGCCGTTCCCGAAAAGCCAACTGCGTTGCAAGATAGGATCGCTTGGAGAGAACTGCTTATAGATTTTCTCTACGCGATTGATCTCTTCCGCTGGAAGCGCCCAGTCGGAATCAGGGAACGAACGATGATGACTAATGAAGCGGCGCAACGCTGCCCAGACCTTGATCCGATCCTCATCTGCCGGAATCGCAGTCGCGGTGTCGGAGAGCTTCGACCAAGCCGCATCTCGGATGTCGGGAGGTAACGAACCAAGGTGGTCGATAAGTCCGACCCAACGCACTGGGTCGGATCCTGCATTCGCGATGAGCAGAGAGGTCAGGACGCGTGTTCCACGGTCGATCAGACCATAGGTCACGGATTCCGTATTGTCCTCCGAGAAATCACGCCACCGTGGCCTAGGATTGTTGAAACCTGTGTCATGGGACTTCGGAAGAATCGCAAGCATCAGATCCCAGGCTGCCTTCGGCTGCACTTTGAGGAGGCGTTCAACGACCTTAAGCCTCTGGTTCAGCGTTGCGTGTGTCTGCGGGAGCCACATAAGGAAGATCGACCGCAACGAGGCTGCAGGACGGTTCGACCATTTTCTTCCGGGATCGAGCACGGCCAGTCGAGCGAGAAGTTCTGCAGCTCGGGCCAGGTAATCCGTGCTCCAAGCCAAGGTCTCCAAGGCCCAGAGCAAGTTGCTGTGGTAGGCCCTACCCATGACAGGGCCTGCATCTTCTTTGAACAACTCCATAATCGGCTGATCCGGCTCATTAAGACTGTCTTCCAGAGCCGTCATGAAGGCATCCGGCGAGACCTCGGCCAGTAGCTGGAGTTCATCCGCGATCGACCACCAACGGCTCTTGTCAGCTCCGTTCAACAAATCGCGAACGATGCGATCCGCATACCGATTTGCGGAAGGGACGGCGGTTATTTGTTCGCCATACATCGCAAGTAGCAAGAGCGTCTCCGTGAGTCCAGACTTCAACCACGAAGAGTATTGCGGAACCCGGCCGCGACCACCCGCGTACCATCGCTCCTCCGAGTCCATGTCGAAACGCGGATCTTTTTCGCCAAGCACCTGCTTAGCGACATCCACGAAGCGTTCAAGCTCACTCTTGCTGAGGAGATGCGCCAGACGAAACCACGCGTCGAACGGCGAGACGAGTTTCCATGTTGTTCCTGCGTGCCGAAGTGGGGTATCGCCCACAGCCGCCCAGCTTGGAAATAGCGCTTCCAGTTCCGCGAAGCTCTTACCGGATAGATTCTCCAGTGCCTTCTTATCGCCTTGTGAGCTTGTGTCCCAAGCCCCAGCGAGCAGAAGAGGCAGGACCAGCTTTCCAGTTTCGCCACTGGCCCAATCCGGCTGCGAAGCAATCGCCGTCGTTGGAATGAGGCGGCGAAGAATGGTCAGCTTTCGGGCGGAGTCGCGGGTGAGTGCAGAGGCCCGATCCGGCTCAAATCCCATCGCGATGACAGCATCCTTGAATACCTCTGGGTCGGGTCGTGACAGACTGTTTAGCAAGTCCGAGGTCCCAATCTGTGAACCGTGGGCGATTAGAACATGATGCCCTTGCTGCTTCAACGCTGCTGCGAGACCCGGTTGGGAAGACTCCATCAATATCACCAGAGGCGTGGAGCTCTTGCCGAGCGCGATGGCAGCGTCAGCAGTCGAAGCGATGATGCAGCGTGACGACTGAAGCTTTGCGTGATCGGGTGGAAGACGATGAATCGTCGCGTACAAGAACGCCATCGCCTCTTGGGGCGAGTCCGCCTGCAATTCAAAAATGGACGGAGAATCGCGAAGCCATTTCAAGAGCTTGGTGCCGTCTTCGTCGCGTTCTGCGAAAACTAGTTCGGAAGTCATGGGGCGCTCCGTTGAGAGCCGCCACTGAGCCCAAAACTCCGCTAATGCTTTCGTGTCTGGAATGGCCTTGCCAAGCCGCGCTCCCAGCCACTGTTGCACCTGCGGGTAGAGATCGATCCAGTGCACCAGGTCATCCGCATCGATCACCATTACGCTCTTCCAGAATTTCTGATTGATCTTTTCCTTTGCCCACTTCTTGCCCTGTCCCCAACGCCGTGGCGTCGCGAAGACAAAAGTCGTTTCTGAGGGGACGAGCCTCAAGGGGTTGGATTCGCGCGTCTCGTAGTCCTCGTTGGCCTTCTTCTTGAGCCCTCCAGCCTGCGCGCCGAACTCCCATCCAGAAACGCCTACTGGCAACCACGGGAGAGTTGCATTGCTGTCCTGCTCGCAGATACCGTCCCAGCCTGCTTGTTGCGTGCTATCACCGGATCGGAAGATGAATTGGCGGGGAACGTAACCAACGCTGGCCTGGATGAGTCTCTCGATCAGTTCGGGGAAATATTGCTTGCCGTCATTGCGCTCGGCCCAGTGATCTAGGTCAGTCGCTTCAATCAAGCGGGGCCTGCTGGCATTCGCCGGCGTCGCAGCACTATTTGTCGTCGGAGCGATCTGAACCCCGCTATCTAAAAAGCTGATGCCAGCGTCGGCAAACGCCTTGACCATCGCTTCGACATTGGCCTCCGTGGGAGTGCGCTTGCCGCGTTCGAAATCCGCAATGGTTGAGGTTCCCAACTGTGCTCGCTGGGCCAACTCCTGTTGATTCCATGCTAGGAGGGCTCTTGCAGCTTTGCTTTGCGTAGGAATAAGGGACGTAGTCATATTGCTCCTTTGTCATATAAATTATATGACGCTGCCCTTTACTTTATGGTCTCCCATCTTGAAAAGTCATTCATGATTCTTAGGGAGGAAGTCTTCTCCCGCGCCTTAGCCGCGTTCCGCGTCTTTGCTCCCTCCTCAGCGGGCCTGTTCGAGGGCGTTACGAAACCCCGTAGCAGCACGCGGTCAGAGAAACGTCCTTGATCGCCTGATCGACCTGATGTTCATCGATTTGTAAATCGTGTGGCCGTTCTATCTGGCGTGAAGAAGTTCCCGAGTCAATTCGCAGCCCCAAGCACATTCGTGATGCGCTTCAGGTTGTAGGCCATTGTCGCGATGCCGATTTCAGCTCGTGCACCCGATAACCCACGCATCAATAGACGAGGATGTCCGAAGATGCGGTATTTTATCGTCGCGAATGGATGCTCAACCGTGCATCGCCGCAGTCTCATTGCCTCCGGCGTAACGCGTTCCTGCATTCTGTTCAGGGCGTCTTCGTACAAATGACGGGCTAAACCACGCCTCGGAGCTTGTGTGCAGCGTGACTTTAGCGAGCAGGCGGCACAGTCGATAGACGATGCCTTGTACATCGTGTACCGGTCTTTGTGGTTGGTATGTTTGCGTAGCAACCGCTTGTCTCCGGGACAGATGTAGGTATCGCTGTCTGGTTCATAACGGAAGTCTTTGAGACCGAACAGCGTTCCATCGCCCTGGTTATTCACTGTACGCATGACGGGCACGAACGGCATCATCCCCGCCGCCTCGCAGTAAGCGACTTGCTCCCCATTGGAGTAACCGGCATCCGCAACCACGTTGAAGTTATCTACTTTAATCGCTTGCTTCGCCGCATCCGCCATGGGTCGAAGACAACGGATATCGGAAGCATCGAGCACTACAGCGTGGGCGACGATCAACGCATGTTCCGTATTGACGGCAGTTTGAATGTTGTATGCCGGAAGGGCTTGCTGCCGCACCAGCATGAAGCCAGCCTCTGGCTCCACATTTTGCTTCAGCTTCTCGAGTGCGGCTTGCACAGCAGATTGATCAATCTGCGTTTCCTGCTCTGCGTCCGCCTTCTCCACGCTGTCGAGATAACGCTGTAGCGCGACCCTTTCGCGGACGGTGTCAATGCTCGCTACAGCGCGAAACTTGGAGCCATCGATGGCGATCCATTCGCCACGGATGAGGCCACAACTCCGTGCAAAGCGAATGAGGGCCGCGCCCGCTGCTATGACGGGTTCGGTATGCATTCTGCGAAACTCAGAGATGCTCTTATGGTCTGGATACAAGCGGCCAAGAAGCCACATCAGTTCAACATTTCGTCGGCACTCAACTTCCAAGCGCCTTGATGAACGAATCTGATTCAGATAACCGTATAGATAAAGCTTCAGCAAATCGCGTGGATTATAGCCAGGTCGTCCGGTCTCCGCAGCCTGAGCGCGCTCGAAGCCGAGCCCTGATAGGGCAAGCTTTGCGACAAATGCATCGATGACGCGGCACATGTGATCGACAGGAATAAGGTCGTCAAAGACAACTGGAAATAACGATCCCTGACCGCGACCTTCACCTTGGATGTAAGCCATAAGAGACGATGTCCTCGCGCTTGCGAGGACATCGTCTCATCGATGAAGTTCAAAAACAACAAATCCCGTCGTGGTACTTTGCATGCACATTGCAGATGACGAGGTTGGCGTTTCACATTACGAACCCTTTGTGCCAAATCCTGGAACAACTGGAGAATAGGGCTTTGCCCATCTCCAGCCAGGGTGAGCGTTACTTCTTACCTAGAAATTTGGCGACGGCTTCTGGGGTGACTGGCGTGAACAGGTTCACGAGGTTGCCGTCAGGATCATGGAAAAGCACAGAGCGATTTCCCCAGGGCATCGTGGTTGGCTCCTGAACAAATGTCGAGATCTGTCCTTGCAGACGCAGAAACTCCTTGTCCACATCCTCGACAAGAAACTCCAGGATCGCGCTTCGATTTTTGCCCGCCTCCAGGATGTCTTGAGCTCCGAAGGCTTCCAGTGTCTGGGTGCTCCCGATCGCCAGGGTAGCTGCAGGGGTTTGAAGCTCTGCAAATGTACCGGTATACCGAACTGCCGGCATTCCGCTGATAGTCTCGTAGAAGCTGACAAGCCGCTCCTGATTGTCGGTGATGATGCGCATTGAGACCAGTTTCATAACTTCTCCTTGTGCCTAAGTTGCTCCAGAACAAGGATAGGAGAGTGCTGCTGACAGCGTGGTGGCAGCAGTGTTGCACATGCGTCGAGCCGACCGACTATTCCAAATTATTCAACTGCTGCGTCGCTCAAAGAGTCCGACGACTACAAGAGCACTCGCAAGGGAGCTTGCGGTTTCAGTGCGCTCGGTCTATCGCGACATCGCTGATCTAATCCGTCAAGGCATACCCATCCGCGGTGAGGCAGGAGTTGGTTACGTCATGGACCGCGGCTATGACATGCCTCCGCTGATGCTGACTCCTTCCGAACTTGAAGCGGCCGTACTTGGTGCGCAATGGGTGATGGAGAGAGCAGATCCCCAACTCGCCCATGCCGCGCGGGATCTCATATCGAAAATCGGATCTTCCGTACCGCAGCATTTGCGTAGCTTCCTTGCTGAACCTACAGTCGGAACTCCTGCGAACAACATCCCCATCAAAGATGGGCTGTGCCTGTCCAAAACCCGCGACTGGATACGCCAGGGACGCAAGCTCAGACTTCAGTATCATGACGAGCAGGGTGTCCATACTGAGCGAACGATCTGGCCTGTCATGATTGGCTTTACCGAAACGGTACATCTGCTTGCTGGGTGGTGCGAACTTAGACAGGGCTTCCGGCACTTCAGAACAGATCGCATCGTGGCTGCAGAATTCCTGAATGAACTCTGCGCTCTACGCCCGCAGGTTTTGCGGCGCAGGTGGGAACACTACATGGAGCAAACGCGGAGACTGCGCTTGCCCACAACGGTCGATTCGTAGAAAGAACTCGGCTTCTTGTCATCGATCAACCAAGCGCGCTTCGAAATACAGAGACTCTGAGTTTCGTAACAGACTCGTTCCTTCCCCTACCCCCCTCCCTTTGCTCAGTCTTTTAGCAGCCTTCGCACACTTCACACTTGCGCGCCTCGCCAGCCTCCCTTCAGAACGCTCCTTGAAGATTACAAAGAGTTGCGGCGGAGCGCTCAGAAATGAGCGCCCCGAAGCGCCTGGCTCTCGACGCAAATATCCGGCTGCGGCGGCCTTCGAATGAAGACGCCAGGCGGCCCTTTCAGGCATACTGATTAGAGCTAGTTTGGCAAAGGAGTACCTTCAATGGCGCAGCCGTTCGTCTTTATGGAACTCAGCACGCCAGATGCCTCGAAGGCGAAGGCTTTCTATCACGATCTCTTTGACTGGTCTTTCGGAACTTCTGAGCCGGGCGGAGATGACTACAGTCTTTTCCGGCCTGATATCGGAGCAGCGGGTGCCATCTACAGTGCTGCGGCTGGCTCTGCGGGTTGGCTGCCCTACATCAACGTAGAAGACGTCGAGGCGTCAACAGCAAAGGCGCAAGCCTTAGGAGCCAAGCTCATTCGCGGTGTGCAGGAGATTCCCGGCCACGGCTGGACCAGCATCCTAGAAGATCCTTGGGGCGCTCCTATCGCGTTCTACCAGAACTCCGAAACCCGAAGCTGAAGATCGTCGGCGAAGACAGGATCACGCAGGAATGGAGCCATCGGTGACTTGTCCTGTACATAGTCGATCACCAGGCTTTCGCCGTCGCATTCAATCTCAAGACCGGCCCACGCTAACCTTTGCAGCCGCATGATGCTCCTTCTCTGAATGGATTGATAAAGAGCTTCCCGAGAATCCGGTTCCGCTCCGAGCCGTCCGCCACGGTATCAGTACGCGACGGTGAAGCGAGCACGCTCGTGCTTGGGATGTTCCACTTCGTCCAGCATGGCAACGGCGTAGTCTGCGATGGAAATCCGGCTTTGTCCGTCGCTCCCAATCAGCAGCTGATCTCCGCCAACACGGTACTTACCGGTCCGTTCGCCCGGAGCAATCACGGCTGCCGGGCTGAGAAATACCCAGTTAAGCTCCTTCTCCGCTCGTAGCTGATCCAGAAATTCCGCAGTGCGCAATGCGCCGGCTCTCCATTCGGACGGAAAGTCCGGCTGATCGACCAAGCGCTTTCCGGGGGCAACCTCAAGCGTGCCCACTGCTCCCACAACCAAGAGCCGCTTTACAGAAGACCGTTTGACGGCCTCAATCATGGATCGCGTTCCTTTGCCGCTTTCGTCCTTCCCTGGATTGAAGGCGCTGATCACCACATCATGTCCATCGATCCTCCTCAAACTAGCGTGCCAAAGATCGGTCTCCAATGGAGAGTAATCAAGCGGCGGACCATCTCATAACGAACCGTTTCTACAAAGTACAATCGTGCTGCCGAGTCGGTAGCGAGCATTCGTGGGTTCAGCGTATTTTGGCAAGAAGCTCCGTCTGTGTCATCGGGCTTCTCTTTCGAGGAGGGTGCGCTTTCTTTCGACGCCCCAGCGATAGCCCGACAGGTTTCCATCACTACGCACGACGCGGTGACAAGGAATCGCTACGGCAAGCGCGTTCGCTGCACAGGCCTGCGCTACAGCACGGACGGCCCTGGGAAGTCCGATCTTATCTGCAATGTCGGCATAGCTCGCCCTGCTCCCAAAAGGAAGTTCACGCAAAACTTGCCAGACACGCTGTTGAAAAGCCGTTCCCCTATATCGAGAGGAAGGTCGAGGCCGATGGACGGTGCTTCTATAAGTCCCACGACCTTAGCCACAAGCGTTTCAAACGAGCTGTCGCCTCCAATCAGGTTTGCGCGAGGAAATCGATCCTCTAGATCACGGACCAGGTCCTCGGGATCATCCCCGAGCAGTATGGCGCAAATGGCTGCTCGGGATCAGTAAACGAGGCGATTCCTACCTTCGGAAGATCTTGATTCATGGGGCCAGAGCTGCTGTAGTGCGCGTGAAGCAAGAACGCTCACCCTTCGGATGAACCGGAAAGCACAGGGAGTTTTCTCAGCTCATCAAATGGCACCTCGCCCTATGAGCATAGCTGCGAACGGAATACACTCGCTGGTGCAGGAGCGGCGAGATCAAGAATCAGGTATTTGTACGTGTCTATAGAGAACATAGCTCTCACAGGTTTCATGGGGTCCGGCAAATCGACCGTTGGGCGGATACTTGCTGAACAGCTTGGATGGGCATTCATCGATATTGACCGGCAGATTGAAATTGTTTATGCGCGTCCAGCGTCCTCTCTGTTCCTCGAACTAGGAGAAGCAGGGTTCCGCGCCGCTGAGGCCGAGATCATGGCCGAATGTCTAGCATTTTCTGGCACTGTAGTAGCGCTGGGTGGAGCTGCTGTAGACCTTTTGGAGAACCAACATTTACTGTCTGGACGCTACACAGGCCTAATTGTCTTCCTGGACGGCGACTTCGATGTGCTCATCAGTCGCTGTCTGCGGGAAGCAGACAACGAGACGTCAACATACCGGCCCCTTCTGCACCAGCGAGAGAAGGCGCTTGCTCGATTCACATCTCGGCGAGAATGGAACCTCGCCAACGCGGGCATCCGGATTGATATCGGCAACGACAGCTGTGAAGAGATCGCCACAGAGATTGCTAGGTACATCAAAGCTTAGGTCCTCATGGACGCGCTTGACGTCATCCTGACCTACTCGGCCTGGAGGAATTGGTATTGGCGCTGCCGATGAACAGAAGACGACCTCCCCGTTACTGTCCTGAGGGAACTCTTCAACTCGCGGCGGCCCGGCGTGTGGGCGTTGCTCACAACCTGACTCCCACATGCATGAGGAGTGCCTTCTCGCCCGATCTGGTGAGATAAAGAGAACGGTTGTTCAACTCGCGAACGACCCACTTCTTTGCCACAGCTTGTCTCAAGAGCGCGGCTCCT
>JAABUZ0100007761.1_pt1 | contig 12831 bp, 11 predicted proteins | sample 5562091 | NCBI WGS metagenome assembly JAABUZ01 (sample SAMN12813069, study PRJNA571459) | rock metagenome | isolation source: Antarctica rocks | place: Antarctica: Victoria Land, Linnaeus Terrace sud | collected 2015-12-21 | reverse complement strand
TGGCTGCAGGCGACGAGCACCCGGCGGGCGCCGTGAGCGCGCAGCGCACGGGCTACCTCGACCACGGTCCCGCCGGTGGAGATGATGTCCTCCACCACGACGCAGTCGCGGCCCTCCACCTCGCCGGCCATTTCCATGATCTCCGCCGCTTCCTCGCGCGGCCGGCGCTTGTAGACGAAGACGATCGGGGCCTGGAGCAGCTTGGCCATCGATTCGGCGCGTTTGGCGCCGCCGGCATCTGGCGCGACCACCGTAAAGCGGTCGAGTCCCAGGCTCCGGATGTGGCCGGCCAGGATCTTGTGCGCGGTGAGATGATCGGTGGGTACATCGAAGAACCCCTCGATAGCCTCTGCGTGCAGGTCGAGCAGGAGCACGCGATCCGCTCCGGCCAGGGTTACGAAGTTTGCCACCAGCTTGGCGCTGATCGGCTCCCGCGGCTGTGACTTGCGTTCCTTGCGAGCGTAGCCGTAGTAGGGGATCACGGCGGTGATGCGCCCGGCCGAGGCGCGGCGGAGAGCGTCCAGCAGGATGAACAGCTCCATCAGGTTCTCGTTGACCGGATGGCAGGTGGGCTGGATCACGAAGCAGTCATGGCCGCGCATCGAGTCCTGGATCTTGACGTCGATCTCGCCATCGGAGAAGCGGTTGACGCGGGGATCGGTCAGTGGTACACCAGTCCCCTCCGAGATCAGACGGTTGAGATCCGGGTTGGCCGTGCCGCCGATCAGCTTGAGCTCACCCCAGGGCGAGGTGTCCTCCGCAGAGAACTCCATCGCCGTCTGCAGCCTGCCGATCATGCTCTCTCCTTTTTCCGAGTGATGCGAGCCGGGACCCCCACGACCAGGGCTCCTTCCGGCACATCCTTGGTAACGACGGCTCCGGCGCCGGTGCTGGCGCTTCGGCCGATCCTGCGGGGTGCCACCAGCATGGTATCCACGCCGATGAAGCAGCCGTCCTCGATGACTGTCGGTTTCTTATCCCGGCCGTCGAAGTTGGCGGTGATGGTGCCGGCGCCGATGTTCACCCTCTCGCCCACGGTGGTATCCCCCAGATAGGACACGTGGGGCACCGCCGAGTGCTCTCCGATCTGCGAGCGCACCAGCTCGGCAAAGCTGCCGACATGAACGCTCTCCTTCAGCTCCGTTCCGGGCCGGAGCCTGCTGAAAGGGCCGCAGTCCGAGCCGCTGCCGACCGTGGCTCCGCTCAGCCAGGAGCTGTCGATCTTGACGCGATCGCCGACCTCGCAGTCGCTGATCTGCGTGAAGGGGCCGATCCGGCACTGTTCGCCGATCCGGGTTTCGCCCGAGATGAGCGTGTAAGGCTCCAGCACCGTGTCCTGGCCGATGCTGACGCCTGCGGCCACGTAGGTGCTGTCCGGATCCCGCACGGTCACGCCGCTCAACATCAGACGCTCCAGCAGGCGCCGCCGCATGGCGGTCTCGGCCTGAGCCAGCTGCAAGCGGTTGTTGATGCCGACCGTCTCCTCAGCGTCGGGCAGCTTGACGACCTGCGTCGCACTCAGGTGCTGGAAGACATCGACCAGGTACAGCTCGCCGGCCCGGTTGTCCGGCCGCAGCTTCGCCAGCGCCGAGTTCAGCTGCGCCGCTTCGAAGCAGTACAAGCCGACGTTGATCTCGCTGCTGGCGCTGCTCTCCGCAGTCACGTCGCGGTACTCGACGATGGCGGCCAGGCCGCCCTGGGCGTCACGCAGCACCCGGCCGTCATTGCGCGTGGGATCGTCCACGCTGGCCAGGCTGGCCGGCAGGCCGGCCGCCCGGTGAGCCTCGACGAAGCCGAGGATGGTCTCCGCTCGCAGGAGCGGTCCGTCTCCATTCAGAACCAGCACGTCGCCCTGGCCCAGCCACTCGGCCGGAACCTGGGCCAGCGCATGGCCGGTGCCGAACGGCTCGGCCTGCGCCACCAGCCGCGCTTTGCCGGCCAGGTGCTCCGCTACGCCCGTCTCGTCGGGCCGATGGACGACGAAGATGCTGTCGCGCTCGATGCCCGCTTCGCGGCAGGCGCCAACGACCCAATCGATCATGGAGCGGCCGCAGATCTCGTGCAGGACCTTTGGTGTCCGGGAGCGCATACGCGTGCCGCGACCGGCAGCTAGGATGACGGCTGAGAGTGGTAAGTCACTCAAGAGAAATGTCGAGCCGAATTATACGGTCAGGCCCCTGCCAGCTCCTCCTGTTGGGGCTGGCGGTCACGCTTGCTGCACTCGCCGCCTGCGGAGGCGGTTCCCCAGGCGCCGGCGCCAGCTCCAGCCCAGCAGCAACCGGCTCGGCAAAGCCGAGCACGGCTCCGACGCCGGCCGCGAACACGGTCTGGGTCGTGGCGACAGTGCCGGTCAAGCTGCACGGCGCGCCCGATCGCAACTCACCGCAGGCGGCCCTGCTGGAATGGGGATCGCAGCTGAGCGTGAGCGAGAGCCAGAAGGCCGGCGCGGAAACCTGGCTTCACGTGAAGACGGAGGGCGGCAGCGAAGGCTGGGTGCTCGATGCACCGGAGATCGTGAGCCACCGCTCGGTGGTGAAGAAGATCAGCGATACCTACCGCGTGCTTTATCCCAGCGAGTGGACCGTGGTTGGGGGCAACCCGCTCACGTTCACCTCACCCCAGGGCGCTCCGGAGGCCGCGACGCTCGTGATCCAGACCGCCGACGACGCCGCGCGGCTGCCCCAGCTACCACTCGCTCCCGGCAGCGCGGGCGGCGACGACTCGGTCCAGGTTGGCGACAAGACCTACACCCTGCGCACGTGGAAGCTCGGCGACGGCGGCGCCGAAGCCGCGGTGACCTTCAAGGAAGGCGGCACGGCATATCTCTTCGACCTGAAACAGAAGGGGCGCCCGAAGCTCGACACGGCGCTGTTCCGGAGCGTGCTGCAAACTGTGATCCTGAACCCCGCAAGCGCCGCCTCGCCAAACCCGCCCCCCAGCCCATCGACGTAGCCGGAGGCCTCAGTTTGGCAAGGAAGTTGGCGGCGCTCTACGACATCCATGGCAATCTGCCTGCTCTGAGCGCGGTGCTGGCGGAGTTGGACGAGGTGCAACCCGACCTGATCGTCGTGGGCGGCGACGTCGTCTCGGGACCCCTGCCAGAGCAGACGCTCGCGCGGCTCGATCAGCTCGACGGCCGGGTCCGCTGGATTCGCGGTAACGGCGACCGTGAAGTCGTGAGCTCTTTTGACGGCCAATCGCTGCCGGCGACCCTGTCAGAGCGTGGGCGGGAAAGGCAGCAATGGGTCGCCGGGCGCCTCAGCTTGGTGCAGCGAGAGTTCCTGGCGCAACTGCCCGAGCGGATGACGCTGCCGCTGGAGGGGGTGGGCCGCGTCCTCTTCTGTCACGCCACGCCGCACAGCGATGAAGAGATCTTCACGCCTCTCAGCGAGCAAGACCGCCTCGCAGCCATCTTCGCCGCTGTCGAGGAGCCATTGGTCGTGTGCGGACACACGCACATCCAGTTCGAGCGCCAGGTGGGCCCCGTGCGGGTGGTCAACGCCAGCAGCGTCGGAATGCCCTACGCAGATCGTCCGGGAGCCTACTGGCTGCTGCTCACGCCGACCGGACCGGAATTCCGGTACACCCCCTACGACCCTCAGGCGGCCGCCCAGGAGATCCGGGCCGGCGGTGATCCCCAGGCCGAAGAGTTCGCCCGGGACAACGTTCTGAGGGTTCCAACGGCCGCTGAGGCGGCCGAAGTCCTGGAGCAGATGGCCCAGCATCGCTGAAGGTCTCGGTAAAAGGTGAGCCTGGAGCGTATTTGAAGGCGTTGTGAGCTGTCAACAGTTCCTGTGAAGGTCCGTTCGGGGGACGGTCCTTCAGGTGGCTTCGACCAACTCATAATCATGGCCAAGGCAATGGACGAGAGCATCAGCGGCAGGACCGGGAGGAACTCAAGACCGGCGCCCGGGCATCTAACCATGGCCGCGGCCGAGGCCCAGGGCGCTCGGCCCAGCATGGAGGATCGTCACAGGATCCGTCTCACCGGCGATGGCGCCTGGGGCGCCATCTTCGATGGTCACGGCGGCGCCGGTGTGGCGGCGCTGGCGGCGGCCGAAGCGGGCCGACTGTTGCCCGACGTCTCTCCAGGCGAAGCGCTGCGCCGGCTGGCCCGACTGACGGCAGGTGAGTCGGCCGGCGCCTGCGCAGTCGCCTTCCGGCTGCGGGGTGATCTGCTCGAGGTGGCCAACCTGGGTGACTGCGAGCTCGCGGTGGTCCGGCCGAACGGCGTCGAGGTGCTCAGCCGTGTCCACCGCCTGAGCGATGCGATCGAAAGGCAGCGAGTACTCGCCGCCGGCGCGGTGGTCCGCGGGCCGTACGTAACTGATCCCCGGACCGGCGACGGCGTCATGCCCACACGGGTGCTGGGCGATCGGCAGTTCCACCGTCTGGGCGTCAGTTCGGTGCCAGACGAGCGCAGCAGCGGATTCGCCGAGGGCTGGTTGATCGCCGCCTGCGACGGTCTCTGGGACGTCATGGCTGCGGCCGAGCTACCGGCTCTGCTGGCCGGGAGCCCCGAGGAGACAGCACAAGCGCTTGTGTACCTGGCTCTGGTCGAGCGCCGGAGCGGTGATAACGTGACAGTCATCGCGCTCCACAAGGAACCGCCCGGCTGAGCGCGGGCAATTCAGTTCGCCGGCGCTTGGTTCAGACCGTCCAGCCGGAATGGCTCGGTGCTGGCCGGCGTCAGCAGGCGCCGCGTGGTCTCCAGGCCCCACGCGTCGAGATCCGCCAGGCGATCACTGGCAGAGCGCAGGCCGCCGAACTGCTCCACGTGAGACGCCCACGCCTCTCGTTCCTCCATGGCAGGCCGGGCGATCAGGCAATCGGGGTCGTTCAGCCAGAGGCGGCCGTGCTGGAAGGCGCGGGCCCGCCCGGCGAGCATCGCGGAGCGCTGGGACGGAAGCGACAGGTCCGGCCCGTCGGGCTCTTCCCAGAGCGCGATGTCAGGGCTCACGCGCATCGCATCGATCAGACCGATGCTCGGCAGCAGCGGCGCCCCGCAGGCGAGCAGGGTAGCGTCCGGCCCGGCCGCTTCGCGGATGAGTCGCAGCCCCTCCCGGTACGCCGCCACCTCACCGGTGGACTGCTGGCGGCGCCCCACCAAGGCGCCGGCGTAGAGGAAGTCCAGCTTGAAGTAGTCGAAGCCCCAGCCTCTCAGCGCGACCACGACGTTCTGCAGCCACTCCGCCGCAGCCGGATTGGTGACGTCCAACGCGCGGAGCTGCTGGCCCCAGTTGTAGCCGGCGTCCGCTTCGGCGACTAGCCAGTCCGCATGCTCCTGCGCGAGCCGGCTCTGCGCGGCGGCCAGGAAGGGCGCCAGCCAGATGCCGGCGCGCCTACCGCTGGCACGGATCCTGTCCGCGATCTCTGCCAGCGGTCGCACGAAGCGGGGCGACGGCTCCAGCCAGTCGCCGACCTGCGCCTCAAAACCGTCATCGATCTGAACCACCCCCACCGGTAGGCGGAGGCGATCCATCTCGGCCAGATTCTCCAGCACATCGTCATCTGTGACAGCGAGGTAGTAGTGGTACCAGGAGCACCACACCGGTGGTATCTCGGGCAAGGGACGGTCGCGCAGACCGGAGGCCTCGTCGGCCCAGGCTACGAGGGCCGCCGCGAGGCTCCCGGATTGGGTCTTCTCGCGTACAGAGTCGCCGTTTCCGCTGGCGCTGATCACGAGCCGTCCAGCGCTGACCTCGGCCCGCAGCGACGGCACGCAGGCCGCTGGGTGGCGGGCGCAGAACAGCCTCACCGGCTGGCCGGCGCCCGGCACGACGGCCAGCAGCCCCTCGCCCTGAAAACCGCGCTCGGGCAGCGCCACGCCGGAGCGGTAGGCCATCGTGTGCGCGTTCAGCGAGCGTGGGCGGGAGGAAACACCGTGAGCTGGATGCAGCCCCGCAGGGCTCCACGACTGCCACCCGTGCTCGTAGACGAGTGTGTCCGAGCGCAGCGGGATCTCGGCCAGGGGGGTGAAGGCAGAGGGCGGAGGCCCGTTGGCGGCGATCACCATGCACCAGCCTAGCGAGAGAGAGCCTGTTCGGTCAGGGTTCCGTCTACGGCGTCGAGCGCCGTATCGACAACCAATTTTCGCCCACCGCACCAGCGCTTTCCCCTCCCTGCTCGATCAACGCATCGAAGAGCCGCCAAGTGGCGGGCAGATATCTGGAGCACGGCCAAGCCGTTGCCGTCCGGGTCGCTGAAGACCCCGAGGAGTCAGCTGGACGAGGCCGGGCCCGCGCCGACTGTGGTGTTGTGGTCCACGTTGAACCAACCTTCCCGCCACGCAAGGCCTTGGCGCGGTCCACGTCCGCGGCAGTCTCCAATCATGATGCAACCTCGAGCTGGGCAGGAGCCCCAAGACCGGAAACGAAGGGTCCGGCCACCCCTCTAGGGCCGCCGACTCCCCGAAAGTTCCCGCTCTCTGATCCAATTGTGGGCGGCGAGCTCGACGCTGTCGTCCAGCGCATCCAGCCGTCGCTGCAGAGCGCGGCTCAGGATCAGGTCAGCCAGGTGAGGGTTCTTGGGTAGGAGGCTGCCGTGCAGGTAGGTGCCGAAGATGTTGCCGCACACCGCGCCTTCAGCGCCGTCCTCACCGTTGTTGCCGTGGCCGCGCAGCACCCGCCCGAGAGGCCGTACCCCCTCGCCGAGATAGGTGCGGCCGCTGTGGTTCTCGAAGCCCACCACCGTGCGGGGCCTCAGCCCCAGCTCAGCATCTGTCTCGATCACGACATCACCGATACACCGCTTGCCGCCTGCGTCCGTGCGCACATCCATCAGACCGATGCCCGGCAACCGCTCACCGTCTGCGGTCTGGTAGTAGTGACCGAACAGCTGGTAGCCGCCGCACACTGCGAGAAAGGCGGCGCCGCGCTGCCTGGCGCTAGCCAGGTGAATGGCCTTGGTCTCCAGCAGGTCGTCGTAGACCAGTTCCTGTTCTCTGTCCTGACCGCCGCCGAAGAAGAAGACGTCGACCGTCTCGATGCCGTGGCAGGAGCCCTTGCCCAGCTCCAGCACCCGCGCTTCCAAGCCGCGCCAGCGAGCCCGCTGGAGCAGCGTCTGGATGTTGCCGCGGTCGCCGTAGATGTTCATCAGATCGGGGTACAGCCAGCCGACCGTCAGCCTGTTGGCAGAGCTGCTCACGTCTTCCAGTATGGCCGCAGCCAGCCGCGCCGGACGAGCAACGCGCGGACGTCCAGCATCGCTGTGTAGGTGCAGAGGATGAAGCCCTCCGAGCCTGCCGGAACGGCACGCAGCAGCCGATCGAGGGCACGGCCGAGATCCACTTCGAGTGTTGCCTTCAGTCCGGCGTACTTGAGCCGAAGAGCCAGATCGTGGGCTCGGTCACCGGTTGTGATCAGCGTCTCGGCCGGCCTGTTGCCCGCAAGGAGTTCGAAGTCGACGTCCCAGATCCAGGAGACGTCACGACCATCGGCGATGCGGTCGTTGAGCCCGAGCAGGAAGTGGCGCCCGCCGCCAAGCCGCTCTGCCTCCCGCAGGATCTCGTTGAAACCAGCGGGATTCTTGGCCAGCATCAGTGTGAAGCGGCGCCCCTCGTGCTGAAAGCGCTCCTGGCGGCCGAAGGCGGCGGCGACGCCGGCCAGCCGCTCCGCCATGTAAGCGGGCTTCAGACCGAGCGCCGTGCCGGCGGCGAACGCTCCGAGGAGGTTGTACGCGTTGTAGAGGCCGCCCAGGGCCGTGCTGACGGGCATCCCGCCGACGGAGAACCGGATGCCGTCGAGACCGTTCAGCTCGATGCCGGTGGCGCTCAACTCGTGTTCTGGGCGCCGGAAGTCTCCCGCCGGGCAGGCGTAGTCACCGTCGTGGCCGACGTAGACATGCTTGAATTCGAGCCGCGAGCCGCAGCGAGGGCAGGTGCGCGCGTCCGCCGCGTGGGGCAGCTCCGAGATCGCCACCGCGGGATCGTCGAGCCCATACCAGAGGATCCTGACGCGGGGCCTGCGCTCCCGCAGCCGGTAGCCGATCTCCGCGGTGCGGGGATCGTCGGCGTTGAGCACCGCCGTGGCGCCGTCCGGCAGATCCTCCAAGCCCCGCTCGATGGTTCGCGCCAGCATCTCGAGCTCGCCGTAGCGGTCCAGCTGATCCCGAAACAGGTTCCCCACCACAACGGCAAGTGGCCGCAGCTCCGCCACTGCCGCCGGCAGCGTCGCCTCATCCACTTCGAACACGCCCCAGTCGGCTTTGAGCCGGCCGCTCAGTCTGGCGCTGGCCAGCACGGCGGAGGTGTGGCCGGTGACCAGGTTCGCGCCCGACCGGTTGGCCACCACCCGCGCGGGCAGCCCCTCCAGCAGATTAGCGATGAGCCGGGAGGTTGTGGTTTTGCCGTTGGTCCCGGTGATCAGGACACTGCCGGCGGTGAGCCGCTCACCCAGCAAGCGCAGTGTGCGCGGCTCGATCCGGTGGGCGACCACCCCCGGCAGCGTCGTGCCGCCGCCCCGGCCGGCCAGTCGCGAGATGGTCCCGGTTGCCTTGCCCGCGACCACAGCAGCCACCAGGCGCAGCCGCATCACGCCTGGCCCGAGGCGGCGACCGGTGTGACCACCGCCGTCCAGCAGCGAAGGGGTTCGACGAGCCGGCGGGCGTCTGCCAAATTCCCGGCAGGGGCGAAGAAGGCGGAGCCGCTACCGGTCATCCGCCAGCCGGCTCCCAACCGCTCGGCAAAGGCGGCAAGGCGGGGCTCGACGGTCAAGGCCGCCCGCGTGAGCTCGTTCTCGCCCTCGCCCCCGACCTCGTCCCACGCTCGGTAGACCGCCGCGGTGGAGACGCCGAAGCCGGGCCAGGCGAGGGCAAAGCAGACGTTGGTCAGAGCCACCGGTGCCAGGCGTTCGCCCCGCCCAGTCGCCCGCGCCGCTCCTCCGCGAAGGAGGAACCGTACGTCGGCACCGAGCGAGACGCCGATCAGCTCAAGATCCGCCGCACTCAACCTCAGTTCGTACAGACGGTTGAGCGCGAGCAGGGCGGCGGCCGCATCGCTGCTGCCGCCGCCCAGGCCGGAACCCGCCGGAATGCGCTTGAGAAGGCTGAACCGCGTCGGCAGCAGACGGCCTAGCCTGGACTCCAACGCATGCAGGGCTCGTAGGACGAGGTCCTGCTCAGGCCGCTCCAGCAGACTTCCGCTCAGGTCGGACTCGGCCGCGCGCTGAGCGATAAGGAGATCATGCAGTGACACAGCCTGAAAAAGGGTGTCAAGCTCGTGCCAACCGTCGTGGCCTGGGCCAGTGATGTGCAAGTCCAGGTTGAGCTTGGCGTGGGCGGGGACTGCCAGCGCCGCTAGAGACACGGCCGGTTTTTCGGGCTGGTCAGTGGCCTCAATCGCGCCGGGCCGGCGGCTGCAGTTCGTCCCGAAAGCGGCGGCCGTTCTCCTGGTAATGGTCAGCGGCGTGCTGGGGCCAGTGCGCCGACGAGCCAGAGAGCGGCTTCTTGACGGTGGCGGGCACGCCTGCGGCAAGGTGGTCGGAAGGCACGGTCTGGCCCTCGCCCAGAACGGAACCGGCCGCGAGCAGCGCCCGCGCACCGAGCCGCGTGTCCTGAAGCATGATCGCGCCAGTGCCGACGAGCGCGCCATCCTCGATCACGCAGCCCTCCACGCAGGCGCCGTGGCCCAGCGTCACGCCAGCTCCGATCAGCGTCGGCTGGCCCTTGCCGCAGTGGACGACAGCGTTGTCCTGGATGTTCGTGCCCTCGCCGATCGTGATGGTGGACTCGTCACCGCGCAGCACGGCACCGAACCAGATGCTGGCGCCTGCGCCCACCTGGACGTCGCCGATCAGCACCGCCGTCGGGGCGACGTAGGCCTCAGGATGCACCGCCGGCCGCCTACCAGCCAACTCAAATTCAGGCATGGCCTATAATCCTATGCTCGTGCTGATGCCCACCGATCCTGTCCTGGTGCCCGGCTCCCTTGGCTAACATCGCTTCCTCCAAGAAGGATGCCCGCCAGAGCGCAGTGCGCGCTGTCCGCAACCGCTCGATCAAGTCCGCAGTCAAGACCAAGGTCACGAAGTTCCGCCGCGCGGCCGCGGAAGGCGAAGCTTCCGAGGGCCAGGACCTGCTGAGCCTGGGACTCATCGCTGTGGCGGCTCTCGATCGCGCCGCCGCAAAGGGCGTCCTCCACCCGAACAATGCGGCCCGCCGCAAGGGGCGCCTGACGAGGCGCCTGAACGCGGTGACCGGTGAGGCGCCCGCCGCACCCACCCCCGCGGCGCCGGCGAAGAAGAAGCCAACCGGCAAGGCGGTCAATGCCAAGGCGAAGACCGGAACAACCAGCGCCCGCGGAACCGCCAAGCCCGCTGCCAAGTCAGCCGGCACGAGCGGCAGCAAGGCGTCCGCGAAGAAGTAACTGCGACACGCGGCTGGGACGGTCGGGCAGTCCCAGCCCGAACGGCGTCCGCTTCGCTCACCGCCTGCGACGCCTGTCTCGGACTTCGTCGTCCGGGCGAGGGACGTCGACGATGCCGATCTCGGCCGCTGAGGCGCATCCCGCGAACCCGCCGAGAGCCGTCAGCCGCACATACCGGGCCGTCCTGGCAGCGAAGGTGGCGGACTTCAGTGTGCTGTCCAGGGCCCAGAGCCCGTCCGCTGCCTGCGTGTAGCGCGTTGGGTCCGTGCTCAACTCGACCGTGTAATCGGTGATGATCCCGGTGGCGTCGCCATCGAGGCGAGGCTGATAGGTAAGCCCGCCAACGGTGCGCTCTTCCCCGAGATCGATGGTGATGGAGACCGGCAGCGGGGCGCGGACCGGGCTGAACTCTGAGTGCCAGAGGGTTCACCCAGCGAGAGTGACCCGATCCTATCAAGCATCGATGACCTCCCGCTGACAGGCAGATGGAACGTGGAATCGGCCCCGGACCTCGGAGCCGGATGCGAATCGAGCCTTCGTGCGAATCAACGGGGAGCGGAACCCATCCTCCTGCTACAGCTTTGCCAGCGTCGTGCTCAGGCCCAGCTCGGCATCTATCTGGCCGGATTTGACCTCCCACTCGTAGCGGAGAAAGGCTCGGAGGCCCAACTCCAACTGGGCGGCGCGGACCGAGTGCGCGGCATCGTAGGCCTTCTGGATGACGAAGGGGTGCTCGCGCATCGCGGCCTGCACCTGGCTCAGCGTTTCACCGCGGTCCTGGCGCGTGCGCACCTCCAGCACAACCGCCAGGTGCCGGCTCAATCGATAGGCGATGGTCGTCGCCGGCTCCCTCTGCAGCAAATCATCTAGCACGCGCCAGGTCGAGGCATTGGGCCGCGGCAGCAGAGTGTCCGCCAGGCGGAAGATGTCTTCCGGGTGACCCGGCACGACCAGATCGTCAATGGCCGCTTGGTCCAGAGGATGACCGCCGGCGCGATAAGCCGCGAGCTTTTGCAGCTCCGAGTCCAGGACGCTGAGGTCCGGGCGCGCCCGGCGCGCGACGGTGGCGGCCGCCAGGGCGGGCAGGTCCAGCTCCCGCGCGCGCCGGGCCACCCACTCGTTCAGGGCCCGCGGCTTGAGCGGCGCGTGCTCCCGCGCGGTGCCTCCCGCGGCGGTGACTGCCTTCAGCAGCTTGCTGGCCGCCGGCAGCCGGCCGTTCACTCCCAGCAGGAGCCGGGTCGAATCGGGAATGGCCTTCAGCGCCCCGGCAAGTCCGTCCGCCCGCCGGGCGGCAAGGCCCCGCACCGCCACCACGCGGTAGGGATCGAGGAACGGCGCCTGCAGCACACAGTCCCGCAGCCGCTCGGGGCTGAGGCCGGCCGGATCGACGGCCTCATAACCGAAGTCGGAGACAAGCTCGGCCCGCCACCCGGCCAGCGTCCGCCGCGCCTCCTCGTCGATCAGAAACTGCTCCTCGCCGTGGAGCAACAACACAGCGACAGGGCCGGCCATCCCACCGATCCTAGCCGCCGTAAGGACGGCGGCGCCCTCCCCATGCCGGTGGCAGGCGGATGCCGGGTCCATCCCGGCCAGTACCTGACATCTGATTCGACCGCCACCTCGGCTTCACGACGAGCACTAGCCTTTGGCTCTACACGAGGTTGGGCAGCGCTTAGAGCGATCTCTGAAGGAAGGGCGGCCTGCCTCCCGTGCCCGTCAGGCCTGCCTCTCCTTGGCTGTTCAAAGGCGGACAGTGATGTCCCCCTCCTCGCTGGTTCGATACACCCCTGTGCGGGGTAGATCCCGAGCCAGCTGGCCGCCGCCGTCCGAGACCAGAAAGCGGCTGGCGCGGGCTGCTGCCAGCAGCTCGGGCGCCGGCGCACTCCGCCCGGCGTCAGGCAGCAGCAGGTCGCTGCAGCCGCCCAGGCGGGCGAGGCGGGCGGCCACCGCCTGCTGCGCATCCGCATCCAGATCGGCCAGATCACAGAATGCCCGTCCATTGCCGCCGCTGACCCTCAGCCCGAGCTGAACCGCGTCAATACCCGCAGCCTCCGGACTCAGAATGTCGACCTGGAGACCTGCCACGTGAAGCCGCTGGCCAGCCTGAACCTGCAGCACGCGGGCGCCCCGCGCCAGCTCTGCCAGCGCCACGCCGCGCCACGCCGTTCCGCCCTTGGGGCCGGCCGGCAAGATCACTGCTCCCACGCTCCGGTCGAAGCCGGCCAGCCCGGCCACGTGGGCTGCGCCCGTCCCCGTGATGATGAGCCCGTCGAGCTCCCGAACCCAGGGCGGCAGCCGAGTCCCCAGCTGGGCCGCCAGCCGACCGGGGCTGGAACCGCCGTCGATCAACAGCCGGCCGCTTGGCCCGTTGAGCAGAACCGCCTGGCCCTGCCCGACCGCCAGCACCGTGGCGGAGGTGTCGGGCCGCGACCAGTGCACCATCTCGCCCCCGGCGACCAGCAGCGGAA
>JAABUZ0100007759.1_pt1 | contig 12832 bp, 16 predicted proteins | sample 5562091 | NCBI WGS metagenome assembly JAABUZ01 (sample SAMN12813069, study PRJNA571459) | rock metagenome | isolation source: Antarctica rocks | place: Antarctica: Victoria Land, Linnaeus Terrace sud | collected 2015-12-21 | reverse complement strand
CGCGAGCGCGATGGGGTCCAGGTAGTGACCCCCATCGTGGCCACGACCAGCGATCCACGCCTTGGCCACTTCGAACGTGTCGGCGACGGAGGCGAACAGGTCCAGGCGCGGCGTGACGGGCGTGACCTCAACCCGGATCGCGGGGAGCTGCGGCGTCGTGTCGGCCGGAACCGCCGGAGCTGTTGGGTCGGTCGCGCTGCCGGCGCTTCCCCCATTAGTCGCGCCGGCGCTGTAGGTCGGCGTGTAGCCGAGCGGGGTGGCCGCGACGGCTTTGGTGGCCGCGTCGAGGTACTGGAGGTATTTTGGCGGCCCCGCGTAGCCCGCGCCACTATAGGTTGTCCACTGTCCCCACGCCGTCCCATGCGAGGAGATATCCGCCATTGCTTTGGCGTTGTAGGTCGGGTCAAAGAGCGCGTCGGCGACGTACGGCCCACGCGGCTGGCAGTGCACCGAGTTCACTTGCCAGAGGCCCCGGTCCACGCTCCCATCGCTGTTGTTGGTGTTGACGGCGCGCGGGTCCAGCCTCGATTCGGCCTGGGCGATGGCCACGCACACGGCGAGGCGACCCTCGGGGATACCCGCCCCCCGCGCGTAGTACACGACGTCGCTATAGGAGATCGGGCCGGCGGACGCCACCGGGGCGGGCGGGCCAGAGACGGCGCCGGCCGCCGTCCCTTTGAGGAGTGGCGTGATGTTGGTGGGGCTGTAGCCCACGCCCCGGTTGGCCTGCGCATGCAGATGTGCCCCCGAGCTGTTGCCCGACGTGCCGGACAGGGAGATGACCTGCCCGCGCCTGACCTGATCGTCCTTGCTAACGAGGACCTGGCTGTTGTGGCCGTAGTAGCTCGAGAGACCGTCGCCGTGGTCGATCACCACGAGGTTCCCGAAGCCGCCTATTCCGTCTGCCGATGGAAAGAGATACCCGTACGGATCGTGGCCGGCCGTCCTCACCTGGCCGTCGGCCATGGCCAGGACCTGCGTCCCGAGCGGCAGCGCGAAGTCGATGCCAAAGTGGAAATGTGCGCCATTTAACAAGGGCTCGGCCGTGTTCGCGGTCGGCCCATAGGGCTGGGTGATCGCAAAGGCGTTCCAGCCGCCGGCGAACGGCAGAGAGAGCGTCGGCATGGCGTACAACCCTCCATGGACCAGGGGCTTGCGGCGCTACACTGTGGTCAGGGAGGGTACGCTAATGACGATGACAATGATCGCGCCTGACATACACGATCCCGTGGCGCTCGTACGCGCCTACCGCGCACGTCACCCCGAGGGAATCGTCTTCGACCACGACCGGGATGCGTTGCGGCACTACATCATCGCGCGCCGCACGCAGGGGGCGTCGTGGAAGGATATTAAGCAGGAAACGTCCGACGGCAAGGCGAATTACTACTACATCTACTATCTTCAAGGCATTTCGCCGCGTTCCGTTGGCGGTCTATGCGACACGTGGCCTATCGAAGTGACGCCGGAGTTATATGCGGTCCGGGAGGCACAGACCGGCATCGGCGCGGCGCGGCGTGGCCTGACCGAACTTAGAGGCGTCATTGGCCCCAAAGATGATTTGAATTCGGCTGTCATGGCGGCTATAGAGGCATTGGATACGGTGCGCGATACCCTCTGGCAACGATTTATCGCGGGTGAGTGGGAGCCGCGCCAGGCCGCGCCGCCTGTTACGTCACCGGCACGACCAGCGTCTGTCCCGGAACCAGCCGGGGATCGGTCAGCCCGTTGAGCGCGACTAGACCGCCATATTTCCGGGCGTCGCCATACACGGCCAGGGCCAGGCTAAAGAGCGTATCGCCCTGCTCCACGGTGATCGTCGTCGTGGCCTGCTGCTGGCCCGGCGTGTAGAACGCCACGAGGGCCGAGGCGGCGGCCACGACAGCGCGGGCCGACGCCTGCTGGGCCGGCGTCGCTGGCGTCGTGGCCTCATGCTGGGCGCTCGCGATGAGCGCCTGGAGCGCCCGCGCGATGGCCGCGTCCGTCGGAGGCGTCGGGGGAGTGGCGGCCATCAGCATCTCCTATACTTGAGTCGAGGAGGACGCACATGTATCACAATGACCTTTGCCGTTCCTCGCGTGACGACGCGCTGCCCGAGCTACGGTCTGTCCACGCCGATCGGTCCCCCTGCACGCGCCAGCAAGCCACCGCTGCTCTCGCCCGGAGGGTGGCTGCCTTGGCTGAGGCCGACCGTGCGGCGCACATCTCTGGCGAACTGGTCGCGTGGGACGACGCTGCTCAGTGTGGACGCGCCGTCATCGTCGCCCACCTGCAGGCTCAGGGCATCAGGCTGACCTACACGTACGAGATTCGACCACTCGCGTAGCGTTTAACGCCCCCGCCGGGCCGTCAAGAGCGCCGAGACCGTCCCCGCCGCCGCTGCCGTCCCCGGCCCCACGCGGGGCGCGTGCTCCCGGATGGTCGCGCCGTGGCGCTCCGCCTGCTGCTGACTCGACACGGTGGCCGAGAGAGGCGGCGCGCCGTTGATCCCGCGCGACAAGACGAGGTGATATTTGACGGCGTTGCCAAACAGGATCTCCGGCTTGAAGGCGGTGATCGTCACGCCTGGAATGGAGCGCGCGCCGTAGGTGAACGTGACGGCCTGGCCGGCGTCCCTGAGCGCGGCCAGCGCCCGCGCCTTGTGCAGCGGCGTTCCACCCCGGTCGCTTTCGCGGAGGTCGCCGTCGAGCGTGATGTCGTCCAGGTCCAGGCCCGCGATCTTGAGGATCTTGCGCCCGTCCGCCGTGTACAACACGGTGTGCTTGAGCGTCCCGCCGTCCAGAGCCACCGAGGCGGGCATGTCCGCCTCGCAGATGAGGACGCCGCCCAGGGTGATCTGCATCGGACTGGTCGCCATCAGTTCATCCCGATTTGGTGCAGCGTGGGCCGTGTGGTCGAGGGCAGGACGCCCGACGTGCGCAACGCGTTGGCGATGTGGTGGCCCAGGTGGTCGCCCGCCGCTTTGGCCGTCTCGTCCGCGATCTTCTTGTGGTCGTGGCCGGGGCCGGGGTGCACGTGAATGGCCGCGGCCCCGGGGTGGACGTGGATATGCGTGTCCCCGCCGCGCGCCGTCGTCGTCGCCGTGTGGTGTGCCGTGTGGTGGTTCTGGACGGCGGCGCTGTGGTGCGCCGTGGACGTGTGGTGCGCCGTCGTCGTTGACGTGTGACGGGTGACCGCGGGATGGGGCGGGGGCGCACTCGTGATCGGCGCGACCCGGATCGTCGTCGGGAGCCCAACCGTGCCGCTATCAGCTCTGGTGGCGCGCACCGCCTGCTGCGTGGTCGTGAGCGCGTGGCCGTGTTTGTCCGTGATCACGTGTCCGTGCTTGTCTCTCTGCGGCGTCGTGAAGGTCGTGGCCGCCGCGCTGGTCGAGGCGGACGCGGGAACGGTCACGGTGGTCCCACCGGGCGTGGGTGGGTTATGCAGGATACCGACCCAATGCAGGAATTGGTCAATCAGGCCGATATTGGCGCGCAGCATGTCTCCGATATGGAGCGTCGTATCGGCAAAGCGCGCCCAGGCGGAGACACACTGCATGGTCACGCTCAGGAACTTGTCGAGGCCCGTGGCCTGGGCGATGGCGCCGATGATCTGGCCGAACACGCCCGCGAGCGCGCCCGCGATGCCAAGGAATGCGCCGATTTGCGCCCCGACGCCGCTGACCATGGTCCCGAGAGCCCCCGTCACCTGCGTCCAGTGGGTGATGAGGAGCACCACACCACCAATGACGGCGGCGATTCCCAGGACGATGAGCGTAAAAGGGAGGATGGCGATGTCGAGCGCCCCGAACCCGATGGTCAGGAGGCCCACGGCGCCGACCATGGTGAGGATAGGTCCCACGATCAAGGCGGCGCCGGTAGCGACGAGCCCAAACCCGGCCGCGAACGCGACGATGTCTTTATGCGTGCTCATGAACTCGACGACAGTACGCGTGATCCCAACGAACGCCTGCGAAACCTTGACGAGCGTCGGGAGCAACGCCGTGCCGAACAGCGTGACCGCCGTCTCGATATTTTTGTGCCATTGCTGCGACTGGCCGGCCGCTGTCGCGTTATAGACCTGTTGCTGTTGGTCGATGCCTGGAATACGCGCAAATGTCGTGGCGTTGGTGTCCCACTGCTGGAGGCGCGCGGGCAATTCGAGATTACCCATTAGCTTCATGCCGACCGCGCCGAAGGCTTCTTTATTGGCGGCGGCGAGCACGTCGAGCGGGAGCGCGGCGCGGTCGCGCTGTAAGATGGCGAGCATGTTGCGGTCGCCCAGGAAGCGCCCGCCGGCGTCGAAGAATTGTCCTTTGCCGGCCTTTTCGAGGAAGTCGATGGCGCGGTCGATCGCGCCGCCCTCCTTGGCTGTCGCCATGCGCGTGATCGAACTACCGAACTGCGTGCCGCCCCTGGAGCCCTGCCCCATCTGACCTAGGAGGACGCCCATCATCGTGTCGTCGCGCTGCATCCTGAGTTGTTCCGGCGTCGTCGTCCCATAGACCGAGGCTGTCTGACCGGCAAACTGGCTGGTCAGACGCAGGAAGCCGGCCGCCGAGAGTGGTGTGTGCGTCAGCGCCTTCGACAGGTCATTGACAAGCGGAACCAGGAGTTGCGAGGAGTACGCGCCGAAGAGGTGGGCGTATTCGGCCCCGGTGGTCGCCGCCGTTTCACGGCTTGCGCCTGTCGAGAGGTTCTGCACCTCAGCGAAGTTCGCCAGCGTGGGGATCGTCGCCTGCAACTGGCGCGTGTCGGTTATGCCCGCGTGCGTCGCGGCAAGAGCGATGTGGGCCGCATCGGTCTTGCTCATCTGGTTCTTGAGGCCGATGGTCGTGAATGACGATTCGAGCGCCAGCATCTGAGCGTGCGTCGCGCCGGTAGCCAGGCCGATCCCGGCCATGACGACCTGTAACTCCGCGCCCTTCTTGGCCGCGTGCAGCAGCGCGTCCCCAAGCAGGAAGCCGACACCCGTGATCGCCACGCCCGCGCCGAGCAATCCAATGGAACGGTGGAGCGCCGCGACGGACGTACCGGCCGTCGCGGCCTGCGCTTCGATCTTTTGGAGCAGCGTCGTCGCCAGCGACGCGCCAGCCGCGAAGCCGGCGCTATCCATCCCAAGGCGGACCACAACGCTATAAAGGGAGTCCATCAGCGTTATATCCTTTACAGGGGAGGGACCATGAACCAAGAGCAGTGGGAATTGTGCGAGGTGCGGTTGACGATGCGCACGTCCTGGCGCATCACATTCACGTTAGAGGCTGTGGCGTCGGGGCCTTATGGGCAGGAGGTCATCGCCACGCGGGTCTTCCACCGCTGGATGTCCTATAAAGCCCTTGATCAGCACCCAAAGATGGAACGGGCGCGCGCGTCGCTCGTGCATGAGCTTGTGACCGATGGGTGGGAGCCTTTGCCGAGCGTGATGCAACCGTTACCGACGCCGCTGATGCGTGGGGTGATGCTGCCGCGCTTCCGGCGCCGCGTCGCTTAGTCGCTGTCCGGTTGACCTGGTTCGTCGGGTGGTGGGTTCTGCTGCTGGTAGACCGTCAGGAACGCGTGACGCCTGGAGCGTGGCATCCTCATGGCCTCAGTCCACGTCACGCCACTATTGGAGCTGATGAACACCGCTTCCTGGAAGGCGTTATTGGCCACGAGTCGTGTGACTCGCCTATCGAAAGGGGGCATCACCGTTACCGTCACCGTCACCGTCGTCGTTGGTCATGTTGAAACGAGCGCAGGCGGCGACGATGCGGCTGATGTCACGACGATTGTATGTCAGGAGTCGTTGGAGTTGCTGGATGTGACGCACCGGGGCCTGCTCACGGCCGTTTTCATGGCTGATTGACATGAGCGCCGCGAATCTGATGGCTGTCACCTGGCCCGCGCCGTCCGGCTTGACGTTGTAGCGGTCAAGGAAACTTTCCATAACGGTCTCATCTTCGCCATCCAGCTCCCTGAGGCGCAGCTTGTCTCCGTTCGATAAGGTGCATTCCCCCACGGGATCGTCGCTATTCGCATACGAAAAGCCCGCATCTTTGAGCTTCGTCACGATAGCGGCGTCACGCGCGTTTGTGGGCGCATCCACGGACGCATCCACAGGCGTCGTCGCCTGTGTCGCCACGCGCGGCGCATGGTCGGGCCGCCCCTGGGTGATGGTGACCGCGGGCACCGACCACGTGGGCTGCTCGTCGTTGTCCTGGTCGGTCAGGGCTTCGCGCATGGTGACTCCTTCCTGTTCCGCTGGCGTCGCATGACAGGCAACACGTACGCCGTGTTACTCGCGCTAACTATCACGCATACTTTCGAACTTGATTTTTATCGAACTTGTAGCCGGCTTGCTCATCACGCCGCCCTTCCGCCCCGCGGTCTGGACCGTCCCATTGACGTAGCGTTCGACATCACTGGACCCGTCATCGAAGACGGTTTTCAGGGTGAGGTGCAGCAGGTCAACCGTTTCGTTACGCTTGCGCTGGTTTGCTTGATAGGTGCTGATTTTCAGGAACGTGGAGCGAACTTGCTCGGCGTCGAGCGTCACCTCGTACGAGTCGGACACGAATTGGTCGTGCTCAATGATGGCGCCGCTTGGCTCGCGGATGAGGGTCTTGATGGTGTGAACAATATCCCAGGTGGTGATCTGCGTGTCAAGGTCGCGGTTGTAGGCGGCGATGTTGCCGCCCTGGCCGGAGAGCCCGAAGGTAATCGCGCGGCCCAGGACGGCATTTTTGGCGGCGGGGTTAGCCATCGCTCAGTGACTCCTTAACGCTCGCTCGCTCGCTCGCTAGCTGGTGACCGTTTGAGCGGAGGCGATAGCCACCTTCGCAATCGTGGGGTAGAGGTCGAACACGATCTGCTCGACGACGCCGTAGTACGAGACGGCGACGCGGCAGCGCAGCAGGCCGGCGGGCGCGCCCGGCCCATTGCTCGTGCTGTCGCACGCGGCGCTGTAGTACGTCGTCGTCGAGCTCGTGGCCAGGGCGCTCGTCGTCGTCTGGGGCGTCGTGGCCGGATTGGCCCTTTTACCGCCCGTGGCCGTCGGCGTCGCGGCCGGAGCGGCGGTTTGCGGCGCGCCCGACGCGTTGCCCGGGATCAAGCCGTCGTTGGCCCACCGCTGCAGCAGGCCCAGCACGGCGCTCTCGACCCTGGTGCGCAGGTCGGGCGTGTCCAACTGCTCGACGAACGGGCCTGAGATGTCGCCCAGCGCCCGAGCGGTGAGGTTGACCATGCGGAGGTGCGCCCCGCGCCCCGTGCCGCACGGGCCCGGCCCCAGCGTCAGGTCCTTCTCGCGGCCAATGCCGCCGGCCTGAATGTGCCGCGTGTGCGGGTTGACGCCCAGGCTAATAAGCGCCTGGACCTGCGCGTCGGTCAGGTCGATCGCTGGCCCCACGCGGTCGGCCGACCGGGGGCTGGCCCCGAAGCCGATGGAGATCGGTTTGTTCGCCCCTGAGGCATTGGCGTCCTGAACAGCGGTGACGCCGGCCGCCAGACTGGTCGGCATGAGCGTGGTCGTCGCGCCCAGCACGGCGTCGTAGAGGGTGTACTCGGGGTACTCGACCGAGAGAGAGCCGCCGGTCGGCGACGCCTTGACCGACTGCACGGCGGCGGCGGTCATGAGGCCGGCCACGGCCGCGTACGGCGTACCGCGCGGGGGGCAGACCCAGGCCTGCCAGCCGTTGGCAAAGGCCAGGTCGGCCTGCGCCTGCCACTGCGTCGTATCCGCGCCCGCGTCTTCGGCCAGCAGCACGGCGTTGGGCTTCACGTCGAGCGCGGCGAAGGCGTTCGCCCCCGAGAGGGGCGACGCCGCCCCGAGGTACTGCGCGGCTGTACAGCCGGCGCCGTCATTGCCGGCCCCAGCGCCCGCCGCGTTCGCGGTGACGAACGGCACGGTTCCGACGGCGGGGGCGCTGGCCGCCCCCGGCCCGTAGATCGCCGTGTTGACGACGGCGGGGGCGGCGGCCCCGGCGGCGGGCGCGGTCGCGATAACGATTGAGGAACCGGGCGCGGCCTGGCCGGCGAACACCTCACTGCCTGGCGCGCCGTTGGCCGGCGTCAGGTAGCCGTAGATCAGGTCGGCGTTGGCGTCGGCGGGCGTCGTGAGCGTGACCGTGCCGTTGGCGGCGACGGTCATCGGCCCCGACTCCGGCCCCATCGACGTCAGGCCCCCGCCCGCGGCGTGCTTGGCGAGGCCAGCGTAGTACGTTCCAGCCGGGAGCGTCCCGCCCGCGCCTACCGTCGCCGTCGGGGCCGCCGCCGGCGCGTCAAGCACCGGCGGGGACGCCTGCACGAGCGTCGCCGCCCGGTTGATCGCGGCGATGGCGCCGGCGTTACTCGTGAAGTCGACGCCGTAGACGGTCTCGCTCTTGCCGCTGAGGCTGTCGGTGATCGTCACGTCGGTCAGCGCCGCGTTGCCGGCGCTGGCCGCGGACGTGACGGAGAGGCCGCGCGCCCAGGTGCCCGGGCTGCTGGCCCTGATAGCCATGATCGACGCGGCGGCGGCCGTCTTCAGGGTGACGTAGGCCGTGGCGCCGTAGGCGTTCATGACGCGCACGAACCATTCATCGTACGCCCGCTGCGCCTTGATGGCCCGCGTCGCCACGTAGCCGGAGAGCGGCCGCCCGGTCGCGGGGCTGATGGTCTCGGGGCCGTAGATGTCGGTGAAATCGGTGATGGACCCAACGCGGACTCCCACGTTGGGCTGGCCCTTCGCGGTCTCGCCGACGACGCCGAGCATGTCGGAGACGAGCTGGGGCGGCGACTGGTCCGCCTGCTGGATGTCCACGAACACACCGTCGCGGTTCGTGGAGGGGTAGGGGGACTGGATTATTTGAGCAGGCATGGTGTCTCCTGGTGGCTGATGCGGCTAGGCGGCGTGGCGGACAGGGAGGAGGACGTGGCGCGGGTAGCCCCCGCAGGTAGGCTCCGCGGTCAGGCTCCGCGGTCAGGCCCCGCGGGGCAGGCCGGCGACGGGGATGGAGAGAGTAACGACGGTCGGAACGATGCTGTACTGGACCTGCTGGACGACGCCGGCAGGCGTGGGCGCGGCATAGCGCGCGTAGCGCAGCGTGTACAGGAGGTCCCGCCGGTACAGGCCGTCGTCGTCGCGGCGGTGGTCCGGCCGGTCGCGCCCCGGCGTCACCCGGGCCGTCAGGCCGAGCGTGGCCGGTCCCAGGGCGCCGTCCGCCGTGGCGTCGCCGCTATCGGGCAACACGAGGGACGGTGTGCGCGCCAGCGTCGTGCCGACGATGGTCGCCACCAGATCACGCGCGTAGGCGCCGTGGTTCCCGCCGGCGACGACGATCAGGGTCCACTGCTGGTCCACGATGTCGGCCTCGGCGTAGAGCGTCGCCGACGTCTGACCGAGGGGCCGCACCGGCGTCACGTAGCGGGCCGACCCACCGCCCGCGGCGTCCCTGGCCAGCATGAGGTCCCCGGCCAGGATGCCCACCACGGGGAGGCCCTGGGGCGTCTGTGAGGAGAGGGCGGTGGCCATGGCGTCGCGTGGGTAGCCCCGCCGGATGTTCTCCGGCGCGACGACGCCGGCGAGCACGGGCCTCAACAGGGCAATGAGTCCGCCGGTGATGGCGCTGGCGCTTTCTATGACCTGCGTCGCCATCAGCCCTCCTCGCCTCAGCTAGCGTGGTTTAGCGCTATGGTCCAGGGTCTCCCACACACGCGCGGGCAACTTGTGCGCATCCTCGGCGGCGGTCGGTCCCAGCACGGGACGGGGCGGGATCGTGGCCGTGCCGAACTCCTGCGCCTCCGCGATCACGGCCTGGTCGCTCTCCGGGCGTACGCCGACCACGACATCGGAGCCGTCGCGCCACACCTCGTACGCGTCGCGCAGCGTGCCCTCCCGGAGGAGCGGCTCGTCGGCCGGGTAGCCCTGCCGGGCGCGATCAGCCTGGGTCGTGTCCGCGAGGTCGGGCCAACCATCTTGTTGGTGGCCGAACTTCTCCCGGATGTCCGCGAGGATGTCGTCGCCGGTCAGCTCCAGGACCTGCTCCTCCTCCATGACCATCTCGACCTGACCGAGGCGGCTAAAGAGGCCGGCCAACAGGTCAGCGCCCAGCAGCGCCATTAGAGCGCCGCCGGCGGGGCAGGCTGCACGACAGGCTCAGGAGCCGGGGCGGGTTCCGCGACAGGAGTCGGTTCAGGAGTCGGGGCGGGCGCGGGCTCAGGAGTCGGGGCGGGCGCGGGCTCGACCGCGGGGGCGGGCTCCACGATGGGCTCAGGCTGTGGCGCCGCCGTGGGGGCGGTTGGCGCGGGCTCAACCGTCGTCGTGGGGGCGGCCTGGGTGAAGCCGGCCTCAGTGGCGTTCTCCACTTCCTCCGGCGAGAGGTCCGCCTCGATGCGGCCATCCACGACGGCGAGGGCGCGGCCGGTCGCGCCAAAGGTAATGCCAGTGACGGCGGGCGTGGGCGGGTACAGGGTTGTCTGCATTGTCGCGTCGCTCCTGACTAGCTAGCTAGATCTCCTCCCGAAGGAGAAGTTGGGCCGCGTAGACGGCCCCGGCCGCGTCCGCCGTCTGGCGATTGGTGACACGATAGCGCGAGGCCGGAACCGCTCCGCCCGCGGCCCCGACGACGCCTGCGGGCACGATCACCACATCACCCTCGGCTACCGCGCTCCCGAGTGGCGTGATCAGCGTCGTCAGGCCGGTCACGGCAGGGCCAGCGCCGCCGGTGGTGTCCTGACGCAGATTGTTGTCCGTCGAGAACGCGGCCCTGATCGTCGTCGTCGTGGTGACGAGCGCGGCGTCTGTCTGCGGTGCGATGACGAGCGGCGCGCCGCTGTTATCGAAGCGGCGCGGGGCTCCACCGGCCGTCGGGACGGCGCGCTCGACCGTCAAAACGTAGGGCAGCGCCCGCAGCTGCACCTCGCGCGGCATCACGGACAGCGATCCAGCGGGGGCCAGCGCCACGTCCTGGACGATGTACCACGCCGCCGTCGCGGTCCCCCCGGCGATGTCGGCCGCGACCGCGGTGGCCGGGCCGTGCGCGATGAGTTGCCCGGGCGCGATGGCCGTCCCCGCCGGCGCGGCGCCGGTGGCGAACTTGCCGCTCTCGCGCGTCGTTTTCATAGACCGCGTGTTGATGATCGTGATCACCAGCGGCCGGGGGCTCGATCCGTCGCTCTCCATCAGGGTGGCGACGGTATCGGGCTGCAGGCGCGCCAGGGCCGCGCGGAACGAACGGTCGATGGCCGCTCCCCCCCGCGGGGGAGGTGGAGGCTGCTCGGGCGTCATGCTCACCAGTAGCGCCTACCCGAGGGCAGGTAGGGGTTCCCTCTGTACCTATCGACGCTTGGCAGCAGCCGGCCCGTCGCCGGATCGACCGTAACGATCGCCGGAAGGCCTGGCCCCGTCACCGCGAGTTGCGCCATAACGGGAGCGTGGCTGGCCTGGGCGATCGCCTCGATGCGCGCGATCTCGGCCTGCGCGGCGTCGTACATCGCCCGCAGGTGGATCGTGAGCTGGTTGAGCGTGGCCTGTTGGTCGGCGGCCGTGGCGATGTCCACCTGGTCGCGCACCTGGCCCAGCACGAGCTCGACCGCAGCCCGCTTCGTGTACAGGAATTGGAGGTCGGGGTGGATCGTCGCCAGGGCCAGGTAGCCGTCCCAGATGATGGGAAGCTCGGCCGCGAGAGCCTGCGCGTACGTCGGGTCGGCCAGCGCGTCGGCGCCGGCCACGTCGCGCACCTGGAGCGCGATCAGGCGCACGGCGTCGGCGGGGGACAAAGCGGGCATGGCGCGGCCTCCTGTCAGGGAGCAATGTCTGTCGGGCGCCGGCCGTCGCGCTACCCGTAGGCGGCCATGCTGTCGTCGGCAAGGGTATCGACGGGGACGCCGGCGCCGACCTCCGCCAGCGCGGTGGACACGAGCGCGACCGCCTCGGCGTCGCGGTTGGCCCGCCACGCCGCGTCCGCCTGCACCCCTGTTGGGTCACTCTGCGGGAAGGTGAAGCTGGGATCGGTTAGGCGGTTGCCCGCCGCGTCGTAGAGTGGCTGCGACACGCCCGCCACAGGGTCGTAGGTGGCGCTCACGGTCACGACATACTGCCCGCCGGCGACCACGCTGGCCGTTTTCTGGATCGCCATTTTTGTCTTGTGCTCCTCTGGCCTCTAGCCTCTGGCCTCTACCCTCCGACCGCGCGGGACGCGTGCCCGTCACCTGCCGTCACCGGCCGGCGGCCGGCTAGCGCATGCTCACGAGCATCTCGTGGGCCGTCGTGGCGAGCGCGGTCGGCTGGCCAAACAGCGCGACCGCCTCGGCCTGACTCGCGGCGAGGATCTGCGCCGGCGTGCGGGCGTCGCCCGGGAACGGTGATCCCGCCGGGTAGCGCGGCGTCGGATTGGGCTTGACGCGCCCGGCGGGATCGAGCCGGGGCGCGCACTGGCCGGTACCAGCGTTGAACGCGACGCACACCGTGTGCGCGACGTGCCCCCCCGCGGGGGCGGCGACGGACAGGACCGACGCGGCCATGCGACCCTCCTAACGCGCTACAAGATGAGACTGAACGACGCGCTGTACGTGTAACTGTCGGCGCCGACCTGCGCCACATCGAGCCGCCACGCGCGCGACAGCGGCACCCCCACCACCTGCGCCGCGTTCCCGCCGGCCGCGCCGGGGTACACGACGAAGGCGTACGTGCCGGCCGCGGCGATGGGCGTGGGCGGGGCATTGAGATACGCGATAGTCCCCGACACGACATCCACCGCCCCGATGCGCGGCACGAGGCCACTACCTGCGGCCGGCGCGGTGGGCGCCACGGTGACCGAGAGCGTGATCAGCGCGCCGCGATGATTGGGGTTGGTCTGCAACGGGGACGACGTGGGCGCGGTGCGCGCGAGCGACGCCAGCAA
>JAABUZ0100007758.1_pt1 | contig 12835 bp, 16 predicted proteins | sample 5562091 | NCBI WGS metagenome assembly JAABUZ01 (sample SAMN12813069, study PRJNA571459) | rock metagenome | isolation source: Antarctica rocks | place: Antarctica: Victoria Land, Linnaeus Terrace sud | collected 2015-12-21 | reverse complement strand
GTCGCGGGACCGGGAACGTGTTCGACGGATTGCAGCGAGGCGCCGACGGCCGCGGCCATCTCTGCAACCGCGACCATCCGCGCGAGCAGCGGCTGCATCGTGCTGGCCCGGACGCCCTCTGGAAGGCCGATAGCAAGAACCTCGCTGGCCCGCTTCTCAGGTCGCAGGGCGGCACGCTCTGTCGCGTCGAGTGCGAAGACGTTGTTCACGACGGGCTCCAGTCGTCTGATACTTCTGATCGTACGGTTACGCGTCCGTTCTGTCAGCAGTGCGGTGGCGAGGTCGGTTCGGCCAGCGCGATTGAAGGGGCTCCGGTGGAGGACGACGGTGTAGTCCGCAGCGCTTGCAGCGCGAATGAGGTCGAGCTTCGACCGGTGCGAAATACCGTCTCCGCAATGAACGATCGCCTCAGCTCTATCAGCTTCGAGCAGGTCGCGGCGGTGACCTGTGCGGCGTCGTATGCATGAGTCGCTGCGGGCCGAATGGCTACAGCACCCTCAGATGGTCCTCGGTGGCACCGAGCACCGCTGAGCGGGGCAGCGAGCGGTCGAAGGTGACGAAGCGTCCGTCGTGCGCCACGGCCAGGGCCAGCAGGTAGGCGTCGGTCACCTGACGCGGACCGTGCAGCCGAGAGCGGTCCACGATCTGGGGGTCGAGCACGCTCACGTCGCAGGTCCAGTACGCGTGGTGGGGGCTGTCGCATGCGCGACTGAGTAGATCAATCGCTTCGGAGGGCGAGACGGGGCTCGGGTAGCGGGGCTGGCTGAGGATGCGGACGAAGCCGTTCTCGGTGATCGCGCAGGATGCCCATCCGCCACCGATCTCCTGGTCGAGCCACGCAGAAGCCCGTTCGTGGTCAACATGATCGCTGTCGAGAAGTGCCAGGAGCACGTTGATGTCGAGCAGCGCCCGACTCACTCGGGTTCGTCTTCCCCGAGGCGGTCGATCAGGGCGTTGGATACCGCGGCACCGCGCCGGGGAAGGGGCGCAAACCCGTGGCGCTCGGTATCGGGCGGCTCGGCGCGGCCGCGCTGGCTTGTCAACGCCTGACGGGCCAGCTCGGACAACACGGCACCTGCCGTGCGCCGTTCGCGCCGTGCCCGTTCCTGGACCGCGAGCAGGACGTCATCGTCCAAGCTGATGGTCGTGCGCATGCATCTGATGCTACTGCATCTGTCAGGGCCTCCGAGGCGACGGCTCCGGAGCGGAAGCCGCGGGCTCGATGGCGAGCGCTCTTGTGGGCACCACATACAGAAGGTAGTTTCAAGCACACTCTCCGTCTCGGCACGCCGGCTATGGTGCTCAACGCTGACGGGGTACCGCTCAACCTGGGGCGCACCGAACGGCTGGTCACCTCGGCGCTACGCAAGGCGCTGGTGATCCGCGACCAGGGGTGTGCGTTCACCGGGTGCGGGCGCCCAGCCGCCTGGTGCCAAGCCCATCACGTGATTTTCTGGTCCGACGGTGGCGCCACGGACCTACCAAACCTGGTGCTGCTGTGTCGTTTTCACCATCGTCACATCCACAAAGGACAATGGGAGGCGTACATCGGCGACGACGGGCACCCCTGGTTCGTGCCGCCGGCCAGCATCGACCCGCACCGAAGACCACTCCCCGCCTGGGGACGGGCGGGGGCACGCGCAGCATGAGCACACCGACGGGCCACACCGGCCCGCGGATGCTGCCGGTGTCCGAAGCTGGCGGGTCACCGGGATCGGCCGGGCCTTGGGGGTCAACTGGCCCGGTGGAATACGGCCTGGCTCACCGCACTACTCGCCCAGCAAGGACTCCGGCCTACCAGCAGCGGCGGACATTACGCCTGGTCCAGTCACGCCCTTGAGTGCGCGCTCCGAGCCCAGTTCCGCCGCGGCTTCCGCGCCTTCGGCACGCTGCGTCGTCGCCGCAACGAGTTGGAAGGATGCGCGCATGCTCATCAACGCCGCGGACCAGCTCATGCCGCGTCTGTCGGTATGCTGACTCTGTCGCCGGCATCGAGGACAACGACGAAATCAATCACGCCGGTTATGTACAGATAATGCAAACTGCGGCAAGCAGCTCGTGCAGTCTCTCCGACTTGTTACGTCAGCGTTCCTTGTGGCACCAGCCAGCGGGCCGGTTGGCCGGTGATCGCGGCAATTGCCTCGTAGTCGGAGTCGTAGTGCAGGACGGTTGCAGTTCTGCATCGACGATCGCGCAGGTCGCCACGCGTCCCGCATCCAGCTCGGCCTGCAGGGCGGCTCGGGCCGTCGGGATGCGCGCCCAGTGCCACGTCGAGGTGTCGGCGAGGTAGACCTGCGCCGTCACGCTTGCTCGCGCCCCAGGCTCGATCGCGCGAAGCCTGCTCCTCGTGCCAGTAGTCGGGGTCGTCGGGAAAGCGATCGAGGATCGTGGAGCGCACCGCACGAAACCCGAACTCACGCCGGGTCCTCGCTGAGCGCGTGCAGCAACGGCCGGAGCGACTCGGCCACCTGAGCGCCGACCGCCTCAAAGGTTCCGTAGTCCAGACCGATCGGATCGGCGATGTCGTCCGTCCGCTCGCCGCGGGCCTGCTGTCCTCGGGACAGCGCCAACCGCTGGACCAGGGTGTCCGCCTCGGCCGGGACCGTCAGCAATCGCCCGGCCTCCAGCAGCGTGAACGTGCGGCGCATGGCACGCGGGCTCTCGGACAGCACCCGGTCGCGGTGCCGGGTCGTCATCGCCAGGATCAGGTCGGCGTCGTCGACGATCGCAGGGCGCAGCTGCCGCGCTCGAAACCCCTTGGGATCGCCGCCCATGGCCCGCAACACCTCCGCCGCCGTCGGCTCCATGCCGTACCCGACCACCGCCCGGGTGCCCGCGCTGCTCGCCGTCAATTCGCTCAAGCCGTGTGTCTCGGCGAACGCGCGGGTGAGCCGCTCGGCGGTGGGGGAGCGACAGATATTGCCGGTGCACACGAACAGCACATGCATGGCGTGGCCCTCCTCGTGGTGGTGAGCCTGGAGGGTACCGGTCGCACATGTGCTCGCATCCCTCGCCGCGTTGAGAGAAAGCCCTATGCTGCAGAGGTAACTCACAGATTGTGCGCTGAGAATCGCACACGGTGACCAAGGCGGACGGCTGGATGAAACACTCGGTGCTCGTGGTGGAGGATGCGGAAGACATCCGCCAACTCGTCGTGACCGTCCTGCAGCGCGCCGGCTTCGACGTCCAGGAGGCGTCGAGCGGTCGCGAGTGTCTCGAAAAGGTGCGCCAACAAGCGCCGGACCTCGTGGTGCTGGACCTGGGGCTGCCGGACGCGGACGGCACCGAGGTGTGCCGGGAACTGCGGGCGATCAGCGACTGCTACGTGCTGATGCTCACCGGCCGCGCCGAAGAGGTCGACATGCTCGTCGGCCTCGCTGTGGGTGCCGACGGCTACATGGTCAAGCCGTTCTCACCGCGCGAGCTGAGCGCCCGGGTACAGACCATGCTCCGCCGGGTGCGCCCCGTCGGCGAGGCGCCCGAACCCGAGGCGAACCAGCGACAGTGCGTCGGCGACCTCGAGGTAGATCTGGACGCCCGCGAGGTGCGGGTGGCCGACCAGGAGGTCACCATCACCCGAACCGAGTTCGACCTCTTGGCCATGTTGGTGAGCAAACCGGGCCGAGTGTTCCAGCGCGAAACACTGCTTCGGGAGGTGTGGCAGACCGACTGGGAGGGCAACGTCCGCCTGGTCGAGGTGCACATGTCCAACCTGCGCCGCAAGCTCGCCTCCGCCGGAATGTCCAAGGTGGACATTCGCACGGTGCGCGGGGTGGGCTACCGGCTGGTGGTGTAAACGCTCGCCACCGGCCGGGGACGACCTCGAACGGCCGGGTCGCTCCGTCAAAGAGGGGCGCAGGACGTCAGGCGCTGGCCTGGTGCTCGTGGCGGTCCAGATACTCCGCCAGCGCCGCGCGCATCAGCGCGGAGAAGTCGCGCGCAGCCCCGGCCTGAACCGCCGCTTCGGCACGCCGGTCTAGCGGTGGCGCGAGGCGGACCTTGCGCTCACGGGACTTGGCTCCGGAGGGGTCCAGGGTTGGGCGTCCGCCTAGCGCGCGACGTAGCGCGGCCGGGCCACCCAAGGCCCCCTCGAGCATGGCGCGACCGGCCTCCTCGCCGGGCTCGGCGAAGCGGCTGTGTGGGCCCCCAGGGTTGATCTCGACCTGGGTCTCGGCCCAGGCCGCCAGGGCATCCCCGGCGGCGGGCTCCTGTGCCGGGTCGGATGCACCCTGCGGGCCGGTAGTGGTGCTCATGGCTTCTCCTTCCGTGCGATCAGTGCGGCGTTCATCCGTTCCCGGAATTTCGGCCGCAACGGCATGACGTGGAACACCCACAGCCCGGACGGCGGTCGCCGCTCCAGCATGACCTCCAACAGCGGCGCCGCGGCCGACCGCTGCGGACCGATGAAAAGATCCGCAGCCACCGTTGCAGGCGGTCGAGGAGCCTCGAACTCTCGCTCCTCGTACACGAAGTGCAGCAACGCATGGATGGCGTCCTCGTGAGCGATGCCGTGCTTGTCAGCGCTGCTCGCCCACCCAATGCCACGCCAGAAGGCTACCGCACGAATGGGGGTTGTGGTACACGAAACTGCTGCCCAGGGCAGCCGGAATCGTCGTCCGACGAATCGGCGATCGTGCGCTACGCGCAGTGGTCCACCCGGATGCACGTCATGGACGACACGACATACCGAAGGCTACGTCGACTCCTTGCGGGGCGCCCAGAGCGACAGCAGCACCCATCCGGCCAGGATCGTCGGGACGCCATAGAGCAGTGACTGCTGCAGCATCGGGGTCCGCAGGAACCGGATCGCCGTGCCCAACATCGGGACGATGCCCCGAACCCGATAGGCGGTGTCGCCGTCGAGCGTGGCCGTCCACGGGTCGTTGCCCGGGTTGGCGTCGCCCTTGGTCTGCATGGTGATGGCACCCGACGGGCTGCGGGTGACGTCGATGACGCGGTGGCTGACGACGCGGTGGTCCTCGACCGGGATGTGGTAGCTGATGATCATGCCCGGTGTGATGTCCGCGGGGGGCAGCGGCGTGACCACGGTGACGTCGCCCGGGTTGATGTAGGGCGCCATGCTGCCGGTGAGCATGGTCATCGTCCGATAGCCGAAGAGGTGCGGCCCGACGGCGAGGCCGAGGAACGCGAGTACCGCGGCGAGCAGCGTCACGTTGACCAGCGCCTTGGCGATCCAGCGGGTGACGGTGCGGGTGTTGTGAGTGCGGCTTTCGCAACCGGTGGTGCGCCGGTATGGCGTCGGCCGAGCCGGGGCGTGGGTGGCGGCGCGGTGCCGGGGCGGGGCAAGCAGTGTGGTCACCGGAGGCTCCTCAGCGGGTGTCGGTCAGCGGTTGGTGGCGGCGCGCTGGGTGCCGGTGAAGGTGAAGGTCACGGTGCTGGCCAGGCCCTGGAACTCATTGCCCGCCGTCGTGGGCAGCGTCAGGGTGAGCAGCAGGTTGGCGTTCGCGCCGGCGGGCAGGACCCCGGCGGTGGTGAGGTTCGCCGCGATCACCGGGGTAGACGCGACCACTGGAGTCGCGTTGGTGCAGCTATAGGTGGGTGCGGTGGGGCTGCCGCCCTTGGCCCACGCGCTCGGGCAGGACTTGATGTCCAGTTGCAGTCCGTTGGTCTTGTCGGTGTTTAGCGCGCTGCTGGGACTCGCGGTGGTGCTGAGGGTGACGCCGCCGAGGTCGGCGGTGCCGGTGTTGGACACCGTGACCGCCCGCTGGATGGTGTCGCCGGGCACGATGTTGGTGGCGGCGATGCTCAGGTCATTGGCGCCGCCGTTGCCGCCCAGGGCGATGTTCACCGTCCCGCTGGCCACGCTCTGCGAGCCCGAGGTGGTGGAGGTGAAGGTGCCGAAGGTGCCCATGCCCGCTACGGCGGCCGCCGCACCCACCACGCCGAGGGAGATCATGATCTTGCGGGTGTTGCTGCGACGCTCGGACCGTGCGGTGCGGTGCTTGGACATGGTTCAAGGATGGACGTTCAACCACAAGCCAGCCGTCAGCAAGTCACAAGAAATCCGCAAGACTGAAACTGTCGGCGCATCGAACTAGTGTTCGAGTCATGGAGATCGCCGGTGCCGAGCAGTTGCGGGAGTGGGCGCTGCTCTCTGGTGCTGAGTGCTCCGATCAGGAACTGGTGAACGCGGTCGCCGCGGTCGTGCAGGCCGAGGGTGTGCTGGCCGGGGTGCGGGTGCGGTTGGTGGCCGAGGTCGATGCCCGAGAGTTGGCGGCGCTGTTGGGGACGTCGTCGACGGCGGCGTGGTTGACCTCCTCAGGCCGGGTGGGTGCCGGTGCGGCGCGCCGGATGGTGGTCACGGCGCAGGCTCTGGCGGATCTGCCGCGGACGGCGGCGCAGTTGGCGGTTGGGGAGATCTCCGAGGCACACGCCACCGCGGTGGTGGCGGCGATGGGCGCTCTGGACGAGGCACGCCCGGGGCTGCCGACGTCCACCCGGTCCTCCGTGGAGGAGGCGTTGCTGGACGCCGCGATGTCGGGGACCCCGGCGGCGGTGGCGCGGCGCGGGCAGGAGCTGATGCTGAAGCTCGCCCCACCGGAGCTGGACACCACCGCGGCCGAGGACGCGACCCGCAACCGCCTGGAGCTGGGCCGCTTGCGTAACGGGCGCACGGTGCTGCGGGGTGATCTCGACGTGGAGACGGCGGAGAAGCTGCACACGGCACTGTCGCCGTTGACCGGTCCGCGTCCGGGCGAGGATGGGGCCCGTGACGAGCGCCCGGTCGCACAGCGCCGCGCCGACGGCTTCGCCGACATCCTTGACGCCTACCTCGGTCATGGGGCCTCGCCGACCGAGGGCGGGGTCAAGCCGCACGTGACCCTGACCGCCAGTGCCCGCGACCTGGCCCAGCACGCCGAGGGCGCGCCGGTGGATCTGGATGACGTCGACCTGACGGCGCCGTGGCCGTTTCAGCTGGCGTGGATGGGCCCGATCTCCGCGGCGGCGGCTCGGATGCTGGCCTGTGACTGCGACCTGACGCAGGTGGTCCTCAACGACGACGGAATACCCCTGAACCTGGGACGTACCGAACGGTTGATCACCCCGGGTTTGCGGCGCGCCTTGGTGCTCCGCGACCGCGGGTGTGCGTTCACCGGGTGCGGGCGGCCGGCGGCGTGGTGTCAGGGCCATCACATCGTGTTCTGGGCCGATGGCGGCCCGACCGACCTGGCGAACTTGGTGCTCCTGTGCAAGTTTCACCACCGGTTCATCCACAAAGGACAGTGGGAGGTGTTCATCGGCGAGGACGGGCACCCGCGGTTCGTCCCGCCTGAGTCGATCGACCGCCGACGAAGACCGCTGCCCGCCTGGGGACGGGCGGGGACACGAGCAGCATGACCCACCCGCGGGACTCAGCTGGTGGTGTGCGCGGCCGCGGCCAGCACGGCGTCGATGAGCTCCGGAGCGACCTGTCCGGTCCGCGCGGAGCGTTGCAGACACCGGCAGAGAGACGCGAGTCCGGGATAGCCGAACTGGGCGCTGGCGCCGGCAAGCTTGTGCGCGGCCTTGGCCAGCTCGGTGGGGTCGGTGGTGTCGCGGATGGCGGCGGCCCGCTCCGGCAACAGCTGTAGATACGTCACGCGCATGATGTCGAGCAGTTCGGCGTCGAGCGGGTCCTCGTCGCCGTCCACCTGCGGCCCCACGGCAAGCAGCTGCGTCGCCGTGGTGACCAACAGCTCGGTGTTCACCGGTTTGTGCAGGCAGACCGCGGCACCGGCAGCCTTGCACCGCTCCCGCACGGCCGGCGCCGGATCGCTGGTCATCGCGATGAACGTGGCCGTGCAACCGCAGGCGCGCAGCATCTGCAACAGCGTGGGCCCGTCGTAGCCGGGCATGACGACATCGGAGACGACCAAGTCGGTACGCCGTCCGGCTTGCAGTGCCAGGGCTTCGGCGGGGCCAGTGGCCAGGAGAACCGTGAATCCGGCGGCCGCGAGGGCGGCCCCGACATGCTCCGCATCGGCGGGGTCGTCATCGACAACCAACGCGACGGGCATCAGCGGTTGGTCGCGGTGCGCTGGGTGCCGGTGAAGCTGAAGTCGAGGACGCTGCTCTGGTTTTGGAACGCGTTGTCCGCCGTCTGCGGCAGCGTCGCGGTGATGAGCAGGTTATCGGCTTGACCCGAGGTCAGGGCGCGGAGGTTGCTCAGCGGCAGGTCGGCGCCGACGATCGGCCGGGCGGCCAGCACGGTGGTGGTGGGTACGGTGCAACTGAAGGCGTGGGTGGAGTCTTCCTTCCAACCCGGGACGCAGGCTTCTACCTTCATCTGCACGCCATTCTTGGTGTCGGAGTCGAGCAGGCTGCTGGTGAGGGCCTTGGTGGTGAGGGTGACGCCGTTCAGGTCGGCGCTGCCGCTGTTGGTCAGCGTGACCGCGCGCTGCACGACGTCGCCGGCGACAATGTTGGTGATCGGCGTGACGAACTTGCTGAGGTCGCCACCCAGGTCGATGCGGACGGTACCGCTGGCCACCGACTGCGAGCCTGAGGTGGTGGACGTGAACGTCCCAAAGGTGCCCATCCCGGCTACGGCCGCTGCTGCACCGACCGCGCCCAGCGAGAGCATGATCTTGCGGGTGTTGCGGCGGCTGGGCGTTCTCGGGGTCATGGTCGTTGTTCCTATCGGATTGCGTTCAAATGGTGTCATCAGCATGTGAGGGTGATCGTTGACAGGGCCGCGTCGGTGATCCAGTTCCCGTAGGTCGCCTGGACGGTGACGGTCCACGCTTGCTGGAACAGGTGTCCGGAGCCGCTCCACGTGACGTCGGTGGACTTAAGAACAGTGGTGCCGGTGCCGGAACTCAGGAAGCCGTTGTACGTGTAGGTGACCCGGTAGCCCAGCGTATTCACACCACGGTCGGGAATGGTTCCGACCGAAGGACTCTTGGTGAAGCTGACGTCCGGCCCACCCCATGACCCCGCGGGACACTTCCAGGCCAGGTTGGTAGGCGGCTGCAGCCGTGCGGTGGCGACGGCGAGCGGCGCCGTGGCGGGGGTCTTGAGAGTAAAGGCGGCGGAGGCGATTCCGGCGACCCCGAGGACGCTTACGAGTGCCAGCGCGGCTACCAGGAGCGCCTGAGTGATGCGGCGAACGGTCACGGCGGGCTCCTCTCGGCGGTTACGGGTGGGGTGGCGGAGAAGGGTTTCCCCGCCACCCCGGGCACTGGGGATCGGTGCGGACTAGCGGTTCGCCGCCGTGCGCTGGGTGGCGTCGAACTTGTAGTTGATGGTGCTGCTCAGGTTCTGGAACGTGTTGTCGGCGATCTGCGGCAAGGTCATGGTCACCAACAGGTTGTCGGCGTTTCCGGCACCGATCGCAGCGAGGTTGTTGACCGCGGTACCGGCGCCGATGACTGGCTTGGGGGCGATGACCGACTTGGTGGTTCCGGTGCACGTGTAGGTGGGGGCGGTGGGTGTACCGGCCTTGGTCCACGCGGCGGAGCAGGAGTCGATCTTCATCTGCAGGCCGTTGGTGGCGTCGGTATCCAGCTTGGTGGTGGGCTGGGCGGTCGTGGTGAGGGTGACCGCGCCCAGGTCGGCGGTGCCGCCGTTGGCCAGGGTGAAGGCGCGCTGCACGGTGTCGCCGGCGACCAGTTTGTTGGCGTCCACGGTGAGGTCACCGGCACCCATGGCGATGTTCACGGTGCCGCTGGCCACGTTCTGGCTGCCCGAGGTGGTGGAGGTGAAGGTGCCGAAGGTGCCCATGCCGGCCACGGCGGCGGCTGCGCCGACGACGCCGAGCGAGATCATGATCTTGCGGGTGTTCTTGCTGTTCATGGTGACTCCCCAGTGCGTTCCCGTGTCCTCCGGGTGTTCCCGGTGACAAGGACAACTGTGAAGCGTCAAGCACAAGCGAGCCGTCAGCGATGCACAAGGATTCCGCAAGAGTTGCTCCAGGGATGCGCTGGTCTCGCCTCTTCGGACCGTTAACCGACGGGAAGCCGAACGCTGAACGTCGTCCCGCTGCCTTCGACGCTGCGCACAGCCATCTCGCCGTGGTGGGCCAGCACGATGGCCCGGGTGATGCTCAGCCCCAGGCCTATCCCGGAGATGGCGTGGTGCGCGGCCGTGGAAGCACGGAAAAACCGGGTGCCCAGGCTCTCCACCTCATCGGCGGAAATGCCGTAGCCGGTGTCGCGCACCTCGATCACCGCAGTGCGCCCGTCCTCGTCCACCGCCAGCGAGATGCAGACCTCACCACCGTTGGGGGTGAACTTGACGGCGTTGGACAACAAGTTGTCGCAGGCCTGCCCGAGGCGTACTGCGTCGCCGTTGACCAGCACCGGCGCCTGCGGCAACGCCGACTCCATGCGCACCCCGGCGCTGGCCGCCGCCGGCATCGCCGTCTCGGCCGCCGCGGCGATCACCGCGACCAGGTCCACAGCACTTTCCTCGATCGCAAACTTGCCCGCCTCGACCTGGGCAGCGAACAACAGGTCCCCGACCAAGCGCAGCAAGCGGTTGGCGTTGCGGTCCACGATGGTCAGGTACTGCACCTGCTCGTCGTTCAATGGGTTGTCCTCGTCGTCCATAATCAGCTCGAGGTAACCCAGGATGGAGCTCAGCGGGGTCCGCAGCTCGTGCGAGATCAGACTGACGAACTGGTCCTTCACCCGAGCGATCTCCTTGGCCTCGGTCATGTCCGTGGCGACGAAGAGGAAGCCGATCACCTTGCCGCGTTGGTCATAACGTGGCGTCACGGCCAGGTGCACCGTGATCTCGTGGCCGTCCCCGGCGAGGTAGGTGCGGTCGAGCACGACGGGGCGCCCTTCGGTGGCTTCGGCCACCAGGGCCCGGAAACCCGAGCGTCCTGCCTCGTCCTGTTCGGCCAGTTCCGCCGGTAGATGAAAGTCGGTGACGTGGCGAGCCCCGAGCACGTCGGCGCGCCGGACGCCGAGTAGCTTTTCCGCACCCGGATTGAAGATGCGGATGATCCCGTCCCGGTCGGTGGCGATGATGGACTGCTCCGTGACGGCGTCCAGCACGCTGCCGAAGGCGTCCCTGGCCCCGCGCAGCGCCCGCGACGTCTCGACCAGTTCCTCGGCGTCGCGTTGGGTCCGCCGCAGCAGCCGCTCCTGCTCCTGCTGCAGCTCCCGCATGCTGACTATCCGTTCACGGACGCTACGGGTCAACTCGTGCACGGCCAGGGCGGCCAAGGTGGCGATGAACGGCGTGAACAGTCCGCGCAGCAGAATTTCGGAGGTGAACGGCCCCGCGTTCGCCAGCACCAGGTACGGCAGGAACACCACCAGGTCGCAGCCCACCGCCACGAGCAGTAACGGCCAGCGCTTGCGGGACTCCGCGCCCACCGCCAAGGCCGGCAGGATGATGAGGAAGCCGTACGGTGAGGCTCCTTCTCCGGTGCCCGCCCGCAGCAAGCCGACGGCGAGCATGCTCCCCAGCGGGATGACCAGCCGCCACGGCACGGCAATTCTGCGCCACGGCAACACTGCGGCCGCCACCGTGGTGACCAGCAAGCAGACGATGGCGCTGAACAGGGCGTTCCAGCTCGTCGGGGTCAGGCCGGTGACCAGAAGGCCGACCACGGTGATGACGAACACGACCGCGAACTGCAACTGCCGCCGAACGTGGGGCTGCTCGCTCCGCCACGTCCGGACACCACGCCGCAGCAGGGTCATGGATGTGCTCCGGCCACCAAGTCGGCGATCTGCCCGCGCAGGGCGCGCAAGGAGAACGGCTTGGCGATGTAGGCGTTGGCCCCGGCCGCGAAGCCGGCCTCGACCGCTGAGGTGTGCGCGTTGGCCGACACGATGAGCACGCGGACACCGGCCGTGACCGGCTGCGCCCGCAACTGTGCACACACCTGCAGGCCGGTGAGCCGGGGCATCGACACGTCGAGAATCACGAGGTCGGGGAGGTGCGTCGTGACGGCACTCAGCGCGGCCTCGCCGTCGGCCACCGAGGCGACGACCGTGTGCCCGGCCCGCTGCGTGGCCAACTCGATCAACGTGCGGATGTCCGGGTCGTCGTCGGCGATCACCACCGTGGCCGGCTCAGTCACGGTGTGCCCCAGCGCGGCACCAGGTTCTGCAGGACGGCGCGCAATTGGGCGTTGGTGAACGGTTTGGGCAGCGCGGTGTGCTCACTGGGGTAGCTCTCCCGGTCGAGCACCGAGGTCACCGCGATCGGCACCTGGGGCCGGCGGGCCTGCAGCTCCTGCACCAGGGCCCACCCCGACATTCCCGGCAGACGCAGATCGACGATGGCCAGATCGAGGCAGACGCCGTCGATGCGGGTAAGGCCTTCCTCGGCACTGTTGACGGCGATGCCCACGCACCCGGCCCGCTGCAGCGACACCGTCACCAGGCGGCGTTGATCGTCCTCGTCCTCCACCACGAGCACCGTCACCGGGCGGTCGTCACTCTGCGTCATCGGTCCCTGACCTTCCGCTTCTCCTACGTTCGAGAACATACGGGACTGCAGGGCAATGGAAGCGGCTGGACGCTGTGTAATAGCGTCAGCGGCATGCAGGATCCCCGGCGCATCCCAGTCCTGGTCGGAGTGGGCCAGCTGCGCAACAACCGCGAGCGCGCCGTGCACGGCGCCAGGGAACCCGCGGAGCTGATGCTGGACGCCCTGTGGCTGGCGGCCAGGGATGCCGGCGCGCCGCAGCTGCTTGCCGATGCCGACAGCGTGGTCACCGTCAACGCCGTCAGCTGGATTTACGACGACCTGCCCGGCCTCCTCGCCGCCCGCCTCGGGGCCCACCCCACGCACCGGTTCGCCAGTCCCATCGGCGGACAGTGGCCGGCGCGGCTGCTCGATGAGGCGGCCGCCCGGATCGCCGGCGGGGACG
>JAABUZ0100007757.1_pt1 | contig 12836 bp, 10 predicted proteins | sample 5562091 | NCBI WGS metagenome assembly JAABUZ01 (sample SAMN12813069, study PRJNA571459) | rock metagenome | isolation source: Antarctica rocks | place: Antarctica: Victoria Land, Linnaeus Terrace sud | collected 2015-12-21 | reverse complement strand
CCCGCGCCAACAAGGGCCGACCCGCGCCAACAAGGGCCTAGCCGCGCCGACGAGGGCCTCGCCGCGACGGGCTCCGGACGTAGTCTGGAGCGGTGGCCGACCCCTGCTCCTACCGGCCGGCGGTGGGCACGATCCCCGTCGGCCCAGGGGTCTACCGCTTCCGCGACGACCGCGGCCGGGTGGTCTACGTAGGCAAGGCCAAGGGCCTTCGCTCCCGGCTGTCGTCGTACTTCCAGGACGTGCAGAACCTGCACCCACGGACCCGTCAGATGGTCACGACGGCCAGCTCGGTGGAGTGGACGGTCGTGGCGACGGAGGTCGAGGCGCTGCAGCTGGAGTACAGCTGGATCAAGCAGTTCGACCCGCGGTTCAACGTCAAGTACCGCGACGACAAGAGCTACCCGTCGCTCGCGGTGACGCTGTACGAGGACTACCCGCGGCTGCAAGTCATGCGCGGGCCGAAGAAGAAGGGCGTACGCTACTTCGGCCCGTACGCCCACGCCTGGGCGATCCGCGAGACCCTGGACCTGCTGCTGCGCGTCTTCCCGGCCCGCACCTGCAGCAAAGGCGTCTTCGTGCGCGCCGGGCAGGTCGGGCGCCCGTGCCTGCTGGGCTACATCGGCAAGTGCTCCGCGCCCTGCGTCGGCCGGGTCAGCCAGGCCGAGCACCGGGCGATCGTCGACGACTTCTGCGACTTCCTGGCCGGCGGGTCGTCGCGCTTCGTCCGGCGGCTCGAGAAGGACATGGCGGCGGCCGCCGGGCAGCTGGAGTACGAGCGGGCGGCGCGGCTGCGCGACGACATCGGCGCGCTGAAGCGGGCGATGGAGAAGCAGACCGTCGTGCTCGCCGACGGGACCGACGCCGACGTCGTGGCGCTGGCCGAGGACCAGCTCGAAGCGGCCGTCCAGGTCTTCCACGTCCGGGGCGGCCGGGTTCGGGGCCAGCACGGCTACGTCGTCGACAAGGTCGAGGACCTGTCGACCGGCGAGCTGGTCGGCCAGTTCCTGGCACAGGTGTACGGCGACGACCCGGACGAGCAGGAGGACATCGAGCGACGGATGGCCCCGGGTGGCGGGGTCACGGTCGACAAGGACACCAACGACGTACCCCGCGAGGTGCTCGTCCCGGCGCTGCCGCCCGACGCCGAGGCGATCACCCGCTGGCTGTGCACCCTGCGCGGCACCAACGTCGAGCTGCGGGTCCCGCAGCGCGGGGACAAGAAGGCGCTGATGGAGACCGTCGAGCGCAACGCCCTGCAGGCCTTCGCGCTGCACAAGACCCGGCGTGCCAGCGATCTCACCGCACGCAGCAAGGCCTTGTCGGAGATCCAGGAGGCGCTGGAGCTCGGGGACGCGCCGCTGCGGATCGAGTGCTTCGACATCTCCAACCTGCAGGGCACTTCGGTCGTGGCGAGCATGGTCGTGTTCGAGGACGGGCTGGCCCGCAAGTCGGAGTACCGCCGCTTCGCCGTCCGCAGTGGCCAGGACGACACCGCGTCGATGCACGAGGTACTGACGCGCCGCTTCGTCCGGCACGTCGAGGAGCAGGCCGCCGAACCCGTCCTGGACGAGCTGACCGGCCGGCCCAAGCGCTTCGCCTACCCGCCGCAGCTGGTCGTCGTGGACGGCGGACAGCCGCAGGTCGCGGCCGCCCAGCGGGCCCTGGACGATCTCGGTGTCACCGACGTCGCGCTGTGCGGCCTGGCGAAGCGGCTCGAGGAGGTCTGGCTGCCGGGGGAGGACGAGCCGGTGATCCTGCCGCGTACGTCCGAGGGCCTGTACCTGCTGCAGCGCGTGCGCGACGAGGCGCACCGGTTCGCCATCGCCTACCACCGGAGCACCCGCAGCAAGGCCATGACCGCCAGCGAGCTCGACGGGGTCGCCGGGCTGGGGGAGACGCGGCGCAAGGCGGTGCTGCGACACTTCGGCTCGCTCAAGCGCCTGCGGGCGGCCGGCGTGGAGGAGGTCATGGAGGTGCCGGGCATCGGACGTCGTACCGCGGAGGCGGTCGTGGCCGCGCTGTCCGCAGCGCCGACGCCGGCGGCTGCCTTCGACCCCGCGACCGGCGAGGTCCGAACGTGAGCGGTCCGCTGCAGCTCGTCGTGGTCACCGGCCTGTCCGGGGCGGGCCGCTCGACGGCCGCGAAGTGCCTGGAGGACCTCGGCTGGTTCGTGGTGGACAACCTGCCGCCGTCCCTGCTCGCCACGATGGTCGAGCTCGGGTCCCGCTCGCAGGGCGCGGTCAGCAAGATCGCGGTCGTGGTCGACGTACGGTCCCGGGCGTTCTCCTCCGACCTGCGCAGTGCCCTGGACGAGATCGACCGGCGAGGTACGCACCCACAGGTGCTGTTCCTCGAGGCCTCCGACGAGGCCCTCGTCCGACGGTTCGAGAGCGTGCGCCGCCCGCACCCGATGCAGGACGAGGGGCGCCTGGTCGACGGGATCCTGCGGGAGCGGGTCTTGCTGCGCGACCTGCGCGGCGAGGCCGACCTGGTCCTGGACACCAGCGTGCTGAACGTCCACGAGCTGCGCGGCAAGGTGGTCGCCGCCTTCGGCGACGAGGCGGGGTCGGCGGCGCTGCAGCTGACCGTGATCAGCTTCGGCTACAAGTACGGGCTGCCGGTCGACGCCGACCTCGTCGTCGACTGCCGCTTCCTGCCCAACCCGCACTGGGTCCCCGAGCTGCGGGCGCACACCGGGCGGGAGGCCGCCGTGCGCGACTACGTCCTGGCGCAGCCCGGGGCGCAGGAGTTCCTGGACCGGTACGAGGGCCTGGTCCGTCTGCTCGCCGACGGCTACCTGCGCGAGGGTAAGCGCTATGTGCTGCTCGCGGTCGGTTGCACGGGCGGGAAGCACCGCAGCGTCGCGATGTCCGAGCAGCTGGCCGGCCGTCTGGTCGGGCCCGGGATCGACGCGCTGGTCTCCCACCGCGACCTGGGTCGCGAGTGAGGCCGCCGCGCGTCGTGGCGCTCGGCGGGGGGCACGGGCTGGCCGCCTCGCTGACCGCCCTGACCTCGGTCACGCCCGACCTGACCGCGGTCGTGACCGTCGCGGACGACGGCGGGTCCAGCGGGCGCCTGCGGGACGAGCTGGGCGCCCTGCCGCCCGGAGACCTGCGGATGGCCCTGGCTGCGCTGGCCGGCCCCGACCCCTGGTCGCAGACCTGGGCCGGGCTCCTGCAGCACCGGTACGGCGGGGACGGCGCACTGGCGGGGCACGCCGTCGGCAACCTGCTGCTGGCCGCCCTGGCCGAGACCTCCAACGTCGTGGAGGCACTGGACCTCGTCGGGCGGCTGGTCGGCGCCCGCGGCCGGGTCCTGCCGGCCAGCTGCGTGCCCCTGCAGATCGTCGCCGAGGTCCTCGGGCACGACCCGGCTGACCCGACGTCGGTGCACGAGGTCGTCGGACAGGTCGCCGTGGCGAGCACCGCGGGCATGGTCAGGGCGCTGCATCTTCGGCCCAGCGACCCGCCGGCCTGCGCCGAGGCCGTCCGGGCCGTGCTGGAGGCCGACGTGGTCGTGCTCGGTCCGGGCTCCTGGTACACCAGCGTGCTCACCCACCTGCTCGTCCCCGAGCTGCGGGAGGCGCTGGCCAAGACCCCGGCGATGCGCGTCGTCGCGCTCAATCTCGCGCCGCAGGCGGGGGAGACCGACGGGTTCTCCCCGGAGGCGCACCTCGAGGTACTGGCCGCCCACGCGCCCGAACTGGTGATGGACGTCGTCCTGGCTGACCTGGAAGCGGTGCTCGACGCCCGTGGTCTGATGGGGGCCGTCGAGTCGGCCGGCGGCCGACTGGTGCTGGCGCCCGTGGCCCTCGGCGACGGCACCGCTAGGCACGATCCGCGGCGTCTGGCCGAGGCGTACAGCAAGATCTTCAGCGACCACACCGGGAGGGGACCCGCATGGCGATGACTGCTGCGGTGAAGGATGAGCTGTCCCGATTGGCGGTGACCAAGGGCTGTTGTCGCAAGGCGGAGGTGGCCTCGCTGCTGCGCTTCGCCGGTGGGCTGCACCTGGTGGCAGGGCGGGTCGTGGTCGAGGCCGACCTGGACGCCGGCAGCACCGCCCGAAGGCTGCGCAAGGAGGTCGCTGAGCTCTACGGCCACGCCAGCGACGTCCACGTCGTCGCCCCCGGCGGCCTGCGCAAGGGCAACCGCTGGGTGGTGCGGATCTCCAAGGACGGTGAGGGCCTGGCCCGACAGAGCGGCCTGCTCGACGGTCACGGGCGCCCGGTGCGTGGCCTGCCCCCGTCCGTGGTCAGCGGGGCGATCTGCGACGCCGCCGCCGCCTGGCGCGGCGCCTTCCTCGCGCATGGTTCCCTCACCGAGCCCGGTCGGTCCAGCTCGCTCGAAATCACCTGCCCCGGTCCCGAGGCCGCCCTGGCGTTGGTAGGCGCCGCCCGGCGGCTCGGGGTGCAGGCCAAGGCCCGCGAGGTGCGCGGGATCGACCGCGTCGTGGTCCGCGACGGCGACGCCATCGCGGTCCTGCTGACCCGGCTCGGCGCCCACGAGGCGCTGATCTCCTGGGAGGACCGCCGGATGCGGCGGGAGGTGCGTGCGACCGCCAACCGGCTCGCGAACTTCGACGACGCCAACCTGCGTCGCTCGGCGCGGGCCGCGGTGGCCGCCGGCGCCCGGGTCGAGCGCGCCCTGGAGATCCTCGGCCAGGACGCCCCGGACCATCTGCTGGAGGCCGGCCGCCTGCGCATCGAGCACGCCAACGCCTCGCTCGAGGAGCTCGGGGCGCTCGGTGCCCCGCCCTTGACCAAGGATGCGATCGCGGGGCGCATCCGCCGGTTGCTCGCGATGGCCGACAAGCATGCCCGGGACCTCGGCATCCCCGACACCGAGTGCAGCGTCACCGACGACATGCTGTCGCAGTGACCGGATGAGCTCGATCGCCCTCGTCGGGGACGTCGACGGGGGCGTGCTCCGCGCGGCCGGGTGGCAGGTCCGGGGCGCCCTGCTGGCGATGCCGTACGACGACCCGGGCGAGCTCGCGTCGTACGCCTCGGTCGAGGAGCTGCTCGAGGACGACCTCGACGCGGTCTGCCTCGACGGCGGGGATCTCCTGCTCGCGCGGGGGCTGCCCGCCCTGCGCACGGCCGGCCGGCACGTGCTGCTGCCGACCGCCGCCCCCCTGGACCTCGAGCTGCTCCGCCGCGCCCGTGCGGTCGACTCCAGGGCGGAGGTCGCCGTCGCCCTGTGGGAGCGCTGGGAGCCGTGGGCCCTGACCACGGCGGCCGCGCTGCAGGTGATCGACTCACCGGTGGTGCAGGCGACGGTGCGCGGCTGGCCGCGGGGCCTGGCGGCGGCCTGCGAGCTTGTGGACCTGGCCCAGGCCTGGTGCGGGGAGGTCCTCGCCGTGGTGGCGGCTCCCGCGCCGCTGCCGGCGGCCGAGCTGGGACCCGGTCTGCCGGTCGCGTGGTCGCTGCTGCACGCCTCCGGTGCGACCGTGCTGGTCAGCCACGAGGGGGCGCCGGTGCTGGCCCGGCTGTCGTTCTCGACCGCCCGGTTCGAGGCCGGTCCGCTCGGGGCGCGCTGGGAGGGGGGCGTCGAACTGCCCCTGCTGCCCACGCCGGACCGCCGGGAGATGCCGAACATCGGTCCCCCACCGCCAGGTACGGCGCCCGGCCTGCTCGCCACCGCCGTCCACCTGCTCGAGCTCGCGCGCGGCGACGCGCCCGCCGCCCAGTGGCCGTGGGCCGCCGACCTCGGCGACCTGCAGTCGGTGTCCCGGGTCCTGGCCGCCCTGCGCGAGTCCGCCCGCTGCGAGGCCCTGGTCCGGGTCGGCTGACTGCGGAGTCGGGCTTCGCTAAGGTCCGGCGCCACGACAGAGCCGTCGACTCAAGGGGAGCATCACGTGACCGTCCGTGTCGGAATCAACGGCTTCGGCCGCATAGGTCGGAACTTCTTTCGCGCCGTCAAGGCCTCGGGCCACGACATCGAGTTCGTGGCCTTCAACGACCTCGGCGACGTCCCGACCATGGCCCACCTGCTGAAGTACGACACCGTGCTGGGCCGCTTCCCCGGAACGGTCGAGGTCGACGGCGCCACGATCGTCGTAGACGGCACCCCGCTCACCGGCTTCGCCGAGCCCGACCCCGCGGCCATCAAGTGGGGGGACGCCGGAATCGACGTCGTCATCGAGTCGACCGGGTTGTTCACCAAGGCTGCGGACGCCCGCAAGCACGTCGACTCCGGCGGCGCCAAGAAGGTGATCATCAGCGCGCCTGCCTCGGAGGAGGACCTCACCGTCGTGATGGGCGTCAACGACGACAAGTACGACGGCAGCCAGGTCGTGCTGTCCAACGCCTCGTGCACGACCAACTGCGTGGCCCCGATGGCCAAGGTGCTGCAGGACGCGTTCGGCATCCAGAACGGCCTCATGACGACCATCCACGCCTACACCGCGGACCAGAACCTGCAGGACAACGTGCACAAGGACCTGCGCCGGGCCCGTGCCGCCGCGCTGAACATCGTGCCCGCCTCGACCGGTGCCGCGAAGGCCACCGCGCTGGTGCTGCCCGAGCTCAAGGGCAAGCTGGACGGCTTTGCGCTGCGGGTGCCGGTGCCCACCGGCTCGGTGACCGACCTGGTCGTGACCCTGACCCGACCGGCCGACCGCGAGCAGGTCAACGAGGCGTTCAAGGCGGCCAGCGAGGCCGGCCTGAAGGGCTACCTGGTCTACACCGACGACCCGATCGTGAGCAGCGACATCGTGACCAGCCCGGCGTCCTGCACGTTCGACTCGCTGCTCACCATGGCTCAGGGCGACCAGGTCAAGATCGTCGGTTGGTACGACAACGAGTGGGGCTACTCCAACCGCCTGGCCGACCTGACCGCGCTCGTCGGTAGCCGCCTGTCGTGAGCCGGCCGGTCCTGAGGTCCGCGGCCGACCTCGACGTCGGCGGCCGACGGGTGCTCGTTCGTTGCGATCTCAACGTCCCGTTGGACGGGTCCCGCATCACCGACGACGGTCGGATCCGTGCCAGTCTGCCGTTGCTGCAGGATCTGTCGTCCCGCGGTGCACGGGTCGTCGTCACGGCCCACCTCGGTCGGCCCAAGGGCGCGCCGGACCCGGCGTACAGCCTGGCGCCGGTCGCGGCACGGCTCGGCGAGCTGCTCGGCCGGGACGTGCCGCTACTCACCGGCCGGCTCGCCGGGCCGGACCAGGCTGCGGCCGTCCGGGCATTGGGTGACGGCGAGCTCGTCCTGCTCGAGAACGTCCGGTTCGATCCGGCGGAGACCGCGAAGGACGACGCGGAACGGGGCGAGCTGGCTGACCGCCTCGCTGCGCTCGCCGACCTCTACGTCGATGACGCGTTCGGGGCGGTGCACCGCAGGCATGCCAGCGTGTACGACGTCGCGCAGCGCCTGCCGCACACGGCCGGCCCACTCGTGCTGGCCGAGGTGGAGGTGCTGCGGCGCCTGGAGGTGGACCCGGAGCGGCCGTACGTCGTGGTGCTCGGCGGTTCGAAGGTCAGCGACAAGATCGCTGTCATCCAGGCCCTGCTGCCCACGGTCGACCGGCTGCTGGTCGGCGGCGGCATGTGCTTCACGTTCTTCAAGGCCCAGGGCCACGACGTCGGTACGTCGCTGCTGGAGGAGGCGATGCTGGAGCAGTGCCGGGCGCTGCTGGGCTCGGGCAAGATCGTCCTGCCGGTGGACGTCGTCGTGGCGGACCGCTTCGCTGCGGACGCGGCGCACGAGGTGGTGCCGGCTGGGGCCATCCCGGCGGACCGAATGGGGCTGGACATCGGGCCGCGTTCGGTCGAGCTGTTCCGGCAGGCGCTCCAGGGCGCTCGGACGGTGTTCTGGAACGGCCCGATGGGGGTGTTCGAGCTGGCACCGTTCGCAGCGGGCACCCGTGGGGTGGCCGAGGCGGTGGCGGAGTTGAGCGACGCCCTCACTGTGGTCGGCGGTGGCGACAGTGCCGCCGCCGTCCGCGCGCTCGGTATCGGCGAGCACCGCTTCACCCACCTCAGCACCGGGGGAGGGGCCTCGCTCGAGCACCTCGAGGGCATCTCGCTACCGGGCCTGACCGTCCTGGAGGATCCATGAGGCGGCAGCCGCTGATCGCCGGCAACTGGAAGATGAACCTCAACCACCTCGAGGCCATCGCCCTGGTCCAGAAGCTGGCGTTCAGCCTGTCCGACAGGGACCTCGAGGCGGTGGAGGTGGCCGTGCTGCCGCCCTTCGTGGACCTGCGCAGCGTGCAGACCCTGATCGACGGGGACCGGCTCGCACTGCGGTACGGCGCGCAGGACCTCTCACCGCACGACAAGGGCGCCCACACCGGCGATGTCGGCGGGTCCATGCTGGCCAAGCTGGGCTGCACCTACGTCGTCGTCGGCCACAGCGAGCGCCGCGAGCACCACGGCGAGGGCGACGCGCAAGTGCGCGACAAGGTGCTGGCCGCCGGACGGCACGGGCTGGTCCCGATCCTGTGCGTCGGGGAGCCCCTGGCCGTCCGGCAGGCCGGCGACCACGTGGCGCACTGCACCGGCCAGCTCTCGGCCGCTCTGGCCGGCGTACCTGCCCAGGTGCTGCGGACGCTGGTCCTGGCCTACGAGCCGATCTGGGCGATCGGCACGGGGGAGGTCGCGACGCCTCAGGACGCGCAGGAGATGTGTGCGGCACTGCGCACGCGACTGGCCGAGCTGTCCACCGGGGACGTGGCCGACGCCGCACGGATCCTGTACGGCGGGTCGGTGACGTCGACGAACGTCGCTGCGGCCCTGGCGCAGCCCGATGTGGACGGGGCGCTCGTGGGCGGCGCGTCCCTGGACGCCGAGGAGTTCGCGAAGATCTGCCGGTTCCCGGCTGCGCTGACGCCCTGAGTGCCACGTCAGCGCAGGTCGCACGCAGATCACCGGTTGGTCACGATTGGGCGGCGGCGGCGCGTCTGCTCTACCGCATCGGCGACGGGCCACCGTATGGTGCGCCCACAGTTCGCGGGCCGATCCGCTTTACCCCCTCGGGCCAACCCCGAACACCTACGACGCCCGCTTCATCCCGGCCCCGGTCCACAAGACCGACGACCTTAAGGACATCTGTGACGGCTCCGTTCGACGTCGACACCTCGGCGAGCATCGCCGCGCCGGAGTCCGTCCTGGCGACCGGCCCGTCCAAGGCCATCGAGGGCCGCTCGCTCGGCCAGATCGCCTGGACCCGGCTGAAGCGGGACCGGGTGGCCCTTGCCGGAGCCGTCGTCATCGTGGTGCTGATCCTCATGGCGCTGCTCGCCCCGGTGCTCGTCAAGCTATTCGGGCACCCCCCGACCGACTTCCACCAGGACCTCGTCGACCCGACCTTCCAGGTCCCCAAGGGCAAGTTCGGCGGCATCAACGCGCACTACCTGCTCGGGATCGAGCCCGGTAACGGCCGCGACGTCTTCAGCCGGATCGTGTACGGCGCCCGGATCTCCTTGCTGGTGGCGTTCCTGGCGACAGCAGTGTCCGTCGGCCTCGGCACGGTCCTCGGCGTCACGGCCGGCTTCTTCGGCGGCTGGGTGGACGGCGTCATCAGCCGGCTGATGGACATCCTGCTCGCCTTCCCGCTGCTGCTGTTCGCGATCAGTCTCGGCGCGGTGCTGCAGAGCGGCGACGGCCTGTTCGGCCTGTCGGGCACCTCGCTCAGCGTGGCCGTACTGGTCTTCGTCATCGGCTTCTTCAACTGGCCCTACATCGGCCGCATCGTGCGCGGTCAGACGCTGTCGCTGCGTGAGAAGGAGTTCGTCGACGCGGCCCGCAGCCTCGGCGCGTCCAACGCCCACATCATCTTCAAGCAGCTGCTGCCCAACCTGGTGGCTCCCGTGCTCGTCTACTCCACCCTGATCATTCCCACGAACATCTTGTTCGAGGCAGCGCTGTCCTTTCTCGGCGTAGGGGTCAAACCCCCCACGGCGTCGTGGGGAAGCATGCTCTCGGACGCGGTGTCCACCTACTCCATCGACCCGACTTTCATGATCGTCCCTGGCGCAGCGCTGTTCATCACGGTGCTTGCCTTCAACCTGCTGGGTGACGGTCTGCGCGACGCGCTGGACCCGAGGGGCGGCCGCTGACCCGATGCTCCGCCGTCCTTGACGGCCGGATCGTCGCGCACCACCTGGACCGGGTCGCCGACCCGTCCTGCACCAAACCCCGAAGGGAGCACCGCCCACGATGTCCCGCAGTCACCTGTTGAGGGCCGGCACAGCAGTCGCCGTCCTCGCCCTCGGAGCCGCCGCCTGCGGCGGCGGATCCAAGTCCCCCAGCGCCTCCGGCAGCAAGGCGCCCGGCGCCGGCGGCTCCTCCACCAAGAGCGCGACCGCCGCCTACGGCGCCGCGATCAACGGCGTCATCAACGCCTCCGACAAGAAGGGCGGCACGCTCAACTACGTCGCCAGCTCGGACTTCGACTCGCTCGACCCGGCGCGCACCTACTACGCCTACAGCTGGAACTTCCAGCGCGCCTACCAGCGCACCCTGATGATGTTCGAGCCCAAGGTGGGCAAGGACGGCGCGCAAGTCACCGGTGACCTGGCCAGCGGCAAGGGTGAGGTCAGCAACGGCGGCAAGACCGTGACCTACAAGCTTCGCGACGGGATCACCTTCGAGGACGGTTCAGCCATCACCTCGGCCGACATCAAGTACGCCCTGGAGCGCTCCTTCGCCGAGGACGTCATCAACGGCGGTCCCGGCGCCACCTACCTCAAGCCCGTTCTCGTGGGCGGTAAGAACTACAAGGGCCCGTACAAGGACAAGGCCGGCCTGGCGTCGATCAAGACCCCGGACCCCAAGACCATCAGTTTCGACCTGGTGAAGCCGTTCTCGGACTTCGACTACCTGATGGCGCTGCCGATCAGCACCCCCGTGCCGAAGGCCCAGGACAAGGGCGCGCGCTACCAGTTCCACCCGGTCTCCAGCGGCCCCTACAAGATCCAGAGCTACCAGCCGAACAAGAGCCTCAAGCTGGTTCGCAACGATAAGTGGAGCCAGGCCAGCGACCCGAACCGCAAGGCGCTGCCCGAGAGCATCGTGGTGACCGAGGGCCTAGAGAACGCGGACATGGACTCCCGCCTGCTCAACGGCTCGGCCGACCTCGAGATCGAGGGCACCGGCGTCCAACCGACCGCCGTGTCCAAGATCCTCACCAGCCCGGAGCTGAAGAAGGCGGCCGACGACGTCTCCACCGGCTTCACCCGTTACATCTCCATCCAGGAGAAGGTGAAGCCCTTCGACAACGTCCACTGCCGCCGGGCGGTGCAGTACGCCGCCGACAAGGTGGCCCTGCAGTTCGCCCGCGGTGGCCCTGTGGCCGGTGGTGACTTCGCCGGCCAGATGCTCGTGCCGACCCTGCCGGCGTACAAGCAGTTCGACGCCTACCCGAGCGGCCCGGACCACAAGGGCGATCTGGCCAAGGCCAAGGACGAGCTGAAGATGTGCGGGAAGCCGGACGGCTTCTCGACCAAGATCGCGACCAGCAACAAGGGCAAGGGGGTCAAGGATGCTGTCGCTCTGCAGCAGGGCCTGGCCCGCGTCGGGATCAAGGCCGACGTCGTCGCCGTGGACTCCTCGACCTACTACAGCGGCTTCATCGGTGTGCCGGACAACGTGCACAAGCGTGGCCTGGGCCTCGCCGACGCCGGCTGGGGTCCTGACTTCCCCACCGAGTACGGCTTCTTCGAGTCCATCGTGGACGGCCGCGCGATCAAGCAGCAGGGCAACAGCAACTACTCCGAGTTCAATGACCCGATGGTCAATGCGCTCATCGACCAGGCCCAAGCCAGCAGCGACACCAGCAAGCGCAGCGACATTTGGGGCCAGGTGGACCACAAGGTCATGGACGGTGCCGACTTCCTCCCGTACATAGCGGACAAGGCGCTGGACTACCGCAACCCCCGGCTGAGCAACGTCTACATCAATGGTGCTTTCGGCCAGTACGACCTGGTCAACATCGGCGTGTCAGGCTCCTGAGCACCACCGCCTGACACCACCTCTTCTCGAAGGGCAGGTCACGGCCGCTGTGGCCGGGGGACTCCCTCCCCCGGCCGCAGCGGTCACTCCTCATGGGTCGTTTCATCGTCCGCCGCTCGATCGGCGTCCTCGCCCTGCTGGTGATCGTCAGCATGGCCACCTTCTCGATCTTCTTCCTCGCCCCGAAACTGGTGGGCACCAACCCGGCCAGGCTGTTCGCCGGTCGGGTGGCGGATGCGGAGGCCATCAAGCAGGTCGAGATCAAGCTCGGCCTGGACAAGCCGATCCTGGTCCAGTACGAGCGCTACGTGAAGGGGATCGTCGCCGGTCGGGACTTCAACAACGGGCCGGACACCACGCACTGCCCGGTCCCGTGCCTGGGCTACTCGTTCAAGAACGACCAGGCCGTGTGGCCGCTGCTGCTGGACCGGCTGCCGGTCACCGTCTCCATGGCTGCCGGGGCTGCGGTCCTGTGGCTGGTCTCGGGGGTCCTCACCGGCATCCTGTCCGCGCTGCGTCGCGGCAGCTTCTTCGACCGCGCCGCGATGACGGTCGCGCTCGCCGGGGTGTCCTTACCCGTCTACTTCACCGGCCTGGTCGCCCTGTCGGTGTTCAGCTACACCTTCAACATCTTGCCGAACGTGCACTACGTCGGCTTGACCACCGACCCGATCGCGTGGGCCCGCAACCTGATCCTGCCGTGGATCGCGCTGGCCTTCCTGTACTCCGCCACCTACGCGCGGCTCACCCGCGCGAACATGCTGGAGACGATGGCGGAGGACTACATCCGCACCGCGCGGGCCAAGGGCCTGCCCGAGCGCACGGTGATCGGTCGGCACGGCTTCCGGGCAGCGCTCACCCCGATCGTGACGATCTTCGG
>JAABUZ0100007756.1_pt1 | contig 12836 bp, 16 predicted proteins | sample 5562091 | NCBI WGS metagenome assembly JAABUZ01 (sample SAMN12813069, study PRJNA571459) | rock metagenome | isolation source: Antarctica rocks | place: Antarctica: Victoria Land, Linnaeus Terrace sud | collected 2015-12-21 | reverse complement strand
TGGAGAGCTGGGAATCGCTACGCGCTTCCCAACTCTCCACACCCCATCCGGCAGCTATCCAGATACTTCAAAAGCTGCGCTACACTAACAATCCAACTGGTTCAAAAGATCGGGCACTGCAGCAGCAACGTAAATGTTCGCGCCGTCGTGGTTCTCATGCGCGAGCCAGCCTAGGTAACGAGGCGCGAGCGCACGCTCCAACTGCACGATACGCTGTTGGATCTTTGCCTCACGCTCATTGCGGAGCAAGAGAGCGATGGTGTCTCCCGGAGCGAAGCAACGGGAGAGAAAGTCTTTTGCTATTTCATTCATCGAACCACCTCTAATCTGGTTTGCATTGCGAGCGCGATGCCTGTGGCCTTAGCAGAGTAAGAAGCCCGGTGGTTGCCGGGCTTCTCCAGTCACGGAAGAGGCCTATGCGGCCTCTTCTTCGGTGACATCTTCGTCGTCTTCCGCCGTCGCCTTCTGAGCGCGATCCAGTTTGAGAATCGAGTTGACCCGAATCTCCCAGATGGTCACTTCGGTGTTGGTCTTGGTGCTGTCGTACTTGCGGCTGCGCAGCTCGCCCTCGACCTGGATGTGAGCGCCCTTCTTGAGCGTGGCGGCGAATTCTCCAAGCTTGCCGAAGGCTACGCAACGGTGCCATTCGGTGTGCTCGATATACTTGCCGTCCTTCTTGTACGAAGACTTGGTTGCCAGCGAGAGGGTTGTCAGGCTGCGGTCGTTGTTGGTGCGAACTTCTGCGTCGTTGCCGAGGAAGCCGATGAGGGTGACTTTGTTTGAGTACATGGTGGTATATCTCCGTTTCGTTGAATTTCCCGTATCCTGCTCGGGTCACACTAGGCGAAGCCAAGCGAGTGGGCTCGGCTCCCAAGTGCCAAGGAGTGCTTTCTTGGCGGGGCCCGAAAGAAGTTTGCGCGGCGTTCTTTGCCGCGGCTCTCAAACTTCTTTGGGGAGGAACCGAGACCCCGCAGGGGAGACGTAGTCGAAGCAGAACGACGCCGAGCCGCAGGGCGCCGGTTTGGCCCCGAAGCGTGATCCCGAGCAGAGGACGGGAATCGGGACGGAAGATTCCCCAATGCACCGGAGTCACTCTCTCGATCTCGGCGGCGGAAGTTCACCTCAGCCGCAGCCTTCTGTCGAGCGGTAAAGGCTCCGTAGAAGGACAGCCCAGAGCACACCTTGTTGCGTGCCTGGCAGCTCACGAACGCCACGCTGGGCGCTCTCAGAGACGAGTTGGGTTGTGCAGCCGATTGGGCAGCATGTTCGACCATCGAAGTGACCTCGGTTTGGGTTCGGTTCTTTAGCTGGATGCCTGGCGTTCAGGCGGTGGAAGCACGGTAGATGTCCTCCGTCTGGAAGCATTGGTCGGCGTGACTGTAACCAGCCACGGTAATCAGCTCGCGCACGCGGCGGCGGCCCTTAGCATCGCGCTCGCAATGCAACACGAAGTCTACGGCTTTGCCGGTCTGCGAGCGGACAAACGCCTGGTCCAGATTCGTCCTTGCACTGAGGGCCATGTCTGCCAGCCGATCTAAGGCGTCGATGGCTGAGTCTGCGTGCAATGTCGAGAGCGTTCCGCCGTGGCCGGTATTCATGGCCTGGAGTAGGTCGTATCCGCACCCGTCTCGGATTTCGCCCATGATGATGCGGTCGGGACGATGCCGCAGAGCGGCAGCTACAAGCTGGCTGGGAGTGATGGCAACCTGACCGGGGATAGCATCCACGGCCTCCCACCGAACTGCGTTCGGATGGGCGATCTTCAACTCGGCGGGCTGCTCGATCACAATCAACCGTTCGTGCAGCGGCACATGGTCCAACAACGCCTTCATGAGCGTGGACTTACCCGACCCGGTTCCGCCGCTAATGATGCCGTTCTTCCGCCTGGCAATCAGGCTTACCGCAGCATCCCGCACACACTCCGCCAGACTGCCCGCTGCAACGAGTTCGTCCGAGCTATACCAGCGGTTGAACTTGCGGATAGTAAGCGTTGGGCCGTTGATCGAAGAAGGAGCCCCGACGACTGCCACACGCGAACCGTCCGGCAAGCGTGTATTCAGGATGGGATTTTGGCTGGTCAGGTCCTGGCCGAGAATCCGCGCCACCCGCTCAATGGCCGCCTGCAGCCGGTCGTTGCTGTAGGGTGTGGAGAGCGGAATATGCTCGACCACGCCGCCACGATCGGCGAATACTCCGGTCGTCCCATTAATCATCAGGTCGGAGATAGACGGGTCCTGCAAGAGCGCTCGAAGCTCCTCGGGAAAGAACGGAAGTATGAGTTGGAAGCTCATCGCACCGCTCCCGCGACAGGCTGTGGAGTGGCATTGGGATTCACGCCGCCAACACCTGGAGTTGTCGGGTCTACGGAGACGAGATTTTCGTGGAACTCCGTGACAGTCAGACCCAAAGGATTGATGAACTCGTACTGCGGATAAATCCGAGCCTGATCGCTGACCTGCTTCGGGTTCAGGTAGTACGTCACCGAGAGGAGCCAGTGTTCCGTGCGGGGCTCGTGCGAGTGCTCTTCGGAGAAGAGTTTGTCGAAGGTCACAAGTGCCGTTCCACGAGCGATAGTAGCCCCTTGCACGGTCTCTTCCGACATGGAAGTAATGGTGACATCGCGCACCTGCACGTCGCTTGATTCGACCTGACCAGCCATGACCTGCGACACCAGATGGCTCTGGTTGTCTGAAGCCATCAACTGTGCGGCTAGTGATTGCGAAAGAAAGTAGTAGTTCAGCGGATACTTCTTCGCAATGGTCTCGCGGTTGATGGTGTAACGGTAGTTCGCCCAATCGGTGAGATAGGTGCGCACTTCACCCTCGCGAGGGCTGTAATTGAGGTCGCTGTACTGGATCGCCTGGGCGCGGCCCATCTCGTCGATACGGATATAGCGATTGGCGATGGGACGATGGGCTAGAGCGAAGTTCATCCACATCGAACCGCAGACCAGGACCGTTCCGCAGCCAAGGATTAGCCGGTACGCTTTGCGCTCGGCATAGTGTGAGGAGTAGACCTCATTTCCGATCCGGTCGGCCAGCATGGACAATTCTGGGGTAAGCGGCTGTTCAATGGGTACTGTGTGCGTGGACATGGGGAGTCTGGCTCCTTTCCGAAACTGCCTTGAAAACGACGCATGCATAGATCACTCCTGCAACCAGGACTCCAATGGCGAGAAGGATCAAGGTCGGCTTTACCGACCGCCGTGCGGTTCGTGTGCTTCCAACCGTAGTACCAGCGAAAAGAGCCAGAAAAAAGTTCCACATACTATGCACCTCCACCTTTCATGAGAGCCATTCCGCCGATACTCCCAGCGACTCCCGGAGCGGCCGATGTTAGTCCAGCCGCACCGCCAAAGATGGCCTGCGTCATGCTCGGAATAAACAGCATATTAATAATGAACGCGATGAAAACCATCAAGCAAGGGATAAGATTCGCGATCCACATGTCCATTGAATAGTTGCCATTGAAGGTCTGTTGCAGAAACCCGTTCATGAAACCGGCCCATACGAATATGAAGGCGGCGGCAACGGCGCGGATCATCGCAAAACTAATAAGCACATCAAGGAACTGGAAGAACTTTGCTTTGAAGGTTTGCGTCATCAGCAGCGGGATGAAGATCGGGCCAAAGAGTGCGGTGACGCCGTACAGGATAAAGGCGCTACAGTTGATGACAAACAGGATGGCCGACGCGAGTCCAAGCATGATCTGGACGAGCACATAGCAGAGGATCTGAACCGGCGCGGTGAAGGACGGCATCGCCGTCCCGTCACCAGCCGCCTTGAGGAGCTGCAATAGCTGATCCAATGAGTGCTGATCGAAGGCCGCAACCATCGCCTGGGCGATGTAGCTGAAGAAGTGATTGATACCGAAGCTGGCACCGGGAAACGGGTTAACCCAGTAGTTTTCGAGCAGGCAGCATACGATGAGTTTTAGCAGGAAGTTCGTCAGATCGCCGGCACGCACAGGATGGGTGTGGAAACGGAACGTCATGCTACTGGTGTTCCAGTTAATAACCATGCTGATGAGCGTGAAGAGTGCGATGCAGCTCAGCTCCGTCAATCCAAGCTGCGTCAGCGCGCCGCCGTTCTGCGTCGTGAGGTTGGTGAGGTTATTTGTGAACTGATAAAGCCAGTCCATGCCCGACGATGCGGACGGTAGTGCCTGTGCGAGAACGATGACGGCGCTCATAAGAACTCTCTCCGTAGGAATTAGGGAATGTAACTCTTCCAGGTCTTGCCATCATTACCGGCGGCGGAGTTGTGCCGCTTCCTGTCTTGCTCGACCTTCTTACGAAACGCCTGATCTTCCTGCTTCTGCTGTTCGGCGTCACGCTGTTGCTGTTCGAGAATGGCTGTGACTTTTGCGACCTCATGACGTTGGTAAAGCGCGGCGCTGGCGATGGTAGCCAGCACCGCAAGGATCGCAATCAGCAGCTTCGTATTGAGGAGCTTCAACATGGCTCTCCGTTACGGCAAATAGGTCTGCCAGGTGTTGTCTTCGGTTGCAGCGCTCATGTCGTGCGTGGCGCGCTGAGTCTGAACGAAGACGGCGGTGTTGAGGTCAGTTGCGGCAGCGTTCCGCGTCTGCATGTTGGAAACGGCCATCTCCGACGCAACGCAAGCCTGCAAAACGCCCTGGGACTGCATCTCGGACATCTTCTGTGCTTCCGCTGCATTGAGTAGGTTGAGTTGCTGCACTTCGCTGTTGGTTGTGCTGGTGCCGTCGAGCTGGTTGGCTGCGAGAGTTCCATTGGCGGTGGTGTTCTGGCTCCGTGCAGCCCGGTACTGTCCCACGGCGGTGATGCAGTCCGGCGAGACCGAATCGGACATCTCGATCATGGCTAGCTGCGAGAGCTGCGGACTGCCCGACGTCTGCGTGCCGAGATACTTCGGTATGTCGGAGCTGACGGGCACTGTCGCCGCCGTCCATCCGGCCGAGGATGCCGACGGCGAGTTGCTGTTGAACGCGGTCGTCATCCCATTGGTTTCGCCGAACAGATTTTTCACGTTGGCGTTTTTCAGCGCGGTGAGCGTCGTTTGCCATTGCTGCTTCACGGAGAAATGCTCAATGTTGTTCTTGAGCATCGTGTACTGGGTTTGGAGCGTGGTGAGTTGCGACACCAGGCTGGCATAGCTGGTCGGGTCGAAGACGATGTCTCCGATGCCGAACAGCGCAAAGCTGGGCGTGGCGGTCAGCAACAGCAGGCCGCCTCCGAGGAGCCATCTGCGCCGGTTTTTGAGTCGAATCTGCATATAAACCTCCGATACAGAACATTCAGTCAAAGCAATGGGGATACGTCGGATCGAGCCGGTCCAGAGTGAAGTTATGGAACCCACCGATAAGGTGGCCGACGAACTCAAGCGAAGCATCGCCCGCTCGTGCAAGTGCCGAGATACCTCCTGGCAATCCGATGGCGCCAACTGTGAGCACAAGCGGCAGGGCGAGTATCCAGGAACGGTGAGAACGGGCGATACTGGGGTACATAGTTCCTCCTTTCGCTACAACGCGGGATCGACGCGATGCTCTGCGTACGAAGGGATAAGGATGTCGCGTCCGATATATACGCGGGCGCGGGAACCCTCTTTGAGCGTGATGATTGGCAACCGATTCAGGAAGTGATTCAGCACTTGCTCACCTTCGACGGCAGACTGCTGCGAGATGCCGCTCCGAATCTGCGTGGAAGGATCGAGCACGCTGCCGTTATTTCCGATCTGCGCGAGTCCACCTAGCCCACCGATGGCTGCGGCAGCGCCGAAGGCCATCAGATAGCCGTGGTCAACCTTGGTAGCAAGGCCGGTCGTGCCGATCTGGTCAAGGCCGATGTACTTGTCGAAGTCGAGCGAAAAGCCATCTGGGCACACAGCACGATGGAAGGTGACGAACATCTTCCGCTGCTGGGCGTTGCCGACGCTCTGCACCGTCCCAATGAGCCGTGTCCCCTGCGGCATCAAGAGTTCCTGATGGTCGTGGGAATAGTAGTCCGTCGTCAACATGACGAGGATGGGGCCGGAGAAACCACCGTCGATGTGATTCGTGACAACTCCTTCCAGGACCGTTCCCTCGAATATCCGATAGAGACGGCCCTGATACTGGTCGAACGGGTACGGCCCCATCGGGTCGGATTTGGAAGGCTGAAGCGATGCAGCGGCCACGAACGCTGGTCTAGCTGAAGCGTCTTGACTCGGCGCGGATTCGGAAGCGCCCTGAGCCTTTGTGGGCTGCACCACAACTGGCGGTGCTGAGATGTCCTCGTGCGAGAAATCAATCGCCACGGTATCGCTATTCATCGCATCCTGCCGCTGCTTTTCGATGGCAAGCTGTTTTTGCTTCGCCTCAGCCTGGGCCTCGGAGACATTGGAGGTACGCTGTGTTGCGTTCGAACTGTTTCCATAGATGGAGTCCCGCTGCGCGGCGGTCATCGCCGGAGTGCTAGCCGACTCCGGGCCGGGAACATTCTGCTCCTGTTGGAGTTGTTGCATGGCAGCCGCAAGAACCTGTTGACGCTGCTGTTCCTCGGCATCATGCCGCGCCTGCGCCTGCTGCTGCGTCTCAAAGCTCGACACCTGCTGGGCGTTTGGGGTAGTCGGGCTCATCGTCAGCGAACTCTTCGCCGCCGCTTTCCTGTTACCACTCAGGAGGCTGGAGACATTCGCGATTCCGATCAGCCCAACGATCACTACCAGAGCGATGACGACCGGCATACTCTTCCGCAGTGGCGGCTTCGACTCCGGCTGCTCGGGCACGGTGGCAGGGACATTCTCATTCGGTTCCGGCATGGCTACCTCGCTTCCTCTGTACGGTGGAATTCAACCTTCTGCTTCCCGATGGCGAGGTATCCCGCGTCCACGTCCTTCGGTACGGTGTACAAGCCATTTACGAAATCGAAGTTGATGAGCGATGGCTTCTTGTCCTTCACCTCGTAAAGCGCGGGTGTCTCCTGAAACTGACCGCGCAGGTAGGTAAACTTGTCATCCCTCCATATCTGCTGCAGACCAAGTTCTTTCCCCTTCTTCTCGTCCCACACGTAATCGAAGTGCAGGCTCCCGGGATACTGGCTGCGATACGTTTCTTCCTTGGTCTGCTCCGCCTTAAGCGTGGCCGCTTGTGCGGCCTGCGCGGCGGCGGCCTCTTGCTTGGCTTTGTCGAGATCGGCTGCCGGTACGAACACCGGCAGTTGGGTGAGCTTATCTTTGGCTGCCTTATCAGCTGGTTCGATGAGCACCTTCGAGTCATAATGCACATCATCGTCACCGGAGACTTCATGCAACTCAAGCGTGTATTCGTTCCCGTGGTCGGAGACGATATGGATATCCGTCGATCCGCCAGCCACCTTCGGCTTCACGCTGATGAAGCGCGAAGCGACGTGCCCGCCATCGAACACCCAATCCACTGTGTCGCCGGCGAAGACGTTGGCGACTTTCTCCTCGGTGGGAAGCACGATTAGGGTGGACTGCAACAAGCCAGCGCGGATCACAGGCGGAGTCTGCGACTCCGAGACTGCAACCGCCCGTGGCGCGCTGGGTTGTAGAGGATGCGTTGGAGTAGATGCGCGGAGCGGCATCGACGCCAGCGTGAGTCCGACAGTAACGAGGATGGTAATAGGTGGCTTCATGGTTGGTGTCCTTTCTGGCTTTACTCGGTGTCGCCCGCAGCGAAGTGGGTAATTCCTTCTGTGAGTCCATACCTGGCGATCAACTTCGATCGGCGCACTCGGTCTTTCGGTTTGGTGGAGAACGCCGCATAGCTGCGGCTGTCAAGGTTCAGCTTCACAACTTTGGTCAAACCATCACGGCGCATGTACAGAGCCTCACGATCCTGCAAGCTCTCAAACAGTGCGAGCTGCTGCTCGTTCATTTTGAATAACTCGACGTACCGCTTGCGGTTGAACGCCGCATCGCGTAGGAACAGGAACGACGTACAGGAGTTCACGATGCTGTCGGCGTTCGCACCCAGGTCTTCCGCACTCTGGCCGATCATGGTCACGCCGCCCAGGTTCTTACGGACGGTCTTGATGGAAGCAAGCGCACCGTCAAGAAGCTGCTTGTTCTTCATCGAAGAGAAGATCTCTTCGATGAGAATGTGTTTGGGGACACCGAGATTGGCGGGGTTGAAGAGCACATCGTTGATGCGTCGCAGGAGCCACACCATCAGCGGCTCGATCAGGTCGGTATACTGTGCGTTATTCACGCCCTGGAAGTCGAAGCATTGCACGCGAGATAGCGATAGGCTGTCTTCCACGTTGTCGAAGATCGCGTTGTAGACACCTCTGCCAACCCACTTCGACAAATACCTGTCAAGCTTTTTCGGCAGATAAAGATTCGAGAGACGACGATTCGCCGGGTCGAGCAGGTACATATCCTTCACGGCCTTGTGGATCACGTCGTCGCCTTCCGGCTCCAGCTCCGCGCCGCCATTGGTGAGCAGCAGCTTGATGAAGCTGTAGAGGAACTGGATATTACTTTCTGTTGGCTCCAGCGTGAACGGATTGACGCGCGGGCCGTCCTTGCCGATACGATCTACCCGCCCGCCGTACAGCTCTACGACGCTCTCATAGCTGCCGCCAATGTCGAAGATGTATGTGAAACCGCCGTATTTCTGCTCATGCGCAATGGTCAGGTTCCCGGTCACGGACTTGCCGCTGCCGGTAGGCCCGAGGATGAGCTGCACCCTCACTCCATCCACATACGCATCCTGGAAGAACGGCGTTCGCGTGCGTGTCTCGAAGACGTTCAGGTACTCACTATCGAGGTCATCCGAGTGCGGATGACCAAGCTGCGGCGCAAAGATGGAAGACAGGCGCGCATGGTGGTCTTCGGCCAGCCACATCGGGAGGACGTTGAACCTTCCATTACCGGGGAACATCGCATAGAACGCGGAGAGATTGCCCAGCGTCTCTTCCATGATTTGGGCTCGCGCTTCCACGAAGACCCGATGCACAGTGGGAGAAATGGAGTGCAGCTCCGCCATGCTGCGTGCGGCCACAAGCAAGCGCAGAGAAAACTCGCCGTGTACCTTCTTATCGAGCGCACGAATCACATCGCCCAAGTCATCGACGTCATTGTTCGCGGCTTTGGCACCTGCACCTGTATCGAGTGAGGCCGTATCTCGCCCGGCCATCACACGGGAGAGGACGCCGACCTTGAAGAACGAGATGAACTTTTCCTGCTGGTCGATCTCATGCCGGGCCGTGGCTGAGGACTTTGGCCTCCACGTCGAACAAAGGATGCTGTCGCAGTCAAGCGTCAGCAGGTCAGAGAGCAGACAGGGACGCGATGCTTCCGGAGTTGTCTGCAACGAATACATCTGCACGAACCGCCTGCCGATGCGAAGATGGTCGCTCTCCCACGACACGGGATTCTGTACGATCTGGCGGTCTACACCGGTATCGCTGCGAAGCTGTCCCCATTCCGCCCAGTCTTCAAGGTTGAAGAGATAGCTGAAAAACTGGAAGGTGCTTTGCTTGTGGAGCAGGCGTAGGCCGATGGAACTCCCAAGATTGCCCGCAAGCAGCGCCGCTGTCTTTTGCAACTCAGCGAGCATCCGCGAAGTAAGGGCAGCGTTCTCCGTAGGCTTCTTCTCGAAGGCTTTTATCTTCGAGGGTTCCAGCACCAGGCACCAATGCAAATCAATGCGGCGGAAGGCTGCGGTCTTCTCCAGAAACTCAATGCGGTCGTCTACAAATGTCTTCGTGACTGGATTCCCATAGATCTGTTGCCGTGGCAGTTCATACCCGGAGCGCACGCGCGTGTACTGGTACAGGCACGCGCCCTCTGGTAGACCACGCAACGCGCCTTCGATCATGCGGAGCTGCGATTCGAGCTCCTGGTCGGTCAGCCCTTCCTCATCTACGCCAGAGAGTGCAAACAGACAGCCATAGCCTCCGCCCTTCAATGCAAAGATGTGGTCTGTGACGAAGCGGGCAATCGGCACGATGCTACACGCCGCGCCAGCCTTGGCGAACCACGGAACGTATTTTGATTGCTCAGCGTTTGCGCGGGTCATAGTAGCTCTTCTGGGTGAGGCTTAGGCCCCACAGTTGAAACATCTTTGGGTGCTTGCGAATGATGAGCCACGCGCCCACGGCCAACGTGGGAAAAGCCATCATCGCGACCAGACGAAAGCCCACGAGGAAAACCGCAATGCAGACGAATATGATCGCCATCCATGCTGTGAGGTCCAATCCGAGCTTGGCTCGGGGACGATTCAGCGCTTGATTGATTGCTTGCGGTTCTCCTCGACGAGCCATAGCCGATGCACCTCCTACATCGACTGCCCGGTCAGCGAGCCAATCCAACCAGCTCCCCAGCCGAGCACTCCAGCGCCAAACAGAGCGCCGAAGAGTCCAGGTATAGCGTCCTGAAACCTCCCCGACATCATGCGGATGCCAGCGAAAATCAAGCCGCCGAAGCAGATGATCGCGCCAGCATAGATGGCGAAAGTTTTGAAGGTTGTCATAAGCGTCTGCGCCCCAGAGAAGTCCATCGTTCCCTGAGCGTAGGCCACGCCTCTGCCAACACCAGCGAAGGCGAGCGCAACCAGAGTTGGCCCCATCACATGCGCTGCACGACGCAGTTTCTGTTTTGAGAAGTGTTTTGCCCACCTCTGGGTGAGCAGGGAATCAAGCCTGACTTTGATCTGCATTGGGCACCTCAATCAACCGTGGAATCGGTTGCGATATGCGTCACCGTAGAGAGGGCGACAGCACGGTGTCCAATAGCTTTTGGGAAGTCGGTTATTCCAAATTTGAATAAGCGCCAGCTTGGGGCAGGCTCATCCGGTCTTTAAATGTGGTGGGGGTCGATGACTGCGATACCCGCGAAGCGAGTGAAATCCGACCCGTTGAGCGTGAGAATCTCATTGATCCCGTGGGCGTACATGGCCGCTGCGAGTCGCGCGTCGTGAACCTGCACGCCAGATACCCCATATTGCACGACAATCCTTCGCCACTCACGGTAGACACCTTCGGTATCAGCTAGAAACGTAAAGCTGCGTTCGATGTCTTGGGCGTTTCTCTCTGTCTCTTCCACCGTAAGGCCGAAGCCGTTTCGCTCTTTCGGGCGTGTCGAAGCATTCCAGAACTCGGTCATGTTCTGTAGGGTATAGCCGGGCGTCATGCCCTTCTGTCTGAGGGCATGGATTGCGCCGCGCACTAACGGGTATTCAGGGTGATCGCGTTTTACGAGACGGAGCAGAATGTTGCTGTCTGCCAGGTAGAGAGCACCCGCCATCAATCATGATCCTGATAGAGGCTTTCGCGAGAAAATGCCTCGGCTGGCAAGATGGGAATCTTGTCGGAGTACCGCGTCAGGTCATCCAGCGAAGCATCGAACTCTTCCAAGCTGAGCCTGTTCGACGTAGACTCTCTTGCCGTCGCGGTCTGTTCGGAAATCAGATGTTCGACATAGCTCACCGGCGTCAGCCCGCGAGACTGAACCTGTGCGGCGAGTTCGTCCGGGATGGTGACCGTGATCTGCATGGGTTAAGGGTAGCAAATGCTCTGCGGAAAAACCATCTTTATCGACTCAGGTGATCCATGCTGGCAGAAAATCCAACGACCGTTCTATGTATTTCCCAACCGGCAGAATTCACTCCCAACTGACTCCCAAATGGGTGCCCGATGGGTACTTTTCCGTACTTCCGGGTAGCCATTCGTACTGCAAAGTCTGCAACATACGCGAGCGCCGGGCCGCTCATAACCCAAAGGTCGTAGGTTCAAATCCTACCCCCGCAACCAATCAATCAGTGGTTTAGAGAGAATCTGAAATTTCAGATTCATTCCCACTGACTCCCATTCGCAAAGCTTCCAAAACTTAGGCGCTCGCTTTCAGCGGCTTCAGCGCCATTTCTACTACCTCCCATTCGCTTTCCGCTTCGAGGACGACATGGCCTGCCAGTAGACAAATATTCAGGGTCGGTTGCCTCCCACTCCTAGAGGGAGCGCTTCCTACTTCGAACGAAGCCGTCAAGTCGCGAGAGAGATACAGATACGGCAACACAAACACCCCACTCCTCATCTGTTACATCCTGCGGATATGCCTTCCGATTCACCCCAACCATGCTTCCATGCTGAACAATCCAAACACAACCACAAAGAATCTATATCGGTTCAAGAGCCCTAAGTGGATTTGCAGATGGTGTAGAGAACCGGAAACAGCAAAGACAACCGCATATTCCCTTCGGGAATGACAACCAGAAGTACTCTCCGAACGTTCAATGCTGTACACCATTACGGAATCAGCTATAAACAGTCTCTAGGACTTTGCTCCTTTTGCGGTTTGTCGGCAATAGCCTTCGTGCCGTTCAATGCCTGAATCACCGCTGTGCCGATTGGGGACCCTAAACCCGTACAGGCGTCCCAGCCCGGACCGGCGTTAAAGGCTCCATTATTGCCCTGAGTTATATCGTGGAAAGCCTGCTGAGCCGCATAAAGTGCGGGATTGGCGAACCCTGCTGTGGTCTTGTTCTGCGCGTTCGCCAATGCAATCAGGCCTGCCCATAGAGGCGCGACCGCGCTCGTCCCGCCGATAACGGAGGTTTGACCATCGACCTGGATGATGTAGCCGGTGGCGGGGTCGGCGTCACCCGAAACATCCGGTACGCCACGCCCCCCGGCGCTGCCAGGTGCTGGCGGAACACCGACCCCATTCTGCCAGGTGGGCAGCGGAAAGATTGTGCTCACGCCACCGCCGGTTGCGCCTTCATTGGTTGCAAGCTCGTTCCAGACGACCTCACTGGTTATTGTGGAGCCACTCCCCAACAGCTTCGTTCCGCCACACGCAAGCACGTGCGGGCTGGAAGCCGGAAAATCGACGTGGTTGCTCGAATCGGAAACG
>JAABUZ0100007755.1_pt1 | contig 12836 bp, 9 predicted proteins | sample 5562091 | NCBI WGS metagenome assembly JAABUZ01 (sample SAMN12813069, study PRJNA571459) | rock metagenome | isolation source: Antarctica rocks | place: Antarctica: Victoria Land, Linnaeus Terrace sud | collected 2015-12-21 | reverse complement strand
CCGCGATGCACGACACGGCGGGCGATCGGCCGCGCCAGCTGGCCTGGTTCGTCGTTGGCCTCGTCGTCGCGGCGGCCTGCATCGTCACGCATCACCTGACAAGCTATATCATGGCCGGGCTCCTCCTACTGGTCGCCGCGGCGACCCGCGCCCGCGCCCGCGCCCGAGGACCGGAGCAGCGGGCGACGACCCTGCTGACGATCGCGCTGGCCGGGCTCACGGCGACCGGGACCGCCCTGTGGACGCTCGTAGTAGCACCCCGCACGCTCGCGTACCTGACGCCCGGCCTCGTCGCCGGGCTACAGGAGATCGCGCGCCTGCTGGAGCACCAACAAAGCTCGCGCGCGCTCTTCGTCCGCAGCAGCACACCCGACTACGAGCGCATCTGCGCCTACCTGGCCCCCGTCATCGTGGCGCTCGGCGCGGCGTTGGGCCTGTGGCTGCGCAGGGGACGGCGCCAGTCGCCGGCCCAGTGGGCGCTGATCTTCTTCGGGCTGCTCTACTTCCCCTCGGCCGCGTTCATCTTCACGCAGGCGGGCAACGAGGGGGCGCGCCGCAGCTGGGCCTTCACCTACGTCGGCCTCTGCCTGCTCCTGGCCCCGGTCATCCCCTGGCTGCTGTCGCGGCGCTGGGCGCGCGGGGCATCGGCGCGCCGCGCGGTGCTCGGGGGGAGCGCGGTTCTCCTCGGGATCGTGCTCGTCGGCAACGTGGTCGCGCACGTCAACGAGCTGTATCGGTTCCCCGGCGCCTATGTGTACGGCTCCGATACCCGGTCCCTGACGCCGGAACTTGTGGAGGCAACGCGCTGGTTCCGCCAGACTCAGGGAACCGGGCAGCCCATGCTCGCCGACCGCTACAACGAGGTGGCCTTCTCCGCGTTCGGCCTGGAGAACCCGCTCACCGCGTGGTCGGGGTTTCCCTTCTGGCAGCTCTACTTCTCGCCGGGGCCCCCCTCCGCGGCCCTGCTGCGCGAGATGCAAGGCGCCGGCGTGCGGTACATGGTCATCGACAAGCGCATGACAACCACCTTGCCCCGCCTCGGCGATTATGTCGTCGGCGAGGAGCCGTATCAGGCCACCCCGCCGCCGCCGCACGCGATCAGCAAATTTGTCGCGCTGCCGTGGGCCATCAAGATCTACGAGAGCGACAACCTGCAGATCTACCGCTACAACTTCGCAGCCCTCCACGTGGCGGTCGGCGCGGGACGGAGGAGGGGATGACGGACCCCGGCGCGCGGCGCCCCGTCCGTCCCGCCCGCCGCGCCGGCCGCGTGCCCCTGCCGCGCGCGGCGCTGTGGGTGCTGGCGGCCGCGATCACGATGAGCATCGCGGCGCTCGTGCCGATAGCGGCCATCCGCGCCCTGGTGGCGCTGCCCACGGCGCTGGTCGTGCCCGGATATGCCGCGGCGTTGGCGATCTTCGGCCCGCGATGGCGCGGCGACGCCCTGGGCCTCGCCCTGAGCGCGCTCTTGAGCGCGGCGCTCTACCCGCTGCTGGCGCTCCTGCTCTACGCCGCCTCCATCCGGTTGTCGACGCCCAGCGTGCTCGCGGCCACGGACGCGCTGATCGCGGTGTGCGTCGGGATCGTCGCGCTGCGGGAGCGTCGCGCGGGGTGGATCGGGGCCGGGGACGCGCGGCCCGTCGCCGGCCGGGACTTCGGGGCGGGGGATGGGCCGTGGTCCGATTGGCGGGGCCTCGCACTGTTCGCGGCTCTCGTGGCCGTTGTCGTTGGCGCGCTCGCCCTGCTGATGCCGGCTCTCCCGTCACCGGTGGCCTCACCGTACACGCAGTTCTATCTCACCGGCAACCAGACGCAGGTTCACTCCATCGTGCGCCCGGGCACGGGTCGCCACCTCGCGGTCACCATCGGCGTCGCCAACCGCACGCACCTGCCCCAGCGCTATCTTATCGAGCCGCGGCTCGACAACGTCCCGTGGCGGGGGCGCACCGTGCACCTCGGGGACGGCGGCGCGTGGTCCGGCACGATAGGTGGCCCGGTGCCGGCGGGCGGGTGCGCGCACCAGCTCGCCATCCGCCTGTATGTTGTCAGCGACAGCGGCGATCGCAAGATCGGCGCGCTGACCCTGTGGACCCACGACGCGTCAGTCCTGCCTCGCGCCTGTATTCGGCCATGAGGCACGAGACGACAGGTGTCCCACGCGGGGTGGTCAGTGCGCGGGGACAGGGCGGTGCATCGTCCCCGCCGCCGAGCACGCCGGAAGGAGCGCAGTGCCTATCCTCCGAGTAAAGTCACCGCGCGATCTCGCCCCGGGCATTGTCGCGCTCGTGCAGCGCGCGCGCGCCGACTCGCTGCTGCGCAACAGCCTGTACATCATGACCACGACGGTCGTCACCTCGCTGCTGGGCTATGTCTACTGGATCGTCGCCGCGCGCACGTACCCGGCGCGCGATGTCGGGCTGGGCTCGGCGCTGCTGGCCGCGATCACGCTGGCCTCGGGCCTCACCAACCTCGGCCTGGGCCAGACGCTCGTGCATCTGCTCCCGCAGCGCGCGTCCGGCCCCCTGTGGTCGCGGACGGTCAACGCCGCGTTCGGGGTGGCAGGGACAACCGGCCTGTTCGCGGGGGTCGTCGCCGTGCTCGTGTTGCCGCTCGCCTCCCCGCAGCTGGCGGTCGTCGGGCGCGACCCGATCTATACAGTTGCCGTCGTCGTCGGGGTGCCCCTCTGGACGGCCTCGTCGCTGCTCGATTCCCTGTTCGTGGCCGAGCGGGCGGCGGGCAACATGCTGGCGCGCAACGTGTTCTTCGCCGTGCTTAAGATCCCGCTCCTGCTCGTGCCGCTGCTGGGCCTCCGGCTCCTCGCGCCGCTGGCCATCCTCGGCTCGTGGGTCATCGCCAGCGCCGTCGCGGCCCTGGTGAGCTTCGTCGTGTTGATCCCGCGGCTGCGGCGTGGCTATCGCCCCGTGGTGCACGGGCTTGTCGCGCAGGTGCGCCCGATGCTCTCGTTGTTCGCGGGCCATCACCTCATCAATCTCGGCAGCGTGGCCTCGGTCTATCTGCTGCAGATCCTCGTCTCCGCGCGCCTGTCCACGGCGGACAACGCATATTTCTACACGACGTGGATGCTGGGCGGTTTCCTTTTCACGTTGGAGACGTCGGTGGCCTCATCCCTCTTCGCCGAAGGGGCGCACGGTGGGGATCTCGGGCGGAAAGTTCGGACGAGCGCGCTGGTGATCGGGGCGTTGCTCATCCCTGCCATGATCCTCTTTCTCGTCGCGGGCCGGTATCTCCTGGGCATCTTCGGCCCGAGCTACCGCGAACACGGCGCGGCGTTGCTGACATTACTGGTCGTGGCAGCGATTCCGGACGGGATCACCAACGTGTACGTGAGCGTCCTGCGGGTGCGGCGACGCCTGCGAGAGGCGGCGACGTTGAACCTGGGCATGGCCGCGCTGACGATCGCGCTCGCGTGGCCGCTATTGCTGCGACTGGGCATCGAGGGGGCAGGATGGGCGTGGCTGATCGCGCAAACCGTCGGGAGTTGCGCCGTCGCGATCCACCTGCGCATCGCGCATCCCCTCCACCCGGAGGCGGGCGCCGCTGCCTGAGGTTGTCCTCTGATCCTTGCCCGCATCTCCAGAGCGCGCACGAGGTCTAAGGTGACGGGGCGACGGTTCGTACCAGGTCGCCCTAGCCGCCACCCTGACACAGTTCGGCTTTACGGTGGGTGTCGTCGGTGTCGTCGATTCCGCTCCGGCGCGCCACTTCGCCAAGGCCCTGCTCCGGCGCGCCACGGCCGCCACGATCACGATGCCCGCACGCTCGCGCACCCGCCCGTCGTGATCGCGGCGGTCCGTGCCCGGAGGCTCTGATGGCGCTCCTCGATCTCGACGGGCAGATCGCCGCGGTCGGGCGAGAGATCGCGGAGGCTATCCATCTACACGAAGGTCGGGCCGCGACACACTCCAGATTCCAGAAAACTCTGAGGAGGGTGAACACGCAGCAAAACGGCCTGTCCGCGCCATCTGTGCCGCTGTCAGGGGAGCAGAGGCGCTGCAACGTGCCGTCGTCCGTCGCGAAAATGGACCGTGTCGATGGCCTCCATCGGCGTTATGAGGGCACGGTCACGGCCTTGTCGCCGCGTTAGGCGGCATTGGGGGGGGTTGTAAGTGCTGGCTTTGAAGTGTTACGCTTTGCCGGTTTAGCATGTGTCACTTGAGCATCGTCTTTTTTTCAAGTAGACGGTGGTCTGTGAGGGTGAAACAGCGTGCGAGCGGGCGCGATTGGTGTTGCCCACCTGTACCACCGTAAACCGGCTTTTTGTAACAGATCGAAACTGGCGCTTACAATTGTCGGCCCTGCTATCGCCACGTCTGGCCCCTCCCAACGTTTTCTGGAATCTGGAGGACACACCCTTGACATCCGATGCCACGACCAATGACGGTTCACAGACCGTGGAACCTTGCCAATAACGTTGAGTAGGGATATATAATCTATGGAGACGCTTGATGCTCATCGTTCGCTCGGAGATGTAAAACGAGTTCGGCGGCTGGAGTCGTCCAGCATCGATGGCACTCGAACAAACAGCTCGATCTCGCGGCTATCGTCAACAAGAGGCCGCGACTGTGGGAGGGCTGTGACCTTGGCAGGCCAACGGCGCCGGTGAACCGGGGCTCACCAGCGGCATTGTCTGCATCTGGTCGCATCCTGGCCGCGATCCCCGAATGTGGTGGTGGTGGCAATCTCAAGTTGGACCCCAATATAGCGACCGATACGTGCAGTGAACCGTTCAGATCAAGTAGGGTCCGGCCCGTCCGAAGGTGAGGGAGGAGGGAGGACGCCGATCGTAAATGCCACAGGCCGCCGGCGCTTCATGCTCGACGAGGCGGGGGCCAGTGGTCTCGCCGCCCTTGCGAATGCGAGCGCGCGGCATGCCGCGTGAATGGGGCACGGGCACGGGCACGAGCGGATCGCGGAGATGGCCACCGACGTGCATAAGCACGCCGACGGTGACATCGCTTTAAAAAGGGGCCGGGCTTGACATCATTGTATCTGACGGGAGGCCAGCAACGCGCGCCGCGCCCGTTCATCTCGGACCCAAAAGAGTGGTACGAGTATCAAAACGGGCTCATCCTGGATGTCGATACGGGGACGGGCAAGGCCGTCACCAAGCTGTCTTACGTCTCGCCGCCCGAGTCCTGCGCGGCGCACGATCCGGAGATCCTCTTCAAGTCCGGGACCGTTCAGGATGGTGTCCTTTACGCCTGCACCCAGACCGAGGTGCTGCTATTCGCGCTCCCGGACTTCGAGATGCTGCACTACATATCCTTGCCCTGCTTCAACGACGTGCATCACGTGCGCCCCACCACGCGCGGCACGCTCCTGGTCGCCAATTCCGGCCTGGACATGGTCCTGGAGCTCTCGCGGGAGGGCGAGGTGCTCCGGACATGGAATACCCTGGGCGAGGACCCGTGGACGCGGTTCTCGCCGACCACCGATTATCGCAAGGGGATCAGCACCAAGCCGCACCAATCGCATCCCAACTACGTCTTCACCCTCGGCGACGAGGTCTGGGCCACACGCTTCCAGCAGAAGGATGCCCTGTGCCTCACCAATCCTGAGCGGAGGATCGAACTGGGCATGGAGCGTATCCATGACGGGGTACTGCACGATGATCATCTGTACTTCACGGCCGTGCATGGGCGGGTGGTCATCGTCGATCCGCGGACGCTGGTGATCGACGATGTCGTGGATCTCACCGCCATGCACGACGCAGGGGTGTTGCTCGGTTGGTGTCGCGGCCTGCTCGTTGACGGGCCGCTGGCGTGGGTCGGTTTCTCGCGCATACGAGCGACAAAATTTCGGGAGAACGTCGGATGGATCGCCCACGGCTTCAAGCGCGTCCTGCCAACCCATATCGCCTGCTACGACCTCGCCCGGCGACGGTGCGTCGCCGCGATAGATGTGGAGGGTTTCGGCTTGGACGCCGTCTTCAGTATCTTGCCGACCGTCGACGACCAGTCCTCGCCGGACGCCGCACGGTGCGGTCGATGTCCCGCGATGGACGAACGCGAGGCAGCGCATCGGGCACAGTGCCACGGCCTTTGCGCATGCGAACGATGACTCCAAGGACGAGGGCACGACACCATGTGGCGTATGCTGATCGACACGCGTCCCCGTGCATGCGCGACGGGGTGGCAGGAGGTGGAGGATGGTAACTTATCAGCTCGACTCCACCGCTTCCCGGAGGGAAGAGGCCTCCCGCAAGCGGCGATTCGCTTTCGTCGTCGAGCAAACCCTTGGACACGTGACCTACTACCAGACCCTGCGAACGGTCATCGATGGCGACCCATCGGTGGCAGCGTCCTGGTACCCGATCACCTATCCTTTCCGCAGCGGGGGACACGTGCGGGGCGGCACGCGCCGGGTCGCGCTGGCGGTGGGGTTGGAGGATACGCGGCGTGAGGCCCGTCGCATCCTGGGCCGTGTCGTCGCCGCGCACGAGTACGACGCATGGACGGCCTGGGCCAGCGCGCGCGCGTGGCAGGCGCTCAGACACGATCGTGCCTCCTCCCAGTACGACGCGCTGTTCTTCCACACGCACCCCACCACGCTGCTGTGCGCGCCCCTGATGCGGCGCGTGCCCGCCGTGATCTCGCTCGACGTGACCCCGGCCCAATACAACACCATCGGGGTCGGTTACGGCCACCAACCCTCTCCCGCGCCCGTGGAGCGCCTCAAGCATGCCCTCTACATGCGGACGTTTCGGGCCGCGCGCGCGTTCGTGGCGATGTCGGACTGGGTCCGGCGCTCGCTGATCGACGACTACGGTATCGATGCCGCGCGCATCAGCGTCGTGCCGGTCGGCACTGACATCGGCCTGTGGGCGCGTCCGGCGCCCAAGCGCGACGAGGACCCGGTGCGCATCCTTTTTGTCGGTGGGGATTTCGCCCGCAAGGGCGGGGAGGTCTTGCTGCAAGCCTTCGCCGCCGTGCGCGACCGCTGCGAGTTGCACCTGCTCACAAGAGACCGTGTGGGACAAGCGCCGGGGGTGTGGATGCATCGCGACATCGCACCCAACAGCAGCGCGCTGCAGCAGCTCTACGCGACGGCCGATATCTTCGCGCTGCCCACGCTGACCGACTGCTCCCCCATCGCGATCGTCGAGGCGATGGCCGCAGGGTTGCCGGTCGTCTCGTCGACGGTCGGCGGGATACCGGAGATCGTGCGACACGGCGAGACGGGATTGCTCGTGCCCCCCGGTGACGTCCGGGCGCTCTCCGCCGCGCTCTCCGCACTCATCGAGGACACGGCGCGGCGGCGCGCGATGGGCAGCCGCGGGCGCTCCCTCGCCGAGCGCAACCACGACCAGGCGACGAACGTGCGGCGCATCCTCGACATCATGACAAATGCCGCGGACGGAGACGCGGGCGGTGCCCGTCCCCGGCCAGGTGTCGGCACTGTCCAGCGGGGATGATCTCATGGATGCATGGATGGGGATGTCGGGTCCTCTAAAACGGGGATGCCTTACGCACCCGGTGAGCGCGACCCGACCCCCTCCCCCCACGAATACTGACCCGAATGTGGCGTGACCGATTAGGATGAGGGCGACCCGGCCGTGCGCATGCGGACGCCGGGCTTGGTGGCGACGGACATCCATGCGCGCGATACACGCGGGCCGCGCGACCCGCGCAACAAACAGACGGACACGGAAGGATGGGCGTTTTCGAGACGATGCAAGAGAAGCTGCAACACCCCGCCGCGGCGCAGCCGCGCCGCATCCTGATCATCTCCGACTTCTATCCGCCCGTCATCGGGGGGATGGAACGGTACGTGCAAACGCTCGCCCACGAACTGACGCGCCGCGGCCACCACGTCGCGGTTGCAACCCTGGGACAGGGCGCGGCCCCCTTCGAGCAGGATCGGGGGGTGCGCGTCTACCGTGTAGCTGGATGGAGCCGCGCCCTGGCGCCGTTCTACGAGAGCGCGAGTCGCCAGTTCCACCCCACGGCGCCCGATCCCGGGGTGATGGCCGCGCTGCGCCGCGTGATCGCGCGGGAGCGGCCCGACATCGTGCATGCCCAGGGATGGATGCTGTACTCCTTCCTCCCGCTCAAGGGATGGAGCAAGGCCGGCTTGGTGGTGACCTTGCACGACTACGGGCTGGTCTGCCCCAAGAAGAACTACCTGCACGACGGACGAGCCTGCGACGGGCCGGCCTACGCCAAGTGCGTGCGTTGTGCCCGCGAGCAGTATGGTCCGGCGAAGTCATTGGCGTTGACCACGGGCTTGAGGGCGAGCAGCGGGCTCCATGCCCGCGTCGATCGCTTCCTGGCCGTCAGCGAGGCGGTGCGCGCGGCGAGCCGCGTTGGGGTGGGGCAGCCGCCGCGCCCCATCGAGGTCGTGCCCGCTTTCATCCCCGACGATGCCCCCGAGGAAGCAGGGCGCGTCGAGACGCCGGCGTACCTGCCGCCGCGTGACTCCTACATCCTCTTCGTCGGCGCGCTGACCGTGCACAAGGGGCTGCGCGTCCTCCTGGAGGCCTGCGCGGATCTCGCTCCCCCCGCGAGGCTGCTGCTGATCGGCACGGCGCACGGCGCGCCGATCAGCGACTTCCCACCCGGGGTGACGGTGGTGCGCGACGCCCCCCACGCGGAGGTGATGGCCGCCTGGGCGGGCTGCGCCGTCGGCGTGGTGCCCTCCATCTGGCCCGACCCGTGCCCGCTAGTAGCGATCGAGGCGATGGCCTGCGGGCGACCGCTCGTGGCCTCGGCGGTGGGGGGGCTACCCGATCTCGTGGCCGATGGCGAGACAGGCCTCCTGGTGCCGCCCGGGGACGCGCCAGCCCTGCGCGACGCCCTCGGCCGCCTCCTGTCGGATTCGGCGCTGCGTGAGCGCATGGGCCGCGCGGCGCGTGAGCGGGCGCGGCGCTTCACCGTCTCGGCAGTGACAGACCGCCTCGAGCAGATCTATGCGGAGGTGGTGGCGGGGGTCGGACGAGATCGGGGCGGTCAGCGCGCGCCGCGATCTCCTGCGACCACCTCTCGATAGAGGATCTCCGTGCGCTCGGCCACGTCATCCCACGAGGCGATACCCGGCAAGGGCGCCCCATCGACCGTACCACGTCGTGCCGCCACGTCGCGTATGGCAGCCGCGAGCGCCGCGGGCGGGGCGTCGAGCGGGGCGAGGGCCGCCCCGCTTGACGCGACCCCCGCGACGACCTCGCGGTAGGCCGGGATATCGGCGGCCACGACGCCCGCGCCGGCCGCCAGCGCCTCGACGAGCGAGATCCCGAACGCCTCCCGGCGCGACATGCTGACGAAGACCGTCGCCGTCCGGAACCATCGCCGGAGCGTTGGCGTGTCGACGTACCCGAGGAAGCGCGCGCGGTCCTGCAGACGTAGCCGGGCCGCCAGCGCTTCGAGGCGGCGCCGGTCGGGCCCCTCCCCGATGACGCACAGAACGAAGTCGTCGGGGAGGTGCGCGAGCGATTCGATGACGCGGTCGATGTTCTTGTAGCTTTCCAGCCTCCCGACCGACAGGATGACCGTCCGGTCGGACGCGAAGGGCTCCGCCGCCCGCAACGCCGCGACGTCGACGCCGTTGGGGATGATGGCCACGCGCCCAGAGGCGCGCGGGAAGTGCCGCCGGACCAGCGCGCTCTCGGCCTGCGACACGCAGATGACGCTGCGCGCGTGCGCGAAGATAAGGGCGCCGGGGCGGCGGTACGGCGCGTGCAGGAGGCTGCGCAGCCGCGAATGGCCCGTGCCGTGGTAGTGCGGCGTAAAGACGAGCGGCCGGCGCGAGACGAGCGCCGCGCCCAGGGCCGGGAGGGCGTGGTAGCTGTGCGCGTGGACCACGTCGTAGCGCCCGCTTTCCCGGGCGAGATAGGACCACAGGCCCGGCGCGAACGCATAGTGCCGCGACGCGGACACGGGGGGGAAGCGCCGCACCAGGACGCCGTCGATTCGTTCCTCGGGCGGGGAGTGGCGGTCGCTGGCCTGCGTCAGCACCTCGACGGCGTGCCCCTTCGCCGCCATGCGGACCGCAATCTCCCCCACGTGGGTTTCCACCCCACCCCGGAACGGGGCGTAGTGTTTCGTGACGTACGCGATCTTCACGGGGCGCCACGCGGCGTGTCGTGCTCCGCCGTGGCGGCCGCGGCCCGGGGCGAACGCGGCAGGCACTCCACAAACTCCTCGTACAACCGGGCGGTCACGGCCCAGTCGCGCGGGTTATCGAAGCGCCGCCCGCGCAGGGAGGCGCCCCGCTGGATCGCGTCGAGCAGCGCCGCCTCGTCGGCCGGTTCCGTTAGGACCGCGCCCTCGTAACCGGCCACGGCCTCTGTCAGACCGCCCACGGCGCTGACCACGACCGGCAGGCCATAGTGCAGCGCGATATGCAGGGGCCCGCTCTGCGAAGACCGGTGATAGGGCAGGACCACGAGGTCGGCGCCCCCGAAGATGCGATCCACCTCGTCATCGGGGACGTAGGAGTTGAGGAACGTGATGCGGTCGCCGTAGCGGCTCCGCGTGATCAACTCGCCCGGTAGCGCCCACCCCTCCCACGTCTCGCCGACGACCGTGAGCCAGTAGCGGTGGATCTCGTCGGGCGGGATGGCATCGAACGCGCGGATCAAATCCTCGACGCCCTTGAAGGGGCGGATGACGCCGAAATACAGCAGATTGCAGCAGTCGGGGGGCGCCGCCCGCCACGCGCCGCCCCGGCGATAGTGATCGTACGTCGCGTGGGGGATGATGCGGACCGGGATGTTCGTCGCGCCGTAGCGCGCGGCGACCAGGCGCTCATCGAAGGACGAATGGACGACGTAGCCGGAGGCGAGGCGGAACAACCACGGGGCGACGACCTTGACGTACAGGCTGGCCGCGGCCAGACGATCCTCGCCCGTGTCGAGCACTTCGTGGAACTCGATGACGATGCGCGCCCCCAGCAGCCGGGCGAGGAGGGCGAGCATGAGATAGGTGTGCAAGACGGTCCCGGACCACCATTGCAGGATGAGGACATCCGGGCGCTCCCGGACGAGGAAACGCAGGGCGCGGGGAAGGGACAGCCCCCACCACCAGTCGACGCCGTCGAACGCCGGCGCGTCGGGCGGCAGGGCCAGCGTCGAGATAGCCCTGCCGACCCGTTTCCGCCCCGGGTAGAGCGCCGTCGGGAGCAGCTGCCGGATGAGGATCGCCGAGACCGCGACGCGCTCGCTCAGCGCGTTGCACAGGCCAAACGTGTAGTACGTGATCCCGCTCAAGAAGCGCGTGCCGGGGCCGACGACGCAGATGCGCCGCGTCCGTTGAACCATATGTCGCGTACCTCCGAGAGCATAGTCGCGTGGCACGCGGGGTGGCAACAGGAGTCCGGCCACGCGGCCCACTCCTCCTCCCCCAGCCGGCACCGGCGACGGGGCGACTCGATCCCGTGTAGTATCGGCCATGGGGAAACATCGTGTCAACCAGACGAATGGGTCATGGGCACTGATTCGAGATGCATCCCTGCCGTGTGAGGGGTATAGTGGACCCCTTTGTCAAGACGCCGAAACGGGTGCCAAATCGTAAAACGCTGACCTGCCTCCTTCCTCAGTGTCGTTCCCTGTCGTCGCCAGCGCGGGCGCGCTGGTCAGGTAGGCCTCGGCGGGCGTCCGATAGCCCAGGGCCTGGTGCGGACGCTCGTGATTGTAGAAGTGGAGATACTGGGCGAGGCTCTGCCGGGCCTCGCGCGGCGTGCCATACGCGCGCAGATACACCTCCTCATACTTGACCGTGCGCCAGAGGCGCTCGGTGAAGATCTTGTCCAGGGCCCGGCCTTTGCCGTCCATGCTGATCTGGTTACCCCGCGCGTCCAGGCGGTCCAGATACTGCGGGCTGGTGAAGTGGCTCCCTTGGTCGCTATTCCAGATGGTCGGGCAGCCGCCCTCCAGGGCCTGATCGACCGCCTCGAGCACGAAGCCGAGTTCGAGCGTCTGGTCGAGCGCCCAGGCCACCACGTAGCGCGCGTACCAATCGAGCACCGCCACCAGATAGAGCCAGCCGGCCTGCAGGCGGATATAGGTGATGTCGATCCCCCAGACGTGGTTAGGGTGGCTCGCCGTCACATGCCGCAGCAGATACGGGTAAACCGGGTGCGTGGGGTGCGGGCGGCTCGTCTGCGGCCCCGGACTCAGCCCCGCGATGCCCATCTCCCGCCTGTACCGCTGCACCGCCTTGCGGTTGACCTCCTGTCCCTCCCGGCATAACGTCGCCGCGACGCGCCGCGACCCATAGAAGGGATAGGCCGTGTAGATCTCGTCGATGCGATGCTTGAGCGCCACCTCCTCCGGCGATGGCGGGACCGGTTGGTAGTAGAGGCTTGCCCGGCTCACCCCGAGCAAGTCGGCCTGCACTGCCAGCGGCAACTCCCCCTCAGCGCGCTCGACCATGGCCAGCCGCTCCCCCCGTGAGCACGAGCCCAGATTTTTTTGAGCCAGGCCACCTGCGTGGTCAGGTGTAAGTTTCCACAATACGTGCGCGGGTTCCACACTTAGAACGAGGTCTTGAACCACAGTACATGCGCCAGAATTTCCACAGTAGGTGCGCCGATCCTCCTTTTTTCCACAGTAGGTGCGCCGATCCGCACGTGACGTGTCTGTGGTCGACGCCAGCGTAGGGACGGTTCCAGGGCGTTTTCACGCTCAAAAAGAGGAGCGTAGGGGCGTGCAAAGGCTCCTGATGTAAGATGGCGCAATTAATGTGAAGATTCTGGCGCAGCTACCGTGACGTTCGGCGCAGTTAATGATATTGGTGGCGAAGTCGGCGAGACGCTAACGAGCTAGCGGGTGCTCTAATCCTGAAAACGGTCCCCCTTCATTTGTTACGCTGGTTTTGTCA
>JAABUZ0100007754.1_pt1 | contig 12836 bp, 11 predicted proteins | sample 5562091 | NCBI WGS metagenome assembly JAABUZ01 (sample SAMN12813069, study PRJNA571459) | rock metagenome | isolation source: Antarctica rocks | place: Antarctica: Victoria Land, Linnaeus Terrace sud | collected 2015-12-21 | reverse complement strand
TAACTCGTGCAAGGCGGTGGTTTCATCGTCACCTATCCACGCCTAACTGAGGCATCTCGCGCCCGCTAAATGCGCCCACGTTAACCGCTTGGCCGATTACTTGAATGGCGCTCTAGCGCATAACAATCTACTGTACCTGTACCATACCTGGCCCACACGCGGGCCGACAAAGCGCGAGATGGGTAGTACTGAACGGACGAACACCTCCACCGGCGCGCCGGTGGGGGTGTTCATTGCGGGTCGTATCTGATTGAAGAGGCGCTCTTACGCCGGGACCGCCTCTTTGGCCGCGGGTTTGGACGTCTCGGCGCCCTCGGCGGCGGGTTGCTCGATCTGCTGGGTGTGCTTGCACTTGGGGTAGCCGCTGCAGCCGAGGAACGGCTTGCCCGCCCCCTTGCCGCGCCGGGCCACGCGCTCGACGAGCGGCTTGCCGCACGCGGGACACGGGATGTCCGTCACCTTGGCCGGTTCCTTGGGCTCGCGCTTGATGTATTTGCACGCGGGATAGTTCGAGCAGGCCACGAAGGGACCGAAGCGCCCCGTGCGCAGAACCAGCGGCTCGCCGCAGTCCGGGCAGGCCTCACCGGTCGGCTCGGGCGGCGCCTTCTCGATCTTGACCCGCTCACCCTCCTTCATCTTGAGTTCCACGCGCTCCTCGAACGGCGTCGCGAACCCACGCAGCATGGCCCGCCAGTCCTGCTCGGCGTCGGCGACCTCGTCGAGCCGATTCTCCATATCGGCGGTGAAGCCCGTGTCGACGATGTCAGGGAAGTCGCGGGTCAGCAACTCGGTCGTGGCGAAGCCGAGCGGGGTCGGGACGAACGCCTTGCCCTGCTTCTCGACATAGGCGCGGTCCTGAATCGTGCTGATGATCGCCGCGTAGGTGCTGGGACGGCCGATCCCCTGCTCCTCGAGGTACTTGACGAGCGAGGCCTCGTTGAAGCGCGCCGGCGGCTTCGTGAAGTGCTGCTCGGGGGTCAGGTCGAGCAGACGCAGGCCCTGGCCTTTCGCCAGCGGCGGCAGGGTCTTGTTGTCGGCCCCATCCTCGACGTTGCGGTCGGCCGGCGCCGCCTCCTCCTCCTCGACAGCCGCCGCCGTGATGCCGTACGCGGCGAGGTAGCCGGCGAAGGCCAGCGGCGAGGCCGTGGCCCGGAAGATCGCGCGCTCCGTCGCGCCCTCGCCGCCCTCGGCGCCAGCGATGTCGGCCGTCGTGCGGTCATACTCGGCCGGGACCATCTGGCAAGCCACGAAGCGCTGCCAAATCAAGCGGTAGAGCTTGGCCTGGTCGGCCGAGAGGCTCTTGGCGACGCTATCAGGGATACGGGTCACATCGGTCGGGCGGACCGCCTCGTGGGCCTCCTGAGCGCCCTTGGCCTTCGTCCGGTAGCGGTTGGCCTTGGTCGGGACGTACCCTTTGCCGTAGGCCTCCTCGATGTGCGCCCGCGCCGCCGACACCGCGTCGTCGGAGAGGTTGACCGAGTCGGTACGCATGTAGGTGATGAGACCGACCTCGCCGTCGCCGCCCAGCTTGATGCCCTCGTAGAGCTCCTGCGCCACCTTCATCGTGCGCTTGGCCGCGAAGCCCAGGCGGTTCGAGGCGGCCTGCTGCAGCGTGCTCGTCGTGAAGGGCGGGGGGGCCGACTTCTTGACGCGCTTCGTCTCGACCGTTTTGACGTCGTAGGAGAGCGGGCGCAGCGCCGCGGTGACGGTCTCGGCCGTCGCCGTATCGACGATCTCGGCCTTCTTACCCTCCCAATGGGTCAGCATGGCCGTGAAGGCGGGCTCGCGTCCCGCGTTCGACGGTGTAAAGAGGCCGGCGAGCGTCCAGTACTCCTTGGGCACGAAGTTCTGCACCTCGCGCTCGCGGTCGCAGATGACGCGCACGGCCACGCTCTGCACGCGCCCGGCGCTCGTCCCGCTCTTGACCTTGCGCCACACCACGGGGCTCAGCTTGTAGCCCACGATGCGGTCGAGCAGCCGGCGCGCCTGCTGCGAGTTGACGAGGTTCATATCGAGGCGGCGTGGGTTGGCGAGCGCGGCGTCGACGGCGCGCTGCGTGATCTCGTGAAACTCGAGCCGCTTGACGTCGCCCGTGAGGCCGAGCACGGTTGCGACGTGCCAACCGATCGCCTCGCCCTCGCGGTCGGGGTCGGTGGCGATCAAGATCTCGTCCGCGCCGCGCGCGGCGTCCTTGAGGCTCTTGATGGCGTTCTTTTTATTGTCGATGACCTCGTATTGCGGCTCGAAAGTCTCGGCGTCGTAGCCGATCGACTTCTTGGGCAGGTCGCGGATATGGCCGGCCGAGGCGACGACGCGGTACTGCGCGCCGAGGAAGCGGCCGATCGTCTTGGCCTTGGTGGGGGATTCGACGACGATGAGCTTGGGCATGGTGATCTCCTGCGCGCCAGACGGATCGTGAAGCAGGGCGGCGATGGCGTTTGGCGTGGCGTTTGGCCTGTTGTGGATCGTAGCTAGCGATGGCACGTTGCGTGCCCGCATTATGATACGTATGCATCCTTGTATAGCGCAAACGGGCCACGGGCGCAAGGGGGCAACGCACAAATAAACCTGACGCGCATAGTCTTTAAATGTGGTCGAGCCCACGATCGGAGCCGCGGGGCGCCCCACCTACGTCGGCCCGTCCCCTTCTCCGCTATCCGGCGCCGGCCGCCGGCGCGCGATGAAGAACGCGCCCAACTCGGCCATGGTCGCCGCCTCGGACGGCTCGAGCATCTGCACGAGTCGGCGCACCGCCGCTTGCGGCGCGGAGCCGGGCGTGGTGAAACCGATCGCGCGGACAGGCTCCTGCTCCACCGCGCCGCGCAACTCGTCCGCCACGAGCTCCAGGAGGTAGGGCATCCCCAGATCGAGTGTCTCGGCCAGCCGCTCCAGCACCAGCGCCGACGGGTACTTCTTGCCGCGCTCGACCTCGCCAAGGTAGACGACCGAGAGCGCCGACCGCTCCGCCAACGTTTTGAGCGTTAGATGCTTCAAGCGTCGTTCTCGCCGCAGCACGGCTCCTACCGCCTCTTGCAGATCCGCCATTTTCCGCTCCCCTCCACATATGCCGTGAGCATACGTATGCTAACGGCATATTTTTATACCTTTCAATACAGTCTATCGGCATGTATCATAGTGCGCAAGGGCCTCACGGCGCCTCTCGGTGAATATATACCCAAAGCATATATTCACCAAGGGGCCAAAGCATATATTCACCAAGGGGCGACAAACTCTTCAACGCGGATCGGGGGCGAGGCCCGATCCGTCATGTCAGGGGCATAGGAGGATGCTATGAGTTTGGTCCCGATGGTCGTGGAGACGACCGCGCGAGGGGAGCGCGCGTACGACATCTACTCGCGGCTGCTCAGGGAGCGCATCCTTGTGACAAAGGAGTTGTGATATGTCGGCAAACGTGAGCCTTTACCCGCGGGTCGCGGAATGGATCTATCTAGGCGACACGGCGGTCAACATGGCGCAGGTGACGGCGATCGAGTTCGGCGACACCTACGCCATCATCCGCCTGTCCTCGTACAATGCCGAGGACGAGCACGGCGAACGGGACAAGACGTGGTTCAAAGTCCGCGACGCCGAGACCGTGCGTCTCCTGCGCGCCTACGTCCGCCAAACACTCATCCCCGAGACAGAGCAGGATAAAGCGGCGCGGCGCCGCTAATCGGCGGCAATAGAATAGGGAGGAACCGATAGTGACGTTTGATATACCAGGGCACAGCTCCTATCCCGAGATCCAGCCGCCGACGCCGGGGCAACCGCCCGCTCCAGGCCCGTTTACCCCTCAACAACCGCCCGCCCCAGGCCCGCTTACCCCTCAACAACCGCCCGCTCCGGGTACGCTTACCCCTCAACAACCGCCGTATCCCGAGATCCAGCCGCCGGCGCCGGGACAGCCGCGCTCCCCCGAGGCGCCGATCCCCGTACGGCCGCCGTATCCAAAGCCAGAGTCCCCTACCCCCGGCCAGCCGCCTCTCCCGGACGAGCCCGAGCACGGGGAACCGGACGAGCCTCAATCTCCCGGCGAGCCTCCCCATCCCGAGACCTCGGCGTAGCGCGGGTGGCGTGAAGCGGTATGCTGACCGTGCGGCGATAGAACGGTTGTCTGGCGGAGGAAAAGCGGAGAAGCGGAGAAGCGGAGAAGCGGCCAGATCTATACCGCGGAGGAGACGAGGATGAGAGTACTAATTTTAGGTGGGACGGTCTTTGTCGGGCGCCACCTCGTCGAGGCCGCGCTCGCGCGTGGGCACGAGGTGACGCTGTTCAATCGCGGACAGCACGGTCCCGATCTCTATCCAGGGGTCGAAAAGTTGCGGGGCGACCGCGACAGCGGCCTGGACGCGCTACGCGGACGACGCTGGGACGCCGCGATCGACACATGCGGCTACGTCCCGCGCCTTGTGCGCGCCTCGGCCACGTTGCTGGCGAACGCCGTCGACCACTATACTTTTATATCGAGCGTGAGCGTCTATCCCGAGGCGCGCACGCGCCATCTCGACGAGGACTCGCCCGTCGGCGCGCTCGACGACGAGTCCGTCGAAGACGTGACGCCCGAGACATACGGTCCCCTCAAAGCCCTCTGCGAGCGGGCGGCGGAAGGGGCCATGTCGGGGCGCGCGCTGACGATCCGCCCCGGTCTCATCGTCGGGCCGCACGACCCGACCGACCGCTTCACCTACTGGCCGCACCGCGTCGCACGGGGCGGCGAGGTGTTGGCGCCGGGGCGGCCGGAGCGCCCGGCGCAAATCATCGACGCGCGCGACCTGGCCGCCTGGACGCTTCAACTCGTCGCGTCCGGCGCGACGGGCGTCTACAACGCGACGGGGCCGAACTACACGCTGACGATGGGGCGCGTGCTGGATACGTGCGCGGACGTGAGCGGAGGCGACGCGCGCATAACCTGGATAGACGAGCGGTTCCTCCTCGACGCGGGCGTCGCCCCCTGGAGCGAGTTGCCCCTGTGGGTCCCCGAGGAGGAGGACTACCTCGACGCGGTCGACTCGTCCAGGGCCGTCGCCGCCGGCCTCACCTTCCGTCCCCTGGCCGACACCGTGCGCGACACCCTCGCCTGGGACGCGACGCGCCCCGCCGATCTAGGGCGCAAGGCCGGGCTCACGCCCGAGCGCGAGCGTGACCTTCTCGCGGCGTGGCGCCGGCGACAATAATTCAGGCCGGCGCCCGAGGTCAAGAGATATGATCGCGGTCGCGAGCCTTTGGAGGAAAGACCATGCGCATCGGCGTCATCTCCGACATCCACGGCAATCTAACGGCTCTGGACGCCGTCCTCGCCGACCTAGAACGGGCGCGGGTCGATCGCATCGTCTGTCTCGGCGATGTCGCCGCGACCGGTTCGCAGCCTCGCCAGACGGTCGAGCGCCTCCGCGCCCTGGACTATCCCACTGTTTTGGGCAACGCCGACGAAGAGCTTGTCAATATGCGCGCGGAGACGCCGGGCGCGGAGACGCCGGACATGGACGAGGATGGCCGCCGCCTCTTGGACATCGACCGCTGGTGCGCCGCGCAGTTCGCGCCGGCCGATCTCGACTACCTGCGCGCGTTCCGTCCCACCCTGACGCTGCCTCTCGGCGACGGCCAAACCCTTCTATGCATGCACGGCTCGCCGCGATCCTACGACGACGTCATCGTGGCGTCGACGCCGGAAGACGATCTCGCCCGTATGCTCTCCGGCGTCGACGCCGCTGTCGTGGCAGGCGGGCACACGCACGAGCAGTTGCTCCGACGATACAAAGGGACGGTCATCCTCAACCCAGGCAGCGTTGGCCTGCCTTTCGAGCGCGGCCCCGGTATGGACGACGTTCGCAACCCTCCCTGGGCCGAGTACGCGATTGTGGCCGAGGAGGATGGCGTCATGTCGATCGAGTTGCGCCGCGTCCCGATCGACGTGGGGGCGGTCGTGCGCGCCATACGGGACAGCGGGATTCCGCACGCCGCCTGGTTGGCGCAAGATTGGCAGCGCCGTTCGGGACCGGGCGCCGTCGAGGCGCGTATCCCTTAAACGGCTATCCTATAGTCTGACAACGACGAGACGTATGCAACGTGACAGGGTACGACCGGACATCGACCCGCTGACAGACAATCCCAACAGGGACGGGCCCGAGGTTGAGCGCCTCGGCCCCGTCCCGCCTGTCTCCGAGCCCGCCCTATCCGCGCCGTCCAATCAGGAAGAGGAAGAGGAGGCGCGCAATCAGGAAGAGGAGGCGCGGGCGGCGGGGAGCCGGTGGAGACGGCTGGCGGCGCTCGCCACGATCGATGCCGGCCCGCTGCGCCGGCATCACGACTTCCGCCTGCTTTTTATCGGGCAACTCGTGTCCTTCTTCGGCAGCATGATCACCTACGTCGCGCTGCCGTACCAGGTGTACCGGCTCACCAACTCGTCGCTGGCGGTCGGGCTGCTCGGGCTGGCCGAACTCGGCCCCCTGCTCCTGTTCGCCTTCCTCGGCGGCGCGCTCGCCGACGCCAACGACCGGCGGCGCATGGTCCAGCTAACCGAACTCGCCTTCGCCGTGATGTCGGGGCTGCTCGTCGTCAACGCGCTGCTGCCGCGGCCCCAACTGTGGGCGCTCTACGCTGTCGCCGCGGTGATGGCCGGCCTCGACGCCTTGCAGCGCCCCTCGCTCGACGCCCTCCTCCCGCGCCTGGTCGAGCGCGATGAGTTGACGGCGGCCGGCGCGCTCTCCTCGCTGCGCGGCTCCGTCGGCATGATCGTCGGACCGGCGCTGGGCGGCCTCCTCGTGGCCACGATCGGGCTCCCCGGCGCTTACGGTGTCGACATCGCGACCTTCGCCGCCTCGCTCATCGCGCTGCGCCTCATGCGCGCCGTCCCGCCCCCGCCCGACGCGGAGCGCCCCAGCTTGCGGCGCGTCGTCGAGGGGCTGCGCTACGCGAGGAGCCGCCCCGAACTCGTCGGCACCTACGTCGTCGACATCGTCGCCATGTTCTTCGGCATGCCGATCGCGCTGTTCCCGGCGCTCGCGGTGGGCTACGGCGGCGCGGGCGTGTTGGGTCTGCTCTACGCCGCCCCGGCGGTCGGCTCGTTGCTCGCCGTCGCCACGAGCGGCTGGGCGGCCCACGTCCACCGGCACGGCCGCGCCGTCATCCTCGCGGCCGCCGTTTGGGGCGCCGCGATCGCCCTCTTCGGGCTGATCCACGACCTGCCGATCGCGCTGTTCTTCTTGGCCGTCGCGGGCGGGGCCGACCAAGTGAGCGGGCTGTTCCGGTCGACGATCTGGAACAGGACCATCCCCGACGCCCTGCGCGGCCGTCTGGCCAGCATCGAGTTATTGAGCTACTCGACCGGGCCGCTGCTCGGCAACGTCGAGTCCGGAGCCGTCGCGTCAGCCTTCGGAGTCGGCGCCTCGGTCGTCTCGGGCGGCCTGCTCTGCGTCGCGGGGGTCACCCTGCTGGCCCTCCGCCTGCCCACGTTCCGCCGCTACGACGGCCGCGCATACGACGACGGACCGCCAGGAGTCCCGTCGAGTACGACATAGGTCGGCCGTTACACTTGTGCGCTGGCGACCGCCTCGGCGATGGCCGTGCGGCCCAGACCCGACTTGACGATGCGCGTCAACTCCTCCTCGCTCGTGTCCGCGGTCGACTTGTCGAGCACGATCTCACCCGCGTAGAGGAAGTTGATGTGGTCGCACACCTCGAAGATCTGCGTGTAGTTGTGGACGATGAGGATGATCGAGACCTCGCGGCGGCGGCGCAGCTCCTGCACCAGTCCCAGCACAAGCGCCCCTTCTCTTACGCCTAGCGCGGCCAGCGGCTCGTCCATGATCAGCAGCTTGGGATTGGACTGCATCGCGCGCGCCACGGCGATCGACTGGCGCTGCCCGCCCGAGAGGTCGCGCACGAGCGCGTTGACCGAGGGCAGGTTGATCCCCAATTGGTCGAGGTAAGCGCGGGTCTGTCGCTTCATCGTCGCGTTGTCGGTCAGGGGCAGAATCCCCGCGAATCGCTTCATCGGCTCGCGGCCGAGGAACATGTTCTGATACACGCTGAGATCGTTGATCAGCGCCAGATCCTGATACACCGTCTCGATACCGTGGGCGCGCGCGTCGAGCGGCGAGCGCAGGTGGATCGGCTGGCCCTCCCAGGTAAGTTGGCCGCTGTCCGGTTGGTGGAAGCCCGCCAGGATCTTGATGAACGTCGACTTGCCGGCGCCGTTGTCGCCGACCAACCCCAGCACCTCACCCTTGCGCAGCCGCATACTGACGCCCCGCAGGACGGGGTTGGGTCCGTAGCTCTTGGTAACGTTCTCGGCCGTGAGCAGGGTCGGCGCCCCTTCGAGCGACGGCGCGCTGAGTAACGCGTCTATCTGCGCCTCCGTCGGCGCCCCCGCGCCGGTCTGTGCCCCTGTCGGTGTCGTCGCCATATCGCTTATTACCTCCGTCCACGCGAGCGCTGGAAGAATCGAACGTTCACGATCATAGCCAGGATAATGGCCAGCCCCAGCGGGAGATCGGATACGTTGGCCTGGGCCCCGACGAAGGGCAGGCCGTTGATGATGATGGAGACGACGAAAGCCCCGATGAGGGAACCGATCACGGTGCCCGATCCTCCGAAGAGCGAGGTGCCGCCGATGACCGCCGCGGCGATCCCGTACAGCGTGTAGTTGTTGTTGCCCGCCGTCGGGTCTATATTCGTCGATTGAATGGCCTCGATGATGCCGCCGAAACCGGCGAGCAGCCCCATGATCATGAAGTTGATGATCTTCGTGCGGTCGGTATGAATCCCGATCTCGCGGGCCGCGAGCAAATTGCTGCCCACCGAGATCGTGTGCAGGCCGAAGCGCGTGCGCCGCAGCACCACCGCGAGGACGATCACGAAGACGGCGAGCCAGATGAAGCCGGCGTACGAGGCCGGACCGCCGATCGGGGCCTGCTGCCCCTCGCCGAGGAAGGTGTTGATGGGCTCGACGACCGGTGTCGTCACTGGTTGACTCTGTGTGATGGCGAGGGTGATGCCGTTGAGCACGAAGAGCATACCCAGGGTCGTGATGAGCGAGGGCACGCCCAGCCGGACCGTGATGAGACCGTTGAGCGCGCCGATGAGCGCGCCGCCGATGAGGGCCACCCCGAGACCCACGATGAACGGCACGCCGGCCGCCTGCAAGTAGTAGGCGATGAAGGGCGCCGTCGAGTAGATCTTGGCCGCGGAGAGGTCGATCTCCCCCGTGATCATCAGCATGGCCTCGCCCACGGCGAACAGGCCGTAGCGCGCCGTGTCGTTGATGAGCACCTGCTTGTCGCTCGTCAAGAAGTCCGGCTTGATCGCCGTGAAGACGAGGGCGATGACGATCGCTACCAGGGCGACGCTCGTCTCCTGCAGTTGAAAGAGTCCTCGTATCCTGGCGGGGGAAAATCCTGACGTCGACTGTCCGCGCGCGTCTGCTACCATCTCATCCTCATCGTCCGGCACGGGCGTACAAACGGCACGCCCCACGACACAGAGAGCGCCCGTCTGGCGAGCGCCGCCCTAACCCCTTCTCGTACAATTATTATAATCCCGTCGGCAAAAACGCACGGGGAGCCCACAATTGGGCTCCCCGTGCGCGGCTACAAGCGCGAAGAGAGGGTCTTACGAGCCCTCGAACTTGCTCGACTTCAGATACGGCTTCACGTTGGCCTTGGTCACGAACTTGAGGCCGGTGTTCGTGTTCGAGGGGGAGATGAGGCCGCCCGAGATCTTGTAGATCGCCAGTTGCAGGATGGGCAGGAAGCCCTGCAGGTAGGGCTGCTGATCGATGGTGAAGCCCATCGTCCCCCCGCTGATCCCCTGGATCGTCTCGGGCAGCAGGTCGAACCCGCCCGTGTAGACGCCGTGCGTCTGCAGCCCGTACTTCTTCGAGGTCAGCGCGACGCCGCCGGTGCTGCCGCCGTCGACGGCGAAGAGCCCCTTGACGCTCTTATGACCGAGATAGTACGACTCGACCGCCGACCGCTCGCCGGGGGTCGCGGCGCCCGTGGCGATCTGGTCGAAGGTGATGTTTTTGCCCGAGGCCTTGATCGCGGCGATGGCGCCGTCGATGCGCGGCTGGATGTTGAGCGAGCCGGGCGTCGCGATGAAGAGGCCGATGTGGCTGCCCGACGGGACGTGCTGGGCGATACGCTGGCCCATGGCCTGCCCCGAGAGGAAGAGGTCCTGACCGATGTAGGCCAGGCGGTCGGCCGTGGGGACGTCGGCGTTGTACGAGACGACCGGGATGCCGTCGCCCATGGCCGAGCGCGCGACGGCGTTGAAGGCGTTGCGGTCGATCAGGGCGACGCCGATGCCGTCGACGCGCTGGGCGATTGCCGTCTGCACCGCGGTCACCATCTCGCTCACGATGCTGTTCTGCGAACCGGCCCACTGGTAGGTGCAGCCGAGCAGGTCGCAAGCGTCCTGCGCGCCGGTGCGGGTCGGCGTGAAGAACGGGTTCGTCGTCACGTGGTTGACGAGGACGAACCGATAGCCCTTGGCCGAAAGCTTCCCGTCACGCGTCGCGGCGGACGCCGACGTGATGTCGCCCGCGCCGAGGGCGGCCAGGGCCGCGCCGCCGACGCCGAGCTTGGCGGCCGTCGCCAGCGCCGTGCGCCGGCTAACCTCGACGCCGATGCGCTCGGCCTCCTGAAACGCGTCGCCTGTGTCGTGCTCCATCGCAAACCACCTTTTCCCTATCACAGGGAGAATAGCGTCTCCGCGTGCGAGAGTGCATGCGGATTGAGGACATACCCACTCTACAGCATCGCGTGTGAACGACGCGTGAACGCGGGCCAAACAGATAAAGCCGGATCGCCATGAGAGTGATAACACGGGCGCTATGCCCCTGTCAAGCACGTTGGCGACAGAGCAACTGTGCGCCCACGGCCGTGGGTCGGGGGACGTAGGGCTACCGGCTTAGAAGCGAGGGGCGGGCGTGACGGCCCCGTCGGAGGCGGACGTGACGAGGGCGGCGTACTTGGCGAAGACACCGCTCGTGTAGCGCGGCGCCGGCGCCGCCCATGTGGACAGGCGCGCCGCGATCTCGTCGTCCGAGAGCAGTAGATCGACCCGCCGCGCCTCGACGTCGATGCGGATCGTGTCGCCCTCCGCGACCGCCGCCAGCGGGCCGCCCCGCGCCGCCTCGGGGGCGACGTGCCCCAGCATCAGCCCGCGCGTCGCCCCGCTGAAGCGCCCATCGGTCAGCAGCGCCACGGTCTCGCCCAGCCCCTCGCCGACGATGGCGGCGGTGACGCCCAGCATCTCGCGCATCCCCGGGCCGCCCCGCGGCCCCTCGTAGCGGATCACCACCACGTCGCCCTGCACGATGCTCTTGGACACGATCGCGGCCATGGCGTCCTCCTCGCGGTCGAACACGCGCGCCGGCCCCTCGTGCAGAGGCCGCTCGTGACCCGCGATCTTGACCACGCAACCTTCGGGGGCGAGGTTGCCCCGCATGATGCACAGGCTCCCGACCGGTTTGATCGGGTTGTCCAGCGGCCGGATAACGTCCTGCCCCGGCGTCTCCACCGCGGCCGCGGAGGCCTCGCGCAGCGTCTGACCGGTCGTCGTGACCTGGCCGCCGTCGGCGTACCCGCCCCGCACTAGCCGCTGCACGATGACGGGGATACCGCCCGCGCGGTCGACGTCGGCCGCCACGTGAGTCCCGCCCGGCTTGAGGTCGGCCAGCAGCGGGGTACGCCGGCTCACGCGGTCGAAGTCGTCGATCTCCAGCGGGATGCCGGCCTCGCGCGCCAGCGCCAGCAGGTGCAGCACGGCGTTGGTCGAACCACCGGTCGCCGCGACCGCGGCGATGGCGTTCTCGAAGGCGTCGCGCGTCAGGATCTGGCTGGGCAGCAATCCGCGGCGCAGCGTCTCCATCACCATCTCACCGGCGCGGTAGCCGATCGCGTCCTTGCGCTCGTCGACCGCCGGGACGCTGGCCGTGCCCATCGGGGAGAGACCGATCGCCTCCATCACCGTGGCCATGGTGTTGGCGGTGTATTGCCCGCCGCACGCCCCCGCGCCCGGGCAGGCCACGTCTTCGATGTCCTTGAGCTCTTGCGGGCTCATACGCTCGGCGATCGTCGCCCCGATAGCCTCGTAGACGCTCAGGATATCGACCTCGCGGCCCTTATGGTAGCCCGGCATGATGGTGCCGCCGTAGAGAAGGACACAGGGTATGTCGAGCCGTACCAGCGCCATGGCCAGGCCGGGGAGCGTCTTGTCGCAGGCGCCGAGCGCCACGATGGCGTCGAAAAGGTAGCCGCGCGCGGTCAACTCGACCGAGTCGGCGATAACCTCGCGGCTGACCAACGAGGCTTTCATACCCTCGGTCCCCATCGTCACGCCATCGCTGATGGCGATGGTGTTGAACTCCATCGGGGTTCCGCCAGCCGCCCGCACACCCTCTTTGACCCGCGCGGCGAGGCGGCGCAGATTGAGGTTGCAGGGCATCGTCTCGATCCAGGTATTGGCAATGCCGATGAGCGGGCGCGCGAGTTCCTCGTCGGTGTAGCCGACCCCTTTGAGCATGGCGCGCGCGCCCGCCCGCGTCAGCCCGTCCGTGATCGCCCGGCTTCGCCCCTTCGGATCGTAAGCCATCGTGTCGCCCTCCCCATCGCTACACTATTCCACGGGATATGACCTTAAGGATAGAGGAAGAGCGCCGCCGGGCACAACGCCCAACCTTTTCAGGATAAAGAAGGGGGCTCCAGCGTCTTTGACTCGACTTTGGCCCTTTTCCATCGTTGGTGAGGGCGGGATGGGGGCGTAGGCCGACAACTCCTACACTGGAAAGTGACCAAACCAACACCGTGGAGGAGCTATCATGTCTACGCCCTCGC
>JAABUZ0100007750.1_pt1 | contig 12837 bp, 16 predicted proteins | sample 5562091 | NCBI WGS metagenome assembly JAABUZ01 (sample SAMN12813069, study PRJNA571459) | rock metagenome | isolation source: Antarctica rocks | place: Antarctica: Victoria Land, Linnaeus Terrace sud | collected 2015-12-21 | reverse complement strand
CCCCGTACATCTCGTCGGTCTGAGGCAGAGCCTCGCTAGAGTTAAGGAGATTAGGCAATGAACCAGTCTAACAAACCCAATGCTAATAAGGAGTACTACCTTAACACATGGAAGCAGATGTTAGGTGAGTTCTTGGGCTGGCCCGAGTCAACCGTTATAGATTGGGCGCAAAAAACCGGGAGAATGCGGTTCCTCGACGATCCCGATGACATCTTTTACCATGAGAGCCCTCAATATTGGATAACGGATACTCTGATACCGGAACCGCTTAGGATGCGGCTGTCGACTCTGGAATTGATTGATCTTCAGCACCGTTTACTGTCGGCTTTCAACGACGGGAATCACTTTGCTTTTCCAGAAGACACGGACTGGATGCCCTATAGAGTTAAACTAGAGCGAATACTTGGCGAACATGGGGAGCGCCTCCCCTCAAAGCCAAGCTCCCGTCAGGCGGCGAGCGTCAGCCCGCGCTAACTTCCCCGCGTCTACCTCCTGTAGGAAACCGCGAACTATAAGCGGAGCGCAAGCGACGCGGGCACTCTAACGCGCGCATAGTTTCTTGCAAGCAATCCGCAACATGGCGCAATAACCGGCTATCCTACCTCTCCGGCGACACCGTGATCACGCCGCCCCAAAGGGTCGTTATCCCCTGTACACGTCCTTTCGACCAAAGACGGGCGCCGCCATGCGATGTAGGATGGTTAACCCCGATCCATACCACTCATCGTCATCTATCTTCTCGGTTCCTACAACTGACTCATCGGAATATTCAATAACACGACCACTCTCATAACGAAATACAGGTTTCAATCGTAACCTGGAGAGGTCGTCAAACTCACTGGTCTTATAGCCCACAACCTCCACGAAAAGCCGCTCAAGTACGCGTGTCACTTGTGACGATAGCTGGCTGGAAACACCAAGAAGATAATATGGCCCGTAGTCTCCCATCCAAATCGTGAAACGTCTGTCCCTCAGCCTCTTGTTCCGCGACATGGCAAGCGATTTTAGGCCCTGTAGCAACGCGCTCTTCACATGCAATCCATAGTACGAGCCGTAGTGTTGCTCAAGTTCCTTCGGAGAGAACTCCCAACAGAAGAGAGTATGGCTCTCGCTTATGTAATCCGTATATTGCTCGGCTATGTCCTCATCTATGGACATTCTCCACTCCCTTATCGGCAAAATTCCGTGAAACAGCGACAGCGCATTAGCATATTGTGCTAGATTGGCAGTATCTAGATTAACCAATAGCCAAGCGAGGAGACGTCATGCTCGTTCCCATACAACTCGAGAATGCGCACGAAGGTGTCGGTAGTATTACCCTGCGAAACGACGGGAACGACGTTGAAGAGTTGACCCTAAAAATCCTGGGTATCAAAGAAGCAGTTCTTGAGGAGTTTGTACGTAAAAACATACAGGCGCTCTTTCCAGAAGGTGAAACGCTCCTCATCGTCGGTCAACAGCCAAAGAACAAAGCGGGTGGCCGAGCAGACCTTGTCGCCGTGGATGGTAAAGGCAATATAGTTCTGGTCGAGATTAAGCGTGACGTCGAGGATATAGTCGCGCGGAAAGAGCCGTTTGAGTTCCAAGCGATTCGCTATGCCGCGAACTACGCCCTCATTACTACCCCACAGGACTTGATACAAAAATTATTCGCCCCCTACATCGAGAAGCATAAAGGGGAGTATGAACTTCATGGGCTGACATCGTCAGAGCTTGCCTCCAGGCTCCTTCTAGATTACCTGAAGGAGAATAACGCAGAGAACACCTTCAATGCACACCAACGCATAGTACTAATTGCATCGGCCTTTGATCCCCAAACCCGCTCCGCGTGCGCGTGGCTGGCCAAAAACAAGATAGACATTCGGTGCTTACAGCTGTCGCCTATCAAGTACAAAGCGCAGCACTTTTTCAACATTGATCAAATCATCCCCCCTCCTTCGCTGGACCAATACTTTGTTGAGATTGCAGATCCCAGCGATCCTAAAGGGAAAACTGACAAACAAAAAGGGTCGTCAATAAGCAAGGCGAACCTACCCAAAATGCCCCAGCTTTTCGAATGGAAGCTTGTTGCACCGGGAGACCCGATCTATATCAAGGGTCACGAGTTAGATATAGCGCGAATACGCGATCAGTATCATGTGGAATACCACGACCAACCGATGACATACAACGCCTGGGGACAAAAGGTTACGAGTTGGTCGGCAATAAATATCTACGAGTGGACTATTCATAAGCCAACTGGGCAGACTTTAGACGAGTTGCGACGAAGTAAACAGGAGCAAATCGAACAAGAACTCGTGGAGCCAGTGCCGGATACTATGATGGGACTGCCAGCGAATGCAATGGATGATCAGTAAAGTGCAGCATTATGTCGACTTGCCCCGCCTACGCATGCACTACACAGAGGCCGGACCGCCCGATGGCGCGCCCATCATCCTGCTGCACGGCTTCCCTGAGTTCTGGTACTCGTGGCGTCTGCAGATTCCAGCCCTCGCGGCGGCTGGCTACCGCGTGATCGCGCCCGATCAACGCGGCTATAACCTCTCTAGCAAAGACGGCCCCTACGACATTGCCACGCTCACGGCCGACATTGCCCACCTGCAGGACGCGCTCGGCATCGCCAAAAGCCATATCGTCGGCCACGACTGGGGCGGCGCGGTGGCCTGGGCCTTCGCCGCCGCTTACCCGGAACGCACCGACCGCCTGGTGATCCTGAACGCCCCCCACCTCAACGCCTACGAGGACACGGTGCGGCGCCACCCGCGCCAACTCCTCAAGAGTTGGTACATTCTGTTCTTCCAGCTACCCCGGCTGCCTGAGTGGAGCTTGCGCGCTGGCGACTACGCCGTGTTGCGGCGCGCCTTCGCGCGCGTCCCCCACATGACGGCGGCGGACATCGCCCGCTACACGGACGCCTGGGCGCGGCCGGGCGCGCTGTCCGCGACAGTCGGCTGGTACCGCGCCATGGCGCGCGGGATCATCGCCCATCGTGGCAACCTGCCGGCCCTACGCGTCGCCAGCCCGACTCTCGTTATCTGGGGTGAGCGCGACGCCGTCCTGGACCGAGCCTGCAACGACACGTTGCCGCGCTACGTACCGGACCTCCGGATCAACTACCTGCCAGCGAGCCACTGGGTGCAACTAGACAAGCCGGACGAGGTCAACCGGCTCCTATTGGCGTTTCTGCATGACCCTGATAGCCAAAACAGGGGGCTGCGTGGCGCGTCTGGTCAGATGTATCATGTTTGATACGTGGGATACGACACCGGCGCGGTTTGATACTCGTCGTTGAGCTACCTCACGCGCCTCCCCGTGGACGAGATCAAGATAGACCGCTCGTTCGTCCAGCAGATGAACGTGAGCCCTACCGACGCGGCGATCGTGGCCTCGACGGTTGCATTGGGGCATAACTTGGGGCTACGCGTGGTGGCCGAAGGTGTGGAAGACCGGGAAACGTGGGACCGGCTGGCGGCAATGGGCTGTGACACCATCCAGTGTCTTTATCCGTCGTGAGTAGCGTAAGCCCATAGCGGAGCGCCGCTATGGCGATGAGCGCGTCGACGGTTGCCAGTTGGCGCCCGCGACGTCGCAACGCTACTTGTAACATCGCTGCATTGAACGCATCTTCCTCATCTACATCAACGAGGAGCAGCGACGGTCGAATAGTCGCCCATTCCTGCATATTCTGTATCGCGCGTGGCAGGGTGCTGAATCCAAACACGACTTCGGTCACTACGGGCAGGATCACGCAGAAGATGCCGCCAGCCGTGATCCGAGCGATTATCCGTTTCCTGACGATATGTCCCTGAGTCACAAGGGTGCTCGCATGGTTGCTATCGAGCAGATATACAGCCACAGCCCCTAGCCGCGCCCTTCGGCGATATCATTCTCGCGGTCACGCCTATGCATCTCGTCCATGATCTCGTCCCATTGTCGATTCCATGCCCGTTGCTCTTCGGGACTCATGGCCGGCTCGTCCGCGACGTGAGCCAATAATCGGTCAATCGCCTCTTGGGGTGGCCGTGGCAGCACAAAACCTTCACCGCGCGCCTGTATGCGCGCGACGACATCCTCCAGGGTCCCTACAATGTCTTCCTCATCGTCGATCTCATGCTTCGGCGCAACCATCGCTTGCCTCCCATGTCTCGTTTCTCCACACTTGCTATCAGTGTACAATCTCCTTATGAGATAGGAATAGCTAGAGATAGTCGTGGAAAGTATGTCGTGTATTTACCACGATCTCGCGTGAGAAGCGCGTCGGCCTGCACGGATGCATGCGCCCCAATCAAGACCTCAGGCAGCATCTGTTGCCTCCATACGACGTTTGCCTCACACGACGGGCAGGTAACACTGAAACGTTGCCCGCACCGCGAACACTGCACGTCTTGACCACGGTTACGTAGGTAAACGGACCACGCGTGAGCTGCTTGTTGCAGCGATGAACGCGCAAAATCCTCGACGTCTATCCCCAGCGCCGCGAGGAACCTATCTAGCGCTGTGGGATCGGCAACGAAACCTATCGATAATTCGGCATAAACGACAGGGCAAATGACAAGAGCGCCGATGCTAACGGCTTGATTGAGCGCATTCTGCGACGCGCCGGCAAAACGCGGATCATTGTTGAGCAGATCGAAAAGGACATTACTATCGACTGCTGTCTTCATTGTTCGCCGCGCAGGTCGGCCATCATCTCGTCCGTGCTACCCCAAGGGGTTTTCCCGGCGAGATAACCACGCCACGCATCAAACACATCGTCGGGTATGCGCCGGCGCAGGACAACTTCGCTAGCGCGGATCTCAAACTCAATCTGCCCCCCAGCGTCAACCCCTAGCGCCTGACGCACATCCTTGGGTAACGTCACCTGCCCCTTGCTCGTCACTGTAGCCACATGCCCCTCCTTACTTTCCACACATTACTTTTATTGTAATGGATTTTCTTCGCTTTAGACAGCAATCACCATGGACTATAAGGATGGGCTTACAGACAAGCTTCTATAGAGGATAGAAGCAGGAGGCTGAAGAGGCGATCATGGCGTCATAAGCGCCCTTTCTTCGCTGTGTGGTTTGGCGGCCACCGTGGCCGTGGCCCAGCGCTCGATCGCGGGCGCGATGCCTTCGAGCGGGAGGACAGAGGACGCGGCGCGCGCCTCGACGACCGCGCGCGGCATACCATACACGACCGACGTTTCTTCATCCTGCGCCACCACATCCGCCCCACGGCCGCGTAGCGCCTTTGCCCCCGCCGCTCCGTCGACGCCCATGCCGGTGAGGATGACCACCATACAGGGACCGCGCCAGTTCTCTGCGATGGAGCCCAGCGTACGGTCGATGGCCGGCCGCACACCGTGGATGGACGGCCCATCGTCGAGATGGACGCGGTGATCGCGCCCGATCGTCAGGTGCGATCCGCCCGGCGCGACCAACACTTGACCCGGCGCAAGCTCATCGCCCTCCTCGCCTTCGCGGACGGACATGCCATTCCGTCGCCCCAGGCGCGCCGCTAACGACCGCGTGAACAGTGGCGGCATATGTTGGACGACCAGGAACGTCGCGGTTAGGTCCGGCGAGAGGCTGCCGAACAGGTGATCCAGGGCCTGTGGGCCTCCGGTAGAACTCCCAATGACGACGAGAGAGCGCGCGCGTCCCCTCGCCCCAATGGGAACGGGCGGCCGCGGCACAACGAGTCCCGGACGTGGCTGGCCAAGGACGGCGCCCGGGACGCGCGGGAGGCGCGCCGCCGCGGCCATCGTTAGTTTGCGCAGCAACTCGTCGCGAAAGGCCGATGCCGTGTCGAGCTTGCCAGATGTTGGCTTGGTCAGATAGTCGATGGCGCCCAAAGACAGCGCCTCGAGGGTCGTGCGCGCGCCCGACTCGGTGAGGCTGCTGACCATGATCGTCGGAGTGGGACGCGCCGCCATAATGTGGCGCAGCGTCGTCAGGCCATCCATCCCCGGCATCTCGACATCGAGTGTCACCACGTCGGGTCGGAGCGCCGGAAGTTGGGCCAGGCACTCCTCGCCATTGGCGGCGCGGCCGGCGACCTCATACCCTGGAGCCGCATCGATGATGCCGCTCAAACGGTGGCGCATCAAGGCGGAATCATCGACGATTAGCACACGTAGTGGACGATCCATATCTCATCCACTTACTTAGGCGGCGAGCAGCTTGTGCGCCGCCTCAAGGACACGCGGGGCTTGGAACGGCTTGACCACGAAGTCACGCGCCCCCGCCTGCAGCGCTTCCATCACCATCGCCTGTTGTCCGAGCGCCGTCACCATAGCCACGCGCGCGCTCGGGTCATGCGCCATGATCGCGCGCAGCGCCTCCAGGCCATCCATCTCGGGCATGGTGATATCCATCAACACCGCATCGGGCCGTGACGCCTTGTACGCGGCGACCGCCTGCTGGCCGTTCTCCGCCTCGATGGTCTCGTAGCCATTCTCTTTCAACAATTTGACGCAGCGCATGCGCATGAACGCCGCATCGTCCACCACCAAAAACGTCGCCATCTTTCTTCGTCTCCTCGGTCGTCGTCGGTTATCTGTTATCGTCGGTTATCGGTCGTCGGTTATCTGTTATCGTCGGTTATCGGTCGTCGATTATCTATCGTTGTCGATTATCGGTCATCATTACTTCGCGGCGAGCTGAAGTTCGATCAGGCCCACCGGTGTCTCGATCGGGACCAGCATGCGTAGGGCCGCCATCGTCGACAGCTTGCTCCCACGTCCCACCATGATCGCCGGGGGCGCGATCGCGACCTCGTGCCCTTTCTCTCCCAATGCGGCGCCCGCGCGCCCCGCGATCACATTGGCCAACTCGCCGATGCCGCTCACGCCGAGATCGTCGAGTTCCTCGCCCGCCTCACCCATAATGTGCGCCACATACGCCAGCGCGGTGCGCAGACCCATGCTCATGATGACCGCGCCCTGGATGTCGCCCGCCAGCCCGATAATGACCGTGACGTCGCCGGGCTCGTACGGGCCGCCTTGCAGCTTGGGACGAGCCGCCTCGATGGGCTCGCCCACCTCCTGGATAAGCACCTCGCGCGCCGCCCCAATGAACGCCTGGATAATGTCTGCTTTCATCTCGATCCTTTCCTTCTATCTGTTTGTCTAGGCGCTCAACGCATAACTGGGACGCCACTCTTTGAGGGCGGCTACGTCAACGAGGAGTCCGATGCGCCCGTCACCGAGGATCGTCGCGCCGGCAAGGCCGGTCAGCGGACCCAGCGCCGTCCCGAGCGGTTTCATCACGATCTCCTGCTCCCCGATGAAGTGATCGACCATCAGGCCCAGCGGCTGGCCGTCGACGCGCGTCGCCACCACATGGCAGGTCGTGGCCGGCGCGGCCGGCGCACGCCCGTAATAGTCGCGCAGCCGCACGATAGGCAGGATCGTTCCACGCACCACCGTGACGTCGGTCCCCTGCAACGTCTGGATCGCCGCCGTCGGGAGCGTCAAGATCTCCGTCACCGTCGTCAAGGGCAGGGCATACACGGAGTCGTCGACCGACACGAGCAGCGCCTGCATGATCGCCAGCGTGAGCGGCAGGGTGATGAGGAACGTGGTCCCTTGCCCCACGACCGTTTCGATGGCGACGTGGCCGCCCATGCGCTCCAGCGTCGCCTTGACGATATCCATGCCCACGCCGCGCCCGCTGATGTCGGTGATCCGCCGCGCCGTGGACAACCCCGCCGCGAACACGAGTTCGACGGCCTCACGCGGCGTCAAAGCGGCGGCTTCCTCCGCCGTGATGAAACCCTTCTCCACCGCGCCAGCCTTCATCTTCTCGCCGTCGATACCCCGCCCATCATCCTGGATCGTGATCAGAATGCTGCTCTCCCGCGGCGCCGCGGAGAGTGTCACCGCGCCCGCTTCGCTCTTGCCGGCCGCGCGGCGCTCCTCGGGCGTCTCCAACCCATGGTCGACGGCGTTGCGCAGCATGTGGACGAGCGGATCGGAGAGTTGCTCAATCACAGAGCGGTCGAGTTCGGTGTCCTGGCCATGCATCGTGAAGGACACCTTCTTGCCCACCTGCGCGCTCAGATCGCGGATCAGGCGCGGGAACTTGTTGAAAACGTTCTCGACCGGCAACATACGCGCCTTCATGACGGTCGCCTGTAGGTCGGCGCAGACGCCGTCGAGGTGGGCGACGGCGTCGCCGAGGGCGTCGATCGTGGTGTCCGCCGGGTAGGCGTCGTGCAGCCGGGCGCGCAAGCTAGCTAGCCGCGTACGGTCTAGCACCAACTCGCTCGCCAGGTTCATGAGATCATCGACGATGCTAACGGAGATACGGATCGTCTCCTGCGCCGTCTTCTCGCCGCCCCCCCGTGGCGCCCCTCCCACGGGCTTGGCCACGGCCTCGGCTGGAGCGCTGGCCGGTGAGGCGTCACTAGCCGGTGAGGCGCCTATGGATACCGGGACCGTCGTATCCGGCGGGGGCGTCGTGTCATCGCTCGTATCGCTGCTCGTATCGCGTAACGTCTCAGCGGCCACGGTCTCCTGGTTGGGCGAGTCACTCTCGCCTACCAGCGCGACGGTGGCCGAGAGAACATCGGGGACGCCCGACAGCCGGAGTTCGAGCAACGACGGAGCCTCGCCGGTCGCCACGACTGCGTCGAGCGTGCACGTCAATTCGTCGGCCTCGATTTGTGCGGGCGTCGGGCGCACTGAGATGACGCGCGTCGTGCGCGCCAACTCAAGGTAGGCCTGTAGCGTCCGCGCCGCCGCCAAGCCGCATGCCGGGTCCACCGCCACCGCGACCCGGTAGGTCGGCTCATCCAGGGCGCTTGCATTATTGGGGAGCGCGGGACGCTCGCTGCGCTGCTCGCCCGTCCCAAGCATCACAGGCGCGACGGCCGGGACGGGCGAGCGTCCCGCGCTCCCAGTGGTTGACGCCGGTCCAGCCACGAGGCAGCCCGCGAGCGCCGCCAACATGTCATCGATCACCAGCGGGCTCTCCTCGCGGCTGATCACCTCGTCGTTCAGCGTGCGCAGCCCATCGAGCGCCGCGAGCAGCGCGTCGACGATGGCCGGCGTCGCGACGAGCGTGTGCGCGCGCAAAGCGTCGAGCACATTCTCCATGGCGTGCGCGAGCGCAGCCATACGCGCATGGCCGATCATGCCGGCCCCGCCCTTGATAGTGTGCGCGGAGCGGAAAATGCTCTGCAACAGCGCCTGGTCGTCGGGCTGTGTCTCGAGTTGCACGATGTGCTGGTCGAGCGCCTGCAAATGGTCGTTATTCTCCGCCAGGAAGAGCGCCAACTCCTCGTCGTCGGCGTCGAAAGAGAGCTGTCCCATGAGTGTCGTTATCCTTACTATGCGCCTAGGCGACCGCGATGGCGGCGAGATCCGCCACCTCGTCCAGGGCGATGACGCGCGCGAGATCGAGCAGCAGGACGAGGCGATCGTCGAGGCGGGCGACCCCGCGCAACAGGCGCTGCGCCTCCGCGCCGCGGACCACGCCGGCGACCGGCTCAATGGCGTCGGTCGCGATCGTCGTCACCTCCGACACGGCGTCCACCACCAGGCCCACGCCCTGCTGCGCGTCCTGCACCACGACGATGCGCGTCGCGGGCGTCTCCTCGGCGGACGGCAGGCCGCAGCGTTGGCGCAGATCCACGACCGGCACGATCGCGCTGCGCAGATTGATGACGCCGCGCACCGCGAACGGCGCGTGCGGCACCGGGGTAACGGGCTGCGGGCGGATGATCTCGCGCACCGCAGCGATGTCGATGGCGTAGCTGTTCCCCGCAAGCTCAAAAATGACGACCTGATCTTCGTTCATGTGTGTCCTCTATTTTCGTAAATAATGCACGCTTAGGCGGGCGATCATAGGGGTCGTTCGGCTCCCCCGGCCGGCTGCACCGTCACGGCGCCGGTAGCGGCGGCGAGCGTAAGAGTGCGGCCGGTGTTCCCGCCGGTGTCCTCGGCCGCGGCACGCAGGCCGTGCGCCGCCAGCGCGGCTTGCACCGCCTCAATGTTGCGCCGCCCCACCTGAAAGCGATCCTCACGACCCGCGAGGCGGATCACCTGCGCGCCGCCAGCGATCTTGACGACGAGGAGGCGGCGCGCGCCGCCCCGTCCCTCCACCGCGTCAATGAGAGCGGCCACGGCCTCAGGAGCGTGGCGGGCCAGTTGGTCCGAAGGTAGCCCCGCCGGCGCCGGCCCCGGCAACATGACGTGCGCCAGAGCCGCGATGCGCCGCAGCGGATCGTAGGCCGCGATGCCGATGCACGAGCCCAGCCCTTGCGCGACCAACGTACCCGCGCCCTGCGCGACGGTGAGCGCGCCGATGCCGGTCATGGTGATCTGTCCCTGTCCCGCCGCAAGGGTCGTCGTCATACGCCCACCGCCTGTCGCGCCCCGTCCCCCTGCTCGAGGCGCCCGCGCGAGGCGGCGTTCGGCAGGAGCAGTAGGTCACCCTGTACGGCCTGCCCCTCGACAGTGAGCGTGGTATGCAGCAGCAACGCGTCGACCGCGTCCAGGGCCATGTCGGCCACGATCGCGTCGAGCAGCGCGCCGATCATATCCTGCATCACCACCGGCGGTGACGGATAGACGGTGAGCCCACGCGCGGTAGCGATGGCGTTGAGGACGGAGGCCGCCGTGACATTGCCAACCTCACCAAGAGCCGAGCCCTCTAGCGGCGTCAGCGCCGTGGGGTCAACCACGGGCTCGCCCAGCAGCAGCGCCGCGATCGCGGCCGCCGCCTCGGGCGCGAACGAGAGCACGATGTGGCCCTCCAGGTCACCTTCGAACGCAAGGTAGACCGCCGTGACCAGGCGCCCCGCGTCGCGCATGAGGTCGGGCAATCGTTCCACCGGCGCCCGCGACACCGCGGTCCCGTGCAAGCTCACGTCACGCTCGACAAAGAGGCTCAATTGCTCCCCCGCGTGGCGCACCGCGCCCTGCAGCAAGTCGCCGAGGGCCGCGGACACCGCGCCGTCGTCACTGCTATCGTCCATACCTCATCTCCCTCGCACGCCGCGTCGTCCCCGGCGCGGCGTCATCTCGTCGATCCCCTAATAGGCGCCTCGCGGCCTGACAAGTGGCCTGACCTTAAAAGGTCATGGTAGTGGACGGACCTTAAAAGGTCTGTCTGGGCGCGACACACGTCTCGCCCCCGTAGCGCGTGCGTGACCCTTCAGGGTCTGGTCCCTGCCATCGTCCTTTAGGGCCAGGTCCACGGCGCACTCCCGTAATCCCCCGTTAGGCCGCGCGGTCGCGGAGCGCCATCGGAGCCCGCGCCCCGTCGGCGCGTCTCCCCGCGCCCGTATGAGCCGTGGCCGCCTCCCCAAGGGTGAAGCGGGCGACGACCTCCTGAAGTGCGGCCGCTTGCGCCGCCAATCCCTGCGCCCCCGCGCTCAACTCCTGCACACTTGCGGTCTGCTCCTGCGTCGACGCCGAGACCTCCTCGGCTCCCGCCGCGCTCTGCTCCGAGACCGCCGCGATGCCTTCCATCGTCCCGCTCACCGCCTCGGTCCCCGCGCGCATCTGCGTGACCGCGCCGCCGATCGCGCGCGCCTGCGCCATCGTCTCCTCGACCACGCCCAGGATACCCTCGATCGCCGCGCCCGCTTGCTGCCCCAGCGTCGCGCTCTGCTCGACCGCCGCACTGCCCGCCTGCATCGCCGCCACGACGTCCGCCACCTGCGCCTGGATCGCCCCAATGCGCGCCGTGATCTCCTTGGTCTCCGTGCTGGAGCGCTCGGCCAGCTTGCGTACCTCGGCCGCGACCACCGTGAAGCCCTTGCCATGCTCGCCCGCCCGCGCCGCCTCGATGGCCGCGTTGAGCGCGAGCAGGTTGGTCTGCGCCGCGATGTCGTCGATCGCATCGACGATCGCCCCGATCTCGCGACTGCCGCGGCCGAGCGCCGCGACCTGCGTGGCGCTACGCTCCACCGCCGCCCGCGCCTCCGCGATGCTGGCGATGGTCTGGGTCACGGCCGTCCCGCCCTCGCGCGCCGTCGCCACGGCCCGTTCGGCGCCCTGGACCTGCGCCTCGGCGCTCGTCGCCACCTGCGTGGCCGCCGCGCCCAACTCGCTCATCTGGCCCATCACCTCGACGGCCCCGCGACTTTGCTCGCTGGCCCCCCGCGCGACCTCCTCGATGGCCTGCGCGACCTGCGTGCTGGCCTGCCCAATCTGCGCGCTCGACGCGGCCAGTTGCGCCGCGCCGCTATCGACCGACGTGGCCGAGCGCGCCACTCGCCCGATCAGGTCCTGCAACTCGGCGCGCGCCGTCTCGTAGGCCCCGATGGACGCCTGGGCGCGGCTGATGATGGTCCGCACCACCTCGGCCGTCTGCCCAATCTCGTCACGGCTGGTGTAGGTCGGCGGCGTCGTGGCGACGTGAGCCGCCACCGTGAGGTCACCCCGCGCGAGCGCCGTGAGGCCGCTCTCCAGGCCGACCATGCAGATCGTCGCCACGCTCGTCGCCGCCGCCTTGACCTCGGCCAACGGCCGCACGATCGACCGCGCGATCAGCACGCCAAGGGTGATCGCCAGTGCGACGGCGGCCAGTACGATCGCGATCAGGGCCGCGCTAGCCGCGTTGTTGGCGGCCTTGGCGCTCGCGCCGCCGGCGCTGAGGCCTTGCTGGCGGATACTCAGGAGTTGGTCGAGGTCGGCTTTCATCCCATCGACGGTGTCCGCCTCAGCCCCGAACGAGATGGCGCGCGCTTGCGCGGTGGCGGCCGGCGTATTTTGGAACGCCAGCCGGCTGACCTGCTCGCTCAGGGCCTGCCACGTCGGTAAGGCCGCCTGGAGATGAGCGGCGATCGCCCCCTCGTGAGCGCTCGCGAACGGCAGGGCTAGGTACGCCTGGAACGCCTGAT
>JAABUZ0100007749.1_pt1 | contig 12838 bp, 18 predicted proteins | sample 5562091 | NCBI WGS metagenome assembly JAABUZ01 (sample SAMN12813069, study PRJNA571459) | rock metagenome | isolation source: Antarctica rocks | place: Antarctica: Victoria Land, Linnaeus Terrace sud | collected 2015-12-21 | reverse complement strand
CCTGGACGACTTCGCCGCCACCATGGACGACACGCTAGATCACCTGGATTGGGAGACCCAGCGTGGTATCATACGGACGCTGGTCAAGCGGGTCGAGATTGACCAGGAGCAGGTGAACGTGGTGTTCTGCATCGGTCCTGGTCCCCTCATCTCCGGCCCTGATCCCACCGTTTTGCACTATTGTAGGAGGGGTGGCCCCGCCCCCTTGGGGTGTCCCTTCGGGGGTGGTGAAAAGGTCGGGGCCGTCCATCACGCCCGCCTTGAGCCATCCCCGGATGACTCTGCGTAGCGCCGGGAAGGTGTTGAGCTTTTTGAGCAGCGCGTCGTGGTTGATGCGGTCGAAGCATTTCGCGATATCCGCGTCGAGGACGTACTTGGCCTTGTAGCGGATCGTGTTGAAGATCGCTTCGCGCGCGTCGTGGGCCGCGCGTCCCGGTCGAAAGCCATAGCTGTTGGGCTCGAACTGGCCCTCCCACTCCGGTTCGAGTGTGAGGGTCACGAGAGCTTGTGCAGCGCGATCGTGCAGCACGGGGATGCCAAGCGCGCGCTTCTCCGTTGGCGAGCCTGGCTTGGGTATCCAGACCCGGCGGGTGGGCTTCGGCGTGGCGTCGATGCGCAGGACAGAGACGAGGCGGAGGCGACCGGCGGGGGAGAGACTTTTCATCCCGTCCACGCCGGCCGTCCGCTTGCCCCGATTATCCTGGGTCACCTTCCGTACGGCCAGACACTTGGCCGACCAGGACGTCATCAGCAGTCTCTGGAGGTTGTGGACTGTCTTGGCATCGCCACGGCGTGAGGCTTGATAGATACGCTTTTGGAGCTTGAAGACCCGACGGCCGATTGCTCGCCAATCGATGTCTTTCCATTCATACGCTGGCAATGGTCCCATCACCGCGCTCATAACATTTGCACTCCGACTTGCATCCCTATCGTCCAGATAACCGTGTCTCCGTCGGCCTATCCGCGGGCTTTCCCCGCGGCCTTTGCTTCCGAGACAATCCCGCCCATCCTTGCCCATGCGGGTGGCCCCTGCTCCGGTGCTCGACCGACAGCGGAGAGGGCAAGATGGGTTATCCCGTTCCTGACAGACGTTTTGCGCGACGGTAGGGCCACACTCTCCACCGGGTTTTACGGAGGTGAAAACCGATCGGGAACCTCTCCGTCGGTTCCTATCCCTGTCCTTTTGGACCGAGCCAGGTTCCCATTTCCATGACTGGAAGCTCGTCTGACATAACGATGGGTGTTCGCGTGTGTTCGCTTGCGCTGCCCGTAGTCGCCTGCACCGGTTTATGCCCACGGGAACTGTGGGATATATCCGACTTCTCCAGCTTCGCGGATTGAGGGCCAGTCGCTACCGCGTGGAGAGGCATTTCCTTCTTCACCGGAAGGGCTGGGAATTGCGCCCAGCGTCGTCTGCCAAGTTTGCCACGGCCTGTTGTGGCCATAGCCCCCTTGCGGGGTGCGGGTCGCACGAGTTCTCTGTCATGCTAGCACAGGCCCAGGATGCCCCTCCCCCGGCGGTCCCCGTCCCCGACGCCGCACCCCACGCGCTCACCCCCCAGGAGCGCGGCCGGCGGGGAGGGCAGGCGACGCTAGCCCGTCACGGTAAGGAGTTCTACAGCCGCATCGGCGCGGTGGGGTTCGCCCATGCCCTTGACGCCGGCTGGGGCGAGTACCTGCTTGTGAAGCTGGCCCCGTCGTACCGCGCCAAGTTCGGGCGCGATCCCGTTTTGGGGCGCAACACCGCCGGCGACAAGGCCCGCGCCGACGCGCGCAAGGCGACCCCCACCCTTGGCCGCTGCACGTGGCCCGCTTGCGTGGCCCAGGCTACCGAGCGCCACCACGTGGACGGCTGGAAGCTCAGCCCCGACACCTGCGGCCTGTGCGACGCGCACCACACGCAGCTGGAGCGCGCCTACCGGGATGCACGGAAGCGGCACCGCCCCTTCGCCCGCACTCAGGAGCCGCCCACTAAGCGCGCCATTGCCCTGAGCATCGGCATCGGCCTAGACGACGCGATCCCCTTCTAACCCTGACCCAGACCGGTCGTGGACGCGGGGCATTGTCCCCGCCCACGGCGCATCCCAGGAGGTTGCACCCCATGACCACCACCCGCACCGCCGTCGCCGCTCCCGCCGCCCCCCAGCCCCTCGCCTACCAGCATCGCGCCCGCCTGCACTGCGCCGCCTGCTTCGCCGGCCCGGCCCGACCTCCCCAGCCCTACGGCGACGCCGTGATTCCCATCCCTGCCCCGGCCACCGGCCGGCCCACCGTCGCCCGCCGCGCCTGCGCCGCCTGTCGCCGCGCCCTCCCCGTCCCCGCCCTGTTCGGCCTCGGCCTCCTCACCGCCACCGTCGGCGCCCTCGACGCCTGCGTCGCCGGCAGGACCACGCCCTCGCTCCTGTTCGCCCGTCACTGGACCGGCGAGTGGGGCCAGATCAGCCCCGCCGACGAGGGTCTCAACGAGGACGCCATCCGCGACGGCGCCCGCGTCTTCAGCGTCTACCACCTGCCCGGCGGCGGCCGCCTCTGGTGCATCACCGAGGCCGACCGCCACGCCACCACCCTGCTGCTGCCCCAGGAGTATTAGCCCCCCACGCCCCCGCTTGAGAGCCGGCCTGTCCCCCCGCAGGCCAGCCCGCCCACCGCAGAGGAGATGCAGGCCATGTCACAGATGATCGTGCTCGACCAGGGACGCGCGCCGCGCCCCACCCCCACCCCCACCCCGTTCGACGCCGCGCCCACCACGCTGTTTGAGGTCATCGACCGCGCGGTCAACGCCGTGATCGACCAGCTCAACCACTGGGAGGAGCGCGACGCGCGCGACGGCGAGGACGAGGCCCACTTTGAGGCGTACGTCCGCTGGCGCGTCGCCATCGTCGACGACGCCGTGGCCCAGGCGCTGACCCTCATGGCCGGGGACACCCTGGCTGCTGAGGGCAGCCGCTGGCGCGACGCCCACGCCCGCGCCTAGTGGACGCGGCGCGACTGAGACACCAACGCCGGCCGGGGCAGACGCCCCGGCCGGCCAGCATCCGATACACCCAGGAGGAGCGACCGATGCTGACGCCGAGCGCCGACACAAGGCGTGGACGCACTGCCCGCATGGCCACCTTGCGCGAAGGGGCGGGCCTCCCCCGTTCCACGCGGTACGATAGGGGGGACATCACAAGGGGGAGGGCGCACGTGCCAGAGGGCAAGGGGCAGGGGCAGGGACAAAAGCAGGGGCGCACGCTATTCACGACCGCCGAAGCGGCCGCGCAACTCGGGATTAGCCATGATGCCGTTAAGATGGCGGTGCGCAACGGAACACTAACCGCCGAAAGCATCAATCCCCGACTCAACATGATTACGGCCGAGGCCATCGAGGCGTACCGGCGCGCCCACCTGGGACGGCGCGGCCGCCCCAAGGGCGCAAAGAACAAGCCGAAGGCCGCGCCGACGGATGCTCCCTCTCCTATTAGGGGAGGAGGGTAACCGCTGATTGTCTTTGTCGCGCACACCCACCCAGAACACCACGCGTTGCAGGCCGTGGCCAGCGTCTCCAGGCCTTGAAGGAGGGCGCCACGTCAAGCCTTGAGAAAGGCGCCACGCGCATGTCTCTATGGGCCGGTGTGACGACCGCCTTGAGAACGAACGAGGGATAGAGTGAGCGAGATAGACGCCGTACGCGGCGAGATGCGGCGAGAGAGAGGGTGAGGAGACATGAAGGGACGCATGACGACTGAGGCGAGGGGCACGGGAGAGGGGACGTTCGGGCAACGTTGCCTCATCGCGGCCGCGGCCGACGCGCGCGCGTGCTGGGAGGAGTACATCGCGCTTGTCTATGCAGCCGCCGAGGGCCAGCCCCACGACGCCGGTGGGAACCGGCGCGCGGAGATGCGCGAGCAGCTGCACCAGGTGCGCACCGCGCTGATCACGGCCGTGACGGTCCGCCGCGCCGCCGCCGACGAGTTCGACGCGGAGCGGGACGACGATGAGGATGACGACGACGATCGGCCGTGATCGCGCGGGAGCGGCGAGTGGACGCAGGGCGACGCGTGCCGATGGAGGCCGGAGCAGACCTGAGTGAGATCGAAGAGGATGCCATGACCAGTCAACAGCGGAAGCATAGCATGGCCACGGCCATGGTATGGGTGAGGTAATACCCCTTGAGTAAGACTATTGCCATCGTCAACAGGAAGGGCGGAGTAGGCAAGACCACAAGCGCCTATAACTTGGGCACCGCCCTCTCGCGTCGCGGCCACCGCACGCTCATGATCGACCTCGACCCCCAAAAAGCAAGCCTCTCGCACGTCGCCGGCCTGCGCGAGCCGGCGCCCGGCGTCGCCGCCCTGCTCACCCGCTACCTCCAGGAGCGCACGCCGGTTCCCCTCGATCCCTACGTCATCGCGCTCGCTCCCAGCCTGGACCTGTTGCCCGCCAGCCCGGACCTCAACAGCGCCGAGATTATCCTGGCCCCGGTCTTCCACCGCGAGCACATCCTCGCCGCCGCCCTGGAGCCGGCGCAGGACCGCTACGACACCATCCTGATCGACTGCGGCCCCAGCATGGGCATCCTCGTGGTCAACGCCCTCGTCGCCGCCGACGAGGTGCTCATCCCCGTCGAGGCCGACTATCTCGCCGCCGTCGGCCTCACCGACCTGTTCGAGACAATCAGTACGCTGCGCCGTGAGCGCCTCAACACGCGCCTGCGCATCGGCGGCATCATCCTGACCAAGGTGGACGCGCGCAACCGCCACGATCGCGATGTCGTCGCCGGCGTCCACGAGGCCTTCGGCGCCACCGTCCCTGTGCTCGGCGAGGTTCGCCGCTCGGCCAGCGTCAAGGATGCCACCCAGGTCGGCCAATCCATCTTCGATTACGCCAAGCGCGACCGCGCCGCCCTGGACTACGCCCGGATCGCCGATGCCCTGGTCCGAGACGAGGCGGCCCCCACGGCGGGAGGGACCCATGGATAAGACGAGCCGCCGCGACGCCCGCTTCGCCGGCTTCGTGGACTACCTCAAGACCGCGCGCCCCCCCGACGTCGCCGACCTGCCCGGCGCCCGCCTCATCCCCGTGGACCGCATCGATCCCAACCCCTACCAGCCCCGCACGCACATGGATGAGGCCGCGCTTGATGAACTCGCCGCCTCGATCCGCGCGCACGGCGTCCTGCAGGCCGTCACCATCCGCCCCCGCGAGGGCCGCTACCAACTCGTCGCCGGGGAGCGCCGCTGGCGCGCGGCCATGCGCGCGGGCCTGACCGAGATCCCCGCTATCGAGAACGACTACGACGACGCGGCCATGGAACTCTTCGGCCTGCTGGAGAACGTGCAGCGCGCCGACCTCGATCCCATCGACGAGGCCCGCGCCTATCAGCGGCTGATGGTTCGCTTCGGGCTCTCCCTCCGCGACGTGGCCGAGCGCGTCTCTAAGAGCCATACCTACATCGCCCAGCGCCTGCACCTGCTCGACGATCCCGCCGTCGAAGCGGCCGTGCGCGACGGCGCGCTGAGCCCCACCGTGGCGCTCTCCGTCGCCCGCATCCACGATCCCGCGCAGCGTCAGGACCTCATCGAGCGCGCCCGCGGCGGCGAACGCATCACGGTCGAGGAGGCCCGCGCCGCCCGCATGACGCACACGTCAGTGCCCCCCGTGGACACGCCCCTAGTGGAAACTAATTTTACAGATAGCACTGCTACTGACCGCGCGGAGCACGGGGCGGAGAGGCAAGACGACGGGTCCCTGGTGCGCGAGGGGCAGCCGTCTCGAGGAGAGCGGGGCGCACGTATCACGGTCGAACCCCACTCCGGCGGGCCAACGGCCCCTCTCCAGACGCGAGGGGAGGGAGGTGGCGACACGACCAACCGGGAGAACATCGACAGGGCCAACGACGAGACCGTCACGCCGGAGCGACAGCGTGCGAACGGGACCTGGATTGAGGCGACCGCGCTGCAAACGGTGATGCTTTTTCACAGCGGCGACGGGCGCGCCGATCGAGACCAGGTACGGGCCGCACTGTGGGCGGACCTGGAAGCCCTGGACGGCTAGATGGCGCACCTGGTCGATGCACACGAACACGACGCGACGGGACATGCCGACGTGCCGCTACACGTCACCCTGACGACGGATCACGTCACGGCGGACGCTGCCGGCCCGCTCGCCGACGCGCTGCACGACGCCGGCGTTGCGGTCGAGCGCCTCGCCTTCCTGCCCGTGCGCGGCGAGGAGCAGCACCCTGCGGGCGTGCTCCTGCTGGCCACGTCCGGCCCGCCTTTGCCCCTGGCTCGCCTCGTCGTCCCCACCTCGGCCCCACCTGGCGTTGCCCCCGGCCCTTGCCGCCGCCCTCGTGAGCGGAGCTCGAGGTGGGAGCGGGAAACGTTCAGCGCCGGCCACGCTCCAGCTCAAGGCCGATGGCGTGTTTATCTCCGTCAGGGGTCGCGACTTACTCGACATAACGCAGGCACTCAACGCGCTCCCGGCCCAGCTCATGCGCTTGGACACGCGCCACAGGGAACGTCGGCTCGTCTATAGTGAGGGTGTCTGGCGCATCGACCCATGATCGACCCGTGGAGGGGGGACACCGTGGAACACAACAGTACGACGACGGTCGCGGACGACGACAGCACGACGACAGACACGGACGCGACGGGGGTGGGCGTGGCGCCAGTAGCGGCGGCGCCGTCCAGAGACGCGGCGCCCGACGTGCAACGGCGCGTGTCGTACGTCTCCGTGCCCCCCGACGTGTGGGCGCTGGCCCGTGCCTTCGCCGCTGTGCTCGGCGAGACGATGCCTCCGCCCCTCCGCATCATCACCCGCGTCGTCGACCGCCTTGGCCCCGCCCGCGCCCGCTCCCTCCTCGGCCAGGCCCTCACCGTCGAGGCCCAGGGCGGCCTCGCCCTCCCCGACGGCACCCGCCGCACCCCCGGCGGCGTCTTCTTCTTCCTCGTGCGTACCTGCGACACGATCAGCCGCGCGGACAAGGAGTACATCTTCCCCCGCCGGGCCGTCACGACGGGCGGCACAACCCCGGCCGCAACCAGAGGCACACCGGCCCCCGCGCCCCCGGCCCCTTTCACGTGGACCGACGAGACCTACCGCGCGCTCGCCCCGCAACTCCAGCAGGATCCAGGGAGGATCGCCACCGTGAAGATCACCGTCATCGGCCGCCCCGGCACCACCGTCGAGCAGGGCGCCGCCGTCGCCCTCGCCCTCGTGAGCCAGACCGTCCCGGACCTGCCCAAGGGCCTCCCGGAGCCGCCCGCCGGCACCCGCTACACCGTCTTCGTCGCCCGCAAGCCGTGGGCCAAGATCGCCGCAGCCCTCGCCGCCGACCCGGAGGACGCGGTGGTCATCGAGGGCTACGCCGCCCTCGACCCGCGCGTGGAGGGCATCGCCGTCTACGCCACCGGCGTCACCACCAAGCGCATGCAGGCGGCCGCGCGCGCCGTCCAGGCGGCGACCGCCCCGTGAGCCGAGCGGACGAGACCGCCGCCGCGCGCGTCCTGGCCGTGCTCCGGTCCTGGGAGCGCAGCCCCGCCCGCAGCTGGACCGCCGGCGGCTCCTGGACGCTCATCCAGGCGGACGAGGCGTTCGACCCCGCCGCGACGGACACCGCCGACCCGGAGTACCAGGGCCTCGTCGCCATCTTCGCCGACGGCAGCCGCCTGACCAAAGGCGCGGAGGGCTGGAGGACCGGCCGGCGTCACTCGACATAACCAGTACAGACAGGGGTACCAGGCGGCAGTACTCTCCACTCTCTGCTTGGTCGGACTGAGGGCCATGATCGCGCCGCCCCGGCGACGTTGTGACGGGTCCGCACCGGATGCCCAGTAACGCACGAGCCCAAGGGTTACGCGGGCGCAAGGATCGCGCCAAATGGTCTCAAATGCCGCAATAGTCCGGCGCCGTTCATGCCAGAGCGCATGCCACGAACGACGCTTTAGCTAACGTTGTGACCCCATCCGATATACCGGCTTATCCTTTCAGTGCGACCCGTGGCCCACGTATGGGGGCATGTTGGCGAACAGCGGGAGCAAGGAGGATCGTGACAGTGTGAATCTTTATGCAGGAGCGTATCGATGGGGCAATCGGCCTAGAGTTGGCGCATGATTCACTTGCCAGTATCCATTAGCTCTACTATGCGAGCGATGTGCGCCGATATCTTGCGCGACGTTGCGTGCGATTGCACCACGGCCAAGTGGGTCGTTGGCGACCTTGACGGCCCGCACGTCGGCCGTCAGCGCCGCCATGGCGCCCCCTCTCGTTCCGCTGGCCCGTATCCCGCGTCATCGCGTGTCGAGCCCGCGTCCCCGACACTCCTCACGTTGCGGCCGCACGCCTCCTCGCCGACTGCGGCGCACGCGTCGTAGGTTGCCTCCCGGCCGCCGAGCGCGGTGTCGCCCGAGGCCGGTCGGGAGGCAACCGGTACGTCGTCCCCGCCCATGTCCCCGGCGTCCCATGCCGGCCCGCCCGCGCCCGACCGCTCGTTGTCTCCCGTCCCTCGCGGCGCGGGTCGCACGCGGCGCCGGGGACAATCCTAGACGGAAAGCTAGTGGCGAAGCCTCACCGTGATCGCCTATCATGCGGGACAGGCGGGACTGTCGCCGGGTCCTGGTCGTCATGACCGGAGTCCTCCCGCATCTGCCACCCTGGGGTAGGGCATCGCGGCCGACTTGTTGGATGATGCCTCACACCTAGCCCCGCCCCACAATTGTCGTTACGGAGGATGACCAATGACGGCCGTGCCTAGCATCGGGTCAGGCGTGCCCGCCGGACGGCGGGTACAGCGATGACGGACACTCCGCACGCTGCGGACGGCGGGCAGCCTATCGTGCGCTTTACGCGGCCGTCCCACGCCCCCGGGCTCGAACTCGCGCGCTACCCGTCCCTGACGCGTGGGTGGCAGGGAATCCCCGACGGCTACACATGGTTCACGTTGATCGACTGGCTCGAGGGGGCGGTCGACCTCACCTCGCGCGGCGTCACGGGGCAGTGCGCGGCTGGTTCGGTCACCGTTGGCGCGCCGGGCGAACCCTACGTCCTGCGCCCACGGTCGCCCATGCGGGGACACTTCCGTGTCATCCGCGTCGATGACGCGCTGCTCGACACGCGCCTGGACGACATCGGTGCGGAGATGGACGTTAGGCGCCCTGCGGATCTGTTCCCGCGCGAACCGCAGTACGATGTCACGCTCGCCCGCACGTTCCGGCGCCTCTATCGCGCGAGCGACGGCGGCGACGCGCTAGAGACGCAGGAGCGCCTGTTCGCCTTGCTCGCCGCCCTGACGGAGCGCGGGCGCGATGGCCGCGCCTCCCCGCAGAGGCGCGGCCCGTCGCCAGGCGTGCGGCGCGCCCAAGAACTCCTCCACGCGCGCTTCGCCGAGACGCTCTCACTCAACGAGTTGGCGGCGGCCGCAGGCACGGGGACGTTCGCGCTGCTGCGCGCGTTCTCCTATGATCTGGGCCTCACGCCGCATGCCTACCAGGTGCAGCTGCGCATGGCCCGCGCCCGCCGGCTCATCGCGGGGCGGGAGCCCCTCGCTGATGTCGCCCTGGCGGTCGGCTACAGCGAACAGAGCGCGCTGAATCGCGCCTTCAAGCGGCATGTGGGTGTCACTCCGGGCGCATACATGCACGCGGCACGGTGAGCAGCGCCTTATCGCGATCAATTTCGGTCAAGACGCGCCGTGGCCCCGCGTGGCATACTGGCCATGATGAACGAGCAAACAGCCAACACCGCCGTCACCATCATCGGCGCGATGATCACGCCAGCCTTGTTCATTTTGGCGACCGCCTCGCTGGTCGCCTCCGCCCTCGCGCGCATGGCGCGCGTCGTCGATCGCGCACGCACCCTCGCGGCGGCGGCGCGCGAGGGGTCCTGGGAGAAACAGGGCGCGACGCCCGCCGTGCTCCGCCGGTGGCTCGATCAGCACGCCGCGCGGGCGCGCGCCGCCGAGCGCGCGATCGGCCTGCTCTACGCGGCCGTGGTCGTCTTCATCGCCACGACCCTGGCCATCGTGCTCGACCGCGCTGAGGGTGGGAGGCTGGCGTGGGCGCCGGTGACGCTGGCCATCGTCGGCGCGCTCCTCCTGCTCGGCGGGGGCGCCTGGATGGTGGCGGAGTCGCGCCTCTCCGGCGATCAGATCCAGGAGGAGATCCGCCTCGCACGCGCCAGATTACCAGATTAGAGGAGCAATCATGATAGAGTACACCCCGCTCGACCCCCACGATACGATCGTCCTTTTCGCGGACCTCCAGGAAGGCATCATCGAACGGAGCGCGACTACCGATCTCGCGCGCCTGCGACGGTCGGTGGGGGCGGTCGCCCAACTGGCGGCGCTCTTCGGCATCCCCGCCATCGTGACGACGGCCCCTGCGGAAGGCGGGGCGCGGGTGACGCCCGAGATCGCGGCGGCCCTGGGCGACCTGCCACAACATGTGCGCACCACGACCGATGCCTTCACCCATGCGCCGACGCGCGAGGCGATCGAGCAGACCGGGCGCCGGACGCTGCTCGTGGCCGGCGTGGCGACGGAGATTATCGTCCAACACTCGGCGCTGTCTGCCGCCGCGCGGGGGGTCCAGGCGCAGGTCATCGTGGACGCGTGCGGGGGACTGTCGCCCCGCACGGAAGATGCGGCGCTGCGGCGCCTTACACAGGCGGGCGTGATCGCGACATCGGTGGCGTCGCTCGCTGGGCAACTGGCGGGCGACTTCACGCAGCCGCGCGGGCGCGAGGTCCTCGGTATCCTCTATGCCATGGCGTTCGCCTGACCGGAGCACGGCACCCGGCCTGCTCGCCCCCGGTGGTGGTCGCAGCCGGGCGCGCATCCTTGGGTGCCCTTCTCCCACGATAACTGCTCCGGGACCCGCGTCGCGTACCCCGACTCCAACTGGAGGACTCGCGTATGAGATTCATGGTCACACTGACACCAAAGCCGGGCCACGAGGAGGAGATCGGCCAGCGCGTGGGGGCCGAGCAGGAACGTGTCGCCGCCTTACGCCAGGCCGGCGCGCTGGACCAGTTATACGTCAGCCGCCCCGGTCGCGCCTGGCTCGTGCTCGTGGCGGACTCGGCGACGGAGGCGGAACAGATCATCGCGAGCCTACCCCTCCATTCGCATGTGGAGGCCACGGTGGAGAGCGTGCTCGGCTGAGTGGGTGTTGGATGATCACGTCAGGCGCACCACCGCGCGGGTGGCGCGCCTGGCGTACTCGGCGCATGCTATGTGCGCCGCACGCGCGTCCAGGCGCGACCGTCATCGGAGCGACGCGTGGTCCATGCCGACGCCACTACACGGCCGCTGTTCATACATGCATACCGTGATTCGCATAAAAATGCCGTGGCGCATGGCATCTTTATACGGATGGCCGAGCGATCAGGCGGAGGGCATTCCCGTGTCCTCGATGCGGCACGCTCAAGTCTTGGCTGACGCGCTGGGATCTCTCCTGATGCGGCGCCGAACCGTCCATGAAGGCGTTGCGCCGAATTCTTGCGACGCCCAAAGAAGCCAAGTCATGCACTCCTTCGGGGCGGGGATCGTACCGCACGAGCCCAAGGGTTACTCTGGGGGCGGACAGTATGGCTGTTTAGCCTCGCGGGGGCCGCACAGCCGCGTCGCGAGACGTTGGGCCGGCTATGAGACATGTCGAGATGGATCATCCGTGCTCGCCACGGCTCAAGGCTCGCCTGGTACGAGGCGCGACCCCTCCTCCCCCGGCTCCCGCTATCCCCGACCGGGGAGATCCCCCTCGGCCAGCAGTGCGCGCAACTGCTGCTCCTTTGGGAAAGATGAAGTGCACGCCTACGCCGACGATTGACATAATAAACAATGACGCGCGTCGCCGGCGCACGGGTGACCGCCAGAGAGAACGAGAACAAGGAGGATTACATGGCCGCGATCATCGCCGCCGTCGTGAACGAAAAAGGGGGCGTGGGCAAGACCACGAGCACCTACGCCCTTGGGACCGCCTTTGCCAGGGCCGGCCTGCGCACGCTCATGGTCGATATGGACCCCCAGCGCGCCTCGCTGACTCTGGCCACCGGCGTCTCCCGTGGGTCCAAGAGCGTCGCCGACGCGATGCAGGCCGTCATCGAGGCCGACCGCGATGCGGAGGAGGGGGATACGGCCACCGTCGTCGGCGCCGGAATCGACGCGCTGACGCCGCACACTGTCGCCGTCGCACCCAACCTCGACCTCATCCCGTCGGGTAAGGAACTTACAAGCGCCGAGCATGTGCTGCGCGACGTGCCCGAGCGTGACCGCATCCTTGCCGAGGTGCTGGCCCCGGCGGCGGACGCCTACGACATCATCCTGATCGACTGCCCCCCCAGCCTGGGCGTCCTGGTGATCAACGCGATGGGCGCGGCACAGACGCTCATCATTCCCGTGTCCCCCGAATACCTGTCCGCCGGCAGTCTTGAGGACCTGTTCGACACCGTGCGTCGCGTCAAGCGCCGCCGCCTTAACCCAAACCTCTCCATCGCCGGCATCATCCTGACCGACGCCGACCTCCGCACCACTCACGCGCGCGAGATCACGCAGGAGATCCGCGCGCAGTACGGCGCCGACCTCCCGATCCTGGGCGTGGTCAAGCACGCCACCGAGGTCAACAACGCGGCCCAGGCCGGCCGCTCAATCGTGGACTACGCGCCGAAACACCCCGCCGCCCTGGCCTACGCGGAGATTGCCGACGCCCTGCTGCACCACTGGCAGCGCGCGGCCCCGACACCCGCGCCGACGACGGCCACGACGGAACCGACCGCCGCCGTGCCCACGGCGACGAGGGCGGGGGCGTCGGGGGTGTCCCATGCCTAAGCCGGCCAAGCGATCCCTCTTTCACAACTACGC
>JAABUZ0100007748.1_pt1 | contig 12840 bp, 12 predicted proteins | sample 5562091 | NCBI WGS metagenome assembly JAABUZ01 (sample SAMN12813069, study PRJNA571459) | rock metagenome | isolation source: Antarctica rocks | place: Antarctica: Victoria Land, Linnaeus Terrace sud | collected 2015-12-21 | reverse complement strand
CCCGACCACGCTGGCGCCCAACGCGGCGCAGCTGGTGGAGGCCGGCTACGAGCTCACGCGGGTGCAGCCGGTCGACATGTTCCCCCAGACCCCGCACATCGAGTGCGTGGCGGTGCTGGAGCGAGGGCCGAGGTAGGGTGGCGCGTCCCGGGAGATGCCCGCGGTGTGGAACCGCCACCACCCCGTTCGCCGCTGGTTGCGCCGTGTGCGGTGAGGACCTGGAGGCAGCGCGACGTCCCCGTCGCACGCGATCGTTCCCAGCCATCCGGGCGCCGGCCCTACCCGGCCGGCAGCGAGAGCTCGCCGAGGATGCCGTCGCGATGCTGCTGATGCTCGTGGTGGCGGTGTACTCACCACTCTTCGGCATCGGACTTGCCTTGCTGATCGCCTGGGACAGCAACCGTAATGGGCGTCGCCTTCGGCGCAACCTGGCGCTAGTGGCCTTGGCGGTCGCGGTTCTTGCCATTTTCGCTCCCGGACTGTCGCTCCCTTGAGAGCGATGACCGAACGGGAGTCCTCGTGGCGATGCCGAGCTCTTGACAGGCACGCCGATGGATCCTGACGCCCTTCGCGGTTTTCTATCGCCGCCATGCAGGTCGGCGGCTAAGCCGGCGCCGTCATATGCCGCCTGCTCGATCTGCGATTACCGGCTGGTCGGCTCGGCGGCCGAGCTACGATGGTTACGGCGATGACAGGGCGCTGGGGGTTCGATTCCACAGCCAGGCGGGGTGCGACGCTTGCCGTCGCGGCCGCGCTGCTGGGCACGGCCGGAGCCGCGCTTGCGACCGTGACGCCCCGCGGCGGCCGCGTCCCGGCGGCGGTGACGATCGTGGCGCCGCGGGAGCAAATGGGGGCGATCGCGTGCCCGTCGGTCAGCGAATGCGCGGCGGTGGGTGGCAACGGCGTCGAGGTGACCTTTGATCCGCGACGCCCGCGCAAGGCGAAGGTCAGCAGGATCGATCGCTTTCACAGCCTGTTCTCGATCGCGTGCCCGACGAAGGCGCAGTGCACGACGGCCGCCAATCCGGGCCGTGAGCTGACGTTCGATCCGCGTTTCCCGCGCCGGCGCACCTCGGCGCTGGTCCTGCCGGGCACCGACGGCTCGACAGTCGCGTGTGTGTCGCGACGGCGCTGTGCAGCAGCAGCCACCAGCACCGAGGTGACCTTCGACCCGCTGGCGCCGGCGAGGCGGAGGAGCGCGGCGCTGTCGACGGGCTACATCGCCAGGATCTCCTGCCCGTCGAGCGGCAGGTGCGTCGCCGTCGACGGCAACGGGGGCGAGCTGACCTTCGATCCGGCCGCGCCTGCCGCCGCTGGCGCGCCCACGAAGATCGATCCAGTTGACCTGGCGAGCGTCGCCTGCCCGACCGCTAACGAGTGCGTCGCCGTCGGCTTTGCGGACGGGGCCGCGATCACGTTCAACCCGCGGATCCCCGCGGCCGCCACCAGCCGTCCCGTGGATGCCGGCACCCTCGGCGGGGTGGTCGACGTCTCCTGCCCGTCGGCGACGCAGTGCACGCTGATCGACGATGACGAGCGGGCGGTGACCTTCGACCCCCTCTCGTCCGCTCGCGTGCGCGTTGCCAAGTTCCGCGTCACGAGTGACCTGAAGGCGCTCGCCTGCCCCGCCGTCAACCAGTGCACAGCGGTTGACGATCGCCAAGCGGTGACCTTCAACCCGCGGACGGCGGGAAGGCTGAGATAGCAGGCCCGCCGGCCGAGCGATTTCCTAGAGTGCGGCTTCGGGTCGGACAACCACCGCCGCGACGCCGATGGCCGCGACCAAGAGGCCGGCGGCGATCCAGAACGCGAGGTGATACCCGCTGGCCTACCGAGGGCTGATCAGCGCTACGTCCGGAAAATAGGTCTTGACACGGGTAGGGTCGCGCGTGAGGAGCGCGAGCCCGGCTACGCGAGCGTGCGCGCCGATGAAGAAGTCGGGCAGCGGGAGAGTGCGGGGGCCGCCCGCACGGCGGTAGCGTCTAAACGCATCGGCGACCAGCCAGGCGCTGGCCCACGGTAGCGATAGCCGCTTGATCCCGACGCCCTGAAGCGCCCGCTCGAGCCTGTCCTGCGTGGCGAAGCCGACCGCGACCTCGGCGTAGATGACTTGGTTGATCGCGACTTCGCCGGTGTCGATGGCCTCGGCGAGGTGCTTCTCAGACCATTCCCGCCAGGTCGATGGCGCCATGATGTCGAGCAGCACGCTCGAATCGATCAGCGTTGTCAAGCCTATTCATCGCCGCGCGTGAGGCGCAGCACGGTGTCGGCGTCCAGGCCCCCGTCGGCGCGGTCGCGCAGCCTGGCGATGACCTCGGCTCCCCGGCTCCCTCGCGTGACGGGGCGCACAAGCGGTCCTTCCTCGGTCGCCACCACCTCCACCTCGGCGCCGGCACCGAGGCCGTAGCGCTCGCGGAACTCGAGCGGAATTGTGACTTGTCCCTTTGAAGTCATCCTCATCAGAGTAAGGATAGTAACAGTCTTACGTAGCTACGACAGTGATACTGTGAAAAGCGCTGCCCCCTTCGCCTCTCGACTAGGGTTCCAATCCCATGCGCGCCGTCACCATTCGCGAGCAGCAGCTGAGCGTCGAGGACCACCCCGACCCCGCTCCCGAGGCGGGCCAGGTCCTGGTCCGCGTCCGCGCCGCGGGGCTGAACGGGGCCGACATGATGCAGCGGCGCGGGCTCTACCCCGCGCCCCCCGGCTCACCGCCGGACATCCCCGGCCTGGAGCTGGCCGGTGAGGTCGCCGAGGTCGGTCCCGGCGCCACCAGGTTCGAGCCGGGCCAGAAGGTGATGGCGATCGTCGGCGGCGGGGGCCAGGCGGAGCTGGCCGTCGTGCACGAGCGGGTGCTGATGCCGGTGCCCGAGAACCTGGACTGGCCGCACGCGGGCGGGGTGCCGGAGGTCTTCACCACCGCCCACGACGCCGTCTTCACTCAAGGAGGGTTGCGGACGGGCGAGCACCTGCTGGTCCACGGGGGCGCCGGGGGGGTCGGCACCGCCGCGATTCAGCTCGCCAGGGCCGCCGGCGCCCGCGTCACCGCCACCGTGCGCAACCCGGACTCCCGCGGGCCCGTGGAAGAGCTGGGCGCGGACGCGGTCGATCCCGAGGGCTTCGGCGACCACGGCCCCTTCGACGTGATCCTGGAGCTGGTCGGCGCTCCCAACCTGGCTCCTAACGTCAAGGCGCTGAACACGAACGGGCGCATCGTCGTGATCGGCATCGCCGCCGGGGCCAAGGGCGAGCTGAACCTGGGCGCGCTGATGGGTAAGCGCGGACGGATCCTCGCCTCCACGCTGCGGGCCCGCCCCCTGGAGGAGAAGGCGATGACAGCACGCGCGCTGGAGCGCTCGGTGCTCCCGCTACTGGCTACAGGCCAGGTGCAGGTGCCGATCGCCGCCACCTTCGGGCTGGAGCAGGCCGAGGAGGCCTACGAGCGCTTCGCCGCCGGGAGCAAGCTGGGCAAGATCGTGCTCACGATGTAGCCCACTGGTGCCCGGGCCGGTGCTGGGGATGGCCGCGCCGCCCCCCTCAGTAGGGCGGCAGGTCCGACCACCACTGCCCCAGCATGCGGAAGGCGCTCCAGAACTCGCGCTTGGCCTGCTCCTCATCCAGCGAGTCGTCGATGCTGGGGACGTACAGGGCCTCGATCGAGGGCGTGAAGGTCTGCACCTCGCCCGGCACGGGGCCGAGCTGGCGCCGCAGCGGCACGTCCAGGTCGTTGACCACCGCCAGCGCGTCCTCGCCCATCACCACGACGATCTTCGGCGACACGATGGCCAGCTCCTCCACCAGCCGCGCCACGCAGCCAGGGTCGGCCAGCTCCGGGTCGGTGATCGGGCACTTGACGCACAGCGTGCCGTAGACCGCCAGGGGGTCGATCGCCAGTCGCTTGAGCGACTTCATCAGCGCGTTGCCGGTGCGCCCGTAGAAGGCCACGCCCTCCTCCACCTCGGCGGGGCGGGCGGAGTGCTTGATCAGGAAGATGTCCGCCTGGGGATGGCCGGAGCCGAGCACCGGCATCAGCTGGCCGCGCGGACAGCGGGGGCAGGACTGCAGTTCCCGGGCAAAGGCGTTCAGCTCCCGGATCGCCCGCTCCAGGTACTTCTCGCGGATCTCGTCGTCTGTGGCGGGCACCACTGCCGGATTGGACGCGGCGCGGGCTTGTCCTTGGCGGTGCATCAGGACTTGCGCGCCGCGCGGCGAACTCGGCGGTCACGCTGGGCCCGTCGCGCGGCTTCGGGGAGCGCCTTGGTTTGAAGGAATTTCAGGGCCTGGACGTAGAGCAGCGAGGCCGGGTTGCGGATGATGTCGGCGTCGCGCAGCGATTCCAGGAACTCCTCGGGCCCGTGGAAGTCCCGCATCCGGATCCGCACCGAGCCAAGCCCCTGGGGGACGTGGGCGTCGGAGCCGGCGCCGCCGGGGATGCGGTACTTGGCGGCGAAGCGCACCGCTTCCTCGTTGAACTCGTTGATCGCGATGCGGGGGTTGAACACCTCGACCGCATCGACGTCCTCGAGCACGCTCAGGAGGTGCTCGTAGTCGGGCACCGAGTGCAGACGGTCGAAGGGGTGGGGCACGTAGACCAGCCCGCCCTGGCGCTTGATCTCGGCGACCGTCTCCTGGAGGGTCATCCCCCGGGGGATCTTCTCTCGGATGAACAGCCCGATCACCTCGCCCTGACCGGCGGTCTTGACCTCCTCGGCGACGATCACCTTGAGGCCCGCTGGCGCCTTGGCCTGCGCCTCCAACGCGCCGGAGATCTCGTTGTGGTCGGTGACGGCGATCGCCCCCAGCCCGCGCTCCTGGGCCTGGGCCAGCAGCACCTCCACCGGCGTGGCGCAGTCGTAGGAGTGATCGGTGTGCATGTGCAGGTCGACGTCGATCCGCGGCCGCTGGCGAAGGCTCGCCCGCAGGTCTGAGGAGTCACGGCCCTCGTGGCGGCGAGCCAGCAGGTTCCGGTAGACGTCCTGCACCTCTGCGGCCACGCGGTCCCAACCGAGCGTCGACCGCAGGGGATCAGCCCCCTCACGCAGGCCTCGGCGCAGCGCCGGCTCGCCGATCACGCGAGCCAGCTGAGCGGTCAGGGTCTGCACGTCGCCGGGCTCGAACAGCAACCCATGCCGTCCCTCGGCCAGCAGCTCCTCGTAGGCGGGCAGCCGGGAGGCGACGGGCACGAGGCCCGCTCCGAGCGCGCGCAGGAGCGTCTGCGGCCGGACGAGGTCACCGGCGGAGGCCAGCACGATCACCTCGGCCACCCCCACGGCCTGCCCCGCGGTGCAGTCCTCCGCGCCCAGGAACCGCACCCGTTCACGCAGCGCGTGGCTGAGCGTCGCCGGCGCGGTCAGCGGTCGCGGGGACCACACCGTCGCCTGCCAGCGCAGCTCGGGTGAGAGCGCGCACAGCCCGCGCAGCGCCCGCAGGAGCATCCGCAGGGCGCCGCGCTCCTCCTCGGCGATCATCACCAACCGCACCGGCTCCCCGGGGCCGCTGGCCGCCGCCCCCAGTGTCTCGGCGGCGTCGAACCCGGGCGTGATCACCTGGTAGTGGCCGGGGAAGAACCGCTGCAGCAAGTCTCGGGTGGCGGCGTAGCTGGCGATCCGGGCGTCCAGGCGGGAGAACAGCAGGCGCGTCAGCGGCGCGGCCAGCTGGGTCGAGAGGACACGCTCGGTGGGGGTGTGGAAGCTGCCGACGTTGAGTGCGCGGGAGTGGCGCAGGGCTGCGCTGGCGGCGCTGGGCTGGAAGGGCTCGTGCACGTGGACCACGTCGAGCGCCAGCGTCGAGAGCGCATCCTCGATCGTGCGCGCCACGTCCAGCGGCAGCGACCCGGCGCGGCGGCGCGCGGGGGAGAACGGCAGCACCTCGCCCACCCCCAGGGCCACCGGCTGGCCGTCGGCCCGGGCCAGCAGCGCCTCGGGATCTCCGCGCAGCGCGCGGCGGCTCTCCCGCACCAGCGCCGCGGATTGCGAGGGGGCGATGATCAGAACGCGGTGGCCGTGGGCGGCGAGCTCGCCGGAGAGCTGCTGGACGTACTCGCCCACGTCGCTGCCGGCCTCGAGCGCGAACGGCGAGACCTGCGCGATGGCGAGCCGCTCCGAGAGCACCGCCGGCAAATATAGGAGAGGGCCGCCGGCAGGAGCCGGCGGCCGGGTGTGGCTCTCGCTACTTCGCCGCCGCTGCGGCTGTCTTGGCCGCAGCCGGCTGGCTCGCCCGGCGGGCGTTCTCGGCGACGAACGCCTCGGTCAGCTCCCGGGCCTCGTCGTCGGGGCGCTGGTGCATCGGCGACTTCATCAGGTAGGAGCTGGGACCGTCCAGCTGGCCGGAGATGCCGTTGTTCAGGGCCAGCTTGCAGCAGCGCACCGCGTCGATCACGATGCCGGCGGAGTTGGGGGAGTCCCAGACCTCCAGCTTCAGCTCCGCGGTGAGCGGCACGTTGCCGAAGGACTCGCCCTCCAGCCGGATGTGGGCCCATTTGCGGTCGGTCAGCCACGGCACGTAGTCCGAGGGTCCGACGTGGACGTCGTCGGCGGGAAGCTCGTGACCCATGATCGAGGTCACGGCGTTGGTCTTGGAGATCTTCTTGGACTCCAGGCGCTCGCGCTCGAGCATGTTGAAGAAGTCCATGTTTCCGCCCACGTTCAGCTGCGAGGTCCGCACCAGCTTGACGCCGCGGTCGTGGAACAGACGGGCCAGGGCGCGGTGGACGATCGTGGCTCCGACCTGGGACTTGATGTCGTCGCCGACGATCGGGAGCCCGGCCTTGACGAAGCGCTTGTTCCAGTAGTCCTCACGGGCGATGAATACGGGGATGCAGTTGACGAAGCCGCAGCCGGCCTTCAGCACCTGCTCCACGTACCACTTGGTGGCCTGCTCGGAGCCGACCGGCAGGTAGGAGACGACGACGTCGGTATGGGTCTCGCGGAGGACCTCGACGATGTCCGCGGTCGGTCCGGGCGCCTTGGTGATCTTCTGGCTGAGGTACTTGCCCAGCCCGTCGTGGGTCATGCCCCGGTGGACCTCCACGCCCAGCTCCGGGAGCTCCTCGCAGAACCTCAGCGTGTTGTTCTGCCCGGCGTAGATCGCCTGGCTCAGGTCCTTGCCGACCTTCTCGACGTCGATGTCGAAGGCGGCGCTGAACTCGATGTCACGGACGTGATAGCCGCCGAGGTCCACGTTCATCAGGCCGGGCACCGCCTGGGCGGCGTCGGCGTTCTGGTAGTAGTGGACGCCCTGCACGAACGAGCTGGCGCAGTTGCCCACGCCGATGATCGCCACGCGGACCTTGTCCTGCTGGTAGCGAGCGGCGCCGTTGCCGCTTGCGGGGCCCGTATGTCCGTTGGTCTTACTCACGTGGAAGAGTTCCCTTCTCTGAAGATCTGCCTGCGCGAACTTCTGCAGGGCCGTCTTTAGTTATTCCTCCTCGGGCCTTTTGTTACACGTGGGCCGCTCCATCTTCGCGCTCCACTCCCGGATCGCCAACCGGGCGCCTCGTTCGGACCCGACCGGGCGCGAGGAGTCCGCCGGCTACGCAAGGTTTGGCGGATCATGCCCGCGGTGGCGATCGGAAGCCAACAACGCGATCCACACGTCGCGACACACCAACCCGAAACCCGAGCCTCGAACACGCATCGAAGAGGGCAAGACCAAACGAGAAGCCGTCCGATCGCTCAACGTCGCCTCCCGAGAACTCGACTCACGGTCATCCCCTTGACTTCATAATGCATCCTTGACATCAGTGGTAGTACTCTGTGGTACGTTGCCAGAGGCACGGGATTGAGCAGAAGGGGAAGAGATGCCTGGGTGTGGGCTCAGGGCAGGGCGGGCTGGTCGCAGAGCGGTTTCGCCGCTCGCAACGCTGATCGTCGCGGCTTTTATCGTGGGCGCCCTCGCGGCCCACGACTGCGCTCGGGGCTCCGTCGGGCCTGCGAGCCGCGGTGGCGCGGGTCCTCAATCACGCGGCGCATCGCGCGCGATCCTCGAAGGTCTCGATCGCCCAGGTTCGAACGGCCGCAAGGTGGGCCTATGGCGACGCCCTGCTCGCACCGGCGAAGCGGTCCGGTGAGGGAGTCGGTATCCCGACCACGTTCCTCGCGCAGCGCAAGGGTCGGACCTGACATGTGGCCCTGAAGGGAACTAGGGGTTCATGGCGATGCTCGGGAAGGCACCGCATCGTCTCGTCCCGCACACGATCGCAAAGGCCAACCGGGCGTCAGCCGAGTCGCTCGCGTCGGGTCTGCTCGGTGGAGCGGGAGGTGGCGGACCGTCATTCAGCCTGCCGTGGGCGACGGGCCAGACCTGGTTGCTCTGGCAGGGCCCGCACAACACGAACGGGCGGGCGGCCGGAAACCGTGGACGTCGCTCGATCTCGCGGGAGGGGATGGCCTGGTGCGCGCCGCAGGCCGACGGCATCGTCTATCGCCCCTGCGCCAACTACGTGATCGTCGACCACGGCGGCGGTTGGGAAACAGGTTATTACTACCTGCCCTCGAGCAGCATTCGCGTGCATGAGGGACAGGTCGTCCACCCCGGTGACGTGCTCGGCCACATAGGAACCGCGGTCGGATGCGGCGGCTACGCGAACGGGGCTCATGTCCACTTCTCGATCTACCACTTTGCCAACACCGGGGGAATCCACACGAGGCCGACCGGCGCGCTGAGCAGGCCGCGCGTGACGCCCAGGCCGCCCGCGATCGCGCCCAACGGGCCGAGCGCGAGCGTCAGGAGATGGGCCGTCTAGCGCGCCGCAGTCAGCGCGGCACCGACGCCCAAGCGCGACAGCACAGCTTTCAAGCCCAGGCCGAGCGTCATGAGCAGTACGCGGGCGCCCAGCGTCAGGCCGCCCGTGAGGCGCGCGAGCGGCCCGGCGGCCCTGATGAGTGGGAGCGCGCGCATCCCCGGGTGCGTGACCGGCTGACCATCTACGAGGACGCCTACGAGGTCGCCTCAGAGCAGCAGGCCCGGCGGGCGGTGCAGATCGCGGTCGGGCGCGACCCGGCGGCCAGGGTGCTCGGCCCTCGCCCTGCTCACCCGGACAGCCGCAAGGTGTGGGATCGGGGTGCGGAGGCGATCAGCGCCTACCGCCTGGCTCATGACATCACCAGCCAGGACACGGTGCTCGGTCCCGAGCCTGACCGCCGCGAGCTTGAGCAGCACGCCGATTGGGAGCAGGCGGCTAAGCTCGCCTTGCAGGCCCCTCACCAGCTCGGGATCGACACCGCCCACGGGTTGGGTCCGGTCTCAGAGCAAGCCCGGCGGGTCACACACCTCACACCCCGCCAGCCAGGACGCGACCGCGGTCCCAGCCTCGGGCGTTAGGTCAGTCCTCGCCCCGGCCGCGGCCCAGAGTGCCGATGGCCGAGATGCGCGACAGCGATCAGAGCCCCGCCGGGCGTGTCGGCGGCGGCGCATAGGCTGCGCAGCTCACCAGTCACCAAGCCCGGGAGGCACCTCGTGAACAAGACCGAGCTCATCGACGCGATCGCCAAAGACAGCGGACTGACCCGCGCGGACTCTGCGCGGTCGATCGACTCGTTGATCACCACCGTCCAAGAAACCCTGAAGAAGGGCGACGAGGTCGCGATCACCGGGTTTGGCAAGTTCTCAGTGACCAAGCGCGGCGCGCGCACCGGCCGTAACCCCGCGACCGGCGCCGCGATCAAGATCAAAGCGTCCAAAGCCCCGAAGTTCACCGCCGGACAGACCGTCAAAACAGCGGTCAGCGGCAAGAAAACCTGACCCGCCCCGGGACCGGCCTCTCGCCCGGTCGGGTCACGTTTGCGCTGAACCGCCCCTCAGGCCCTGCGTATCAGTCACGTTAATGCGCCAAAACGTGACCTGGCCGCGGCTTGCGGTTTCCTTGGCGTCGATCACAAGAGGGTCACGCCAAGGCGACCGGCGAATCGTGTAGAGTCGGATGAGCCGCTTACCGTTGATGCGGCTCAGCGCGAGCGGACCTTTGCAGATCTTCTCGCATCGACTTGGGGAGATCTCACCATGCTTGGCGATAGGTTCAGCCGGCTGCTGTGCTCGCAACGCGCAACTGGAGTCGGAAGGCTTCGAGCGAGGGCGTGGCGCGTGGGGCTGCTGGCCCTCAGCTGCGCGCTGACGTTGGCGCTCTTCGCGGGTGACGCGCTCGCGGGACAGCTGCCGGTGTCCCTCGCGGGCGTCGAGCAGCTATGCGGCGCTGGCGGGCTCGACGGTCACGAGCACGGGGCCCACCACGCTCAACGGTGACCTTGGGGTGTGGCCGGGAACCTCGCTGACCGGGTTTCCGCCCGGCAGGGTGACCGGGACGGTGCATGCGGGCGATCCGGTCGCGATGGCGGCGCAGGGCGATCTCACGGCCGCCTACAACGACGCGGCTGCTCGCCAGCCGCCCCAAGCGCTGCCCGCGGATGTCGGCGGCAGGACGCTCGCCCCGGGCGTGTACAAGACCGGAGCCACGCCCGCGCTCGGGGTGACCGGCACGCTCACGCTCGACGGCCAGGGCGACCCGGGCGCCGTGTTCGTGTTCCAGGTCGGCTCGGCGCTGACAACAGCGGTCAACAGCCGCGTGAACCTGATCGGCGGCGCGCAGGCAGCCAACGTGTTCTGGCAGATCGGCAGCTCCGCGACGCTCGGGACCTCCTCCACGTTTGCCGGGACGATCCTCGCGCTGACGTCGATCTCGATCGACTCCGGCGTCACACTGAACGGGCGGGCGCTCGCGCGTAACGGCGCCGTCACCCTGATCAGCGACACGATCAACGTCCCAAGCGCAAGCCCTCCGCCACCGCCACCGCCACCGCCGCCTCCGCCTCCGCCACCGCCGCCGTCCTCGTGTCCTTTGGGTACGGGGCTGGGAAACCTGCCCGCCGCGCACTGCATCTCGAACACGTCGTGCCCACCGCAGCACGGGCTGTACCTGGGCTACAGTCTCGGCAGATCCTTCGATGGCCTGGCGCGCAAGGACGCGCAGGTGTCGTGTAATCGGGCTCCCGTCGGCTCCGGCGGGAGGTCGTCGCCTTTCTTCACGGCTATCTATGGCACTTGCAGACCGTCGATTCAATTTCGAGAATACGGGTGCCATCCGCCGCTCCAGGTGCAGAGCTGGCCGGCGTGCGACCGCAACAGCGCTTCCTTTGAGGGGGTGCCGAAAACCCCACTTGACGCCACGCCCGAGAGCACGTTCAGCGTCAACGGATATCCTGCGGCGTCGTTCGACGGCGGATACGAGTACGAGATCTACCTGCGGCTGACCACGCTCGTGGTCTTCGCCGAGAACACCAGGCTTGCGGTAGACGCGGTGCAGGCACTGCCGCGGATCGCGCTCCCGGACCTCTCCGCCCTACAGGCCCAGCTCCTGTGCAACGGCGGCGCCGCGCCGTCCAGCACCGCCGCAACGGCGAGCACAGCCAGCGCCTTCAGCGCCGGTCTCGGCACCGCCCCAATGACGGCGAGCACACCCAACGCCTTCAACGCGACTGCGGCGGCGACCAAGCCCAAGCGATACGTCTGCCGCGGCCGCCGGTGTCCAGATTACTCTCAATATACCTACGGCCACTACAACCAATGCGCGAGCCGCGATCATTCGAAGCTGCTCGATCCGATCAACGTGCTCTGGTATTCGCGTGGACCCAGGCGCGGGAGCGAAAGCAACGTGGACGCCAATAGTGTCTGGGACCGTCTGGCGAAATTCGCCCATATGAGCGAGGATGACGCTAATTTCAGCCCCGTGCCCCCCATTCCGATAACGGTGCCAAAGTCGATCGCGGATGACATGGAGTACATCGGCAGCGCCGGCCACTGCAAACCGCAGGCGAGAACGGCCGCCGACGGCAATCCGATCGCCGCGCCCCGCCACCATGTCCGCCTCTTCTATGCGTTTTCGTTCGACAGGAGAGGAGCCTTTGTGGTCGGCGACGCACATACCGACGAGTGCGGTGGCACGTCGCACTTCGGAGACTGTGTCAGCTGCCACTATGCGCTGCCAAGCGACAACTACACGCGCGACATGAAGATCCTCCCGGCCTGGAAGCGGCAAGGCTTCCACACCGGCTACCACTACTTGGAGAACACCGCCTACGTCTATCAGTCCTGCGGCGCCCCCAGCAAACACCGGTTGTACGTGCACGGAGATGGCTATGAGATCTCTTTACAGACCGTGCCCAAGCGCCGCTAGCGCGCGCGTGTTGGCACTTGTGTCCGCGGCGCTTCTGCTCGCATCCTGCGGCAGCTCGGCCGCAGGACAATCCGCACGGCACACCGCCACAGGGGGAACCGCGCAGCAACAGATCCGGGTGTCGCTCGCACACCTACAGCATGCATTTAGGCAACGGGACTTCAAGCGGGCGTGCGGTCTGCTCGTTCCGGTGAGCAATCCACCAGGCCCACCCCACGTCCTGTTGAAGCCTCAAGAGCTGTCGCAGTGGGAGGCCACATGCATCGATATCTTTACCGCGAGCGCGAAACGTGGAGCTCCAGCCGGCTCGTTCGGCAAGGTTCAAAGCATCGCCGTGCACGGAACCACGGCTGAGGTGTTCTTCAGAAGGACCGCCGCACCGACCACGTTCGCCAAGATCGCCGGCACCTGGCGGGCCGGAGTTACTGAGGGCTACTGATTGCGCATGAGTATCCCGGGCCCGAGGCTGTCAGTCGCGTCCGCTGACATGGAGCGACCTGTCAAACCTCGGCTACGTTGATGGTTTGATGGGATGCCCTCGCGATTTGGTAGGTGTTCAGGGGGTGTCGCAGCGTGATCGCGGTTTCCTTCTGTGACTCGGGCGCGGGTCGGGGCCGGTTTGGCGCGTCGTGTCAGGTTGGCGTGAGCGTTGGGATTGGCTGGTTGTGATGAGC
>JAABUZ0100007746.1_pt1 | contig 12842 bp, 10 predicted proteins | sample 5562091 | NCBI WGS metagenome assembly JAABUZ01 (sample SAMN12813069, study PRJNA571459) | rock metagenome | isolation source: Antarctica rocks | place: Antarctica: Victoria Land, Linnaeus Terrace sud | collected 2015-12-21 | reverse complement strand
CCACGCCGGCCATCTCGGTCTCCTCCGCGATCCGCACGAGGTGGGCCGCGACGGCCGGGAACCGGGCGACGGGACGCCCGAACTGCTCGCGCTCCCCCGTGTAGGCGACCGTGAGGTCGAGGACCCGGCGGGTCGCCCCGGCGATCAGGGCGGCCCGGGACAGGGCGCCACGCAGCGCGAGCGCCTCGCCGGCGCCGTCCGGGGCCGGCGCCACCGACTCCGGCGCGACGCCGTCGAGGTCGACGGTGTCGCGCGGCTCCCCGGCGAGGTCGTGGCCCGGGGTGACCGCGGCGCGCGACGGGTCGACCACGACGACGACGGGTCCGTCGTCGGACCCGGCGAGCAGCACGAGCCGGTGCACCGAACGGCCCCACGGCACGCGGCGGACCCGGCCGGACAGCACGCCCCGCCGCAGGACCGGCGGAGACGGCGAGGGCACCGTGCTCAACGCCCCGCCGGGCACCTCCAGCCCGGCCGCGGCGAGCAGCCGGCCGGCCAGGAGGCCGGTCTCGGCCAGCGGCACCGGGGCGGCGGCCGCACCCACCTCCTCGAGGACGGCGCACGCCTCGGCGATCGAGCCGCCGACCCCGCCGGCGGCCTCCGGCACGGAGACCGCGGCGAAGCCGCCCTCGGCGAGCGGCGTCCACACCGACGGCGCCCAGCCGGTGCGCTCGGCCTCGTCGAGCACCTCCGGGGTGGCGCGGTCGTGCAGGAGCGCGGCGACCACGTCGCGGACCGCGGAGACGTCGAGGACCGCGGCGGCCGTCATCGCGCACCCCTCGACCGGATCGCAGCGGACAGGCTCTTGGCGGCGATGCCGCGCAGCACCTCGGTGGTCCCGCCGCGCAGCGTCCAGGTCGGTGCGTTGGCGACGCACTCGGCGAGCAGCCGCTCGAACATGGTCTCCCCCTCGGGGTCGATCTCCGTGCCGGCGACGTCACGCAGGGCCTCGACGACCTCCTGCTCGAACGTGGTGCCGACGTCCTTGACCAGCGCCGCCTCCACCGCGGGAGCCTCGCCCTGCTCGAGGGCGCGGGCCACGGCCAGGGAGAGCTGCCGGATCGTCCAGAGCCGGGCGCAGATCCGACCGACCGCGGCCGCGGCGGCGTCGTCCAGCGCGGGCCCGTACGCGGCGAGGAAACGGCGCAGCAGGCCGAGCACGGACAGGTAGCGGTCGGGGCCCGACCGCTCGTGGGCGAGCTCCGCGGTGACCTGGGCCCACCCCTCGCCGACCTGCCCGAGGACCCGGTCGTCGGGGACGAACACGCCGTCGAGGACGACCTGGTTGACGTGCCGGCCGCCGTCGAGCAGGGGGATGGGGGACACCGTGACGCCCTCCGCGGCGAGGTCGACGATCAGCTGCGACAGCCCGGCGTGCCGATCGGGCTCGGTCGACGTCCGGCACAGGACGACGAAGAAGTGGTTGAGGTGGGCGTTGGTCGTCCACACCTTGGTGCCGTCGACGCGCCACCCGCCCTCGACCCTGGTCGCCGTGGTGCGCACCGAGGCGAGGTCGGAGCCGGCGTCGGGCTCGCTCATGCCGAGGGAGAACCAGCACTCCCCCGCGGCGATCCGCGGGAGGAACCAGCGGCGCTGCTCCTCGGTGCCGAAGCGCATCAGGGTCGGCGCGGTCTGCCGCTCGGCGATCCAGTGCGCGACGATCGGGGCGCCGGCCGCGAGCAGCTCCTCCACCACGAGGAAGCGCTCGACGGTGCCGGCGCCGGCCCCGCCGTATTCGCGGGGGATGGACATGCCCACCCAGCCGCGGGCGGCGAGGGTGCGGGTGAACTCGGGGTCGTGGCGTCCGCCGAGCCCGAGCCCGGGCCGGAAGTCGTCAGGCAGCACGTCGGCGAGGAAGGCGCGGACCTCGCCTCGCAGCTCCTCCTCGGTCGTGCTCAGCGGGGTCGGGTCGAATATCACCGCTCCTCCTTCCGGGATCGATCGGCACGGCGGCGCTGCGACCACATCTGGGTGGCGCGCTCGAACTCGACAGCGGCGTCCCACCCGATGCCCGGCGGCCCGAGCTCGGTGCGGAACGACCTCGCCGCCTCCCGTGCGAGGTCGGGGTCGTGGGCCGGGCCGGCCGCGAGGGCCAGGGCGGTGTTCTCGACGTCGGCGTCGTCGACGGCGGCCCACGCCAGCCCGACCGCCGCGGCGCGGGTCCCGTCGATCTCGGAGCCGAAGAGCCCGAGCGCCGCCGTCGCCTCCCGGCCCGCGGTGCGCCCGGCGAGGGTGAAGAACCCGCCGCCGGGGTGCAGCCCGATGCGCAGGAAGCCGGCGAGGATCCGGGCGTCGCGGGCCACGACGCGCAGGTCGGTGGCGAGCATGAGGTTGACCCCGGCGCCCACCGCGGCGCCGCGGACCGCGGCCACGGTCGGGACCGCGAGCGTCCCCACTCGCCGGAAGGCGCCGTAGACGGCGCCGGTGTCGCGGAAGGCGGCGTCCTCGGCCTGGTCCGCACCGGGGTCCCAGGTGCGACGGTCGGCACCGGAGCAGAAGGTGCCACCGGCGCCGCGCACCACCGCCGCCCCGACCGAACGGTCGGCGTCGACGGTGTCGCAGGCGTCGGCGAGGTCGCGACCCATCTGCGGGGTGAGCCCGTTGCGAACCTCCGGCGAGTCCACGGTCAGGACCGCGACCCCGTCGCAGACCTCGAGACCGATGCTGCCCATCAGAGCGCTCCCTCCGGCCGGGACGCGAGCAGGACGTCGACGGCGACGGCCCCGGCGCCGCGCGGCCCGACGATCAACGGGTTGACCTCCAGCTCCGCGAGCCCCGCGCACCCGGCGGCCCGGCTCACCCGCACCACCGCGTCGACGGCGGCCTCGACGTCGAGGCCCGGGGCGCCCCGGTGCCCGGCGAGCAGGGGCCAGCAGCGCAGTGAGGCGAGCAGGGCCCGCGCGGTCGCGGGGGTGACCGGGGCGAGCGCGTGGGCCACGTCGTGGTGGACCTCGGTCGCGGTGCCGCCGTGCCCAACCGTGAGCACCGGCGGCCACCCGCCCCTCCCGCCGTCCACCGCGACGAGCAGCTCCATGCCGGCGAGAACCCGCTGCTGCACGAGGACGCCCTCGAGACCGGGGACGGTGGCTGCGAGCTCGGCGTGGACCCCGGCGGCCTCGGAGGGCGTGACGTCGAGGCGGACCCCACCGGCATCGGTCTTGTGCTCGAGGCCCGGGGCGACGGCCTTGAGGACGGCTCGGCCACCGGCCGCCTGGACCGCCGCCGCGGCCTCGTCGGGGTCGCGCACGAGGATGGCGGCGGCACGCGGCACGCCCAGGGCGTCGAGCAGCTCCCAGGCGCCGACCGCTCCGTCGACAGCGGTGCCGACAGCGGTGCCGACAGCGGTGTCGACCGCGGCGTCGACGGCGGGTGCGGCGGCCCCGGGCCCGGGCGGCGGGGCGACCGCGTCGAGGACGCGCGCGGCGAGCGCCACCGAGGAGAAGACGGGGATGCCGGCGTCGCGCAGGATCGTCCGTGCCTCGGTCGTCACGTCCTCCCCGGCCATCCAGACCACGGCGCACGGCGGCGCTCCCGGCGGGCCGGCGGCCACCGTCTCGGCCAGGTCGCGCGCGAGCCCGGCCGCCGTGTCGCCGGTGAGCATGGTCAGCAGCACAAGCAGGGCGTCGACCCCCGGGTCGGCGCGCACGAGCGCGCACACCTCACCGAACGCGTCGCCGCCGGAGTTGAAGAGCTGCGCGGTGACGTCGACGGGGTTGGCCACGGCACCGAACTCCGGCACCAGCAGCGCGAGCTTCTCCTGCGTCCCGGCCGTGAGCTCGCCGACCTCGAGCCCGCGCTCGGCGCACCGGTCCGCGGCGAGGATCCCGGCCCCTCCGGAGCTGGTGACGGCGCCGACGCGGCGCCCGGACGGCGGGGCCTGGCCGCGCACCAGGACCGCGGCGGCCAACAGCTCCTCGACGTCGTCGACGAGGACCACCCCGTGGCGGCGGGACACCAGGGTGAACGCGGTGTCGTCGTCGAGCATCGCCCCGGTATGCGACACCGCGGCGCGGCGCCCGCTCGCCGAGCGCCCGCACCGCAGCACGACGAGCGCCGTCCCCGCTACCGCGGCCTCGGCGGCGAGGCGCTCGTAGGCAACGGGGTCGGGGACCGACTCCGCGTAGACGGTCAGCACGCGCACCGCGGGGTCACCCACGAGGTGGCGCCCGACTTCGGTGACGTCGACGTCGGCCTGGTTGCCGGTGCTCACCCAGGCGGTGAGGTCGAGCCCGCGTGAGGCGGCGATGTCGAGCACCGCGCCCCCGATCGCGCCGCTCTGCCCGACGTAGGCGATGCCGCTCGAGCCCTCGAGCGTCCGCTCGCCGGCGGCGGTGAAGGTGGCGAACAGCCGGTTCGGGGCGTGGTAGAGGCCCTGGCAGTTCGGGCCGAGCACGCGGACGCCGCCGCGGCGTCCGGCCTCGGCCAGACGCTCCTGCAGCGCGAGGCCCTCGGCGCCGACCTCGGCGAAACCGGAGGCGAACACGATCACCGCCGCGGCACCCACCGCCGCGGCCTCCTCGACCGCCGCGACCGCCCGCGTGGCGGGCACCAGGGCCAGCACGAGGTCGACGGGCCCGGGCACGTCGGCCAGTGTCGGGACGCACGGCACCCCGCCGAGCTCGGTGTACCGGGGGTTGACCGGGTGAATCCGTCCGGGGAAGCCCCGTCCGGTCAGCCAGCGCAGCGGCCGGGCCATCGGGTTGTCCTCCCGGCCGGTCGCTCCGACCAGGGCCACCGAGCGCGGGCGGAAGATCCGCTCCCAGTCGGTCGTCGGAGCCCGTCCGGCCGCGTCGCCCACGTCGCCGATCTCCTCGCCGGGCCGCCGTCGGCCCCCGTCCGGAATCTAGGCGCGCGCCTACGAGCACACAACAGACGCCCGCTCTTCGTATGCAATCGTTCTCGACGACGCCGGTACGCCGAACGGCGGCCGCCCGCCGCTACCCTGACCCGGGGAGGTGGACCCGTGCCCGAGACCGACACCGAGCCCGCCAAGCGGGTCTCCAGCGTGAGCCGGGTCGTCGACGAGATCCGCGGCATGCTGCGCTCGCGCGAGCTCGTGCCCGGCCAGCAGGTGCGCCAGGAGACGCTGGCCGCACGGCTCGGGGTGAGCCGCATCCCGGTCCGGGAGGCCCTCAAGGCCATGGAGGCCGAGGGGGTCATGCGCCACGAGCCGAACGTCGGCTACGCGGTCGCCCGGCTCAACGCCGACGAGCTCGCACAGGTCTACCTCATGCGCCGCGCCCTGGAGACCGAGGTGCTCCGGGCCCTCCCCCGCCTGGGCCCGGACCGGGTGCGCGAGCTCACGACGCTCAACGAGGCCATCGGCGAGGAGGTCGCCCGCGTCGACGTGGTCGGCATCGTCGCGGCGAACCAGGCCTTCCACTTCACGATGTTCGGCTACTCAGGGCTCGACCGGGTGGTCGCCGAGATCGACCGGCTCTGGCGGATGAGCGAGCCCTACCGAACGGTGCACCTCTACGACTCCGCCGGCCGCCAGCGGGTGGTGCGCGAGCACCGGAAGATGATCACCGCCCTGCGCCGCGGCGACAACGAGGCGGTGATCGACCTGATGGACGTCCACCGCGACACCACCGTCGCCGACCTCCACGCCGCCCTCGGACTGCCACGGCGCGAATAGCCAAGATTTTATCCAATCCACTGTGGACACCGGTGGTGTGACCCCGGTCGGCGCGGCCGGGTCTGTCGCTGCGGGTGCGATGTCGGGCGGTTCGCCCAGGAGACCGTCGGTGCTGGCTCGCCCGGAAGCCTGGGCCAGTCGGGTGCGGATGGTGCGGGTGGTGATCGGGCGGTAGTCGTCGAGCCAGCCGTGCCGATCGATCGCGGGCAGCAGGACCGTCGCGCCGCGCCACCTCGCGGGCTCGCCGGAGACGTGCTGGTGCGCGCTGGCCGCAGTCGGTGCATGAACAGCAGCCAGGGCCATGCGCGCCGAGCCGCGGCCGAGCCCGTCGGCCACGCCCAGGATGTGAAGCCAGCGCACCACCGCGCACGCGGGACAGGTCCGCGGGTCATCGCCGGCCGAGACCGCGCGTCCCTCGATCCGGAGCACCGTCTCGCCATCCGGCTCCGAGGCCGGAAAAGTGATCTCGGTGGGGCGCAGATCGCGGGCGGCGGCGTGGGGGTAGCCGAGGACCTCGGTGGCCACGATCAGGAACGCGTCGCGGCGTCCGCTGAACCCGGCGGGCCAGCCACGGGTGGCACACGCCGCGATCATCAACCCCGGGTCGGTTCGCCGTCGGGCGCGAGCGGCTCGGGGGGCGGCGGGACCGTGCTCGGGGCGGGTGAGCAGGTACCCGGCGCGGCGGTGCGCGGCGGCGATCGCCCGGACCCGTCTCGCCACGGTGGCGGGTCGGGCCGGTGCCGCAGCGAGGAACCCGGTCAGCGCGGCCATGGTGGTCGGCAGCGCGGGCTGGTCGGTGGCGGCGGTGTAGTCGCAGAACAGCCCCCACTCCCCCGCGTAGCCCGGCCCCGCCGCGCCCCGAACCACGTCCTCCGCGCAGCCCACGGCACCCGTTCCGGGTTTCCCGGGCTCAGCGGCCGTGTCGGGTGCGGGCATGACCTGCCTCAGACCGTCAGAGACCGAGGGTCGTGACGGCGTTGCCCGCGAGGGGGGTGTGGTCGCGGTCGTAGAGCTCGACCATCGCATCACTGCTGTGGCGGGTCTGGCGGCGTACCGCGCGGTGGTCGGCCCCGGCGCGGCGGGCCGCGGTGACGAACCCGGCGCGCAGCGAGTGGAACCCGACCGGACCCGCCAGCCCGGCCGCGGCGGCGCGACGTTTGATCATGGCGTGCAGCGCGTCCCCGGTCACCGCTTCCTCGGCGAGGGTGCCGCCGCGGCGGATCGCGCGCAGCAGCGGCGTGCGGTCGGGCAGCCTCGGGACCGACGCTTGAGCGGCCGGTTCCCTCGCGCCGGCCCCGGGGTCCTCGCCGGGATCCTCGCCGGGGCGCCCGACCCGGTCGCCGGGCTCGGCGGCGCTGGTGGGGAGGTCGTCGCCGGCGGTGGTGGCTCTGGGGTGGGGGTAGAGGTGGGTCCAGTCCGGCCAGGCCGGGGTGGCGAGGACGGCGCGCATCAGCACGGGCCGGCCGCCCTGGGCGGCATCCAGCAGGCGGAGCCAGCGCAGCGCCGCGCACGGTGGGCAGGTCTGGGGGTGGCGGCCGTAGGGCAGGACGATGGTGGCGCCCGCGGCGTCCTGGTCGGTCTTCGACGTTCGGATCCGTAGGTGCAGCCCGTCGTCCGGGTGCCAGGTCAGGTCGGCGATGGTGAGGGCGGCGAGCTCGCTGCGGCGCAGCGCGCCGGCGAACCCGGCCAGCAGGGCCACGCCGTCGCGGGCCGCGGTGAGTCCGCCCGGCCAGCGGGAGTGATCCATGCCGGCCAGCAGGGTGCGGATGTCGTCGAGGAGCAGCGGGCGCATCCGCCGCGGCGGGTGGGCCCGGGCTCGTCTGATGCCGGTGAGCACCGCAGCGACGGCGGGGTCGCGGGTCGGGGACGGGTGCCCGGCGTCGCGGTGGGCGGCGGCGATCGCCGCGAGGCGCCGGGCCAGGGTCGCCGGTTGGTAGACCGGTCGGTAGAGCCCGGCGCCGGTCTCGGTGCGGGTCTCGGTGATGGCGGCCTCCAGGTCAGTCAGATACAGCCGCACCGTCGCCACCTGCGCCGGCAGGGCCGTGCGCCCGGCCAGGGCGCACCACGAGGTGAAGTGCTCCCAATCGGTGGCGTAGGGGTGACCGAAAGAAACGCGTCATGAGCCGCAACGGTTCGTCGGCACGACTCAGCGGGTGGCATGCACGAGGTAGGTCTGCGGGACGCCGGGAGTGTCGCGGGGCGCGGTGGGGAACGGCCAGCGTCCGAGCCGGGTGCCGATGGTGGAGAACAGGGTCACGGTGAGGTCCCAACCGCGTGGGACGAGGAGCTCTTCGGGTTGGTCGGTGCCGAAGCGCTGTCAACGGCCAGTTCGTGGTCCTCGCTGGTGGCCGGTGAGAGTTCCCGGACTTGGGGTTGATCAGGTGGTGGGCATGGGGCTGGCTCTGTGTCCGAGCCCGGCGACGGCTCAGCTCAGGTCCACCTACCTCCAGACGACAGGGTGACCACTATGGCCCTCGACCTTGACGAGCTCATCGAGCACTGGACCGTCCTCGACGCCGAATGGGAGCTGGTCACCGGCAAGCGGGGCGCGACCCGGCTCGGCTTCGCGGTGATCATGAAGTTCTACACCCGCTACGGCCGGTTCCCGCGGGGTCGTGGGGAGCTGGCTGACGAGGCGGTGGAGTTCGTGGCCCGCCAGGTCGGGGTGCCGGCCGCCGAGCTCGACTCGTACGCCTGGTCGGGCCGTACCTGGGAGTACCACCGGGCCCAGGTCCGGCGCCATCTCGGGTTCCGGGAATGCTCGGTTGCCGACACCGACAAGCTCACCGCCTGGCTGGCCGGCGAGGTGTGCCCGACCCAGCCGCGCCCCGAGCAAGTCCGCGCGGCGCTGCTCGGGCGGTGCCGCAGCGAGCGGATCGAACCGCCCACCGTCGGGCGACGGGACCGGATCGTCCGCGCCGCCCTGGCCCAGGCCGAACGGGCGGTGACCGCAGGGGTCGCGGCCCGGCTGGCACCGGACACCAAGAGTCGGGTGCTGGCGCTGGTCGGCGACGTCGAAGACGACGAGGCCGCGGCCGGGGTCGGGGTCGGGGTACTCGCCTCGATCACCGCGGCGGCGGGCAACGTGAGCCTGGAGACCATGCTCGTGGAGATCGACAAGCTGCGCGCGGTCCGCGCAGTCGGGCTGCCCTCCGGACTGTTCGCCGACATCGCGCCCGTGGTGCTCGCCGGCTGGCGGGCCCGGGCCGCGGTCGAAGACCCGTCACATCTGCGCAGCCACCCCGAGGAGCTGCGGCTGACCCTGCTCGCGGCGCTGCTGGCCGCCCGGGAACGCGAGCTCACCGACACCCTGGTCGACCTGCTGATTGCCACGGTGCACCGGATCGCCGCCCGCGCCGACCGCAAAGTCACCGAGGAACTCGTCAACGCCTTCAAGCGGGTCACTGGCAAGGAGGACATCCTGTTCTCGGTCGCCGCCGCGGCCCTGGCCGCGCCCGACGACCCCGTCCGGCAGGTCGTCTATCCGGCCGTGGCCGGCGGCGAGCAGACGCTGCGCGAGCTGGTCCACGAGTACAAGACCAAGGGCCCGATCTACCAGCGCACCGTCAAGACCACGCTGCGCGCCTCTTACACCAACCACTACCGGCGCGGCCTGATCCGGCTCCTCGAGGTGCTCGAGTTCCGCTCCGGGCGCGCCGACCAGCCGGTGCTGGCCGCCCTCGAGCTCATCGCCCGCCACGCCACCACGTCCGGCGGGCTGCAGTACTACCCGCTCGGTGAGACCGTCCCCATCCACGGGGGCACCGGCGGGGACTGGAAGTCGTTGGTGTTCCGCACCGACAGCGAGGGACGGCGCCGGGTGGTGCGGATGGCGTATGAGGTCGTCACCTTCCAGGCCCTGCGCGACCGACTGCGCTGCAAGGACATCTGGGTCTCCGGCGCCGAACGGTGGCGCAACCCCGACGAGGACCTGCCCGCCGACTTCGACGAGCGCCGCGTCGAGCACTACGCCGCGCTGCGGAAACCCCTCGACCCGAGCGCGTTCATCAACGAGCTCCGCGAGGAGATGGCCGCCGAGCTCGCCGTCCTCGACGAAGCGCTGCCCGAGCTCGGCTGGGTCGACATCGCCGAGCGGCGCAGCGGGGCCATCAAGCTGACCCCGCTCGAGGCCGTCCCGGAGCCGACCAACCTGCGCCGGCTGAAGAAGCAGGTCGCCGCCCGGTGGGGCACCGTCGCGTTGATCGACCTGCTCAAGGAGGCCATGCTGCGCACCGGCGCCCTGGCCGCGGTCACCTCGGCCGGTACCCGCAGCGATCTCCCACCCGAGGTGCTCGCCGAGCGGCTGCTGCTGGTGATCTACGGCTACGGCACCAACACGGGACTGCGGGCGGTCGCCGCCGGCGAACACGGCCACACCGAGGACGAGCTGCGCTACATCCGCCGCCGCTACCTGTCCTCCGAGATCGCCCGCGCGATCGCGATCCAAATCGCTAACGCCACCTTCGCCGCCCGCGATCAGACCGTCTGGGGGGCCGGGTCCAGCGCGGTGTCCTCGGACTCCACCCACGTCGGCGCGTTCGACCAGAACATCTTCACCGAGTGGCACTCCCGCTACGGCGGGAGGGGCGTGTTGATCTACTGGCATATCGAGCGGGGCTCGATGGCCGTCCATTCCCAGCATTTGAGCTGTACGGCCTCCGAGGTCGCGGCCATGGTCGAGGGCGCGATCCACCACGGCACCAGCATGGACGTCGAGGCCAACTACACCGACTCACACGGCGCGTCCGAGATCGGGTTTGGGATCACCCGGTTGCTCGGGTTCGACCTGCTGCCCCGGCTCAAGCGGATCAACAAGACCCGGCTCTACCGACCGGCAGCCGGCGCCGACGCCTACCCGCGGCTGGCGCCGGCGTTGACCCGCCCGATCCGCTGGGAGCTGATCGCCGACCAGTACGACCAGATGATCAAATACGCGACCGCGATCCGCACCGGCACCGCGTCCACCGAGGCAATCCTTCGCCGCTTCACCCGCACCGCTGCGCACCCCAGCTACCAGGCCATGCTGGAGACCGGCCGGGCCCAACGCACGCTGTTCGTCGCCCGCTACCTGCGTAAACGAGATCTCCAACGCGAGATCAACGAGGGCCTCAACATCGGCGAGTCGTGGAACGGAGCCAACTCGGTGATCCGCTACGGCAAGGGCGGCGAGCTGGCCACCAACCGCCGCGACGAACAAGAACTCTCCGTGCTCTGCCTGAGGATCTTGCAGGCCGCGATGGTCTTCGTGAACACCCTGATGCTCCAAGACGTCCTTGCCGACCAGGACTGGTCCGGGGTCCTCACCGATGCCGACTATCGCGGTTTGACCCCGCTGTTCTGGACTCACGTCGCGCCCTACGGCGAAGTGCGCCTCGACATGGCTCGTCGCCTACCGCTGGGCAACGGCAATACCGAGCTGACCACCATCGAAGACCCGAGTCTCGGCTAGGTCGGATAGTATCCCATTACCCCATACGTCGATCTACATCGAGCTAGGCTGAGCTGCGCGAACCTTGCCCACCGGATGCGCGAGGGGCGCACGTTATCCGGTACATCGCCTCTACGCGGGAGGCCAACGATGGGCGAGACGTCGACCGTCACCTCACTACGGCCCGCGCCCGCCACGTCCGGGTGGGGCGGCCGTCGCGGGCCGCTCCGGGTCGGGGAGGCCGTCGAAGCGTTCCTCGTGGGGCACCGAGCCCGGTCGGCGGCGACCACCGTCCGCGCCTACACCGGCGTCCTGAACCGGGTCGCCGACCAGCTCGGGACCGACCGAGCCCTCTCAGATGTCGGCGAGGACGAACTCGCTGAGACGCTTGATCAGCTGTGGGGCCAGGCGGCGCCCGCGACCTGGAACCGCAACCGCGCCGCCGTCGTTCCTGGCTGACCTGGTGCACCAGCTAGGCCCGCTGGACGGCGCCATCGATGCCCGCGGCATGTGAGCGGCGTCGCCAGCCCGAGGACACCACCCGCGCGGTCGACCAGAGTGTCGTCGACGCGATCTGCACCCGCCGCGACGTCGACCTCCGCGAACGCCCGCTGTGGCGGATGCTCTACGAGACCGCCTCGCGGGCCACCACGGTGCTCGAGCTCAACGGCGAAGACCTCGACCTGGACAATCGCCGAGCCCGCATCCGGGTCAAAGGCGGCGACACCGGATGGATCACCTGGGGCCGCGGCACCGCGCTGCTGCTACCCCGCTACCTGCGCGGCCGCCGGGCCGGGCCGCTGTTCTGCTCCGAACGCCGCCCCGGACCCGCCCGCCGCGCCGCCACCCCGGCGTGGGATCTGTGTCCGGAGACCGGGCGGATCCGGCTGGGCTACGACCGGGCCCGCACCCTGATCAAGGCCCGCACCGGGCTCGAGCTCCACCAACTCCGGCACTCCGCGGCTACCCACCTCGACGTCACCGTGATCATGACCAAGACCCACCACCGCTCGATCCGCACCGTCGCGCGGTACACCCGCCCCGGGCTGGCCGCGGTCACCGCCGCCACCGAACACCTCGAACCATCCCGACGACTCAGCTGATCTTCCGGGGCGGCCCGCCATCGGAAGCGAGCACCCTCAGCGAGCCCGTTTGCGGCCCATGACACGTTTCTTTCGGTCACCCCCAGTACCAGGCGGTGTTCGACGGCGAGCAGCGCGCGGCCCAGTCGGGCGGGGTCGGCATGTGGGGCCCGCCCTGCCGCCGATGACCCCGGGACGGCCGAGCCAGCCGCGACTCTGGCCAACGCCAGAAGCGGCTGGCCCACCGCGTGTGAGGTTCCCCCGCGCTGGGCCCGCGCCCAGCTCGCCATCTCCACCATGGTCCTGGCGCTCTGGATCACCCTCGCCGTCGGCGAGGGCGGCTGGCTGAGCTGCCTCCTGGTCGCCGTCTACACGCCAGCAGTGGCGCCTGCACGCCGTGTCCGTGGTCGTGCGTGACCGTGGTCGTTGCACCACCGCTGGCCCCTGCCCGCGGACCCCGCCGCCCACTCACCCGGTCCCCCCGGTCACGCCTCACAGACCGACACCCGCCTTGTCGCGGATCAGGCGCGGCGGGACCGTCGTCGGGGTCCTCGCCGAGCGAGAACCAGATCGGCACGACGCCGACGGCCCCTGCTACCAGGGGCCCGTGCAGGCCCGGTGGTGGCCCGACGTGATGGTGCTCAGCGCGGGGGGTGGATGGCGGCGGCGCAGGTCGGGCACCAGGGGCCGGCTG
>JAABUZ0100007744.1_pt1 | contig 12844 bp, 9 predicted proteins | sample 5562091 | NCBI WGS metagenome assembly JAABUZ01 (sample SAMN12813069, study PRJNA571459) | rock metagenome | isolation source: Antarctica rocks | place: Antarctica: Victoria Land, Linnaeus Terrace sud | collected 2015-12-21 | reverse complement strand
GCCAGGCCGCCGGCAGCATGCCGAGCCGTGCCGGGGTCTCGAGCAGCTCGACGTCATGCCCGCATGAGCGCAGGCGCGCGACGAAGGGCCCGTCCGCCAGCGACATGACCCGCTGGACCCACTCGGGCCCGATCTGGTCGAGCAGCAGTTCGAGGTAGCGCTCCGAGCCGCCGAGCTGGGCATGGGAGGAGACGAAGGCGACCCGGACCGGTGGCGGAGGGGAGGTCTCGCCGTCGCCCCGGGCACTCAACCGGGTCCTCTCCCGGTCGTCGCGAGCGTCTGCCGCATCGCCGCCACCAGCCGGCGCCGGAACGGTCGCTTGTCCCACTGCAGGGCGTGGGCGCGGATCGCCGCCGGGTCGTAGTCTTCGGGCTCGAAGGCGCGTACCGCCGCCTCCACCGCCTCGGGGGTCTGGGCGGCGAAGTGGGTGCCGGTCACGCCGGGGCGCATGGTGTGGAGTGCACCGCCGCCGGCGTAGGCGAGCACCGGCCGCCCGCAGGACATGACCTCGAGCGGGGTGAGGCCGAAGTCGTCGCGGCTCGGGAAGATGGCGGCGCGACAGCGCTGCATCAGCTCGACGAGCTCATGGTCTCCGACCGGCCCGACGAACTCGACGCTGGGTGGTGCCATGGCGCGGAGCTCCAGGGCCGCGGGCCCGTCCCCCGCGACCACGAGGCGAGCGCCGAGGCTCCGGAAGGCCGAGAGCACGATCGAGACCTGCTTGTAGGGCTCGATCAGGCGCCCAGCGATGAGGAAGAAGTCATCGGGCGGGGCGCCCGAGGGCCGGAAGAGCTCGCAGTCGATAGGCGCCCCGATGACCTGCGCTTCGCGCCCGTAGAACCGTCGGATCTGCTCGGCCGTGAAGGGCGACTGGGTCAGATAGCAGGCGACCCCGTCGGCGGCGCGGCGGTCGCTGCGCCGCATGGCATCGCCCAGGATGTCGAAGGCCTGACGGGCCAGGGGGCCGTGCGCCCATTGCTCCCGATAGCCCTCGGCCATCGACCACGCGAAGCGCAGCGGGCTGTGGCAGTAACAGACCTGGGGCGCCGCGTCGCGCGTGCGGAGGTGGTGGGCGAACGCGTAGCTCGAGCTCAGCACGCCCTCGGCGGCGGGCAGCCGGACGCCGGCGAGGAGCGCGGGGAACGCCGGCGTGAGCAGGCGGTAGCGGTCGAGCAGGCGCTCGCGGCGCGGGAGTATCGATCGCCACCGGTCCTCCAGGCCCATCCGCCGGGCGACGGACTCGCGCCCGAGGATGGCGACCACCTCGGCGTTCGGAAAGGCGACGGCCATCTCCTGGGTGACGCGCTCGGCGCCGCCGTAGGTCTCCATGAAGTCGTGGGTGATGAGGATGCGGGCGTCGCTCGTCTCCGCACCCGTCGGGTTCTCCTCAGCCACGGCGGGAGATGCTACGCACCGCGCGTGGATAGACTCGCCGCCGGCCTGGAGGCCGGCCAATGGGAAAGAACGACCCTTCACCCACCGCCGGCGAGCGGACCTCGGAGCCGGCGCCAGCACCGGCCGGCGACGCCGAGAGGCGGGCTGCGCTCTACCTCGAGGAGTGGAGAGGTCGCGTGAACGAGCTCGCCGCCGCGCGGCTGCGTGAGCTCGCGGACGTCGGGGAGGTTCTCCGCGACTGGGTCGAGGAGACGAACCGCCAGCTCGACCGCCTTTCCGCCGAGCTCACGGGTGTCTCGCGGACGGACGGCTCGCGCTCGGCGACCGAGGACGGCACGGCGAGGAGCGAAGAAGGAGAGACCTCGGCCGCCGACGCCGCTCACCTCGTCGCCATGCAGATGGCCGTACGCGGCGCCAGTCGCGACGAGGTGGATCAGTACCTCCGCGACGTGTTCGAGATGCGGCACACCGCCGACATCCTCGATCGCGCCTTCGCCGAGTAGTCCCGGCTCGCGCTGCGCGCCGCACCCCGCGGCGTCCACCGAACGTCCAGCGATCCGTCGCTCGGGTCGCGGCGGTGCAATCGCGGGCCGATGCGACCGGGACATCGAAATCAGCAGCCCCCCTCCCGAAAGGGCAAACCCGTCGTAAGGCGGGGACGCAAAGCCGACGGGGCCTCCCTCGAGAGGTCGGCCGGGTTACCGAAGGAGCAGCAGCACGGGATGGGCGGCGCCGAACTCCGGAGCCCCTGCCATGCCCCCTCGTCGTGCTCGTTCCCTGTCCGTACTCCTCGCCGTGGTCACGACGCTCGTGGCGGCCCTGGCCGCCGGGCCGGCATCGGCTTCGGCGACGGAGCTCCGCGGCGTGCAGCTCCACTCCCTGTGGGGCGACTCCACGAACGCGGACATGGATCGCGAGCTCGACATGACCCGCGACATGGGAGCCAACGTCGTGCGGGTCGACGTCGGCTGGCAGACCCTCGAGCAGAGCGGCAAGGGCGCCTACTCGCAGTGGTACGTCGACAAGCTCGATCGCTTCATGGGCGCCGCCTCCGCGCGCGGGCTCAAGGTCATCGCCACCATCATGCTCACCCCGTGCTGGGCGTCCTCCGCCCCCGACAGTCTCAAGCAGAACTGCTCTGACGGCTGGTGGGACCGCGGCGTCGGCCAGTACCCGCCGACCCACGCATCGGACTTCGGCGACATCGCCCGCTGGATGACCGGCCGCTACGGCGGTCAGCTTGCCGCGCTCGAGCTGTGGAACGAGCCGAACCTCAGCGGCTTCCTGACGGCCGACGACCCGGCTGCCGCGTACGCGGAGATGGTCAAGGCGGGCTACGTCGGGGCCAAGCAGGGCAACGCGAGCGTCCCGGTGCTCGCCGGCGCGCTCGCCCAGGCCGACGCCCCCTTCCTGAACCGCCTCTACGACCACGGCATCAAGGGCTTCTACGACGGGATCTCGATCCATCCCTACAACGAGCAGCGGGATCCGGCCGCGACGATCGAGGCACAGTACGCGCGCTACACCTTCCTCGCCGGCCTACAGCTCGTGCGCCAGGCGCAGCTTGCCCACGGCGACACCTCATCCATCTGGGCCACCGAGTTCGGCTGGTCCACCTGCGCCGGCGGCTCCACCTGGTGCGTGAACGAGGCGCAGCAGGCGGCCTACACGCCGAAGGCCTTCGCGATGCTGTCCTCGATGCCCTACGTCAAGGCGGGGATCGTCTACAACCTGCGCGACAAGGGGACCGATCCCGTGGGGATCGAGTCCAACTACGGTTTGATCAACCGCGATTACACGCCCAAGCCCGCCTACGCGTCGCTCAAGGCCTTCTTCGCCTCGGCGGCGAGCGCGTCTCCGTTCGCCCTCGCGCCCGTCCGACTCCGGCAGCCGGCGCCGCGCCGGACGCGGGGCGAGCGGCGCCGGGCGAAGACGACGGCCTTGGCGATCGGGGCGGGCGTCCGCGTCCGGGTCTTCGGCGCCCGGGGGCGGCAGTGGGCCAGCGGCCGCGCGCCGGCGCAGGCGCTCCTGCGCATCACCATCTCCCGTGTCCGCGACACCCGCTCGGGCCGGCGCATCGTCGTGCGGCGCCATCTGCATGCGCACGCGAGCTCGACCGGGCGCTTCCTCCGGAGTCTCGGCCGACTCAGCCCGTCGAGGCACTACTCCGTGGTCGCGGTGATCGTGGGCTGAGCGCCGGCGGCGCTCGGCCCCGCCCCCTCCCGCGCCAGACGCACGTAGGCCGTGAGCGCGCCGACCTCGAGCATGACGAGCGCCATGATCACGTTCTCGCGCAGCGGGTAGTCGGTCATCCCCGTCGCGAGCAGCCCGGTCAGCGCCGCCACGAGCCCGAGCGCGAAGGGGAACTCCGACGCGGTCCGCCGGGCGATCGCCAGGAGGGCCGTGCGCGCGACCGCGACTACGAACCACACGAACACGGCGAGCCCGATGAGGCCGGTCTCGGCGGCGAAGGTGAGGAACAGGTTGTGCGCGTGCTCGTAGGGTTCTCCTTCCGGATCCACCAGCCCGTAGCTCGGTGCCACGACGGGGTAGTTGCCCACGCCGACCCCGACGAGGAAGTGATCGACGACGATGCTCGGAGTCTTCCTCCAGATCCCGATGCGGGGGTTGGAGGTGGTCTCCTGGCCGCCGACGATCGTGGCCAGGCGCTGCTGGACCACGCTCACCTCGCTCGACTTGGCCAGCGGATTGGCGTTGAGCGCCGCGAAGATCGCGAGCAGGACGAGCAGGCCGCCGAAGAGGCGGCGGAAGGTGGTCCACGCCAGCAGGACCACGAGAGCCACCGCCGTGCCGATGATGCCTCCGCGGGAGAGGGTCAGCAGCAGCCCGGCGAAGGCGAGCCCCGTCGCGAGGAGCAGGGGAACCCGCACCGCCGGCGGCCCGCGCATCCCCGAGATGAGGGCGACGGGGAGCGAAAGGACGAGGAAGAAGGCGAGCAGGTTCGGCTGGTCGAAGCCCGCCTGAGCGCGGTTGGTGACCACGCTCCCGCCGGCGACGAGCTCCTGCTGGCCCCCGTGCAGCACGGCGACGAGGCCGACGATCCCGCCCACCGCCCCGATCACCGCGAGCAGCGTTCGCAGCTCGCGCCGGTCGGCCGAGGCGACCCACACCGAGAGCGCGAGCAGCATCGACCACATCACCACCGACTTCGCCACCGTGGACGGCTTCTCGGCCACGACGAGTCCCGTCGCGACCACTGTCACCAGGGCCGCGAAGGCCACGTGAGGAGCGGCGAACCGCCGCCGCCGGTCGGAGAGGAGCATGTGCCCGACCGCGGAGGCGCCGCTCAGCAGGAGGACGATCTCCGCCGGGCTGAGGCGCGCGGCGCCACCCGCCTGGAAGCGCAGGAACTCGAGCGGGACGGCGGCGAGAGCGACGTAGATCCCGAGCGTGGGATTGGCGAAGATGGCGCAGACGGCCAGCAGTCCGAACGGCAGCGCCAGCGCGACGAGGGGCGAGAACAGGTAGGCGAAGAGCGTGTACGCTGCCGCGGCGGCAACGACCGCGACCAGGGCGGCGGCGGGCGGTAGCCAGCCGGCACGAAGCGAGCGGGCGATCACGGCGGAGAACTCTACGCGCAGGCCGGGACTCCCTCCGCTCGCGCTCACCTACCATGGCGTCGCCGACGTGCCGGTGGGCCGCGATCGGCACGGTCTCTTCGTCCGGCCGGAGGACCTCAGCCGGCAGATCGACCGCCTGCGCCGATGGGGCTATGAGCTGCTGAGCTTTGGGGCGTTCGCCGACCGCGTGGCCGCCGGGCGCGGCGGCGGCACGGCGACGCTCACCTTCGACGACGGCCTGGTCGACAACCTCGACACGCTCGTGCCGCTACTGGCCGACGTCGGGGCGCCCGCGACGGTGTTCCCCGTTTCGGGCTGGCTCGGCCAGCGCCACCCCGACGCCCCGTGGACCCGCGTGATGACCGCGGAGGAACTGCGCGAGCTTCATCGGGCCGGCGTCGAGGTCGGGGCGCACACCGCGAGTCACCCGGACCTGACGTCGCTACCGCCGGAGCGGGCGGCGGCCGAGCTCGGGGAGGGCCGGCGGGAGCTCGAGGCGCTCCTCGGCCGCACGATCGACCTGCTCGCCTATCCCTACGGCGAGGCCAACCCGGCGGTGGTGGCCGCGGCCGACGCCGCGGGGTTCCGGGCCGCGTGTCGGACCCAGGGGCGCGGCTCCTGGTCCGAGCCGCTCCAACTTCCCCGTCAGGACATGTACAACGGGGCGAACCTGCTCGAGCTGCGCCTCAAGCGCGACGACCGGTACGAGCCGATGATGCGCCACCGGCCGGTTCGGGCCGTCCGGAAGCTCGTCCGGATGTCGCGCGCGGTCACCCGCTGAGCGCGAGGAGTCCTTCGTACCTCGAGCTCCGTCGCCCGACGGCCGATCTAGACTGAGGAGATGCGAGACGAGCCGTCCCTCACCCGGATCTGGCGCCGGCGCTGGATCGTCGTGGGCACCGTGCTCGTGTTCGCGGTGGTCGCGGGCGCCATCTCGACGCAGCTTCCCAAGGTCTACTCCGCCTCCTCGACCCTGCTCGTGGTGCAGACCGCCGACCGGCAGTCCTTCGACGCCGCGCAGGCCGCGCAGGTCACGGCCCGCACCTACGCCGACATCATGTCGGGTGAGAACTTCGCCGCCCTGGTCGCTCCCCAAGTGGGCGGCGGACTCACCCCGTCGAAGATCCGGAGCAGCGTGTCCTTCGAGCCGGTCACCCAGACGCAGCTCCTCAAGGTCAACGCCGAGGCCAGCAGCCCCGCGCTGGCGCAGAAGCTCGCCGGGGCCTACGCATCCGTCTTCCAGGACTACGCGCGCACCCGCCTCGCCTCGACGACGAAGGCGGGGGTCACCGTGGCCGACGGCGCCACGCTGCCGCGAGCGGCCACGCGCCCGAGGCCGTTGCTCTACACCGTGCTCGCAGCGATCCTCGGCTTTGCGGCCGGCATCGGGCTGGCCCTACTGCGCGACCGCCTCGACATGCGGCTGCGCTCGCCGGAGGAGGCGGAGGAGCGGCTCGGCGTGCCGGTGCTCGCCCGTGTCCCGCGACGTGGTCAGGACCCCGCGTCGGCCCTGGCCTTCGACGAGGGCTTCCGCCTGCTGCGCACGTCGGTGCGCTACGCCACCGGCGATGCGCGGCTGCGCTCCCTCGCCGTGACGAGCTCCTCCGAGGGGGAGGGCAAGACCACGACCGCGTTCAACCTGGCGATGGCCACGGTCGAGACAGGGCTGAACGTGCTCGTGGTGGAGGCCGACGTGCACCGGCCCGCCCTGCGCGAGCAGCTCGGCGAGCTGAACGGGTCCGACGGCGACCGGCGCGGGCTGACGAGCTACCTGGCGGGCGCGGTGGACCTCGACGACGTGATCCGTCCCACCCGGTCACCCAACGTGCGGATGCTCGCCGCGGGACCGCGGCCGCCGAGCCTGTCGGGCATGCTCGAGTCGAGCCGCGGCCGGGAGCTCGTCGATGCGCTGCACCGCTACGCCGATCTGGTGATCTTCGACTGCGCGCCGCTCGACGTCGGCGCCGACGCGGCGGTTCTCGCGGCCCGCGTCGACGGGGTCGTGCTGGTGGCCGACCTCAAGATCTCCACCGATCATCGCCTGCGCCAGGCGCGGCGCCAGCTCGAGTCGATGGGCGCCCGGCTGCTCGGCGCCGTCATCAACCGCGATGCGACCTTCCGCTCCTCGGACTACGTGTACGGCCGGGAAGAGGGACGTCGGCGCCGGCGGGAGACCGCCGAGGCGTAGCAGCGTCTCAGTACGCGCCGCGGCCCGAGAGCACGGCGGGGACCGTGGAGAGCAGGATCTCGATGTCCCGCGACAGCGACCAGCCGGCGACGTACTGGTAGTCGAGCCTCAGCATGTCCTCGAAGGGGATGTTCGAGCGGCCGTAGACCTGCCACGGGCCGGTCATGCCCGGACGCAGGTCGAGACGCCGCGCGTGCCAGGGTTCGGCCAGGGCGGCGCTCTCGGGCAGCACGAGGGGGCGGGGCCCGACGAGGCTCATGTGCCCGAGTAGGACGTTCCAGAGCTGGGGGATCTCGTCGAGCGAGGAGCGGCGCAGCGTTCGGCCCAGGCGGGTGAACCGCGGATCGTCGTGGATCTTGAACATGACGCCGTCCTCGACGTCGTTGAGCGACGTTAGCTCGGCCTTGAGGCGATCCGCGCCCGTGTGCATGGAGCGGAGCTTGTAGAGGGTGAACGGCTTGCCGTCGCGTCCCGCTCGGAGCTGGCCGAAGAGCACCGGACCGCGGGAGTCGAGCTTGACGGCGAGCGCCAGCAGCAGCGCGAAGGGCGCCAGCGTCACGAGCGCCGCGCCGGCGACGGCGACGTCGAGCACCCGCTTGGCGCCGCGCGCCGTGCGTCCGAGGTTCGGCGTGTCGATCGAGAGCACGGGTATGCCGCCGAGGCGGTCGATCCTGCGCGCCCCGTCGAGCAACTCGAACAGCCGGGGGATCACGTCGATCGCCACCCCGTTGTCCCAGCACACCCGCATGCACGAGAGAAGCTGCGCGTGGGTGGCCCGTGAGAAGGCGACGATGACCCGGTCGACCTCGTTGTGGCGCAGGATGTCCTCGAGATCCTCGCGCACCCCGAGATGGGGAAGTCCGGAGACCACCTCGGGGTGTGGATCGTCGTCCACCACCCCGACCGGATGCAGGCCGAGCTCGGGCTGGTTCTGGAGCTTCTTGATGACCTGACTGGCCACGTGACCCGTCCCGAGGATGAGCGTCCTCTGGCGCAGGGGAGTCATCCGGTTCGCCGCCGAGCGCGCGGCTCCGCGAGTGCTCGCGCTGAGGACCGCGAGGAGCGCGATGGCGGCGAGCGCCGCGGCCGGGGCGTGCCCGGCTCCGAGCGCCTTCCCCAGGCCCCAGAGCGGCCAGGAGAGGAGCACCGCGAGAATGAGGATGCGCTTGGCCTCCGGCACGCCAGTGGTCCACGACGGGGGGTCGTCCGTGGCGTAGAGCCCGAAGAGGAAGGCGAACAGCGGCCAGCCGATCCCGACGGCCACCGTGAAGATGAGGAGGTCGATCCCGTGCAGGCCGCCGATCGAGCCGGCGAGCACGCCCGAGATCGTCGCCGCCGCCGCGTCGGCGGTGGCGAGCATGCGCCGCAGGGCCGCGCGACCGCCCTGACGGCGGGACTCGTCGCGCTCGCCGTAGGCATCCGCCACTCCCGCTGTGAAGACGGCGCCCTGGGCCGCGCTGCTACCGAGGTCGGCCCGGCGGCTCTCCGGGCGGCGAGGCGGTGCTGAGTGTCGTCCTGACATTTGGATCTCTTCCGTACCTGAGTCGGTTGCCGGCCGACCATCGCAGGGCTCGCTTCGGGTCTTCCCCAGCAACGGGCCGGCAACACGATTGCTGACGCCCATGGTGAACGGTTGGCGTCGGGACGGCGCCGGTAGGCGACCTTGCACCGTCTCGATCAGAGATCGGACTCTAGCGTGCGCCTGCCCTGGGACGGCGGGTCTCAGAAGCGCCCGGAGAACGGCAGGCGGGCGCTCAGCGGCGACCGTCCCCGGCGGCTGAGGGTCACCGACCCGGTGCCGTCGATGAGCAGTCGACCTTGGCGGCGCCGGATCGTGACGAGGCGCTTGGGCTGACGAGCGAACTGGAAGCGCATGCCCCAGGCCTCGCCCGTTTGGGCGACGGTCAGGTAGGTCCAGTCTGCCGGCGGCGGTGGCACCGCTCCGAACGCGAGCCGCCTGAGAGCGTCGCGCAGCCCGGCGCGCTCGTTGGCGCCGTTGTGGATACCGGGCACTACCTGCATCGACACCGGCACTTTTGCCCGACGCGCCGCCGCGGTGAACGCGCGCGCGGCGGCGAGCTCACCTTGCTCGGTCCGGGCCTCGGGGCTGTCGCGCGCGGCTCCCTGGCCGATGCCGTCGCCAACCCTGACGTAGACGCGCGTGGCGCGCAGGTTCGGCGCCAAGGCGGTCGGATCGTGCCCGGCCCAGTAGAAGGCCTGCCGAACCGGATCGCCCCAGATGTAGGTCCGTCGCGGGTCGTCGCGAGTGAGTGAGCGCTGGAACTCGGGGAGGCGGATCGCGATACGGCCCGAGAGGGACTCGGCAGCGCCAAAGTAGTCGGGGCGCTGGGACGCGTAGAACAGCGCTCCCAACCCTCCCATCGACCAACCGGCGGTCGCATGCCACCGGCGTCCAGGCCGAACGCGCAGCGGTCGCTCGAGGAGCGGGATGACCTCATCGAGATGGTAGCGCTCCCACGCCGCCGGTCCGAGACGGCCGCCGTTCCACCAGTTCGAGTACCAGTCGAACGCGCTGCCCTCGAGCATGACGACGATCGCCGGATAGCGACGCGCCTGTGCGCGGATGTCACCTCCAAGCTCGCCGTTTCGCGGCGTAGGGCGGGTCAAGAAGGTGTCGTGGGCCTCTCCGGCGCCGTGGAGGAGGTAGAGAATCGGAAAACGCCGCCGCCCGTCGTAGCCCGACGGCAGGAGGACGCTGATGCCGAGCCGTCCCGTCCCGGCGCAGCCGCAGTCTGGACGTTTGCCGAACGCCAGGGACCGTGTGTCGATCTGTTTCGTCGGGGTCGGCCAGAAGAGCACCGCCGACGTTCGCAGACTCGAGGCGCTGGCCGCCGGGCCGGCGCCACATCCGGCGAGGAGGAGAGACGCCGCCACCATCGTGAGGAGAGAGCAGGCGCGGATGCGAAGGGGTCGGGTGAGCACCGGCATCACCGCGTCACCGTCGTCCGGCCTTCGTCGAGCTCGATGGGCGCCGGGTGCGCTCCCTCGGACGCCCGCGCAAGCTCGCGCTCCAGCGCTCGATCGAGGATCTCGTGGGCGGCCTGCTGCATCGCGCGGGGGCGCAGCATGTGGTCATAACCGGGGATGAGCTCAAGCTCCATGTTCGGCCAGCGCTCGGCCGGCGGAAGGCGGCGCTGGCGGCCGAGCTCGTCGCGCAGCTGCTCGCCGAGCGAGCAGAACACCAGCACCAGCCGCTGGTCACGCTCGCGCAGGCGGTCGAGGGCCCGGTCGATCTCGTCTCCGCCGGCCCTCCGGGAGCGCCTCGAGGTGGCCAGGCGTTCCGGTGCGGCGAGCACGCCTCGGACGAGCAACCGCGTCGTGCCCCTGAGCACGCCGAGCGCGATCTCCCGACGTACGCCCCCGCGCGCGATCCGCTGCCACTGCGAGGCGTGCCGCAGCTTCAAGAGCTTGCGCGCCTCGCGCGCGGCCACCAGGCCCGGATCCCACACCAGGGCGGCGGGGTTGATGAGCACGACAGACTCGACCCGGGTGTCACGGAGCGCGCACCGGAAACCCCAGTAAGCGCTCGAGCACAGGCCGACGATCATGAACCGGCGCGCCACTCCACGGGCCGCGAGCGCGGAGACGATGGCGGCGAGCTGCTCGGCGAACTCAGGCAGGTAGAGCCCCGCGATGTCGGCGTAGCGGCTCGCGTCGCCCTCCGAGTCGCCGATGCCCGCGACGTCGATCCGCAGGCAGGGGACCCCGCGTCCCGCCCAGCGGCGCGTGGCCTCGCTCCACATGCGCCCGGGGCCGGCCCGGCGCACGGCGCCGACGTTCGTGTAGATCGCACACAGGTCCGCCGGCGGGCGGTCGAAGGGTCGCGTGAGGATGCCTTCGAGCCGGTACGAGCCCACCTCGACTGCGAAGGCCTCCTCACGCACGCGCGCGCCGACGGCGCCAAGCACCACTCCCTCGCCCTGACCCTCGGACCCCCTGAGCGGCACTCGGGTGACTCCGTCGCCCGGGCCGGCTTCCTCCTCGAGCCATCCCGCCATGCGCTCGATCACCCCGTCGGGGGCCTTAGCCCGGTAGGGCATGTCGGTCATCTCCGCGTAGCCCTCGCCGGCGTCGACGCTCACCTCGACGCCGGCGTCCTCGAGCCAGACCCGGAGCCGTGAGTCGACGGCGACCCCATCTCGGCCGAGCAGGAGCGCCCGGCGCGCGCCGCCGGCGGAGAGCGGCTCCTCGGAGAGGTCGATGCCCTCGAGCGCGCGCACGGTGTCGCCGCGGAGAACGAAGCCGCCCGCCTCGATGGCCCCGTCGGCGAGCGGCGGCCTCCGAGGACGGTCGGAGACGCTCGAGGCGAAGGCCTCCTCGGCGGCCTCGCGGGCGGAGGCCTCGAGGCTCGCGAAGGCGCGAAGCTCGCGCACGAGCGCTCGACCGCGAGCGGGGGCGGCCCACAGGACGAGGTCGTCGATCGGCGCGCCGCGCGCGGCGGCCCGCGCGGCGAGGAAGCCGCCGAGGCCGATCCCGGCGGCCGCCACGCGACGCGCGCCGCTCGCCTCGCGCAGCCATCGCGCGGCGTCCAGCACCGCGGCGCTCCACATCTCGACCCGGTCGGGATCGTCGGCAGAGCCGCCGCTGTCGCCGGTGCCCGGCAGGTCGAAGCGCAGGGTCGGGTAGCCGGCCGCGGCCAGACGCTCGGCCCATACGCGACGGCTGCGATACGAGGCTGTCTCCTCCCATCCAAACGGGGAGCACATGAGCACCGCCACGTCTCGCGCCGATCCCTCCGATGGGAGGTGGAATGACCCGAAGAGCCACCCTGCACCGGAGTGCAGGTAGACGGGATGCGCGCGGGAGATGGCGCTCACCGCCACGTTCCCGTCGGCACCACGGGAACCATCCCGGCGAGGTTCAGCGCGCTTAGCGCGACGCCCGGGCGAGGAGTGTCCGGGAAGCGGGGACGCAGGCGCACGATCCGCTCGCCGCCCGGCTCGACGCAGAACGCGTCGTCGGAGGCGGCGAAGCCGGGCGCGTGGACCCGGACGCCGTAGGCGAGGCGTCGACTGGATGCGACCAGGCGCATACCGCCATCATCGACCGGCTCGGCGGTGGCCATGAGACCGAGCTCTGCGGTCGGTTGGCGCCGGAGCGGCCGACCGGCCGGGAATCGGGACGACTGGGAGATCAGCCGCACCCTGTCGGGGGCGCTCCGCTCCAGGCTGACCACGATCGCGTCCTGGGCCGGAGGACCGAACCGGTAGGCCCACGAGGCGTCGGAGAAACGCCCGAGCATCGACTCGACGGACCGCTCGAGCGCCGCGTGCGGCGGGAGGTCGAGCTCCTCGCGGACCTCGCCGACGCACACCTCGAGGTCGCGGTAGAGCGCGACGCGGAGCGTGGCGGCGAGCGGCTCCGAGCGATCGTTGGCGACGTGGATCGCCACTCCGTTCAGACCCTCGTCGGTCATCCACACCGCGACCGGAGCCAGGGCCCGGCGAAGGTGGTGGTAGGCGAGCTTCGGCTCGCCGCGATGGTCGATCACGCCCCACCCCGATCCGGGCGCCAGGTCCCGGAGCCAGAGCACGAGCCCGCCACCGCACGGGGAGCCGGCGCGTCGCCACTCGCCGAAGACCTCGGCCATGACCTCGCCGCTCACCGCGCGCGAGAGCTCGAGGTAGCGCGCCGGGTCCTCCGCGCGGAGCGCGCGCGG
>JAABUZ0100007742.1_pt1 | contig 12845 bp, 6 predicted proteins | sample 5562091 | NCBI WGS metagenome assembly JAABUZ01 (sample SAMN12813069, study PRJNA571459) | rock metagenome | isolation source: Antarctica rocks | place: Antarctica: Victoria Land, Linnaeus Terrace sud | collected 2015-12-21 | reverse complement strand
GCTGACTCAAGTTCAGCTGCGCCGCCGTCGTGTTCACCTTCACGATCGTCTTGAAATTCCCCCCCGCCCCCGGCCCTAGAAGACCCCCAAGCGACGCCACCTTGAAGCCCATCGCCGCCAGGTTAATCTCCTGCGCCCGCGTATACGCCTCCGCCTGGATCGTCGGCAGCAGATTGTTCTCGACCGTCCGTTCCAGCCCGCGCACCCGGCGCTCATTCTGCAATCCCGACTCGATCTCGAGATTGTGCTTCAACCCCGTCGCAATCGCATCGTCGATGCTCAGCGGCAACGCCCCCGGAGTCGCGCGCTCCACCGTGATCCCGCCCGGAAGCGTGCTCTGGTACGCAGCAACCGACGGCGTAGGCGCCGCCGGGAGGTCGCCGGCGCTCTGCCCAATAGCCGGCACCGTCAGTCCACAAAGGACAGCCCCTAGCATCCGCAGCCTTCGGAAAGACCCGGGACAAACTCTGGTTGGATCGAAAACCACTCTCGTTAGAGTGCCACGATCCCACACGGGTTGCGAAAAATTGATGCGTTGAGGTGCGGCCCCTCCTCTCCCGCACCGACCGTCAGCTAAAATACAAACGGTATCTCTATGCGTCCCATATCTATGAACTTTCCCTCCCCCCGCCTGCTCCTTGTCGCCACCGCTCTCCTCCTCACCCTGCCCGCTGCCGCTCAGCAGGCCGTGCCCGCAGGCCAGGGCGACACCTTCAAGGACACCTCCCTCGTCAAGCCGCCAGCCGGCTCCAAGGTCGCCATCTACGAGTTCGAAGACCTCGAATGCCCCGCCTGCTCCCGCGCCTTTCCCATCGTCCACGCCGCCGTCGAGCACTATAAGATCCCGCTCATCCGCCACGACTTCCCCCTCCGTGGCCATGTCTGGAGCCTCGATGCCGCCATCACCGCGCGCTACATCCAGGACAAGATCTCGCCCCAGGCCGCCGAAGAGTACCGTCGCGCCGTCTTCGCCAACCAGACCTCCATCCTGACCAAGGAGGACCTCCAGGCCTTCACCCAGAAGTACTTCCAGAGCCACGGCCGCGTCATGCCCTTCGTCATGGACCCCACCGGCCAGTTTGCCAAAGAGGTCAACGACGACTATGAGCTCGGTCTGCGCATCGGCCTCCTGCATACCCCCACCATCTTTGTCGCCTCTCAGAAGGGCTGGATCCAGGTCGTCGACATCAACCAGCTCTACCAGACGCTCGACAACGTCATCGCCCAGGTCGGCGGTACGGGCAGCAGCACCACCGCCAACTCCAAGCTGCGCCACCCAGCTACTCCGCAGAGATAGCTACGCTGCACCGCCTCGGCCTCCCTCCAGGGAGGCCGAACCTTTTACATCCCGCATTCATCGCGTCGTTCTTCAGATACGAGACACTACCCGAACCATGCACAAAGCCGCAGCTACCCTGCTATCCTTTGCCGCCGTGCCTCTCTCCGCGCAACAACCCGCCTCCGCACCCAACCCATACCTCCGCCTCATGGAGCAGGCCAGCACGCACGTCCGCGCCCATGGCGCCACCGCCGCGCCCGTCCTCTCCCCCGCCGACCACCTCGTCCTTGACGGCAGCATTCCCATCGACGCACTGCACGCCCAGGGCATCCGCATCGTCCCCTGGACCACCAACGACCCCGCCAAAATGCGCGACCTCATCCGCCTCGGCGTCGACGGCATCATCTCCGACTGCCCCGACCTCCTCCACAACGTCGTCGACGAAGCCCGCCGGTCCCGCTCCCTCACCGCCGAACAACGCGAGCGCCTCGCGCACTTCGACATCTCCGCCCACCGCGGCGGACGCGGCCTCCGCCCAGAAAATACCCTGCCCTCCTTCGAGTCCGGCCTCGACAACCTCGTCACCACCCTCGAGACCGACACCGGCGTCACCACCGACGGCCAATCCCTCATCGGTCACGACCAGTTCCTCAACCCCGAATCCTGCCGTCGCGCCGACGGCAAACCCTACACGCTCGACAACCGCGTTTACATCCGCGACATCTCGCTCGCCGAAGCCCAGCACACCTATATCTGCGACAAGCTCCACCGCACCGCCTTTCCCGACCAGCACAACGACCTTGCCCTCTCCCCCGTCGCCTCCGCCTACGCCCGCCAGGAAGGCCTCCGCAGCCCCTACGTCCCCACCCACGCCGCCCAGCTCTTCGACTTCGTTCGCTTCTACGCCGAGTACTACCGCACCGGCCGCGGCCGCACCGACCCCCACGCCACCGAGCGCGCCCTCGCTGCCGAAAAGGTCCGCTTCAACCTCGAAACCAAGATCCTCCCCGATCACCTCCCCACCGAAATGACCGAGCGCCTCCCCCCAGGAGCCCCAGCCGACCTCCTCGAAAATCACACCGTCGATCCTCAGACCTTCGTCGACACCCTCACCCACGCCATCCTCAGCCAGCACATGGAGTCCCGCTCCGAGATCCAAAGCTTCGATTTCCGCACCCTCGTCCTCGTCGAAGAACAGCACCCCCGCATCCCCACCTTCTACCTCGTCGAAGACCCCCGCCTCCTTTCCACCGATTTCGTCCCCGAGTCCCTCCGCCAGTCCACCCCTTAGCCCCTTAGCCCCTTAGCCCTTAGCCGCTTAGCCCTTAGCCCCTTCGCCGCTTAGCCGCTTCGATCGCACGCCGCCACACCAGCCCTTGTTGTCATTCTGAGCACAGCGAAGAATCCCCGGTATTTGTTCTTGCTCTTGTTCTTGCCAGCGCCTGTCCTTTGGTTGTCATTCCGCAGCAAAGCGGAGGAATCTGCTTCTCCACCAAGGACTACCCAAGCACCCCTGCAACACTCCTTTCACCCTCCGCTCATCTCCGCGACACATCCCGCCGCTACTGTAACTGCTATGCGAACATACCTGCGCCTCCTCAGCACAGCCGTGCTATGCCTCTTTCTCCTGCCCGCGATGGCCCGCGCTCAATATGAGAACGGCAGCATCGTCGGCACTGTCCGAGACAGCTCCGGCGCCGTTCTCCCCGATGCGACCGCCACCGTTACAAATACCGCAACCGGCATCGTCAGCACCCGCACCTCGAATGCCGACGGCGATTTCGAGGTCCCAGCCCTCCGCGTCGGCCAGTACAACGTCGTCATCACCAAGCCCGGCTTCGCCAGCGCCACCGCCACGGACGTCGCCGTCACCATCGCCGGCCGCCAGCGTGTCGACCTCACCCTCTCCGTCGGTGAAGCCTCCACCACCATCGACGTCGTCTCCGGCGTCAACCTCCAGGTCGAAACCGACACCAGTCAGCGCGGACAGATCGTCACCCAGTACCAGACCGCCGCCCTTCCCCTCGTCAGCCGCAACTACTCCGACCTCATCGGCCTCACCACCGGCGTTCGCCAGACTACCGGCTCGCTCTCCAGTACCTCCAACACCGGCCTCCTCCGCGAAGGCTCCTTCAACGTCAACGGCCAGCGCTCCATATTCAACAACTTCCTCCTCGACGGCATGGACAACAACGCCTACGGCGAGTCCAACCAGGGCTTCTCCAACCAGATCATCCAGCCCGCCCCCGACTCCATCGCCCAGTTTCAAGTAGTCACCAACAACGAGACCGCAGAATACGGCCGCGCCTCCGGCGCCGTCATCAACGTCGCCTTCGCCCAGGGCGCCAACACCTTCCACGGCCGCGTCTACGAGTTCCTCCGCAACACCGACCTCAACGCCACAGGCTTCTTCCGCCCGCCCGGAGGGGTCAAACCCCAATTCAATCGCAACCAGTTCGGTGGCAATCTCGGCGGCCCCATCCTTCGCGACAAGCTCTTCTTCTTCGTCGATTACGAGGGCTTCCGCCAGGCACGCAAACAGGTCTCCACCGCCACCCTGCCCACGCCCAACGAGCTCAAGGGCGTCTTCGCCACCACCGTCTACGATCCCTACAACGGCAAGCCCTTTGCCGCCGGCACCTCCATCCTCACCGCCGGCGACATCTCCCCAGCCTCCCGCACCATCGCCGGCCTCATCGCCGGCCTAAACCCCGGCACCGCCTCCAGCAACAACTTCACCACCCTCCAGCGCTCGCAGAACTTCTCCGACAAGGGCGACATCCGCCTCGATTACACGCTCAACTCGAAAAACTCCTTCTTCCTCCGCGTCTCCGACCTCAAACAGAACGCAACCGACTTCCCCATCTTCGGCCTCCCGCTCGACGGCAACTCCAACGGCAAACAGCGCATTCTCGATCAGCAGGTCGCCGTCGGCTACACCCGCGTCGTCAGCTCCAACCAGCTCCTCGACGCCCGCGTTGGCCTCTCACGCACCAAGGCCGGAAAATTCTCGCTCTCCATCGGTGACAAGAGCTCCGGCCTGAACTTCCCCGGCCTCCCCACAGACCCCATCGTCGCCGGCGGCATCCCCGCCATCACCATCTCCAACATCAGCGCCCTCGGCCGCCAGGCCACCAACCCGCAGTTCCAGAACCCCGCCCTCCTCGACCCCAAGATCAACTACCAGTGGGTCGTCCGCAACCATTCGCTCAAAGTCGGTTACGAATACCAGCACGTCTGGATGGCCGTCGAGGACACCAACCCGCTCTACGGCGGCTTCTTCTTCCAGGGCGGCTTCAGCCGTCCCACCAACGCCGCCGGCGCACTCACCGGAACCGCCACCAACGACAACTACGTCGCCGACTTCCTCTGGGGCGCCACCAATCAGTACACCCTCTCCTCCTACTTCGTCGCCCACCTCCGCAACCAGTCCCACTTCACCTACCTCCAGGACGACTGGAAGCTCTCACCGAAACTCACCCTAAACCTCGGCCTCCGCTACGAATACACCACGCCCTACTCCGAGCAGCACAATCTCCAATCCAACTTCAACCCCAAAACCCTCGCCATCGACACCGTCGCCTCCACCGGCAACAAATACCTCATCAAGCCCGACCGCAACGACTTCGCTCCGCGCCTCGGCTTCGCCTATGCCCTCAACGACAATACCGCCATTCGCGGCGGCTATGGCATCAGCTTCTCGCACTACGACCGCGCCGGCTCCGGCAATATCCTCGCCATTAATCCGCCGCAGGCGCTCTTCGTCACCCAGCCCCAGGCCCCCGCGCGCAACGGCATCAACGCCGGTTACGTGCCCATCGACCAGGGCTTCCCCCCGAACACCCTCACCTTCAATAAGCTCACCGACAACATCACCTACATCGACTCCAATCGTTACCGCGACAGCTACGTTCACAACTACTACCTCGACGTCCAGCGCACCCTCGCCAAAAACACCCTCCTCGACATCGCCTACGTCGGCAATCACGGCCTCAAGCTCCTCCAGTTCGGCAACCTCAACCAAAAGGATCCGCTCAACAACTTCGCCCGTCCCATCCCCACCTACGGCGACATCACCGTCGCCCTCCGCGAAGCCTACTCCCACTACGACTCGCTCCAGGTTCGCTACGAGCAGCGCATGGTCGCCGGCCTCACGCTGCTCAACTCCTTCACCTGGTCGCACTCCCTCGATAACGCCGGCGCCTCCCTCGAAGCCAACACGCCCTCCTTCCAGGACATCCGCAACCCCGCCGCTGACTACGGCCAGTCCGAGTACAACCAGCCCCTCATCAACACCACCTCGCTCGTCTACGAGCTGCCCTTCGGCCGTAACCGCCGCTTCATGGACTCCGGCGGTTTCGCCAACGAGGTCCTCGGCCAGTGGCAGGTCTCCGCCGTCAACCAGGCTGCCGCCGGCTTCCCCTACCAGGTCAACTACAACCCGCCCGCCGCCAACACCGTCTCCGGAATCTCCGCCAGCTATCGCGGATCCAATCTCTATCGCCCCAACCGCATCTCCGGCGTTCCCCTCAACAGCCTCAACAAATCCACCTCCAACGGCACCTCGCTCCAGTACGTCAACCTCCGCACCTCCGCTAACCCGACCTCCGCCAGCGCCATCGCCATCCCCGCAGCTTCCGTCAACGGCACACTCGCCAGCCCCTTCGGCAATCTCTCCCGCGACCCCGGCCGCGGCCCCACCTACAACACCCTCAACGTCGCCTTCAACAAGCGCTTCGACACCCCGCTCGAATCGCTCAAACTCGAGTTCCGCGGCGAGCTCTACAACGCCTTCAACCACACCAACTTCACCACACCCGGCGGCACCGTCGCCAACACCACCGCGACCATTAACGGCGTCTCCACCCCCGTACAAACCGGCGGCGCCATCACCAGCACCTTCGACCCCCGCATCGTCCAGTTCGGCCTCAAAGCCCTCTTCTAATTCAGACTTCCACGGCTATAAAGCGTATCGCCTCTCTTTGTTGTCATTCCGCAGCGAAGCGGAGGAACCTGCTGTACCTGCTCCTGCACATCTTCAGACAAACGGCTCCTAAAGACTCCTCAAGAAGAAGATCGGCGCAGCCAAATGGCTGCGCCGATCTTCGTTCACTCTCCACAGCTACGGATTGCTAGGCGTCTGCGGCGATCCCGCCACCGGCGTCCCCGCAGGTGCCTGCAAGAACTCCAGACCCCGAATCGTCCCCAGCCCCGTCACCCGGTCGTACCCAGGCTTGGTCATGTAGTAGCCGTTGTACCCTGGAATATTCCCCCGAAAGATCTTCGCCGGCAACAATCCCAGTCTCTGCTCCGCTGCATCCAGGTACAGGATGTAATTCGCATTGCCCTGACGAGACTGGTCCCGCTCGATCTTCAGAGCCAGCAAGCCAGCAAAGTCCGGCGCCGACGCGCTCGTTCCGATCACGCCATAGTACAGATTGTTGAAGACCAGGTAGTCGAAGCTGCGATCCGGTCCGCACGGTAGCACAATCCCTCCCGGACACCCGCCCATGTGCAGCGAAACATCCGGCACCGTCCTGAAACTCGATCCAGTCGTGACCAACGTCTGAAACAGCGGCTTCTTGAAGTACGAGCTATCGCCCCCGCCCGATCCCCACACCGCTCCCGTCGCCGGCGTGCCGTAGAAGATGTCCTTCGTCAGCGGATCGTCATCCGCGTTCTCGCGGACATACGCCGAGCTCAGCGGATTGCTCGGCGAAACCGCAGTCACCAGATTCGTCCCTCCAACCGCCGTCACATGCGGGCTCGAAGCCGGAATCGACACGTCCGGCTGCATGCTTCCGCAAGCGCTCGTCGCATTCGTTTCGAAACACGCCAGCGGCGGAATTGGCAGCGCACCGGAATCGCCTGACGACGCTACAAAGGTGATCCCCTGCGCATTGCCCTGTGCAAACAGATCGTCATACACCTTCAAAATGCCCGTTCTGTCCTGTCCGCCTTCGTACTCCGCCGTAAAAAACTTCTCCGGCTCGCCGAACGACATGCTCAACACATCCACGACGTTGTCGTCCACCACATGCACCAGGCCCGTGAGAATATTCGTATTCGACAGGTTAGGCAGGTTATACAGCAGCAGCTGCGCATTCGGAGCCATGCCGCCCGTCTGCTGCAGATCCAGTGCCGTCTCAAACGAGTCGGCCGTGCCAAACGGAGCTCCACCCGCAATCTTCACCTCAAAGATCGCAGGCGGCGCAATCTTCTCGTGGCCGAAGTACTTCACCATGTCCGCAAGCTGGTAGTCACCCGACATCAGGATGCCGATCACCACACCCTTGCCGCTGTAAGCCTGGAAGCTCGGATAGCTGTATGCCTGCTTCAGGTCCGTGAACCAATAGCCGCCGGTTGGGCTGTAACGGTTATCCGGATTCGCGGACACGCTTACCACAGCCGCCTTCACGGAATGCGTCCGCATCCAGATCTTTCCCGAAAGCCCCGTCACCACGCCATTTGCCGCCTGGATCGAAGAGGGAACCAGAAACGGCCGTCTAAACGCCACCGTCTTGGCGCCGGAAGGGAAAGTTCCGTTCGCCAACTCGCTCGCAAAGACCTTCTCGATCGCCCCCGCCGGTCCGCTCACATGCAGCTGCCTCGGCGCCACGGTCGTGACCGTCATACCGCCCGATATCAGTTCGCTCTCGATCGCCGCAACCTTGCCCGCATCCACGCCGAACCGCGCATAAAACTCCGTCGGCTTCAGCCACTTGTGAAACTGCGGTGACTTCGGATCATGCAGCGCATCCAGCAGCGTCTGCAGCTCCGCTCTATGCTCGACCGGCAGAAACACATCGAACTCCACCACTTGCGCCGCAGCAGCACGCGCAGTAAGCTTCGCCTGCTCCGCCGCATGCCCCGTCAACGGTGCGCCCAAGCCCATCACGAGCAGCGCCAAACCGGGAAGAACTCTTCGAAAGATACACCTCATAACGTAATACCCTCAGGCCTCATGTCTCTCCCTTCCCGGGGCGCCCCGGACTGCTCTGCGATTCTGAAGTGAAGAGTGTTGCTAAGTATCTATAGGGCACAGGAAAGCGCAAGCGCATACTTTTGCATACGTCGATCGGACCCACGATCCCGCGCTCCATGCGCCACCCTGGGAAAGGTCCACACAAACGCAATCAGGGAGAGCAACATGTGCTCCCCCGCATCCTTTCACATTGTCCTCCCGCTACCGCTCCATAAACACCAGGAAATAGTCCTGCCCATCCGCCTTCGTAAAGTCATACCGCGCCTCCACCCGGAAGCCCGCCTCCTCCATCTCCTGCTCCACAATCTTCCGGTCCAGACCATGGTCGGTCCCGTTGCCGTTCCGGTCGATGATCCCCACCTTCGCCCCCGGCTTCAGCATCTGCCGCAGCTCCTTCATCACCGGCACCGGATGCGCAATCTCGTGGTACACCTTCAGCATCAACACCGCATCCACGCTGTGTGGCGGGAGCTTCACGTCGTCCGTCGTCCCCAGCACCGTCCGCACATTGCCCAGCCTCTCCTTCTGGACCCTCTGCTCGATAGCCGCGATCGCCTTCGGATTGATGTCCTCGGCATACACCGTCCCTGCCGGTCCAACCCTCTGCGCCGCCCGCACCGTGAACCACCCCGAACCCGCACCGATATCCGCCACACTCCGCCCCGGCACAATGCCCAGCAGATCCATCACCCGTCCGATCTGGAGCTTCCGATCCCGGTCCGGATATTCGAAGATGCTCAGATCTCCCGCGTACGGTGTACTCGTCGGCCGCTGCGTCGTGTCGTTCGCCGTTCCCGTCTGTGCCTCCGCCGCCCGCCCCGTTCCACTCAGAGCCAGCATCATCAGCATCGTCGCGACGCCCATCCACCTCTTGCTCGATCTCATCGTCCTCATCCCACCAGCATCCTCCCTTTCTGCCCCACCCGCAAACGCTCTTTCGTCAGTCTTCATGCGCCCGCGAAAGGTCCGCAACCGCATCTGCACTGCCACGAAAAATTTGTAACCACATCCATCTCCGCCCACCATGGCACAGGTAGGCGTACAATTCGGCACATCGTCCAGACTACTCATCTTTGCTCGCACGCTAAGCATGGATCGAAGTTCAGTTCGGCGAACCATTCGCGTGTCGGAGAAAATGGTCATGCCAAAGCGTCAATCGGCTCTCGCTGTCGCATCCATCACCCTCGCTCTTTTCGCTCTCACCTCCTGCCAGCACAGCGGCACCTACTATCTGATCTCCAATAACCTCAAGCTCCCCTACTGGAAGACCGTCAACAACGGCTTCACCAAGGCCGCCATCGAGTACGGCGTCAACGCACGCCTCGATGGTCCCGACGACTACAACGCCGCCGCCGAGCTCGACGCCTTTCGTAAAGCCGTCGCCTCCAAACCCTCCGGCATCCTCATCTCCGTCGCCGACGCCGTCACCTTCCGCGAAGACATCGTCAACGCCGTCGAAGCCGGCATCCCCGTCATCACCGTCGATTCCGACGCCCCCACCAGCGCACGCCTCTTCTTCATCGGCACCAACAATGTCGCCGCGGGCCGCGTCGGCGGTCAACGGCTCGTCGACAAGCTCCACGGCAAGGGCAACATCGTCTTCTACACCATCCCCGGCCAGCCCAACCTCGATGAGCGCCTCCGCGGCTACAAAGAAACCATGGCCGATCATCCGCAAATGAAGATCGTCGATGTTCTCAACGTCAAAGGCGACCCCGGCATCGCCTTCGACCAGACCAAGAAGTACCTCGCCAAGACCGGCGCCGACAAGATCGATGCCTTTGTCTCGCTCGAGTCCTCCTCCGGTCCAGCCATCGCCGACGTCCTCAGAGATCAGCACGTCACCGACCGCCTCCTCATCGCCATGGACGTCGGCCCAGATACCCTGAACCACATCCAGGACGGCAGCATCGACGCTACCGTCTCCCAGAAGCCTTACACCATGGGTTTCGTCGGCCTTGCCCTCCTCGACCAGATCCACCACCACAAACCCGAGCACTTCCAGAACAACTACGTCGTCGACTCCTTCGCACGCTACCCCACCTTCGTCGACACCGGCACCGCCCTCGTCACCAAGGACAACGTCTCCATCTACCAGGAGAGCGCCCAGAAGGCCCAGGCCCAGTAGATCCTCACGCAACCGCCCCAGGCTCCTCGGTGCAAAACCGGGGAGCAATGACGGATCCGCAGCCCGCCATCGAAAGCAGCAGGCGAATCTCAACCCGCGTGTCCGCCGTGGCAATTTTGAGACCACGGATCCGAACACTTACAATTCCTGCAATGGTTATCCGCTTCAACTATCCTCCACCTGTACGACGACACAACGTCCTGGCAACTTTACGGATACCCCCAGTGTCGGCTGCCCTGCGTCAGCTCAGATCGCGGCACAGGGTTGCGGATACACAGTAACCGACCAGCAGTGGGAGTGGTGCGGTTTGAGCTACGTCTCTATTGGAGACATATTTAATTACATCAGTGTGGGAGGAAACTCGTCGGGTTTCACACCAGGAACACCTTTCCACATGAGGAGATGCGTAAAAATGCGAGTTATAGACGCTACTCTGTTCCTTCTAACCTGTGTGGTTGCTGAGCCAACGCGAGCGATACCGCTGGACGTCCTTGTCTCCGGGCATGTTTACGACAGAATGGGCGCGCCGGTAAGACATGCGCGAGTAGTATTTTGGTCCTATGCAGGAACTGCCGCGATTCAGCCAATCACAGAAAGCGATGAGGCCGGCGCGTATACTTTGGACATTTCCGGGCTAAGCGCAGGCGCTGTCTCCGCTAGTAAAGAAGATGAAGGCTATCCGGATGCGGTGTTAGCCTTTTACGGGCGGTCCGGGTATCAAAGCTTTCAGGCCATTGATTCGAAGTTCTTTGTCTTAGGGCGGAGCCTCGATCTGCGTTTTGGTGAACCACAGACAACCATCGCGTGGACTGTAGTTGACTCAGGAAGTGGCGAGCCGGTGAGAGGCGCTCGCGCTAACCTCCAAACAGTGAGCAATCGGGAGATTACGGGATCGCGAACAGTCCCGGAGGGCGGCGAATTTGTATTCGTCTTGCCTCGCGATCCGATCAACATACGCATGAGTGCGAGCGGGTATGCCGATCAGACCTTTGTCGAACAGGATCATGTCGGTGCAGTACATAGCGGGGTATTCTCTCTAAGCAGGCGGACGATACGGCTTCGCAGGCTGTCGAAGTGACAGGGAATACCAGGGATTCCGGCAGGTGGGCCGAAGAAAGTTCGCTGGAGCCAAGGGTTCTACAGAAAAGCGGCAAGAACTCGCGAGAAGCCTTCGTCGGAGTCGTTGGACTACTATTGAGGTCCCGGTGCGTGATAGTCACGAACTGAGGTTCCGTGTCGGGTCCATCTTCTCCCGGGCGAACTGCCGCACCTGATCTGTGATCTCAGCCGGGTACAGTGATGTGCATTCTTACTCCTCCATCAGGCGCATGATAAAGGACATCCTCATGTGGGAGGCTCATCCTTAAGTGTAACCGCGAGAAGTCGCAGCGTCTCTCCCCATCCACCCGGTGTAGTGCCATGTGATCGAGATACGGCCGGAGCACATCCAGTGTGTTGTTCCCATAGCTACTGGATCTGCACCAGCCCCGCACCCTGCTCCGGAACCCCATGCCCGCCCGCCGGAACCCCACCCGTCCTGTCCGGATGCTGCGGTGCCCGCCAGTGATCGATATAGCTCACCTGGTGCACGCAGCTAATGGTGCAGTTCGGAGCACAACCCTTCTCCGTCAAAAACTCCCGTTTCACATCGGCCGGCATCCACTCCGCCAGCGGAACTCCCGGATACCCGCGCTGCTGACTGCAATAGTGCACCAAACCCTGCTCGCAGATGTACAGATACCGCGACCCCGCGCGGCACCGCCAGTCATTCGGCTGGCCATTCGCAATCGCCTCCTGAAAATGGTTGAACCGCGAGTAGCTCCGCCGTGTCAGCTTGCGCACCCGGTCCCAAACCTCGCGCTCCTCCGCCCCTAGCGGCTTCAGCTGCCCGCTCCCGTCATGGATAATCCCGATCGTCGACGAAAACCCAAGCCCCAGCGCCCGCTTCGAAATCGTATACGCATCCTCCGGATGCGCTATGCCGCCCCCCACCACCGAGTTGATATTCACATGAAAGTCAGCATGCTCCGCCAGCATCCGCAGCTTCGCATCCAGCACCTTCAGGCTCTTCTTCGACACCGCATCCGGCTGGACATTGTCGATCGAGATCTGCATGTGGTCGAGCCCCGCACGGTTCAGCCGCTCGATCCGCTCCGGCATCAGCAGATACCCGTTTGTGATCATGCCCGCAATTGCGCCCGTCTTCCGGATCCGCGCAATTACCCGGTCCAGCTCCGGATGCAGCAGAGGCTCCCCCCCCGAGATCGTAATCACGCTCGTCCCCAGCCGCCCCAGGTGATCGATCCGCCGCTCCATCTCCTCGATGTCCACCGGCTTCGACACATCGTCGAACTCATTGCAGTACGTGCACGCCAGGTTGCAGCGCCGCATCGGCACAATGTGCGCCATGTACGGGTGACTCGTCGATGCTATCGCCGACCCGATCGACCCGA
>JAABUZ0100007741.1_pt1 | contig 12846 bp, 10 predicted proteins | sample 5562091 | NCBI WGS metagenome assembly JAABUZ01 (sample SAMN12813069, study PRJNA571459) | rock metagenome | isolation source: Antarctica rocks | place: Antarctica: Victoria Land, Linnaeus Terrace sud | collected 2015-12-21 | reverse complement strand
GTCCGGACCATCTAGCTCTTGCCCGGCAGGATACCCGCTAGCATTTCCTTGGCGCTATTCTTCAGCACGCTGCCGAGTTCAGGTTCGTTGCCCATCATGGTCATGAAGTTCTTGGCGTCCTTCAGTGTGATGTGCGGCGGCAGGGGCGGCACGTTCGGGTCGGTGTACATCTCCAGAATGACCGGGCGGTCGGCCGCGAGCGCCTCCTCCCAGGCCGCCCCGATCTTGTCGGGGTCGTTGCAGAAGATGCCCTTCAGCCCGATCAGCTCGGCATACTTATGATAGGGAAAGTCGGGGATGGCCTGGGTCAGTTCGGTCTTGCCGGCGCCGAGTTGCACCCGCTCCTCCCAGGTCACCTGGTTCAGGTCGCGGTTGTTGAGCACCATGATGATGAAGTGGGGGTTGGCCCATTCGCGCCAGTATTTCGACACGGTGATCATGACGTTGAGGCCGTTCATCTGCATCGCGCCATCGCCGATGAAGCCGATCACGACCCGCTCGGGGAACGCCATCTTGGCCGCCATGGCGTAGGGCGTCGCGGCGCCGAGCGAGGCGAGCCCGCCGGACAGCGACGCCTTCATACCCCGCCGGATTTTGATGTCGCGGGCATACCAGTTGGCGACCGACCCAGAGTCGGCCGTCAGGATGCAGTTCTCCGGCAGACGCGGCGACAGCTCCCAGAACACGCGCTGCGGGTTGATGGGATCGGCCGAGCTCATCGCCCGCGCCTCCAACGTCTCCCACCAGGAGGCAACGTTCTTCTCGATCGTCGTGCGCCAAGCGGTATTGGTGTTCTGCTCCAGCATCGGCAGCAAGGCGCGCAGCGTCTCGGCACTGTCGCCCACCAGGCTGTACTCCATCGGGTAACGCAGGCTGACGTTGGCGCCGTCGATGTCGATCTGCACGCCGCGCGCCGATCCTGGCTTTGGCAGAAACTCGCTGTAGGGGAACGACGAGCCCACCATCAGCAGCGTGTCGCACTCCTGCATCAAGTCCCAGGACGGTTTGGTGCCGAGCAGGCCGAGCGAGCCCGTGACGTAGGGCAGGTCGTCGGGCACGGCGGCCTTGCCGAGCAGCGCCTTGGCGATCCCGGCATTGAGCCGCTCCGCCACCGCGATCACTTCGTCCGTCGCCGACAGGCAGCCGGCGCCGACGAGCATGGCGATCTTCTTGCCCTGGTTGAGGATGTCCGCCGCGCGGCGCAACGCCGCCTCATCGGGCAAGCGGGACTCGCCGGGGTAGCCCACTCCGGTATGCGTTGTGCCATGCACCAGCGGCGGATCTTCGTAGTCGAGCAGTTGCAGGTCGTTGGGCAGGATGACGCAGGTGACGGCACGTTTGACCTGGGCGATGCGGACCGCGCGGTCGATGAGGGTGCGCACCTGGCCGGGCACGCTCGCGGTCATGACGAACTCGCTCGCCACGTCCTTGAACAGGTTCTGTAGATCGACTTCCTGCTGATAGCTGGCGCCGAGCGCCGTGCGCGCCTGCTGCCCGACAATGGCCACCACCGGGACGTGGTCGGCCTTGGCGTCGTAGAGGCCAGTGAGCAAATGGATGGCGCCGGGGCCGGAGGTCGCGTAGCAAAGCCCGACCTGGCCGGTGAATTTCGCATGCGCCGACGCCATGAAGGCCGCCATCTCTTCGTGGCGAACCTGCACGTAGTGCATGAAGTCCTTCGCCTTCTCGAGCGCCACGTCCAGCCCGCCGACACCGTCTCCGGGATATCCGTAGACCCGCGAGAGCCCCCATTCGGAGAGCCGCTGCCAAACAAATTCCGAAACATTCTGCGACATGGCGGTATCCTCGCAAGGCCGTGGATGGGACGTGACGCATCGGCGACCACCGATCAGGGAAGGAGGTCACACATGACTGGACCAGTAACGCCGAAATGGCGGCTTGTGCTGCAACGGCCGTCGATCACCGGGGAAAGCCCGGTCTGGTGCGAGCGCACCGCCCGGCTCTACTGGGTCGATGTGCAGCAGCCGGCGCTGCACCGTCTTGACCCGCAGACCGGCATCAATGAGAGCTGGATCATGCCGGCCTGGGTCGGTTGCCTCGCGCTCGGCGGCGGCGCGGCCGAGGGCAGCTTGCTGGTCGGGTTGCGCACCGGCGCCTACCGGTTCGAACTCGCCACCGGCGCGCTGTCGCTGGTCGCGCCCGCGCCCTACGACGCGCGCCGGTTCTTCCTCAACGACGGCAAATGCGACCGCACCGGCCGGTTCTGGGTTGGGCCGATGCGCCATTCTCTGCTGCCGCTGGTGGGCGAGCCCGGCGCCGCCGAGGGACCATTGTGGCGCCTGGACGGTGACCGGCTGATCGCCGCCGGCAAGCCGGCCGCGCTGTCCAACGGGCTGGCCTGGAGCCCGGATGGCCGCACCATGTACCACAGCCACACCATGACCGGCGAAATCATCGCGTGGGACTACGACCCGGCGAGTGCCGAAATGTCGCGCGGCCGGCTGTTCGCCAAAATCGACGGTCCACCCGGACCGGACGGGGCGGAGGTCGACCGCGACGGCTTCTACTGGTCGGCCATCAACGGCCAAGGAAAGCTCATGCGGTTCGATCCGGACGGGCGGGTGGAGCGCGAAGTGCCGGTGCCTTTCAAGTTCCCGACCATGGTCGCGTTTGGCGGGCCGGACCTCCGCACGCTGTTCGTCACGTCGGGGCGTTGGGCGATCGCCGACAAGGACGCGGCCGACCACCCGCTCGATGGCAGCATCCTGGCCTTCGAGGCGCCCGTGCCAGGGCTGCCATGCTCGCGATGGGCGGGATAAAGCTTCGGCGGCCGTCATTCGACGATGACCTCGATGCCGTCGCTCGCGAGGATTTGGGACTCGACTGCATCGTCCTTGCGCGTGAAGCGCAGCGAGGCGGTGCCGCCGGCCGCACGCAACCCATGCAGCGCCAGTCCGTCCACCCCATCGGGCAGTAACGGCCAGCGAACGTGCAGGCGCTTGGCGAACCCGTCGGCGTGCAGCCCCAGCAGTTCGGTGACCATGAACGGCACGGCGGCAGCGGACCAAGCCTGCATCGGGTCGGCGCGCGGGGTGTGGGTTGGGCCGTCGCCCGGCTGGCGCTGGGTGCCGGCGATGAACTCGGGCAAGCGCTCCCGGCTGCGCCGTGGCGGGCGGGAGCGGCTCTCGGTGATGACATGGAAGAACCGGCCGCTGAAGGGCTTGAGCACCTCCAAGGTCGTCTCGTGCGCCTCGGTCTTGATGTCCGACGCGAGCGAGGCTCGGATCGAGCCGAGGTCGGGGAAGTCCATCTCCAGCACCATGATGACCGGGATGGCTCCGGGATCCGCCTCCCGGGTCCGCAGCACGCGAACGTCCAGGACGTGGGGGAACCGCCGCCAGATCGGCTCCAGCCGTTGCCGCACTTGGTCGAAGAAGGCGTCCTCCCCGTCCGCAACAATGGCTCCCTCGAAAATCGCGACGCGCGTCAGCATGGCTGTCAGTCCTCGGTCCGAGTTCGTCCGTTAAGCCGGCCGGCGATGTGGTCGGCCACGCGCAGCGCGTTGGCGATGATGGTCAGGGTCGGGTTCACCGCACCGATGGACGGAAAGAAACTCGCGTCGGAAACGTAAAGGTTGTCCACCTCGTGAGCGCGGCAATCGAGGTTCAGCACTGAGGTCGCCGGGTCGGTGCCGAAGCGGCAGGTGCCGGCTTGGTGCGCGGTGCCGTTGATCGGAATGTCCTTGCCGAGATAGAGGCGCCGCTCGAACAGGTGCTTGTGCGCTCCCATCGGTTCCAGCAGCGATTCCAGCTTGTTCTTCAGGCGTTGCGCGGCCTCCTCGTTGCCTTCGGTGATGTCGAGCACGACGCGTTCGCCGTCGTAGGAGATGCGGTTTTCGGGACGCGGAAGGTCCTCGCTCTGTAGCCAGAAGTTGATCGAGTGCTCCGCCATTTTGTCGAACGGCATCTCCGGCAACCATCCCATCCAGCCGGGCATCGACTCGCCGCGGATCTGCTCCCCGTGCGACGTCGCGCACATCTGGATCAAGCCCATTGGGTACTCCCATTCCGGCGAGCCGAAATAGTAGTCGCTGACCGCCAGCGTCTTCTGGAACACCGTGTTGTTCGGCTCCTTCAGCAGCGCCATCAGCACGGACATGTTGTGGCGCATGTAGTTGCGCCCCACCTGGTCCGACCCGTTCGCCAAGCCGCGCGGATGCGCCTCGCTGGCCGAGCGCAGCAGCAGCAGGGCGGAGCTGAGCGCGCCGCAGGCCACCACGACGATGTCGGCGGAGTATTGCTCCTCCTGCCCGTCGCGGGTCACGTGGACGCGGCTGACGGTCCTGCCGGATGGATCGGTCTCGAGCCTGGAGACGTAGGCGCCGGTGAGCAGCGTGAAGTTGGCGTGGGCGGCAAGCGTCGGATCGACGCAGATCACCTGGGCGTCCGCCTTGGCGTTGATGGCGCAAGGAAAACCGTCGAAGGTGTCGCACCGGATGCACGGGCTGGTCGGCGTGGGCTTACCGTCGCGCTCGTCGAGCAGGATGCCCAGCGGCAAATGGAACGGGTGCAATCCCTCGCCGGCTAGCCTGTCGCTGAGGTCCTGGATGCGCGGCTCGTGGCTGACCGGCTGGTAGGCGTAGGGCTTGCTCGACCACGGCTCGTTAGGGTCCTCGCCGCGTTGACCGTGCACGTGGAACAGCGCCTCGGCCTCGCAGTAGTAGGGCTCGAACGCGTCGTAGCCGAGCGGCCAGGCCGGCGAGACGCCATCCTTGTGTCGGAGTTCGCCGAAATCACGCTCCCGCAAGCGGAACAGCGCCGACCCGTACACTTTGGAGTTGCCGCCGACATAATAATGCAGCCCGGGATGAAACGCCTCGCCCTTCTTGCCATACCACGTGTCGGGGGCTTGATAAGCGCCGTCCACGAACACGGTCTTGGCGTCCCAGTTGGCGCGGGAGCGCGGCAAGTAGCCGCCGCGCTCCAACATCAGGATGCGCTTGCCGGTGGGGGCCAGGCGGTGCGCGAGCGAACCGCCTCCGGGGCCGCTGCCGATCACGATAACGTCGTAGTGGTCGAGCGAAGCCATGGCACGGCACTCCAAGAAATCCGGTGGGTATGGCCAAAGGCGGCCGGAGTCAGGTCGGGCTATCCTCCCCCCCGATGCAAGACATGGCCGGACAGACCGAGGGCGGTATTGACGAGGGCGAGATGCGTGAGCGCCTGCGGGAAATTGCCCGCCAGGTGCTTGCCCGGCACGTTGTACTCTTCCGACAGCAGGCCCACATCGTTGCACAGGGCGAGCACGCGCTCGAACTGTTCGCGCGCTTCGTCATGGCGGCCCTGCAGCGACAGGCAATCGGCCATCCAGCACGAGCAAGCCAGGAACGCGCCCTCCGCCGTCTCGCCGGGCTTGGCGCGCGTGCGCCGCACCAGCCCACCCTCGGTCAGCTCGCGCCGGATAGTCTCGATCGTGGCAGCCATGCGCGGGTCGTCAGCCGGCAGAAAGCCTACCAGCGGCAACAGCAGCAGGCTGGCGTCGATCTCCTGCCCGCCATAGTGCTGGGTGAAGGTGCCAAGGCCCTCGTTCCAGCCTTCGCGGCAGACCTCGTCATGGATCGTCTGGCGCAACGCCGTCAGACGCTGCACCATCGCCGGGTCGGCATCGACACGGCCTTCTTCGGAGTGCAGGAAGCGTAGCACGCGGTCGATGCCCACCCAGGCCATGGCGGTGGAGTAGGTGTAACGCCGCGGCTCGCCTCGGGATTCCCACACGCCGGAACCCGCCGTGTTCCAAACCTTCTCCAGGTGCTCGGCGATCTTCGCCTGAACCGCCTTCTCTTGCTCCGTCGTGTCGAGGCCGCCCTTGCGGGCCAGGCTGAGACAGTCCAGCACCTCGCCGAACACATCGATCTGATGCTGGGTGGAGGCGGCATTGCCGACCCGCACCGGGCTCGCGTAGCGATAGCCCGGCAGCGTATCGACCATCCATTCCGACAGGTGCCGCGACCCGTCGATCCGATACATGATGCGCATGCGCTCGGGCGACCCGGCGATCGCGCGGAGCAGCCAGTCCCGCCATTCGCGAGCCTCATGGTGGAAGCCGGCATTCAGCAGCGCACCCACGGTGAAGGTGGCATCGCGTAGCCAGCAGTAGCGGTAGTCCCAGTTCATGTCTCCCCCGGGCGTCTCGGGAAGCGACGTGGTGGGGGCCGCAACCAGTCCGCCGCTCGGCCGGTAGATCAGGGCCTTGAGCGTGATCAGCGACCGTCTGACCTCGGCCGCCCACTTGGTCTTGCCGTCGTCGAACTGGCCGATCCAGTCGCGCCAATATGTCTGCGTCGCCATCAAGGCCGCCTCCGCGTCGACCGGCCCAGGGAGCCCTTGCGATGACGGGCCGTGGCTGAGCACGAAGGCGAGGCGGTCGCCGGCCGCGACCGTGAACTCCGACGCCTGGCAGCTTTCGCGGATGTCCACCGGGACGGAGGCGCGCAGCACCACCGCATCCGGCCCGACCCGGGCCACCGCGCCATCCGCCATCGCCTCGCACCAGGGCGGCAGCGAGCCGTAATCGAACCGCATAAGCAGGTCGGAGCGCATTGCAACGCTCCCGCGCAGCCCGACCACGATCCGCACGAGCGAGGAGAACCGTTGCCGCTCGGGCATGAAATCGATCAGCCGGACGGCGCCTTCCTCTGTCTCGAAATCGGTCTCCAACACCAGCGTGTCGGCTTGGTAGCGCCGCGTTATTCCCTGCACCGCTCCCGCGGGATGGAGCTGCCAGCATCCGTGCTCCGGCGTTCCCAACAGAGCGGCGAAACAGGAATCGCTGTCGAATGTGGGCCAGCACAGCCAGTCGACCGAGCCAGTGCGGCTGACCAATGCCGCCGTCTCGCCATCCCCGATCAGGGCATAATCCGCGATCGGGCTGCTCATGATTGCAGCAGAGCCGAGCCAGGATGCGGCATCCAGCCGGGGCGATCACGCATCAGATATCCAGCCGTTTGGCCAGTTGATGCACGCCGGCGACGAGGGCGATCGCGGCCACTGTCCAGAAAGCAGTGCGGTGGCGGTCGGTGAACATCTCCCAACTGCCGGTTTTGGAGCGGGCGTCAAACCGGCCGTGGGCGCCGTAGTCGCCAGGCACCGGCTCGAACAGGTTGGCAGGAGGGTTGGGGCCGAGCTTCTCGTGCGTGAGTTGCCCGCTGTAGCCGGCCTTGGCCAGATACCGGTCGATCAGCGCCGGCGCGATCCGGTTGGCGAGGATCGCCTTGACCGTCGGGAAACCGACCCAGATTTCGCGGCGGCGATGAGTCGCGGCGAAGAAGATGGCGCGGGCAGGGACTTCGGGCTCATAGATCGGCGCGACCGGCTTGGCCTTCACGCCCATCTTGTTCATCGCCCAGTCGAACTGCGGCGTGTTGACGGCCGGCAGGTCGACCGTGGTGAGTTGGACGTCGAGCTTATCATGGATGATTTCCGATCGCAGAGAATCGGTGAACCCGCGAATGGCGGATTTGGCACCGCAGTAGATCGACTGCAACGGAACCGAGCGATAGGCGAGCGCCGAGCCGACATTGACGATCGTGCCGCGGTTGCGGGTGCGCATCCGCTTGAGCGCGGACATCATCCCGTGGACCTGGCCGAGATACGTCACACGTGTGCCCCGCTCGACTTCCTGGGCGGTGAGCTTGCTGACCGGCGCGAAGACGGTCGCCATCGCGACGTTGACCCAGACGTCGATCGGGCCGAGCTCGTCCTCGACCCTCGTCGCGGCCGCCTCAACGGCCTCGGCATCGGCGACGTCAGTCGGGATCGGCAAGGCGCGGACGCCGTGGCGGCGCACTTCAGCAGCCGCCCGCTCGAGCCGATCATGATCGCGCGACAGCAGCGCCACGTCGTAACCTTGCCGAGCGAACTCTTCTACGGTCGCCCGACCAACGCCGGCTCCGGCGCCGGTGATCACGGCAATCTTCATGAAACTTCTCTCCTTCTCAACGAGTCCGGTCGTGCCAGGGGTGACGTCCAAGCTCGATGGTCGGCACCCGTCATCGAAACGCGTCATCGAAGCGCGGCATCGGCTAATCTGGTTTCATTAACAGCGTGCAACACGAGCGCACCAACCCGCCGATCCTCGCTGGCTTCTCCGTCTGGAGCTCGAAATTTTTTGTAATAGTTCGGTCTGCCCGTAGCTTGAGAGCGATTATCGGCCTAGAGCAAACTCGGAACTCCGCTTGGTCAGCTTCCGGCGTGATCGCACCCCAAAGGACTGTGAATGCTCTTTCCGGCGCAAGGCACACGCAACCCGACCCGCAGCGACGAAGCCGGCCTTGATTCCCCCAGAGCGCGCCTTTCGAATGCCAGGGTGACAAGCCGGTTCCGGCACGGTCACGCGCTGCGAGCGGCGGCCCCCTTGCTCTGCGTCTTCCTCGCCCGGTGCGGCGTGATCGACCGCGGCTTTCTCTCGCCGGCCGGGCCGATCGCATCCGCGATTCGGAGCGAATTCCTCCTCGTCTGCTTGGTCATGCTGCTCGTTATCGCGCCGGTGCTGCTGCTGACCCCGCTGATTGCCTGGCATTATCGCCTGTCGAACACGCGCAGCGCTTACCGTCCGCAATGGGGGTTCAGTTGGTCGCTGGAAGGGCTGATCTGGATCCCTCCCACCGTTATCGTCCTCGTCCTCGCGGTCTTCCTGTGGAACAGCACCCACCGGCTCGATCCTTACAAGCCACTTCCCGGCAAGCCGATCGAGATCCAAGCCGTGGCGCTCGATTGGAAATGGCTGTTCATCTATCCGGCGCAGGAGGTGGCGACCGTCAACCACCTGGTGATCCCCGCAGGACAACCAGTTCATCTCAGCCTGACCAGCGCGACGGTGATGCAGTCCTTTCTCATGCCGCGCTTGGCCGGGCAGATCTACGCCATGGCGGGAATGCGCACCCAGTTGAACTTTGCCGCCGATGGTCCGGGCACGTACCTCGGCGAGAACGTGCAGTTCAACGGCATGGGCTTCCAGAACCAGAAATTCGATGTAGCGGCGCTCGACGCTGCCGGCTTCGCGCACTGGCTGGCGCGAACCAAGGCGCAGCCGAGCCGGCTCGGCACCGCCGAGTATGAGACCCTGTCGCACCGCTCCACCCTTCCCCAGCCGCTCGCCTTCGGCGCGGTCGATCCCGGTCTGTTCGACCGCGTCGTGGCCTTGGCCCAGCCCAGCGGCCACACGATCGACCTGCGAAGCCTGCCGCCGCGCCCCCTGCCGATGGAGACCAGCCCGCATGATTGAGACCGGCTTCTGGCATTTCCTGCTCGGCAATCTGAGCTGGGGCGCGTTGCCCTTCGTGCGCGCTTGGCGGGACCCGAACCTCAGCGAAATCATCGGCGCCGGGGCGGGGGCCGTGGTGGTGATCGGCGCTGCCGCGACGGTCGCGTTAATCACTTACCTCAAGGCGTGGCGCTACTTGTGGACGGAGTGGTTCACCAGCCTGGACCATAAGAAGATCGGCATCATGTACATCGTGCTCGCCGGCGTGATGCTGACCCGTGCGCTGATCGAGGCGATGCTGATCCGCACGCAGCAGGCCACCGCCATCAATGCGCCCGGCCTAGTGGAGCCGAACCACTTCGCGCAGCTCTTTACCACCCATGGCAGCATCATGATCTTCTTCATGGCGATGCCGTTCCTGACTGGGCTGATCAATTACGTCATGCCACTGCAGATCGGCGCCCGCGACATGGCGTTTCCCTATCTGAACTCCGTGGGCCTCTGGCTGACCGCGGGCGGCGCCGGGTTGATGATGGCCTCCCTGGTGGTCGGTGAATTCTCCACCGGCGGCTGGAGCGGCTATCCGCCTTATACCGAGCTGTCGTTCAGCGGCGGAGCGGGGCCGGATTACTGGATCTGGGCGGTGAGCCTGTCCTCGCTCGGCAGTACCACGGTCGGCATCAACGTCGCCTGCACGATCTATAAGCTGCGCGCTCCCGGGATGACCTGGATGCGCATGCCGCTGTTCTGCTGGACGTCGCTCTGCACCGCCATCCTGATGATCTTCGCCATGCCGCCGCTCACCTTGGCCACCCTGCTGCTGGCCGCCGACCGCTACGCCGGCATGCACTTCTTCACCGACGATCTCGGCGGCAATATGATGAACTACGTCAACCTGTTCTGGCTGTTCGGTCACCCGGAGGTCTACATCCTGATCCTGCCGGCTTTCGGCGTGTATTCCGAAGTGATCTCCGCCTTCTCGTCGAAAGAACTGTACGGTTATACCTCCTTGGTGATCGCCACCACGGCGATCGCGATCCTCTCCTTTACCGTCTGGCTGCACCACTTCTTCACCATGGGGCAGAGCGCCGGCCTCAACGCGGCCTTCGGCATCGCCACCATGACGATCGGCGTGCCCACGGGGGTAAAGATCTATGACTGGATCTGGACCATGTTCCGGGGCGAGGTGCGGTTCACCCCGTCCATGCTGCTCTCCATCGCCTTCATGATGACGTTCGTGCTCGGCGGCTTCACCGGTATCATCCTGGCCACCCCGCCGCTCAACTACATGGTGCACAACACGCTGTTCCTGGTCGCGCACTTCCACAACATGCTGATCCCCGGCCTGCTCTACGGCATGATTGCCGGCTACATGTACTGGTTCCCCAAGGCCTTCGGCTTCCGTCTGAACGAGCGTTGGGGCCGGATCTCGGTCGGCTGCTGGATCGTGGGCTTCTACCTCGCCTTCATGCCGCTCTACGTGCTGGGCGCCGCCGGCATGGCACGCCGCACGCAGGAGGTCTTCGACCCGGCCTTCCGCCCGTGGCTGCTGGTGGCACTCGGCGGCGCCTTCGTCCTCGCCGCAGGCCTCGCCAGCCTCTTCGTTCAGCTTTACGTCAGCATCCGCGACCGCGGCGCCAACCGTGTTCCCGTTGGAGATCCCTGGGATGCACGCGGCCTGGAATGGTCGATCGCCGCACCACCGCCGGAGTGGAACTTCGCGACCATCCCGCATGTCGGCAACCGCGACGCCTTCTATTGGCGCAAGCGCAACGGCGGCGCCTATAAACCTGCCGACCACTACCGCGATATCGAGCTGCCGAAGGAATCCGCCTGCGGCGTGATCATCGGCCTCGCGGCGGCGGTTTGCAGCTTCGGCCTGATCTGGCGCATCTGGTGGATGGTGGCCCTGTTCCTGGCCGTGGCCGTCGTGACTGCCATCGTTCGCTCCTTCCTGCGTGATGTCACCCGCATCGTCTCCGCCGCCACGGTCGAAGCCTTCGATCGCCGCTGGCTCGCGCAAGCCCGCGCCGCCCGTCCGATCCCCCGGCAGCTCGAACAATCCGAAACCAACGAGGGGCTTGCGCAATGGATGGCGTAGGGCCTCAGCTCCGCCATGCCGGGCTCAACCTCTCGGACGACCCGGGCGAGCTGCACGCGGTCGAAAGCGACGTCTTCGGCTTCTGGATCTTCCTGATGAGCGACGCGGTGCTGTTCGCGCTTCTGTTCGCCATCTATGGCACGATGCTCGGCGCCACCGCCGGCGCACCCGGCCCGGCGCAGGAGTTCAAGATCGGCTCCGCTTTCCTCGAAACGCTGCTCCTGCTCACCTCCTCCTTCACCTTCGGCATGGCCTCGATCGCGCTCAAACGCGCCAGACGCTGGGCGTTGGTGCTCTGGCTGATCACGACCCTGGTGCTCGGCCTCGCCTTCCTCGGCATGGAAGCGCACGACTTCGCCACCATGGCGGCCGACCACGCGACGCCCGACCGCAGCGGCTTTCTGTCCTCGTCCTTCGTGCTCGTCGGCATGCATGGCCTGCACGTCACAATCGGCTCGGTTTGGCTGATCGTGATGCTCTTGCAATTGACAACGATCGGCCGCGATCGCCCAGTCAAGATCAACCTCATCCGCCTCAGCCTGTTCTGGCACTTCCTGGACGTGATCTGGATCGCGATCTTTTCGGTCGTCTACCTGCCGGGGCTGATCCAATGACCTCCCCGCGTCTGGAGCGACGCGAGACCATGACCTACGTCGTGGGGTACGGCCTGGCCCTGCTGCTCACTCTGCTCGCCTTCGGCCTCGTCTACCTTCGCCTGCTCGGCGGGCAGCAGGCCTTCTACACCGTGCTCTGCTTCGGCTTGCTGCAGATGCTGGTGCATTTCCGCTGCTTCCTCCATGTCGATCTGCAGCGTTCCGCCCGAGCCGATCTGACGCTGTTGCTGTTCTCGTCCTTGATCGTGGCCCTCATGGCCGGCGGCACGCTGGTCGTGCTGTCCAACCTTCACCAGAGAATGATGTAGCTTCGGGTCCGGCTGGCCCCGACCTGCGAGGCATCATCGACGTCGCTGGTGGTCAACGCCGCCGACCCGATCCGGTATTGGGTAGCAAACACACCAGGGTTCAGGCGCCTGAGCTGACGCTGCGTTCCGCTCGAATTCCATAGGGCTGAGATACCCGATGATGGAGTGGCGTGGACGCGGATTGTAGAACCGCTCGATGTAGTCGAACACGTCGGCCCGGGCCTGGTCCCTGGTTCGATATACCTTGCGATACACCTTGCGGGCTGTCCGCTCGGTTTCAGCCAGGAGAAGAAGCTCTCCATCGCCGCGTTGTCCCAGACATTGCCCGACCGGCTGATGCTGCAGCTGACGCCATGATCCGCCAGCAGCTTCTGAAACTGCTCACTGGTATATTGGCTTGCCTGATTCGAGTGATGGAGCATCGCGTCCGGTTTGCCGCGGCGCCAGATCGCCATCAGCAACGCGTCCGCAACCAGTTGAGCTGCCATTGTGGCGCTCATCGACTAGCCGACCACGCGGCGCGAGAACAGGTGGATGACGGCAGCCACGTAGAGCCAGCCCTCTGCTATCCAGATGTACGTGAAGTCGGCGATCCACTTCT
>JAABUZ0100007740.1_pt1 | contig 12847 bp, 11 predicted proteins | sample 5562091 | NCBI WGS metagenome assembly JAABUZ01 (sample SAMN12813069, study PRJNA571459) | rock metagenome | isolation source: Antarctica rocks | place: Antarctica: Victoria Land, Linnaeus Terrace sud | collected 2015-12-21 | reverse complement strand
GCTGGGCTGCCTTCGCTGCGGCCCATGGCAAGAAGGTGTCGGTGCCCGAGTGGGGCGTCAACATCAAGGGTCCCGGCGACAACCCCTTCTTCGTCCAGCAGATGCACGACTGGTTCGCCGCGCACGCCGGTCAGCTGGCCTACGAGTGCTACTTCAACGAGGGCGACGCCTACATCGCCTCCGCGCTGGACGGCACCGAGAACCCCCGCTCGGCCGGGGTCTACCGCTCGCTCTGGGCCGCCTGAGCCGCACGGTCGCGGTCACCGTGCAGCGCGGCGGTGATGGCGGCCAGGGCGGCTCCGGGGTCCAGCGCCGCGGTCACCGCCAGCACACCGGCGGCGGCCACCGAGGCCCGCAGCGAGGCATCGGTGAGCAGGACGGCCACCGCGCCGGCGAAGGCCTCCGCGCCCGTCGCCACCAGCAGGTCCCGACCGGCTTCCAGCGGCAGGCCGGCGACGCCGGCTGGCGTGGAGACGCACGCGCAGCCGGCGGCCATCGCCTGCACGAGCTTGACGTTGACCCCGGCGCCGGTGAGTACCGGGTTCACCGCGACGGCCGCCCCCGCGAGGAAGGGCGCGACGTCCGGGACATCCTCGTGCAGGGTGACCCCCGCGCCGGCGAGGGCGGCCACGGTGGCCCGAAGCGCGTCGGTGGGCCGTCGCCCGACCACCTGCAGTCGCGCGCCGGGCACGGCGGCGAGCACCAGGGGCCACACGTCGCCCAGCAGCAGCCCCAGCGCCTGCTGGTTGGTCTCCACGTCCAGGCTGCCGAGGAACAGCACGGCACGGCGCGCGGCCACGCCGCCGAGCACGGGTGGAGCCGCCTCCAGCGCGAGGGTCGGCACATGCAGCACGCACTGTGCCGTGCGGGTCCGGTGCGCCCGCGCCTCGATGGCGCTGATGTCGGCGAAGGCGGACACCGTGCTGCCCCGGTCCAGGCGCCGCTCGTACGCCGCCAGGCGGGCGGCCTCCAGCCGGTAGGCGACCCGGCGGGGGCCCCGGGCCCCGGTGGCGAGATCGCGGAAGTACTGCGAGTCCAGGTTGTGGCAGCGCACCAGCAGGGGGAGCCCCAGCGCGCTGGCCAATGCGGTCCCGACCGCGGCCGAGCGCACGCTCCAGCAGACGACGGCGGTGGCGCCCCAGCCGCCGGCGACCCGGGCGGCAGCGACCTGGCCGCCGAGCACGCTGGCGGGCAGGGCTCGGGAGGACACGACGTAGGGCAACCGGCCCGCGTGCAGTCGACGGCGGGGGTCGCGCGGCAGCGGCGCGACCGGTACGCCGGGAAAGGCCGCGGCGTACGCCCCCAGGTCGAGCGCCTCCTTCGTCGGGACGAGCAGACGCACCGCGATGCCGGCGGCGAGCGCGGCGTGCACCAAGCCGCGGTGGTCGACCCGGCCGCCGGTGTCGGCCGGCAGCACCTCCTCCTCGGTGACCACCAGCCACCGCTCGCCGCTCGGCGGGACCCTCACGCGGCGCCCGCCAGCTCCTGATAGAGCGCCCGCCAGGCAGCCACCATCACGTCCTCGCCGAACTGGTCGAGGACGCGGGCACGGGCGGCCTCGCCCAGCCGCGCGGCCCCTGCCGGGTCGGCGAGGAGCTCACGCAGGGCACCGGTCAGCGCCGGCACGTCCTCCACGGGCACCAGCCGCCCGCACCGCTCACCGTCCAGGGCCTCACCGGCGAAGCCGACGTCGGACACGACGACCGGCCGGCCCTCGGCCATCGCCTCCAGCAGGACCAGCGGACCGGATTCCCAGCGCGACGGCACTGCCACCACGTCGGCGCCGGCCAGCAACGCCCTGGCATCGACCTGCTGGCCGATCAGCTGCACCCGTTCCCGGACGCCCAATGTCGTCGCCAGCGCCAGTAGCGCCGGCCGCTCCGGGCCCTCCCCGACCACCGTGAGGTCGACGTCGGGCAGATCCGGCAGGCAGCGCACCAGCAGATCGACGCCCTTCTGAGTGGTGAGCCGCCCCACCACGACCAGGTGGCGTCGGTCGCCGACCCGCCGCGGCGGCGTGCGCGCCGACGGGACGCCGAGACGGATCACGCGCACGGAGCCGGGCGGCAGTCCCCCGTGCAGCTCCGTCGCCCGGGCCGCCCGCTCCCCCACCGACACCACCGCCGACGCGCGCGCCGCGGTCCACCGCTTGAGTGGTCGTTGCAGTCGCGGGTGCCCGGGGGCGAGCGGGAGATGCTCGTGCACGACGTAGCGCACCCCGGCGGCGGCGGCGGCGACCTGCAGGGGGAGGCTGCCGAAGCTGAAACCGGCGTTCACGTGCAGCAGGTCCGGCCGGAGCCGACGCAGGACTCGGTAGGCAGCGGCGGCCGGTCGGGGGTCCATCGCAGCGGCCCGGGCGGGCAGCAGCACCCGGTCGGCCCCGGCCGGCGCGGCGGCGAGCAGCCGGTCCACGACGGCCCCGTCGACCCCCAGCACGCTCACCCGGCCCGCGGCTGCCGTGGCGCGCCGCACCAGCACCTCGAGCACCGACTCGGCCCCGCCCCACTCGTCTGCCTCGGTCACGAACGCGAGGTGCGGCCCGCCTCGTGCCGGCGTCACGACCAGCGGCGGACGCGCCACGCCCTGGCCGCGGCGAGCAGCCGGGCGCGCTGCGCCGGGTCCAGCGCCGTGCGGACCAGCAACGCCGCGTGCAGGACGACGACGGCCACCGCCTCCGGGAGCACGAGCAGGCCGGGGGTGGGCGTCAGGCGCCGAAGGGCGAGTGCCAGCACCCCGGCCGCCGCGAGTGGGAGCAGGTGCGCACGGGCAATCGCCACGCCGAGCGGCCGCAGCGCCAGCCCGGTCGCCCGGCAGGCGGCGGGAAGCAGCACGCCCACGGCGACGAGTGCCGCCGCCAGCGTCGCCATCGCCACTCCGGCAGCCCCGAGCAGCAGGACGAGGGCCACCGAGAGCACCAGGTTGACGACGGCGTCGGCGCTGGCGCCGCCCGCGGCGGCGCGCGCCTCCCGCATGCCCTTGAGCACGAGCTGGACAGCGGCGGCCATCGAGCTGGCCACGGCGGCCAGGCTCAGCAGCACCACCGCCTCCCTGGCACCGGCGAAATCGGCGCCGACCCACAGGCCCAGCAGCGGGGTGGCGAAGAAGCCCAACCCGACCGCGAGCGGCACGGCCACGGCGAGCGAGAGCTGGCAGGCGGCGAGCAGCGTGGCGCGCAGCGCGCCGGCGTCGCCGTGTGCCTGCAGCCCGGCGGCATGCGGGAACAGCAGGCCGGTGACCGGGTCGACGCACCGCGGCACGAGCGAGACCAGCTTTTGGGCGACCGCGTAGATGCCGGCCGCCTCGATGCCGACCACGGCCCCGACCAGCACGATGTCGAGCCGCTGCACGACGAGCCGGTTGAGGTCCGACACGGCGAACCATCCGGAGAGCCGCCCCATCTCGCTCGCCTCAGCGCGGCGCACCAGCCGGGGACTCAGCGACAGGCCGGGGACGAGCCGCCGGGCGAGCAGCAGCCGGCCGCCTTGCCCGGCGAGGCCGACCCCCGCGGTCGCGACGCCCAGGGCGACCAGGCCGCCGCCGGCGGCGAGCACGACCAGCCATGCCGTGGCGGTGACCACCGCGCCGGCGAGCAGGCTGTAGACCACGAGGTCGATCCGGCGCAGGCCGGCCAGCACGCCCCCGAAGGTGTCCCCGGGGATGGAGACCGCAAGGTCGAGGGCCAGCAGGAGCAGGAGCAGCCGGGTGGGCGTCACGTCGTTCGGAGCCAGGTCCAGCAGGGACGGCAGCGCCCACGCCGCCAGGGCGCCCGCGCCCAGCGCGAGCGCTCCCGGGAGGGCGAGCACCCAGAACGACGTGGCAACGGCTCGACGGGTCCCCTCGCGGTCCCCCGTGGCCTCCCGGCCCGCGACCACCGTCACCGTGGCGGTCCCGAAGCCGAGTTCGAGCACCTCCAAGTAGCTCACCGAGGCACCGATCACCGACCAGATGCCGAACTGGACGGGGCCGAGGCCCCGCGCAAGGAGTGGCGTGACCACGGCAGCCACCAGCAGGCCCACGACGGCGTAGGCATACCCCGAGACGGCGGTGCGGCGGAACTCCCCGCCTACGGAGATCCTGGTGGCGGCGCTGTCGGTGGCGGCGCTGTCGGTGGCGGCGAGGGTCACCCTCCCGCCCGGCTGAGCACGCTCTTGACCGTCATGAGCACGATCCGGACATCGAGCCAGAGCGACCAGTTCTCGATGTAGTAGTTGTCGAAGCGGGCCCGCTCCTCGATCGAGGTGTCGCCGCGCAGCCCGTGCACCTGCGCCCAGCCGGTGAGCCCGGCCGGCACGCGGTGCCTGGCGACGTAGCGGGGCAGTGTCGAGGAGAAGGTGTCCACGAAGTGGGGGCGCTCCGGCCGGGGCCCGACGAGGCTCATGTCGCCTCGCAGGATGTTCCACAGCTGCGGCAGCTCGTCGAGGGAGGTCGCGCGGATCAGCCGGCCGACCGGTCCGAGTCGGTCGTCATGGCGCACGTTCCACATCGTCGCCGACTCGACGTCGTCCAGGGGGCGCAGCGAGCGGAACTTGAGCACCTCGAACGGCCGCTTGTCCAGCCCCACCCGGGTCTGGCGGAAGATGATGCCCGGCCCGCCCTCGAGCCGGACGGCAACGGCGACGGCGGCCAGCACCGGCGCGAGCAGCAGCAGCGCAGCCCCCGAGGTCACGATGTCGAGGACCCGCTTGACATGCCAGGACCGGGAGCGGAACGCCGCGCGGCGCAGCCGCACCAGCGGCAGGCCCCAGACCTGGTCCATGTCGCGACTGGTGCTGTGCAGCTCGAACAGGCGGGGGACGAAGAAGATCTCGCAGTCGAGCCGGTCGCAGGTGCGGATGACCTCGACCAGGCCGCTTTCCGGAAGCGAGCCGAAGGCGACGACGACGTCGCGCACCCCGAACTCCACGATCGTCTCCGCCAGCACGTCGTCGCCACCGAGGAGGGGCACGGGTCGCTCGTGATCGCGCAGCAGCGGGTCCCGGTCGAGGAAGCCGACCGGCCGCAGCCCGTACTCCCGATGCTCCACCAGCAGGGCGGCGATCTGGGCGCCGACCCGCCCGGCGCCGAGGATGAGCGTGGGGTGCCCCACCAGGCCGCGCGAGCGGAAACCGCGGACGGCGGCGTAGCCCAGGCCCCGCATCAGCGGCACGGCCGCGGCGAGCAGTAGCGCGGTGCTGACCAGTCCGCCGATGTCGTGGTCGCCCGTCAGCAGGGCGTCCGCGGCCACCACGGTGGTGGCCGCGAAGGCGACCCGTCCGAGCAGATGGCTCGCGTCCTCGAGCACCGACAGGGTGAGGCGGGAGCGGTAGAGCCCGTTCAGGCCGTAGAGCGTCAGCATCAGCGCGACGAACGGCAGGTCGAGCCGCTGCCAACCGGCGAGCTCGCAGGCAAGCGCGGCAGCTGCCAGATCCAGGAGGACCAGGAACGGCGTGACGCCGTATCGGAGCAGGGTGCGGTACGTCGCGGGGCGGGCGCCCGGCCGCAGCTCCTGCGGCGCTGGCGTGGCGTGGGCTGCCGCGCCGTCGCGGACCCGCGGGGCCCGGGCGACAGTGGTCACCACGGGCACTACGTCGTCGGTCGCCGTCATGCATCCGCCCCTCTCTTCGTCCTCGAGGACGTATCGGGGCCACTCGGCGTTACCTGGAGCGGAGCGGCGGGTGAGGACCACCCGCGAAGTCTGCCGCAGCAGCCGCGGTCCGAGCCGTGGTGGGCACGGGTGTTCGGCGTCACGCGACAGGTCACACGACAGGTATGGCGCGGCCCTGGTCTGACGCGCCCGCAGCGGTCAGCAGCTGGGACCACCGGTCGACGAGGGCGGCCCGGGACCAGGTGCTGGCGAGCAGGTCGCGCCCACGGGCGCCGACGGCAGCTGCCGCGGCGGCATCGTCGCGGGCGCACAGCACCCGCTCGGCGAAGTCCCCCGGGTCGGCGGCGATCCACGCCTGGTCGCCGTCGGACACGTCGAGTCCGGCGACGGCCAGCGGCGTCCCCACGACAGGGAGGCCGACCGACATCCCGTCGAGCACCTTCGTCTTCAAGCCGGTGCCGTTCGTGATCGGCGCCACCATCACCCGATGCCGCCGCAGCTCAGCAGGCAGGTCCTCGACGTAGCCAGTCATCCGCAGGCGCTCGTCGGCGAACTCGCGCACGTGGCGCTCCGCCGAGCACCCGATCACCGACAACACGATGTCGGCACCCCCACGCCGATCCAGCTCGGGGCGCACGCGGTCGCGCCACCAGCGCAGGGCGACCAGGTTGGGGGCGTAGCCGAGCCAGCCGAGGAACACGGCGCTCGTCGCCGGGGCACGGACGACCGCGGAACCGCCGACGACGACGTCGACGGCCATGGGGGCCGCGATGACCGGCCGGCCGGCCCGCGCGCTGAGGATCCTCGCCTCGGCAGGTGAGGTGACGGCCGTCGCCGCCACCGTCTGCGCGACCTCCACCTCCCTTCGCCGCAGCACGGCGGCCTCCCGCCGGAGCGCGAGGCGGGCCACCCGCTCCGCCGGCCGACGAAGCACGGCGGGCAGCTGCTCGCCGTAGAAGCCCAGCAGGTCCCCACCGGCAGCGCCGGCCGCGCTCTCGGCGGCGTAGCGGTCGGACAGCAGGTCGTCCAGGTGTGCCACCACGGGCAGACCGGTGGCCACGGCCGCGCCAGCGAGCCGCACCCCGTCGGCGATGACGAGCTGCGCGCGGCGTTCGCGTCCTAGCGCCAGGGCGGCACGCCGCAGCCGCCCGTCGTCGAAGAGCACCTCGTTGAGCGCGCGGCGACCGGAGGCCGCGGCGGCCGCTCCGCGCAGGGGCAGCAGGGGCAGCAGCGGCGCCGGCAGGCGGTGCATCGGGCGTCCCTGCCACGTCGCAGCCAGGGGCAGCCGGCTCGGGACCATCACCTCGACCTGCCAGCCGAGCGCCTCCAGGCTCGCCGCCGCCGTGGCCAGCACCGTCTTGCGCCCGGTCAGCAGACCGGACGGGTCCCGGGTCAGCAGCATCAGCGCGACCGGCCGGCTCACCGGGCGACCGCCGTGACCGCCGGACGCGGCGGCCGTCGCCACGGCCTCCATACCTCGTCGTCGCGCTGGAGGTCGCCCCAGTCCCGCAGCCCCTCGGCGCGGAAGGCCGCCGCCAGCCGGACCTGCTCCGCGGTGGTGTCGTACCGGTCGGACAGGGGCGCCAGGTGGCGCATCGGCACCGCGTCGACGATCCCCAGCCGGATGCCCTTCGCGCGCAGCCGCCACCAGGTGACCTCCACGCCCCATCCCATCCCCAGCTCGACCGGGAGCGGGAGGGCAAGGGCGCGTGCGGCGGGGCCGAGCAGGACGAGCGGCCCGGACTCCACCATGCCGCCGGAGCGGGCGACGGTGCCGAGCCGACGGCGTGTGAACGAGAAGTTCCACCAGCTCGTCCAGGAGTGCGCAGGCTGGGCCAGATCGAGCCCGGCCGCTGCGGCGAGCCGGACGGCGTCGACGAGGCCGTGGGCGGGGAGGGCGACGTCGTCGTCCGCGAGCACCAACCAGCCGGTTGCCCCCAGATCCACGGCGTCGGCGCAGCGCTGCAGCAGGGCGAGCCGCAGGCCAGGCCCGCTGCCGATGGTGCTGGTCACCAGCTCGGGCACGACCCTGTCCAGCGCCCACAGCGCGACCGGTGTCCCTTCCGGCAGTTGGGTTATCAGCTCCTGGACGACCGGAGCGTTCGCGGCGCGGTACACGCATGCCAGCCCCAGCGGCGGGGCGGCAGCCGCCCGGCGCAACCCCGCCCGGCGGGAGGGATCCAGCCGCTCGGCGCGCACACAGGCCTGCCGTACGAGGTCGTGCAGCCGCGTCGCGACGAGCAGCGAGCGCGCGACGGCCAGCGCCCCGGTCGGACGCTGTCCCGGCGTGCGGACGTCGACGGCATCGCCCGGCACGACGTGGTCGGGGGGGGCATCGTCCCTGCTGCCCACGGATGCCACGCTAGCCTCCCCTCGGTGATCGACCTGGTGGCCGACCTGTCGCTGGCGCTCGACCTGCTGGACGCTGCCGACCAGGTCACCTCCCTGCGCTTCGGCGCGTTGGACCTGCGGGTGGAGGCCAAACCCGACCACACCCCGGTCACCGACGCCGACACGACCGTCGAGGCGCTGGTACGGCGGCGGCTGGCGGCCGAGCGTCCTGCCGACGGCGTGCTCGGTGAAGAGGAGGGCGAGACGCGCGCCGGCGCTGGCCGGCGCTGGGTGCTGGACCCCATCGACGGCACGAAGAACTTCCTCCGCGGCGTACCCGTCTGGGCCACCCTGCTGGCGCTGGAGGTGGACGGCGAGGTGGTCGTCGGCGCCGCCAGCGCGCCGGCCCTGGGGCGCCGCTGGTGGGGCAGCGCCGGCGCCGGGGCCTTCATGACGGCGCCGCTCGCCCCCCGGCCCCGCCGGCTGCAGGTGTCCGGGGTGGGGGTGCTCGCCGACGCCTCGCTGGCGTATGCCTCGCTGGACGGCTGGCAGGAGCGCAGGCGGCTCGACGGCTTCCTCGAGCTCACGCGGTCGGTCTGGCGCACGAGGGCGTACGGCGACTTCTGGTCCCACCTGCTGGTCGCCGAGGGTGCCGTCGACGTCGCCTGCGAGCCCGAGGTCAGCCGCTGGGACCTCGCCGCCCTCGACATCGTCGTGCGCGAGGCGGGCGGCCGGTTCACCGACCTCTCCGGGCGGCCCGGGCCCGGGGGCGGCAGCGCGGTGGCCTCCAACGGCCTGCTGCACGACGAGGTGCTCGCCCTACTCAGGTAGGGCGACCTAGTACCGCCAGCCGTCCGCGAACCCTGTCGCCAACGGTGACGAGCATCGCCAACTCTGCCTCACTGAGATCGTCGATGATGGCGGAGCGGACGTCGGCCAGGTGCTGCGGAGCCGCAGCCTCGATGAGCTCCCTGCCTCGCGCGGTGATAGCAATGACCGCCCCCCGCCGGTCGTCGCGGCATTGCTCACGCGACACGAGGCCACGACCTTGCATCCGGGTTAGGTGCTGGGACAGACGACTCTTCTCCCAATGCAGCAGTTGGGCAAGTGCGATCGAACGCAGCCGACCCTCGGGCGCTTCCGAGAGGTGGGCCAGGACCTCGAAGTCGGCCCTCGAGAGCCCACACCGCCTGCGCAACTGCCGGTCGATGAACTCCGACAGGCCTTCCTGCATCGCGATCAGGCTGCGCCAGGCCCGCTCCTCCCGATCGTCCAGCCACCGCACCTGCGTCGTCATGGCGAAACCCTACCGCTTTGGTTGACGTGTGAACCACCCCGGCCTACAGTTCAGTTGGTTAACACCTCAACCAGATGGAGGCCGACATGACCACCTCAAGGCGCTACGCGATCGTCGGCAGCGGAAACATCGGGACTGCGCTGGCCAGGCTGTTCGCGCGAGCCGCCATCGACGTCAACATCGCGAACACGCGAGGGCCGGAGTCCATCCGCCAGCTCGTGGCGTCCACCGGCGCCAGCGTCCACGCCGTTGAGCTGGACGAGGCGCTCGACAGCGACGTGATCATGATGGCGGTCCCGTTCCCAAAGGTGGCGGAGTTCGGCGCGTCGCTCGCGGACTGGACCGGCAAGACCGTCGTTGACACCACGAACGGGTACCTCACGCCCAACTCGGCAGACGTCCTGCAGGGGCGCCTGTCCACCCACTACGCCGCCGAACAGCTGCCCGGGGCCGAGGTCGTCAAGACCTTCAACCAGCTGCCGGCCAACATCCTGGCCGCTGAGCTGGACCCTGACGTGGGCCGTCGGGTGGTCTTCGTCGCGACCGACTTCCCCCGAGCCGGTGACCGGATCGCGGATCTCGTCAACGACCTCGGCCTGGCCGCGGTGCAGTTGGGACGGATCGACGAGGGCGGTCGCCTGATCCAGGCGCGTAACGCCCTCGTGCTGCGCAACCTCATCGAGCAACCGCTCCAGACACCGCGGCAAGCCTCGCGTGCCGCAGCCTTCGCTGCGGAGCTTCGAGCGTAGGACCACGGCCTGGGTCGCCTGAAGCACCCGGCACGCGCATCCCTTCTGCCACCACGCCCGCGCTCGAGGAGACCGATGTCGCTGATCGAAGGCCCGGACCGTCGACCCGGAAGAGCAGCACCACCCCAGATCGACCGCCGCACCGTTACGCGCAGAAAGACCTGCGCCCGTGCACAACGAGAGGATGCACCATGAAGATCACCACGATTGGCCGAGGCAACATCGGCGGAGGGCTGGCCGAGCTCTGGCGGTCCGCGGGACACGACGTCGCCGAGCTCGGGCGCGACGGCGGGGACGCCTCAGACGCCGACGTCGTCCTGGTCGCCGTGCCCGGCGCCAGCATCTCCCCCGCGCTCGCGCGCGTGACCGGTCTCGAGGGGAAGACAGCGATCGACGCGACGAACATCCTCCCCGAGCGCTCCGGCGACTTCCCCTCGTACGCCGACGAGGTCAAGTCCTTCACCGGCGCCCCGGTGGCCAAAAGCTTCAACATGAACTTCGCCTCGCAGTACCACAGGGTCCGCGAGCAGCGGGTCCGGCCCAGCAACTGGTACGTCGCCGACGAGGGCGCTCGCGAGGTCACCGAGCAGCTCATCCGGGACGCCGGATACGACCCGGTCCGCGTCGGAGACCTCTCTCGAGCCCGCGCATTCGAGGACGCCGTCTGGCTGCTCATGGGCGTCCAACCAGTCGGCCAGGTCTTCTATCGGTTCGCAGTCGCCGGCGAGCTCTGACCCTCTGCTCTGCTGTGGGTGCCGGTCGCTGACGAGAGTGCCCCGCTTGGGCAGCGCCTCGAACCGACACCCACAGCGTCGGTCCTCATGGGATGCCGGCCCACCGGCCAGGCGCCAGCCTGGGCGAGTCGGGCTCGCTGGTCTCTCCTGGCGCCGCGTACAGCGTCTCGGTCGACTCCGGCGTCCGCCGGGGTCTGCTGGCCGAGGGGCTGCCGGCGGCGTCTACCCCTTCGCCCGGTCGACGATAAAGCTGGCCTTCGGCGCCGTCCACGTAGTCGGGTTCCGCGCCTCTGGTGGTCGGCTGCCCGGCGGCGGCGGCCGGACGTTCTACGTGACGGTCGGTGCCGTGCGTTCAGTACAGCCCAAGCCGTGCGATCGGCTCGGTGAGCTCGCGCTCTTCGTAGGACAGGTGCGACAGCAGGGTGTCGGTGAGCAAATCGACCGCGGCGCGCAGCTGACCGAGGCCGTTAGGCGTGGAGACCAGGGCGACCAGCGCCCGGTCGACTCCTTCGAGGACGTCGTGGATGGCGTGGTGCTCCTGCTCGAGCCGGTCGATGACCGGGCGCAGGCGTGGGTCGGCCCGGCGCAGCTCTGGGAACATCGCCTGGTCCTCGAGGCTGTGGTGGGCGGTGACGAGGCGGCAGTAGGACTCGCAGTACGTGCCCAGCGTCCAGTTGTTCTGCCGCATGGTCATGGTGTTGATGTGCGAGCGCGCCGTGCCGACGTCGATCGTGCCGGCCGCCACCTGCTCGATGAGCTGCTGGACCTGCGCGAGCTCGGCGCGCAAGTGATCGTGGACGTCGATCAGGTGCTGCCCGCTGGCCTGCTCGTGCGCGGTGTAGGTGCGCTCGGGGTCTGCCGTGGGCCCCGTGGCGCGGGTGGACTCGTCCCAGACCTGCTGGCTGCTACGCCGGACACCGTCGTCGGGGGTGGGGACGACGGCCCAGGCGCCGCGGGTCACCGCCGTCCGCGCTTCCCGGCTGGGCGCTGCCGCGACCGGTCGCGCGGGGACCGGCGCTGTGGGGACCGGGCGCTCGGCAGCCACGACCTCCCGGACGGCGGGTGCGACCTCGCCGGCGAAGCGGCGCAGGTCCATCGGGTCGTCGCTGCCCAGAATGAAGGTGCTGATGCCGTCGCCGAGGGCGAGGTCGGCGAGCTCTTCGGCCCACTGCTCGGCGGGTCCGTCCAGCGTCCCCCGACTCACCGGCGCGAAGCGGCCGGTGACGTTGAGCAGCCGGCGGATCTGCCGCGGTGACCGTCCGGCCCGGTGCGCGGCATCGTCGATGGTCGCGTTGCCCCTGGCGAGGTCGCCGGGCTCGAGGTAGCTCAGTGAGGGCAGCCAGCCGTCGGCCCGCCGCCCGGTGAGGGCCAGCATCCGCGGCTTGTGCGCGGGGGCCGGGCCGCGCTTGGCGCCGACCACTCGGTGGAACTCGCCCTGCACGCGGACCCCGCCCCGCGCCTCGACGTCCCACAGCTGCCGGATGACGTCGAGCGCCTCCTCCAGCGCCTGTACGGCCTGCCCGCCGGTGAGCCGGCGGCCGCCCATCGCCTCGATGGCGTCCCAGAAGGCGCCGGCGCCCAGACCCAGCTCCACCCGGCCATGGCTGAGCAGGTCCAGGCTGGCCACGCTGCGCGCCAGGACCGCCGGTGGGCGAAGGGGGAGGTTCGTGACGTTCGCGGCGAGGTGCACGGGGCTGGTGCGGGCGGCGACGAAGCTCAGCAGCGTCCAGGTGTCCAGGAAGCCGGGCTGGTAGGGATGGTCCTGGAACGTCACCAGGTCCAGCCCGGCCTCCTCCGACGCGACGGCGAGGTCCACGGTCCGCGCCGGGTCGTTGGTGGCGGGAGTGAGGAAGGACCCGAACTGCAGCGGATGGCCGTAGCGGCCGTTCGCCTGCTGGTCTTCGGCGGCGGTCGTCGTCATCGCTGCTTCGCGGGTTCCGCGGTCAGGCGGCGTAGTGAGCGGTGAGCGCGATGCCCGCGTCCGTGGCTGCGCGGTTCGCGGTCAGGTGCATCTGGGCGGTGAGGTCGGGACCGGCGGCCTTGAGCACAGCGCGGATCGCCGAGCGGATCAGCGTGATGGTGTCCATCGTGGCGACCGCGTCATACAGCGGCGTGGAGTCCAGCACCCGCTTCGACCCGACCAACCCGGCCG
>JAABUZ0100007738.1_pt1 | contig 12851 bp, 13 predicted proteins | sample 5562091 | NCBI WGS metagenome assembly JAABUZ01 (sample SAMN12813069, study PRJNA571459) | rock metagenome | isolation source: Antarctica rocks | place: Antarctica: Victoria Land, Linnaeus Terrace sud | collected 2015-12-21 | reverse complement strand
CCCGGGGTACCGGGCGCTCAGGACAGAACCGATGGGGAAATTCGTGGCCGCCACTGGGGAGAACTAGCGGCCGCCAACGGGGAATTCCGATGGCCGCCTACGGGGAGAATCTCATGGCCACGCACATCAGCTCGCCCGCCTGGCCGGCTGCGCCCCGATCCCCGTCTCCAGCGGACGATCAGATCGCTACCGCCTGGACCCCGGCGGCAACCGCCGCCTCAACAGCGCCTTCTACATGCTCGCCATCATCCGCATCAGCCACGACCCTCGCACCGCCGTCTACCTCGCCAAACAACGCCAGAACGGCAAGACCAAGAAGGAAGCGATCTGCTTGACATAGGAGACTCACGAACCACGGCCACCCGATCCGGCGCCGCGACCGAAAGGCGGCTGCTGCTCCGGTTCCCTCAGCTGACTAAGCAGAAGCCGCCTTGGTGGGGCCGGCTGGGCGACAGAGGGGAGTGGGGCGCTGCCCTCGGACGCCTGTTTTGACGAGATCCTCGGCCGGTGTCTGACGCTCGCTGAGCGACGTCAGCGCTTGCTCAAGCGGGTCAGACCGCTCCGCCGCCGCGAGCGAGTGCACGGACTGCGCCAGCCGCTCTGACTGTCACGCCGTGGTCGCGCTGATCGCCGCACGCTGGTTCACGGGCGCGAGGAACCTGGCCGGGATCGCCTCAGGTCGAGGATCACGAGCTCCGAGTTCTGCTTCTTCGCCGTGGCGTGTCCGGAGGCCCGGAGTGGCTGGAGGCGTGATCGCACTCTCGGCATCGCCGGCTTCTTCTCAGCTCGCGCCGGCGCCGCGGGGGCCCGATCAGGCGGGTGAGCTAAGAGCCACCCGCCCTGATCAACAACATCTGCCCGGGACTAGACCAGGTCGAAGCGGTCCGCGTGCAAAACCTTCGAGAACGCCTTGGCGAAGTCGTGCACGAACTTCTCTTTGCCGTCGCTCGAGGCGTACACCTCGGCGACCGCGCGCAGCTCGGCGTTCGAGGCGAACACCAGGTCAGCACGGGTGCCGGTCCACTCGCCCTTCGGCCCGGCGCCCTTGTAGTTCGGACCCTCGGCCGTCCAGGTCGTGTCCATGGCGAGCAGGTTGACAAAGTAGCCGTTCGTCAGCACGCCCACGCGGTCAGTGAACACGCCCAGCGACGAGTTGTCGTAGTTGGTGCCCAGCACGCGCAGGCCGCCGATCAGGACGGTCAGCTCCGGCGCGGTTAGACCGAGCAGCTCCGCCCGATCGACCAGGTGGTGCTCCTGCCGCAGCTTGGTGGGCGCACCCGAGTCGTAGTTGCGGAACCCGTCGAAGCGCGGCTCCATGTAGCCGAAGGACTCGACGTCGGTCTCCTCCTGGCTCGCATCGACGCGGCCCGGGTTGAACTCGACCTCGACTGAGGTACCGCCGTCCGCTGCGGCCTTCTCGACCGCCGCGACGCCGGCGAGCACGACCAGGTCAGCGATCGAGACGGACTTGCCGCCCTCACCGAAGGTGCCCTTGATGTCCTCCAACGTGGACAGCACCTTGGTCAGCTGCTCGGGGTTGTTGACCTCCCAGTTCTTTTGCGGCTCGAGGCGGATGCGACCGCCGTTGGCGCCGCCGCGCTTGTCCGAGTTGCGGAAGCTCGAGGCCGACGCCCACGCGGTCGATACCAGTTCCGACACGGTCAGACCGGAGTCGAGGATCTGCTGCTTGAGGCTGGCGATGTCCTCGGCCGACAGCGTCTCGGCCGGGGCCTCGGGCAGCGGGTCCTGCCAGATGAACGTGTTCTTGGGAACCTCGGAACCGAGGTAGCGGGACACCGGACCCAGGTCGCGGTGGGTCAGCTTGAACCAGGCCTTGGCGAACTCCTCAGCCAGCTCCTCGGGGTGATCGAGCCAGCGGCGCGTGATCTCGCCGTAGATCGGGTCGACCTTCAGCGCGATGTCGCTCACCAGCATCGTCGGCTTGCGCGGGGCGCCACCCTCGTTCGGGGCGGGAATGATCGCCTCGGCGTCCTTGGCGACGTATTGCCAGGCACCGGCCGGTGACTTCTTCAGCTCGAACTCATAGCCGTAGAGGTTCTCGAGGTAGTTGTTCGACCACTTGGTCGGCGTGGTCGTCCAGGTGACCTCGATGCCCGAGGTGATCGCATCCTCGAGCTTGCCCGAGCCATAGGAGCTCTTCCAGCCGAGGCCGGTCTCTTCGAGTCCAGCGGCCGCGGGCTCGAAGCCGACGTTGTTGGCCGAGCCGGCCCCGTGGGTCTTGCCGAAGGTGTGGCCACCGACGATCAGCGCGGCAGTCTCGATGTCGTTCATCGCCATGCGACCGAACGTCTCGCGGATGTCCCGGGCCGATCCGGCGGGGTCGGGCTGACCGTTGGGACCCTCGGGGTTGACGTAGATCAGGCCCATCTCGGAGGCGCCCAGCGGCCGCTCCAGCTCGCGGTCGCCGCCGTAGCGCGCATCGTTTGTGACCCAGGTGGTCTCGGCGCCCCAGTAGACGGAGGTGTCCGGAGTCCACTCGTCGACGCGGCCACCGGCGAAGCCGAGTGTCTGGAAGTCCATCGACTCGAGCGCTACGTTGCCGGCGAGGATCAGCAGGTCGCCCCAGGACAGCTCCCGGCCGTAATTTTGCTTGACCGGCCACAGCAGCCGCCGCGCCTTGTCGACGTTGACGTTGTCGGGCCAGGAGTTCAGCGGCGCGAAGCGCTGCTGGCCATGACCGCTGCCGCCGCGCCCGTCGAAGACGCGGTAGGTGCCCGCCGAATGCCATGCCATGCGGATCATCAGCCCGCCGTAATGACCGAAGTCGGCCGGCCACCAGTCCTGCGAGTCGGTCATGATCGCCTCGATGTCGGACTTCACAGCTTGTAGATCAAGGCTTTTGAACGCCTCGGCGTAGACGAAGTCCGGATCCAGCGGGTTCGCCTCAGCGGCGTTCCGGTACAGGATCTGCAGGTTCAGGCTGGCCGGCCACCATTCCTGGTTGGCGTCGCCAGCAGTCGGCTTGATGCGGCGGTGGGCGACCGGGCACTTGGGCTCTTCCTCGGAGGCCTGCGGCTCAACCATCTGGCCGAAGACGGCATTCGGTTCATGCTCATGTGTGTCAGGCACGGGCGTCCTTTCGGCTGTGTTCAGGAATCGGGTTGCTGGCGAGGCACTCGGGACAGAGCCCCCAATAGATGACCTCGGCCTCTTCGATCATGTATCCGTGGTTCTCGGATGCGGTCAGACAGGGACTAGCACCAACGGCGCAGTCGACATCGGCGACGGCTCCACAGGTGCGGCAGACCACATGGTGGTGGTTATCGCCGACACGTGCCTCATAGCGGGCGACCGAGGCCTGAGGCTGGATGCGCCGCAGCAGACCGGCCTGAGTGAGGGCGGCCAGCACGTCGTAGACGGCTTGGTGGCTGACCTCGGGCAGCTCCTCACGAACGAGGTCGATGATCGAGTTGGTGTCAGCGTGAGGATGACTTTCCACCGCTTGGAGCACCGCGATCCGTGGGCGGGTGACCCGAAGATCATGGGCGCGCAGGAACTCCTCCACTGTGAACAAGCTTACCCCGCTTTCTTTAATCAGTCAAGTTGTGAGCGTGCGGGGGTGCGCCCGATCTTGAGTTCAAGAGCACCGAGCGACGTCGCCGCGGGCAGGCCCCGACCAGCTCATTGCCGCGGGTCCAGCTCCGAACCGTGAGCGAGGTCAAAAGTTGGCTCTCTCGGCATGGATGTGTTCAGTGTCAGCCGATCCTTGGGATTGATATGCGCTGAGTCCAGCCAACTTGATGTTGTGCTTTCGCTGCAGAGCGAGCGTCGCGCGGTTGGATCGTCAGAAAAGCGATCGTGAAGCGACGGGCTGGCGGGGACCTCGTGTGCCCCGTCGGGGCCCAGAGTCATGGCCTGAAGTGCATCCGCTAGTCGCGAACAACAGGACCAATCGGAAGGTGTCAGGGAAGGTGGCGTCGCTGCTGCTCCCACGAACCGGCGGCCACGAAGTAGGCCGTCGAAGGCCATGACCACGCTGCCGGTTCGCGCGCGCCGGCTCTCGAAGCAGAAGTCGTTCCGTGGTCGCTGCTGGGGCTGCTGAAGGAGGAGTTGAGGGCCGGTTCAACCACCACTTCTGCTTTCCGCGAAGGCGCGAGCGGAAGAAGGCAGGCCGGCTGCGCGGCACCTACCATGTCATCAAGCGAACGAGGAAGGCCGGTGAGGTCCACCGTTGACGCCTTTGCTTGGCTGACGGAGCCTTGAGGCTCCGTCAGCGTCGCGGGCGCTGATTGGTTAGACGTTCGCGGCTTCGCGCTCGGCGGCGTTCAGGACGCCGGCACGGTTCTTGTGCGCGCGCTCATAGCGGGCGACGTCCTTGATGCGATGCTCGTCGCCTTCGCCAATCACGGCCTGGATCTCAGACGCGGTGAGCTCGTCATAGCCAGGCCACGGCTCGCTGCCTCGCAGGGCGGTGATGCGGCTCAGCACGGTGCTGCGGTTGTGGTTCTTGCGCTCGTAGGAGTCGATCTTGGCCAGGTCGATCTGCGAGAGCCCCGCGAGCTTGTCGTGGATCTCCTCCGCGGTCAGCGAGTCGTATTTTGGTATCGCGAGGTCCTGCTCGGAGGCCAGGGCTCCCTTTGCTTGGCCCTCAGCCTGGGCCACCCCGGGAACCTTCCGCGCCTGGCGGGCTGTCCGCTTGGCCTGCGTCTTGGTCTTCCGCGCGGCCTGCTTGACCTCACCCGCGGCCTCTCGCGCGCTGTCTGCCGCTCCGGTCTTGGTGATGTCATAGGAGCCGTTGCCACTGACGTCTGAGCCGACCACGGCATCGGTGAGTTTCGGAATCTCGCGCATGATCCGCTCGAGCATCCGCTCCTCATCGGCACGGATCGAGCTGGCGAGCTTCGCGGTGCGCTGATCACCAACCCGGTCGGCTAGCCGCTCAAGCGCCGTGTAGGTCGCGATCTCCAACGCCTCGGTCGCCGCGGCGTCCTTAGCGTTCTTGAGTACCTTCTCCTCACCACCGGATCCGCGCAGCAAGTCAAACGGCGTCTTGCCGAGCGCCAGCGCCTGGCTGAGGAGCCCGTCGGTGAACCCGAGCAACACCTGGAGCGGATTGCCGCCCTGCCGCAACTCCGCTAGACGCTGCTGCACCCGCTCCGCGTGATCGCGGGTCTCATCCAGATGGCGCTCCAACCCGTCGCGGTACGAGCCGCGCGGCGTCATCGCGATCTGGGACTGCAGGACGCTGACCAACCCAACCTCACTTGCGCGGGCTTCGTTCAGATACTGCACGACCTTCTGCTCAGACTTGTTCATCAACCAACCTCCATCATCGATCCAGTTGTAAAAAGGAAAACTGGCGAGCCGCGATCGCCAACGTCAAACCCGATCATTTGCGGCGAAAGCCGCGCGGGGAAGAAACCTTCATCGCAGTCTCTCTCAGTACCGCACCGAGGTTCAGCTCCCCAAGAAGCGTCTGCAACTCCTGGCGCTCAGCTGGAGAAAGATTGCTCGGACCGCCAGCAGACTGGCGAAGGAGAGCCTGCAGACGGGCGCGGCGCTCAGATGGCAGCGCCTGCCATTGACGTCGGGCGGCCCACGCCCCCTGGGCAAGAGAGGCAGCGATCGTCATCCGGCCCATCCGACGCAGCCTCATCGCTCCCCAACGATCTCGTCAACCCGCGGGCAATCGGTCCGCGCAGCACGCCCTTGACCAGAGCCACAACCAGCCGATGCGTGCTGAGTCGCGGCCGCAGCAATGGCTGGACGCAGAACGAAACGCGAAGCCGGCATCAGTACCTCCTTCTTCCTCGGTACCAGAAATGGCCGTGGCGTTGGTGGTGACCGAACATGCCGCCGAGGGGCAACAGAAAGAACAGGGGCAGAAATAGCAGATGGCCGCCGGTGATCACGAATAGCACCGCTGCGAAAAGGAGTCCGTACAGGGCGAAGCGCATCAGATACCTCGCTCTGATGTAGCACTCATATGAACTCCTAGGAGAGAAAAGGAACGGACGCGGAGGGCCCAACCGTCGCCAGCGACCAAACGCTGTCGAAGCCAGTCCCACCCGATGCTGGGATACGGAAAGCTGATGACTGCCCGCTCAACCCTAGATACTCCACTCTCACCCAAAGGTCACACGATGGGCAAGGTCCCCGGCGCCGTCGTGAATGAGCCTTGGCTTGACTGCGCCCATGTGGCGGTGAGTGCGTCTGGCAGTTCGCGGGATCCTGTTCATGGGGCCCTAGCGATACGATGACAAACCGACCTCGAAGGTCCGTACCGTCGTCCCCGGGGATCGGGTGAGGTGCTTCCGGACCGGAATACGTCCCGAATGTCCAAAGCCGATACCCCGGACGAAGAAGACTACGAGGCGCTCTCGATGTCAGCGCGCATCTCCCGCACGGTCGTGCGGGCGATGAAAGACCTCTACGGCCGCGGCCCGACGCACGCAAAGACCTACCTGTGCGACGAGTTCGTCTTCTGCGTCATGACCGGAGGCCTGACTCGTGACGAAGAAACAATGATCCGAGGCGGCCAAGAAGAAGCCGTCCGCGAATACCGACTCCGCTTCCAAGCCGTCATTAGCCCCGAACTCATCCGACGCGTCGAAGACGTGCTAGGCCGCAAAGTGGTCAACTACCACAGCCAGATCCTCTTCGATCCCGACCGAATGGTCGAGATCTTTGTGATCGACCCAACTGCCGAACCTCTGACTGACCCTGAGGAATAGGCCACCGTCTACGGTTTGGCCAGTCCTGGTGTCCGCGGTGGCTGTCGCACAAAAGCGGGTTCCGGGATGCCCCAGAACTTCATTGATTGTGATCGTGAGCAGGCGTTCTTGTTGCCGGCGTCGTTGCGGACTGGTTGCCTGAGGATCATCTCGCGTGGTTCGTGCTGGAGGCGGTCGGTCGGCTCGATTACCCATGGCGGTGTTGGTGAACCGCCGCTGGCGGAGGAGTCGCCGCTGGCGGTGTTTTTCTCCGCCGCTGACCGAGGAGTCGAAGCCGCTGGCGGTGTTGCTGCCGCCGCCGCTGCCCGAGAGTCGAAGCCGCTGGCGGCGTTGCTGATGCCGAGCACGGCCGAGTACGGGCCGGTGAGCGAGTTGCTCCCGCCGGCGATAATCCCGCTTGTAGGAGGTGAACGTCTGGCTGGTGCCGAGGATCAGGTTGTGCGAGCCGGTCTGGCTGCCCGGGCGGCGAGCACGATCTGCTGCTCGTTGCCGACGGCCCGCGCGTTGTAGCCCACCGGCCGGACCTTTGCGCGACAGCCGCCGCCAGAAGCAGAAGCCGGCACGAGCCCGCGATTGGCTGTTCGTCACACCTGCGTCCACGAACACGGGGCAGTCTCGCCGGCGTCATGGCCTGTGCTCGATGCTCCTGCTCCCGGCCGTGAGCGGCAGTCTCAACCGACTCGCTTTCCACGCGCCGTTGCTACTGGAACCCCGTAAGCATCTCGCGGACCTGTTTCCCGAGTTGCCGTTGCAGCCCGGATACTTCAAACGGCGTCGCCGCCTCGCCGAGACCCTGGAGTGGCTGATGGGCGTCTTCGCCAGCCAGAGCCTGGAAGCTCACGACGATCTGTTGCTGATCGCCTCCACGCCGGTGGAGTGCGCTCGCAGCCGCGACACGGTCAGACGCTCTGCGCTGGGCGACGCGGCGGACTACGGCTGGTGCGCATCGCACTCCCGGTTCTTCTGGGGATTCCGCCTGCACGCGATCTTCAGTCCCGACGGCACCCCCAGAGCGTTGGAGCTGTGCTCTCCCAAGCTCGAGGAGCGCGAGATCGGACTGGTGCTCTTGGACCGCTGCCAGCGACACGGCGGCGAGACGCTGCTGGGTGACAAGGGCTACGCCAGCCGCACGTTCGCCGCCCAGGTCGCCGAGCGAGACACGACCTTCATCCGCCCCCAGCGCAAAGACGAACACGGACCCAGACCTCACCTCGCGCCGATCCGCCAACGAATCGAATCGATCTTCTGGACCTGCAAAGACCTCCTCACCCTCGAACGACACGGCGCCCGCACCCTCGCCGGACTCAGAGAACGAGTCCTCGCCCGCTTCTGCTGCCTCGCCGCCGCCATCTCGCTAAACCACCAACTCGGACGCCCCAGCCGTGCACTCGTCAACTACTGCGCCTAAACGCGCGGAAGCAACCATCTAGGGGTGCCGGCAGATCAGCGCTCAACGTCCGGCTTCCGGGCCCCTGGCCCTCGAGGCGGGCGCGGCGAGATCGAGCCACCGGCACCGCGTGCAGGTGGGGTCGTGCTCGAACGCGCCGGCCGCTGCCCCTCACGCCTCTCCGATCCCCGCCGCGAGGCCTGCGCGCCGGGGCGGGGGTCGGCGGTTGCCCTGAGCTGCTCAGCGAAAGCAGCCAGCTCCCCGCGCACCACCGCCTCGATCTCGCGGGCGCGTTGCAGCTCGCCGGCGGCCTGGTGCATGTCGTGCACCGCCTTGGCGAGGTTCGCAAGCTGGCGGAGCATCACCGCCTCCGCCACCGAGCCCCCAGGCGCACCGGCGATCAGCAGCAGCGCGGCGCCGCGGGCGGAGGGCAGCGATGCCACCGGCCCCCTCGCCTGCCACGCGCGCAGCTCCCCCGAGCGAGCGAGCGCCCGGGCGGTCGCGGCCAGCGGCCCCGGTTCGCCCTCCACTCGAACAGACCAGGCGGCAAACGCGCCGGCGGTCTCCTGGGCCACGTGCCCCCAGCTCGCGAGATCCCCGGCCGGCACCCCCCGCAGCCGCTCCCGCAGCTCCCCGAGCTCGGCGCTCTGAGAAGACCAGACCATCGGGTCAGCGTCTGCGGTCCGCGCGGGCCCGCCGGGCTCAGCGCCGGCCACCGGCGGCCACGCGGCAAGCCCACCGCCGCCTGCGGGCCACCTGGCGCGCAGCCGTGGAAGCGTCAAATCCCGCGCCAGCCGGCCACCGCCGTACCACACCGTCCGCTGGCTGCGTGAGCACGGTGTCCAGGCCCGCGCCCGGTATGCCAAAGGCGGGCGCGAGGAGGTCGTCGGCTACTCGGTGCGCCTGAACGGTCCCTCGCAGGGCACCCGGCGGTCTGAAGCGCGGCGATCATGCGTTGGCTGTGCTCGCCGATGTCGGCGGCGAGGTGGCGGCGGTCCTCGCAGGCGGTCTGGTAGTCGATCCTCGCCCGGTGGATCGTCCAGTGGATCGCTTGGACGGTTCGGAGGACGGCCGTCTCGATCTCGTGGTCGTCGCCGCCGGCGGCGCGGGTGTCGGCGATGATGGCGGCGATCCGGCTGCGGATCCTCGCGTGATCGTGGATCCCGACGGCTTCGGTGTGGTCGTAGAGCAGGCTGAGCGCGGCGGGATGTAGTCCTGTCCACAGCTGCTGGTTGGCGGCGCGGAGGCGACCGAGCGCGTCGTCTTGGAGTTTGGCGAGCTCGCTGTCGCGTTGGAAGAGCTCGCCGAGCCGGCGAGCCGCCTCGCTGGCTTCGCTGGGGATCGTCTCGGTCATGGCAGAAGTCACGGTCGCTCCCTGTGCGCTCATGCGTGCGTGGCGGATGCGAGTTCGGCGTAGCGCTCGACCGAGACCATCACGGCGCGCAGCTGGTTCTTCTGGGTGAGGACGAGCTTGTCGATCTCGCCGGTGTCCAGGCGCTCGAGTAGGCGGCCGAGTTCGCGCATCGCGTCGCGGACAGAGACGAGCTCGCTGTTGGTGATGCTCACGGCAGCTGAGCGCGGTTCGTTCATGCCCGGGCACGTTACGCCCCACCCCGGACAGGAAACTGTCAGCGGCGTGTCGGCGTTCTGTCCGGCCGGTGAGTGAGACTGCCGCCTTATGTCTGTCGGCACCGTCCAGGTTGACCCCTCGCAGCTGCGGATCGGTCGCGCCCGCGGGCGTTATTTTCGGGAGAACTATGCCCAGGGCGGTGTTGACCTGGTGCAGATCATCCCGGAGCTGGTCACCAACGCCGACGCGGCGATCACCGCCTCCGGGCGCCCCTCGGGGCGGATTGTGCTCGCGTTCGGATCGCCCGACCCCGCGTTTCTCCGGCTGTGGCGGGAGCAGCTGCGGCCGTTGCGCTCGCCGGCGCTGACCGGCTGGACGCACGAGCTGCGCTGCACCGACGACGGCGAAGGCGTCGACGCCGGGCTGATCGACGCTCGGCTCGGCGCGCTCGGTGTCACCCCACCGGCCCGCGGCCAGCGCGGGCTGTTTGGCCGCGGGCTTCGGGACGTGTGGCTGGCGCAGGGCGCCGGCCGGATCGAGGGCGTCCGTGACGGGCGCCTGGTCGAGTCGTGGTTCTTTCCCGCCCCGGGCGATGACCCGTACGCGTTTGTGCACGTCCAGGATCGCGCCGCCGGCCGGCGCGATCTCGCCGCGCTCGGCGTCGAGGCGTCCGGCAGCCGGATCACGGTGCCGCTCGCCGACCCACGCCTGCCGGCCCCCGGCCGCCTGCGCGCTCTGGTCTCTCAGCTTGTGCAGCTCCGCCCCGTGCTCGAGGACCCCTTCCGCGAGCTTCTGCTCGAGCTTCCCGGTCAGCCGCTCGAGCACCTCACCTACCCCACACCGGAGCCTGACCCCGAACGCCCCGTCCTGTTCGACGACGAGGTCGACGTCGCACCCGGCGTGAGCGCACGGATCACTGTGCGTCGGGCCCTCGAGCCGTTGTCGGCCGGGTTCTCGCGCGCGACCCGCCGCGGCGGGCTCGTGATCCGCTCCGGCCGCTCCGCGCACGAGACCACGCTCGCCGGCGCCGAAGGCCGCCCCGGCGCCCGGCATCTCTACGGCGAGGTCCACTGCGAAGCGATCGAGACCCTCCAGCGCCGCGCCCTGAACGCGCCGCGGCCCGAGCTCGTGGTCAAAGTCGACCGCTCCGGCCTCAACGAGCACCACCCCATCGTCAAACGCCTCCTCGCCGCTATTGACCGCGTCCTGGGCCCTATCGTCGCCGCTGAGGAGCGCCGCACCGCCGCGCACCGCATCGGCGCCCCCCGGGCGATCACCGCCCGCGACGAAGTCGGCCTGCGCGCGCTCAACGACGCCCTCAAAACCGCCTTTGATCACCAGGGCACCACCGGCCGCGACCCCGGTGAGCACCCCACCACCCAGACCCCAACCGGGCCGACAGACGAGACCCAGGACGCCGCCACCCCGCCCGGCCAACCGCACAGAACCCCGGAGGACCTAACGGGAGGCGAGGAGACCCCGGAGCCCGACGCGCCGGCCCGGGCGGCGCTCTGGTTCAAACGCTCACCGATCCGGATGCACCCCGGCGAGCAGCGTACCCTCACCATCCTCGCCGACCCCGGTCAGATTGACCCGGGCACCCCGATCGAGGTCGAGACCGACCCCGGCCTTACCCTCACCCTGCGCTCCGACACGCTCCCCAGACCCGGGGCGCGCGGTGCGTGCGCGCTCGCCGGAAGCCTCCGCGCGCGCGTCACCGCCGAACCCGGCGCAAGACTGACCGTGATCGCCGCCGCCGGCCAGCACACCGCCGAGCTCGAAGTCGTCATCGTCCGCCACCGCGCCAGCGGCTGGGTCCGCGAGATCGCCCGCAAAGACGAAGACCAACCCGTCGAGGCCGAGTTCGACCCTGAAACCGGGACCGTCACCGTCTACGAAGGCCGCCGCGAATTCCGCGAGCTCGAACGCGCTGCCCGCCGCGCCGGCCTGTCCAAGAAACGCGTCGCCGAGTACATCCCCTACCGCATGCTCGAAGTCGAAGCCGCCGCCAACGCCGTCTACGCCTGGGCCGCCCAACAAATCCTCGCTCGCCGCCTCCCCGACGAGCGCCCCACCGACCCCGCCGACTACGCCACCGCCGTCCACCAAGAACACCAAGCCCTACGCCACCGCACCCACCACAAGCTCATGCAAGCCTTCCACGAACCCGAAATCTACGCAGGCACCATCACCCAACCCAGACCCCACGCCACCAAACGAGCGCCCCAACTCCGACTCGTCAACGACGCCTGAGGGCAAGAACGCCCCACCAACGGCACGCTGGCGTCTACACCGACGGATTCGCACCTACCATAGAACCCGCGGTCCCGCACGACCACGCCGCCGCCGTCGAGCCGGCCTTCGAAGTCGTTATGGGCGAGCGTGTGGTCGGGGACCTCCAGGGCCAGACGCTTGACCGCGGGGTCGAGCGAGGGACCCTTGGGCACCGCCCACGAGCGCATGATCCCGTCCACCTCGAGCCGGAGGTCGAAGTGGTGGGCTGTTGCCGCATGCTCCTGGACGACGAACACGCCGGCGCTCACGCCGCGCTGCGCGAACTGCTCATCACCCTCGACTCGGGCCGCTGTCAATTCGAGGCCAGCGTCGGAAAGCGCGCGCAGGGAGCTCGCCAGGGCGTCACCGCGGCCGCCTGGCCCTCGGCATGGACGTCGAGGTCCCCTTTCCCGCCCACCGTACCCACCCTGTCAATCCGAGCTCCGAGGCTCGCCGCAGCGTGTCTTGCGCGAGCTGATCTTCCCGACTGCCTGCTCGCACGTGGATGCGGGTGGACGTGCGCGCCGGAGTCACGCTGCCCCCAGGCTCGTGCGCAGACCCAGCACCCGCGCGGCGGCGCTCTCCGCTGCGGCTCGGCTGAGTTGTCCCCGGGCGATCGCGCGGGCCAGCGCTCGCATGACAGCCAAGCCGTCGGAGGGGTCGTCATCGCCGTCGATGGCCGAGCAGATCATCACGTCGGCGCCGGCGCGGGCCGCGAGCACAGCGCGCTGCGGGAGGCTGCCGTAGGTGGCCAGCGCCGCGGCGCTCAGGGTGTCAGAGATGGTGACGCCGCGATAGCCGAGCCGGCCGCGGAGCTCGCCCTCGATGACCCGCGCGGAGAGCCCGGCGGGCACCCCCGGCGCGAGCGCCGGGTACATCGCCCAGGAGGTCATCACGAGCTTGACTCCGGCCGCGATCGCGCGGC
>JAABUZ0100007737.1_pt1 | contig 12852 bp, 15 predicted proteins | sample 5562091 | NCBI WGS metagenome assembly JAABUZ01 (sample SAMN12813069, study PRJNA571459) | rock metagenome | isolation source: Antarctica rocks | place: Antarctica: Victoria Land, Linnaeus Terrace sud | collected 2015-12-21 | reverse complement strand
GAGTGGGTGTTGACGACGACCCGGACCCAGAACTGCAGCCGGCCAGAGCGAGTGCGCAGAGGGCGGTAAGCAGGGCGGCGGTGCGCGTCAGGTTCACAGCGCCAGCATGCCGGGCCTGAAGAGGTGCAGCGACCGGTAGGTGCACGGACCACAACTAGGTTGCGCACAACTAAGCCGTGGGCTACCGTCGCCTTATGGTCGACGATCTAGCGCTGCACCGACAGGTGTGCTTTGCGCTGTACTCGGCCTCGCGCGAGACCACCGCCGCCTACCGCGGCATGCTGGACAACTTGGGCGTCACCTATCCGCAGTACTTGGTGCTGCTCGTGCTGTGGGAGCAGGACGGGCGCGGCGTGCAGGAGATCTGCACGGCGTTGAACCTCGACACCGGCACCGTCTCTCCACTGCTCAAGCGGTTGGAAGGCGCTGGCCTGATCCACCGGGCCCGGCTTTCCACCGACGAGCGGCGGGTGCGGATCGAATTGACCCCTGCGGGGGTCGCGCTCAAGACCCAAGCCGCCGAGATTCCCACACAGCTGGCCCGGGCCACCGGGTTGTCGGCTGACGAGCTCACGGACCTGCGGGACGTGCTCACCCGACTCAGCGGCGCGTTGCACACCAGTGCGCTGCATCCGACTATTTCGAAGGACGCGAATTCATGAAGGCTCTCTACACCGCCGAAGCGCTCGCCACGGGCGATGGCCGCAACGGTCACACCCGCAGCACCGACGGGCGGGTCGATGTCGACTTGGCTATACCCACCGAGATGGGCGGCTCCGGTGACGGCGCCAACCCGGAGCAGCTTTTCGCCGCAGGCTACGCAGCGTGCTTTCATTCGGCCCTGCAGATGGTCGCGCGTGCAGACAAGGCGAACATCGCCGACTCCGCCGTCGGGGCACAGGTGAGCATCGGCCAGCTCGACGGCGGTGGCTTCGGGCTGGCTGTCACCCTCGAGATCTCCCTACCCCACCTCTCGTCTGCGCAGGCCCAGGAGCTGACCGAGAAGGCGCACCAGGTCTGCCCGTACTCCAACGCGACCCGCGGCAACATCGAGGTCACCTTGACCGTGACCGACGACAACGAATAGGAGCAACCATGTCTTCCGTACTCATCGTCATCACCGGTGCCAACCACTGGACTCTCACCGACGGCACGCAGCACCCGACCGGCTTCTGGGCCGAGGAGCTGCTCACCCCGGTGTCGACCTTCCGCAAGGCGGGGATTGAGCTCACCTTCGCCACCCCCGGCGGTGTCCGCCCCACCGTGGATGAGGGCAGCTTGTCGCCCGACACGGTGGGTGGCGCGGAGGAGGCGGCGCGTCAGCGCGCCGAGCTCGACGCGCTGTTCGCTGAGGAGCTGGCCGCGCCGCTGCGGCTGGAGGACGTCAAGGCAGCCGACTACGACGCCGTGTACATCCCCGGTGGCCATGGACCCATGGAGGACCTCGCGGTGTCGCCCGCAATGGGCGAGCTGCTGGTCGGCATGCTCGACGCCGGCAAGATCGTCTCCTCGGTGTGCCACGGTCCCGCCGCCTTGCTGTCGGCGACCCGGGCAGACGGGGAGTGGGCGTTCGCCGGACGTACCCTGTCCGGTTTCCTCAACGAGGAGGAGCGCCAAGCCGGACTTGCGGACAAGGCGCCGTGGCTGCTGGAGGACCGGCTGCGGGCTGCCGGTGCCGAGCTGAAGGTCGGTGACGCCTGGGCGCCGCTGTCCGTGGTCGACGGCACCATCGTCACCGGGCAGAACCCCGCGTCCAGCGGCGAGGTGGCCGAGAAGGTCGTCGCCCGGCTCACCGCCTGAGTAGCGCGGAAGCCAGATCCGCGCGGTTGACCGTTCCCGCGGCAGTAGCCTTCGGCGATGAAGATTCGGGGACTTGCCGCAGCCAGCGCCGTGCTTGTGCTCGCGGCGGGCGTGGTCGCCGCGGTTACCGCGGTTACCGCGAGCCCGTGGCCGGGAGCGCTGCTGATCCGCTTCGTCTTCGGTCGTGACGCCGCCAAGGTCAAGACCGCGCTCGAACCGCACGCGCCCGACGACGTGCGCAGGATCGGTAACCAACGGTACGGAGCGGGGCCGGACGCGCTCCTCGATGTCTACCTGTCGGCATCGGTCGCCGACGGTGAAGCGCTGCCGACCATCGTGTGGACGCACGGCGGCGCCTGGATCTCCGGCAACAAGAGGGACGCGGCGCCTTACTTCGCGATCCTCGCGGCCGCGGGGTACACGGTGGTCGCGCCGGATTACTCCGTCGGCCCCGGACGGCAGTACCCGACGGCCGTCCTCCAGCTCAACGACGCGCTCCGCTACCTGCACGACAATGCCGAGCGGCTGCACATCGACCGGAACCGAATCGTGCTCGCGGGCGACTCGGCGGGCGCCCAGCTCACCAGTCAGCTCGCAGCCATCGTCACCAACCCGGACTACGCCCGCGCGATGGGCATCACGCCGGCACTGGACGCCACCCAGCTCAAGGGTCTCGTCCTGTGCTGCGGTGTCTACAACATGGCCGCGCTGGACCATCTGCGCGGCGTGCTGGGCTGGGGCTTCCACATCGCGACCTGGTCCTACAGCGGCGTCCGCCACTACACGAGTGATCCGGCTCTGAAGTTAATGTCCACAGTGGACTACGTGACCGCAGACTTTCCTGCCGCCTTCATCACGGGAGGTAACGGCGACGGGCTCACCGCGATCCAGTCGAAGCCGCTGGCCTCGCGAAGCTGGAGGGCCTGGGCGTCCCCACGACGGCGCTGTTCTTCCCTGACGACTACACGCCGTCACTCCCGCACGAGTACCAGTTCACTTTGGACACTGCGGCGGGCAAGGATGCGCTCGAGCGGATTCTGGGATTCCTCAAGGAGCGTTTCAACGCCGAGGAGACCTCGCGGTGACATATGTGCGGCCTTCAGCTGGTTCGGCCGATTCAACTAAAGGCGACCATCTCCCGCAACCAATCGCTGAGCTGCTCTATCTCGCTGGCCGAGGCGGTCCCGATCGGCTGGGGTCGGGTGAACCGCGTGGTCGTGACCGCGCGAATATCCTCGGTTCGCGCCCAGCTCGGTCGGTTCAGCCCGGATTCGGTCGAATCGATGCGCACGTGGTGGGCCAGCCCGCGGTCGCGCGTGGTCAACGGCACGATCAGGGCCATGTCGATCGGGAATCGGCAGTGCGTCGACGAGCTGACGACAATCGCCGGCCGGAGGCCCCCCTGCTCGTGCCCGATCGGAGTGCCGAGATCCACCCACCACAGCTGCCAGGGCGCAATCCGCGGGGATCGACTCACCGAGTGCGCTCCGGGTACTCCTCGCTGGCATCCAACAGACCGTCACCGGATGTCGCATCCCACGTGGCGATGTCAGCTTGGTAGTCGGCCCACTCTTCGGCGTTGTTGCGTAGCTCTTCGTACCGTTGGATGACGCGGTTGATCTTGTGTTCCTTGATCAAGCGGTTGACCGCCTCGCCCAGTGGTACGCCGTGAAAGTCCTCCGCGGCAAGCTTCGCCAGTTCGTCCCGCAGGGCGGTGTCTAGCTGCATCGATGTCGTGGCCATGGTGTCAACCATAGTCGCAGCTATAGTCTTGTGCCTTGATTGCCCGTACTCGACCAGGCCGGATACGCCGGTATCGCCATCCTGCCCACCGCAGCGGCGACCGCGACCGACCTGATGGTGTTCAAGATGCTGTGCAACCGGCGCAAGGACTGGGCCGACATCGAAAGCCTGCTCCGTTGCAGCGCTGGCGATAGCGCCGAGGCCGTCGAGTGGGTAGCGAGCGTTCTCGGACCCGACGACCCGCGGTTGGCTCAGCTGCAGGCAATCATCGACGAGCTCGCCGAAGAACCAGCAGGCCGGGACACGGCACCGGGGCCGCCCTGGCCTGAAGCGCTACCCTGACCCCGCGGCCCGACAGGCTTCCTCCGCCCACTAGTTGAGCGGCCCAGGACATGCCCCCACCCGCACGAATCCATTCGTGCTGCCTGGGAGTTCTGTTCGTGACGCTGCTGCGCACCTCGCCGACGAACATTGTCGCCATGGCCAGCCCCGACTCGCTCATCGAAACGCTGCTGGAGCAGATGCTCATCCGGACCGGGCACCGTCCCAGCCCCGCCGAGCAGAAGTCCTGGGGCCGAAGCCTGCCGGTACTCGCGCGAGATCTGATCGATGCCGGTTTGCCCGGGGTGGAAATGCTCATCGAGTACCACTTGCCGCTGACCTCGCAGCGCGCAGACGTCGTGCTCGCAGGCACCCATCCGCACACCGGGGAAGCGTCCTATGTGGTCGTTGAGCTGAAGCAGTGGTCGGCCGCCCGGTCCTACGAGGGAAGCGCGGAGCTGGTCGACGTACCGGGCATGCCCGGCGGCCCGAAGCTGCACCCGGTGGCCCAGGTGCAGGGCTACTGCTCCTACCTCGCAGACTTCACCCGCGCACTGGCCGACCAACCCGATGCCCTCGCCGGCCTGGCCTACCTGCACAACGCCACCGACCCGGCGGCGGTCGCGGACCTGCGCCGCTACCCGGTCTCCACCACGGGCCGGCTCTTCACCGGCGCGGACCGCGGGGACCTGCTCGACTTTCTGCGGACCCGACTGGCGCCGAACTCGGGTGGACACGCGGCGGGCGACACGCTGCTGCGTTCGGCCGTCGCTCCGTCCAAGCAGCTGCTCAAGGTGGCCGCCGACGAGGTCCGCGACCGCGAGCAGTTCCGGCTGCTCGGTAATCAGCAGCTCGCGGTCGACCTGGTGCTGCACGCGGCCGAGCAAGCGCGCGGTGCCGACACCAAGCGGGTGATCGTCGTCAGTGGTGGGCCGGGCAGCGGCAAGTCCGTGGTGGCGCTGTCGCTGTTGGGCGAGCTGGCGCGACAAGGGCGTTCGGTGCTGCACGCCACCGGCTCGCGCTCGTTCACCCAGACGCTGCGCAAGGTCGCCGGGGCGCGGGCGCCGCGCGTACAGAGGATGTTCAAGTACTTCAACCAATTTATGACGGCTGAGCGCAACGGGCTCGACGTCTTGATCCTCGACGAGGCACACCGCATCCGCGCGACCTCGGTGGACCGCTACACCAAGGCGGCGCTGCGCACGGAGCGTCCGCAGCTCGACGAGCTGATCGCAGCCGCCCGGGTGCCGGTGTTCCTGCTCGACGAGCATCAGGTGGTGCGGCCCGGGGAGATGGGCTCGTTGGCGCAAATCTTGCGGCACACCGAGTCGTTGGGCCTACACGCTCAACACGTGCACCTGGGGGAGCAGTTTCGCTGCGGTGGCAGCCAGGAGTATCTGCTGTGGACGCAGAAGCTGCTCGGTCTAGTGGAAGGAGCGCCCGAGCGCTGGCGGGGCGATCCGCAGTTAGCGGTGCGGGTCGCCGAGAGCCCGCAGGAGATGGAGCATCTGCTGCGAGTGCAGATGGAGCAGGGCTACTCCGCTCGGATCTCCGCCGGCTACTGCTGGCCATGGAGCGATCCACGGCCCGACGGGTCGCTGGTGAATGACGTTCAGGTGGGCGCCTGGGCCCGGCCGTGGAACCTCAAGGGCGACCGCGCCGTCGGCGACGCGCCGCCGTCGGCGCTGTGGGCGACCAACGACGGCGGCTTCGACCAGGTCGGGTGCGTGTATACCGCGCAGGGCTTCGAGTACGACTGGAGCGGGGTGATCCTCGGGCCGGACCTGGTGTGGCGCGGTGGCCGGTTGACCACGGTGCGCGCGGCCAACTGCGACCCGGACATGCACAACCAGATCAAGGTTCCCGAGCCGCAGTTCGACCGGCTGGTGCGCCACGTCTACAAGGTGCTGCTCACCCGCGGCATGGTCGGTACTGTGCTGTACTCGGCCGATCCGCAGACCCAGGAGGTGCTGCGCGAGCTGATCCCCGACTGAACACACGAGAACTGAGACCACCGAGCACGGCCCGACGGGCTTCCGCATGAGGACACGCCCCCACCCGATGTACATGGCGTGTCACGTCGCTCAATGTGTGATGAGCTCTCGCCATGGGTGAGGATCTGAAGGCTGGTGCGTACGAGTCGTTGCACACGGCGTCGCTCAGTGCTGAAGTCGCGCGGACGACCTTCACCCCGCGTTACGCAGAGGTCTCTGCCGCGACCGCCCCTGAGGTGCTTGCCCGCCACGTTGCGGCTGCTGTCACTATGACGCTCGCCACCATCACCGACGCTGACACCAGAATCGCGACGGTCAATAACGTTCTCGCGCAGCTCAATGGGACTGCGGATCCTGTCGTCGCTCTCGAGCAGCTGATCACGCTTACTGAACAGGTCGCCGCTGGGGTCCATCGCCTGGTGCCTGTCCCCACGATCAAACTGTCCGACGTCGCGCTGTTGACCAACGCCAAGGACCAGCCGAACCTGGGTGCCTCGCTCAGCTCCGAGCTGGGTAGCGCAGACCGAGTTGACCTGTTGTGCGCCTTTATCAAGTTCAGTGGTATTCGGATCATCAAGGAGCAGTTGCTTGAGCTGCGCGAGCGAGGCGTGCCGTTCCGGGTGATCACTACGACCTACATGGGTGCCACCGAGAGGCGTGCCGTCGACCAACTCGTCCGCGAGCTGGGCGCCGAAGTCAAGGTCAGCTACAACTCTCGCTCGACTCGGCTGCATGCCAAAGCCTGGTTGTTCCACCGGGAAAGCGGTTTCGACACCGGTTTCATCGGGAGCTCTAACCTGAGCCAGGCCGCAATGGTCGACGGTTTGGAGTGGAACGTACGGATCTCCTCTGTGGCCACACCAACCTTGGTCCGCCAGTTCTCGGCTGCCTTCGACACCTACTGGAACGACCCCGCGTTCCAGCCCTATAACCCCGACGTTGACGCCACCCGGCTGGACGAGGCGCTGGCCGACGCGGGTTCCAGCGACCATGGTGCGGGCACTTTGACGCTGTCCGGACTGCAGGTGCGGCCTTACCCGCACCAGGAACAGATGCTCGAGGCGCTCGAGGTTGAGCGCACCGTGCACGGTCGGCACCGCAACCTTCTGGTCGCCGCGACAGGTACCGGCAAAACCGTGGTTGCGGCGCTGGACTACCAGCGACTGTGCGAGGCGGCGGGTGAGCGGCTGAGCCTGATTTTCGTGGCCCACCGTAAGGAGATCCTGACGCAAAGCCTTCGCACGTATCGGGAAGTGCTGGCCGACGGAGCCTTCGGCGAGCTCTACGTCGACGGCCTGCGCCCGACCCAGTGGCGTCACGTGTTCGCCAGCGTCCAGGCCCTATCAGGCGAGTTGCTCGCGTCCCTCACGCCGGAGCAGTTCACGGTGGTCGTGGTCGACGAGTTCCACCACGCTGAAGCCAGTACCTACCGTCGCTTCCTCGAGCACCTGAAGCCCGCAGAGCTGCTTGGGCTAACCGCAACGCCCGAGCGCACCGATGGAGTGGACGTCCGCGAGTATTTCGCGGGGCGCACCGCGCACGAGCTGCGGTTGTGGGATGCATTGGAGGAGGACTTGCTCTGCCCCTTCCACTACTACGGCGTGGCCGATGGGACCGACCTCAGCACCGTCGAATGGAAGCGCGGAGCGTACGACCTCGCTGGGCTGTCCAATGTGTATACCGGCAACGACTCGCGTGCCGCGAAAGTACTGACCGCGTTGCGCGACACGGTTGCTGACCCGAAGCGCATACGGGCGCTGGGGTTCTGCGTTTCGGTGGCGCACGCTGAGTACATGTCCAGGGTCTTCACCGAGGCTGGCCTTCCCGCCCGCGCCGTATCCGCGGGAACTCATCGCGAGCAGCGGACCGAGGCATTTGAGGCGCTGCGTGCGGGAGAGGTCCGGTGTCTGTTTGCGGTCGACTTGTTCAACGAGGGACTCGACCTACCCGACGTTGACACCCTCCTTCTGCTCCGTCCGACACAGAGTTCCACGGTATTTCTTCAACAGCTCGGCCGCGGACTCCGGCGAACCAGGCGGAAAGCGCTGCTGACGGTTCTGGACTTCATCGGCCAGCAGCGCAAGGAGTTTCGATTCGACCTCCGGTTCCGCGCATTGACCGGTGGTACCCGCGCTGAGTTGCTCCGCGACATTGACGCAGGGTTCCCGTTCCTCCCGAGCGGCTCGCGCATCGTGCTGGACCGAGTCGCCCAGCGAACAGTTCTGGACAATGTCCGCGATTCGCTAAAGCTTAACCAGCGCAGCGAAATGATTGACGATGTGCGCCGACACGGTTCTCTGTCGCTCGGCAGTTACCTGCGCGCCTCAGGGCACGAGCTTGCCGACATCTACCGCTTGAACGGGAGCTGGACGACTCTGCGCCGTGGTGCAGCCCTGCTCCGCGGCGAACCCGACCCTGGAGAGGCCGCTCTGCTCAAACGGATGTCCGCGCTCGCGCACGTCGACGACCCCGAACGTGCGGGGACCTACCGATTGCTGACGAGCGCCGCGGCACCCGACTACGAGTCGCTGAGCGCGCGCGACCAGCACCTCGCTCGGATGCTCTTCTTCACGCTGTGGCCTAACAAGGGCGGCTTCAGCTCCTTCAGTCAAGGCCTGGCCTCGCTTCGCGAGCATCCCGCAATGGGGGAGGAGGTGAGTCAATTGATGGACGTGGCTTTGGAGCGGATTCGGCATGTGCCCCGAGCGTTGAACCCGTCATTGGCTCACCTCCCGCTGCAATACCACGCCACCTACCGCCGCGAGGAGATACTTGCCGGCATCAATTGGGCGTCCTGGGACCGCAGCGCACGCGGCAACATCACCGGCGTCGCTTGGTCGGACGTGGAACACGTAGATGCGCTCATGATCAACCTGCACAAGGACCAGGCCGGCTTCAGTCCCACCACCATGTATCGCGACTACCCCATCTCCCGCGAACTATTTCACTGGGAATCGCAGAACGCGACGTCGACCACATCGCCAGCCGGACGCCGCTACCTGAGCGGCACCGCGTCGACGCTGTTGTTCGTGCGTGATCGCCCCACCAATGAGCTTGGCGCCGCTCCGTTCGTGTGCCTGGGCACTGCAGACTACGTGGAGCACCAGGGCGAGCGTCCAATCGCGATCACCTGGCGGTTGCATAGGCCGATGCCGGTCCAGGTGCTGCGATCCGCTGCCGTCGTGGCCGGCTGACCGCCCTTCCAGACCTACGCGAATAGGGGTGACGATGATGTTCACCACGCTTCCCGGCGCACTGGCCGTCGACGAGCAAGCCCTGGTCGCCGACCCCTTCCATATCGCGGTCTGTGCACTGCGCCGAGCGCACCACCACCAACGGAGCCCCGCATGGATGACCCCCGGCAGCAGATCGTCGACCAGCTGACCGAGATCGCCTGGATCCTGGACCACAAGCAGTGGGACCGCCTCGGCGAGATTTTTACCGAGGACGCCGAAGGCTACGGCCACCAGGGTCTGCCGGCGATCACCGCCAACACCATTCGCTACCTCGGCCGCTGTGGGCCCACCCAGCACCTGACCGGCAATCACCGCATTCGCCTCGACGACGACCGGGCCACCTCCACCAGCTACATCCGGGCCATTCACTTCTCCGCGCCCGGCCGCCCGGTGCAGCACTGGGACTTCGTCGGGATCTACGACGACATGTGGTTGCGCACCGACGCCGGCTGGCGGATCACTCGCCGCCGGTGTCGGCCCCTGGGCACCGTCGGCGACCTCGTCCTACCGGTGGAAGACGCGACCTGAGGACGCCGGACTAGCGCGTCGCCCGCGCCCTGCATTCCCTTGCCGGTCCGGGTCGTCGGGATGGTCACCAGTCTGTGCGGAGGTTCGGGCCGATGTCGAAGTCGTCATCGTCGCTACGAACCCCTTCCGGGGCCGCTGGGTCGGGCTGCTGCCCGAGCTCGGCCAGCTGATGCTCACCGACGCGGGCCAGCTCCTTCTCCTCCTCCGACATCGCGTCCCAGCGGTCGGCAAAAGCGTGCACCTGAGCATCCATGACCCGTGTGTAGGGCGCGGTCGGTGTACGCCTCCCGGAGGCTGCGCTTACCGGACAGCACGTCGTCGATCAGGCGGGAAAATGCCGGTTCGTCGCTGCGTTTAGCCAGCAGCCGCAACGAGTCCTTGAGGTGCCGAGACAGACCGACGTCACCGCCGGCAATGTCGAGCGTGGAGTCAGGCGGGGTGGACATCGTCAGACTCCCGGATGGTCGTAGGAGGCGGTCGGCAGAGCATGCACGTTGAGGTCTTCGATACCACCGAGGTACCCGGCCATGACGCCGACGAGACCCTGGGCCGCATTCCAGGCTGTTGTATGGGCTTCGAGCACTTTGGTCCAGACGCCGATCGCTTTAGCCAGGGTGAGTGCGAGTGCGGCGCCACCGACCACCGATCCGATGATTGACCAGCTCGAAGCCGCGGCGGCTGCCGCCTCTGCCGCCATCGCGATGAGCAGATCCATAAGGTCCTGCCATCGCGCCCGAATGACGTTGTCGACGTTGGTCACCGCGGGCCAGCCGCACAATGTGACGCGGTCAGGGCTGAACACCGGAAATGGTTGGCAGGACCTACCTGCTGACCTCGGGTTCCTGCCGGAGATAAACCTGCCCGCACTACTTGCGAGGCCGACCGCCGGGCCGCCTACCTCGACTTTGTCACCCCGGGGGCGCTGCCGGACGGTTACGCCGCCGACGACGGGTGCGCCCTGCTGTGGCGCGGCGGCCGCCGGAGAAGGGGGTGAGGGAACGGCCCGTCGGACAGGCGTTTCGCGTGACGCGTCACGAGGGCAGAACCGTGGAGACCCCGCTGGCGGTGCGCTTCTTGGGGTGAACGCTCAGGTGGAGGGCGGGACGAGCGGCCCACCGAACCGCACCGGCACCCCGTCGGTGACCAGCACGCTCTCCGGCGGCCCCGACGGCTGGGGCAGGCCCGTGGCGGCGACGAGCTCGTCGTTCAGCTCAAGCACCCGCGCCTCGCGCAGCGTCCACGCGCGGTGTGCGTTGGGCAGGTAACGCGTCTGCCCGGTCAGCGTCCGAGTGTGCAAGCCCCAACGGGCGGTGAGAAAGATATCCCGGTCGCTCGGTTGCCCAAGCTCTTCGCCGACCTGCACGGTGAACCGGCTGCGCGCGCCCCGCGGGGCAGGCCACCGTCGGCGGGCGGTGTAGGTGAGCTGCTCGCCTGCGCGCAGCGGTTCGGTGCCGGCGGCGGCCTCCCCGTTTCGCTGCATCGACATCTTCGACCAGGTGTAGGGGATGCGTGGCCACTGCCGGGACACCAGCACCGGCAGCAGACGGGCCGCTTCCAAGCTGAGAAAGACGACACCGCGCCGTCCGAGCGAGTCCACCGAGTACAGCCGGACGTTGGTCTCCAGGAACGAGCCGAAGTACGGCACCCGGCCGAGCGGGCCGAACCCCAGGCCCACCATCCGGAAGCCGATCAGCCCGATCCAACTGGTTTCATCGAACACGTCCGGGCGCACCCCGGGCGGCATGAACGGCTCGAGCACGGCCGGGTCGGCGCGCCAATGTAGGAACGTCAGGTCGCGCCACCACTGCGTCAGCAAGGTGTGACGCAGCGGGCGCGGTGTGGTCGCGGTGATCGGTTCGGACACCATATCCGACCAGCATGACGCCGGCCGGGCGCCGGCGCCACCGCGGGGAAGCCCCGTCTCGCCACCCCCGGTCGCTTGCACCACCGATGCGGGTGCGTTCAGGTTATTTCGGTCCTCGACGACCTGGCCGCAGCGTGCAGACTACCGGGCCCGCTCCTGTACACCGCTTTCTCGAACTGGCCTACGACGGACTGACCTCACCGCTTGATTCACCCGCGCCATCGGTCAGCGGCCACGGGCGGCGCCGACGAGCAAGTAACCGACGTCGCGAACTGGATTGTTCGAACCCGTCACGTAGATGTCGAAGTGCCCGGCCGGCAGCAGCTTGAGTCGCTTCGGCTTGCTTGTACTCGCTTTGCGCCGACTGGTCTTCGGCGACCACGGGCACCATTGCAGGTGTTTCGCCGTTGAAGCGAGCCAGCCGGTCAGCATCAAACTGCGCGCGAAACCCCGCTAGCAGATCGGCGCGGACCAGTCGCCGGATGTTCTGGTATCCGCTGACCATCAGGCCCTGGCTGACCACGGCATCACCCGACGATCGATGGCGGCCCACCACCAGCACGTGTCCGGCGGCGGAGTAGCCGTGGGCCATGACGACGGTGGGGCGCGGACCGTCGCTGTTCCCCGGCGTGGACGGCCACCCCCGCAGGGTGGTTCCGTCGGCGCTCAACTCGATATCGCGTTGGGCAATCGCCGGTGCTCCTGGGTTGGTGGTGTCGTTCCTCCTGCGGCGGGTCAACAATGTTCATGCGCCTGGCCGACCCCGATAGCCAGAGCGCACACCCATCAACGGAGGCCGCGATGAATGACCCCTAGCAGCAGATCGTCGACCAGCTGACCGAGATGGCCTGGATCCTGGACCACAAAGAGGGGGACCTCCTCGGCGAGATTTTCACCGAGGACGCCGAAGGCTACGGCCACCAGGGTCTGGCGGCGATCACCGCCAACACCATCCGCTGCCTCGGCCGCTGTGGGCCCACCCAGCACCTGACCGGCAACCATCGCATTCGACTCGACGGCGACCGGGCCACCTCCACCAGCTACATCCGGGCCATCCACTTCTCCGCGCCCGGCCGCCCGGTGCAGCACTGGGACACTGCGCCGCGGAGCTCCGCCAGCTGACCGCGCTCAGCGACGATCTGCTGGGGCTGGTGCCCGGCTGCGAGCCGCCGATCGGCTTCAGAGGCCGGATGATGAGCAGGCTCGGCTTTGCGTTGGGCGCGTTCAACAACTCGGGCAGCCCATCGCCTTGTGGTGTCCTGCGCTCGACGTTCACCGCGGGGGATCGGCAGGTGGGCACCATCTACACCGCCACGAGCACGCCGTCGTGGGTCTACATGACGATCGACACTGACCACGGCACGGG
>JAABUZ0100007736.1_pt1 | contig 12853 bp, 11 predicted proteins | sample 5562091 | NCBI WGS metagenome assembly JAABUZ01 (sample SAMN12813069, study PRJNA571459) | rock metagenome | isolation source: Antarctica rocks | place: Antarctica: Victoria Land, Linnaeus Terrace sud | collected 2015-12-21 | reverse complement strand
CAGCGTCGATCAAGCGCAGGATTACCTCGTCGACGTCGTAGCTTGTCGACGGGTCGGACGGGATTAGGTCCGCCCAACCGTTCCGCTCCGGCTCGACCGGCTCAAGGCGGCCAGGCGTCTGTCGCCAGTCGCTCGGCAGGTAGGTGAACAGCAGGCGGGCTGCGCCGATGACTTCCCAGTCCTCGGCGAACACTGCGTCTGCGGAGCCGGAGATCTCGGCGTGCAGGTGTGCGCCACCCATCTCCTCGAGCGTGGCCTTCTCGCCGGTGACCATCTCGGCGACCCGCGGTGAGGCCAGGTACATGGAGGCATTCCCCTCCACCATGCCCACCCAGTCTGTGAACGCCGGCATGTAGGCGCCCCCCGCAGCGGAGGGACCGTGCAAGCAGCAGATCTGGGGAACTCTGCCGGACAGCGCCACCTGGAGCTGGAAGATCCTCGACGCTCCTCGTCGACCAGGGAAGAAACCCATTTGGTCGGTGAGGCGGCCGCCCGCGGAGTCCACGAGATAGATGACCGGCAGCAGGTCGCGGTCGGCCCGCTCCAGGATGCGGATCTGTTTCTCGCAGGTCAAGGCGCCCCAGGAGCCCGCCTTCACGGTGAAGTCGTGGGCGATGACCGCCACCGGCCGGCCCTCGATCGCGCCGACCCCGGTGACGACCCCGTCGGCGGACAGCCCCTTGGCCCGGATGTTGGCCAGCAGGCCGTCCTCCACGAAACTGCCCGGATCGAGCAGGATGGCAAGCCGATCGCGCACCGGAAGCTTCGTCGGCCACCGCGAGCCGTCTCCTCCGGCCGTGGCGACCGCCGTTGCCTTGTCCATGTCCATGTCCATGTCCATGAAGCTCTACCTCCCGAGTTTTGTCCGGGCCGAGCGGGAGCCCGGAGCGGAAGCGATGCACAGCCGATACCGAAAAGGTGGAACAATCGGTTCGTGAGGTCACGCGAAATGGGGGGAACGACGCGCGGAGAAGGCCAGCAAACCTTCTTCCGGGTCGGGACCCGTGATGTAGTCGCAGAAGGTGTCGATCTCGAGCGCGAGTCCTTGCTGCAGGGGGAGGTCGAGACCCTCGTTTACTAGGGCCTTCATCCGGCTCAATCCCTCCCTACTGCGGGCGGCCAGTCGCTGGCCGAACTCCTCCGCTGACGCCCGCAGCTCGGTAGCTGGGAATGAGCGGTAGGCGAGCCCGGCCGCCACCGCGTCGGCTCCGGACAGCCATTCACCGCTAAACAGGAGACCGAGCGCTCGCTGACGACCCACCAGCCGCGGGAGCCGCTGCGAGCCACCGGCGCCCGGCAGGAGGCCATAGTTGGCATGCTGGTCCCCGATGACGGCGTCGTCGGCCACAAGGACGAGGTCGCACGCCTGCATGAGCTCGAACCCACCGGCGAGCGCAAAGCCCTCGACGACTGCGATGACGGGGACCGTCGCCTGCTGCGGTGCCAGGAAGGCGCGGTTGAGTCCTTCCAGATACTCGCGGACGGCGGCAGTGTCGCGCCGGATTGTCAGGACCTGCTTGAGGTCGGCGCCAGCGCAGAAGTTGCCTCCGGCGCCGCTGATGAAGATGGTCCGCACCCGGTGCTGAAGGTCATGCACGGCACGTCCGAGCTGGTCCGCGGTCTGCTGGTCTAGAGCATTGCGGACCTCGGGCCGATCGAGCTCGATATGCCCGACCGGACCGTCGGTCCAGACCCTGACGCGCGGCTTGTCGTCCGAATCCATGTCAGGCCCCTTGTCCTGCTCGTGCGACAAGCATCCGCATCACGCAGCGCAGGCACTCAGTCCCGTCAGACTTGCGCACGGTAATCTCGTAGCCAACGAGCCCGTGGGCGCCACCGCGATCCTGCATGTCCGCGACCTTCCAGGTCGCCGTCACGGTGTCGCCGATGAAAGTCGGCGACAGCAGCCTGAGGTCGTCCATCCCGTAGAACGCGACGGCGTATGGGGCGCGGAGCTCCAGCAGGCCGGTCATCACCGTCAGCACCAGCATCCCGTGGGCGATGCGTTGCCCGAATCTTGATGCCTTCGCATACTCGATATTGGTGTGGAGCAGGTGCCAGTCCGCACTGAAGGCCGCAAACATGACCAGATCGGTCTCGGTGATGGTCCGCCCGTGCGTCTCACCCGCCTGCCCGATCTCATGCTCGTCGTAATACTTGGTCAACACGTGGAGCTCTCCCTCTGTGGTGAAGTTCGGTCTCCAGCTCCAGTGGCCTGAGCACCGTTTGTCCAATTACCGTTCTGACTTGGTCCGACCGCCGATAGGGCGGCAGCGTTTCCTCACGGCGAGGCAGAGCCCTCGTCCGGCCGTGTCGGTACAGCGCCGAGAACGCCATCGGCAAGCAGACTCTCGATGTCGGCCTGTCGTAGGCCGACGAGGTCGTTCAGGATCTGACGGGTGTGCTCGCCGAGAGCGGGGGCAAGGCTGGTCCGCACCTGCCATGCGGTGCTCTTATAGGCGTTCGAGATGACGTCGACGTCACCCGCCGCCGGGTGCGTCAACGTCTGCACCATATTGCGTTCACGAGCCACAGGATGGTTGATCGCCTCCATGGGCGAAAGCACCGGAGCCGCGACCACCCGGGCCCGGTAAAGCTCTGCCAGCGCCGCTTCCCGGGGTAGAACGCCGAGCCAAGATTCGACAACGCCGGTGACCGCCGCCCGGTTGCGCACCCGCGCCGCGTTCGTGCGAAAATCCGGGGCCTCCACCAGATCCAGCCGCCCCATAACTGAGCACAGACGCCCCCATAGGCTGGACGCCCCCTCTCCCCATGCCTCGATAAGGACGAACCCATCCTGGGCGGCGAACAACCCGAAAGGGCTAACCGTGAGGTTATGTGCTCCCGACCGCTCCATCGGGGCCTCACCCCGGGTGGCTGCAGCCAGCGGAACGTTGCAGCAGTCCATCATCAGCATGACGTCGCACATGCTGATGTCGAGGTGACACCCCTGGCCGGTCTGCTGACGTGCGAACAGCGCAGCCGTCGTGGCGAGGGCCGCGTGCGTGCCGGTCGACGTGTCGGCGATTCCGTTTGTGACCAGATACGGCGGCCGATCAGGGTCACCCGTCATGTGGACCATGCCGGACATGGCCTGGCCTACCGGGTCCGCTCCAACAAAACTGCTGTAATTGCCATCCTGTCCGTAGCTGCTCACCGAGCACATGACGAGCCCAGGGTTAATGCGGGACAGGTCGGCGTAGCCCAACCCCAGCCGATCCATCGCGCCGGGACGGGAGTTTTCCAGTACGACGTCCACTTCCTGGACAAGGGCCAGGGCGACCATCTTTCCGGCCAAAGACTTCAGGTCAACCGCGATTCCCCGCTTGCCTGCGTTGGCATGGTTGAACATGGCGCTGAACGAACCGTCGCCGACGGGTGTCAGGTCGCGGCTGAGGTCACCGGCCGTTGTCTCCACTTTGATGACGTCGGCGCCGAGATCCGCCAGCAGTCGTCCGGCGAACGGACCTGCGACTGCCTGGCAAAAGTCGAGCACCCTCACTCCCTGCAGCGGCGTCGACATCGACATCACACACCTTCCTGTACGGTCCGCATTGCCTTCGACACTTCTGCAGTACCCGGTTGGGGTCGGTCGCCACCCTGACGACGCCAGCCACGCACGTATGTCAGGCCATGACTAGGCATCCCCAACCAGCGCGACAGGGCCTAGGTAGGCCTCAATCACAGCGGGCATGCGGATGATCTCGTCGAAGCTGCCCTGGGCGAGCTTGGCTCCGGCATCGAGCACGACGATGCGGGAGCACAGGCCCTGAACGGTGGGCATGTCGTGCTCTACCAGCAGGCCGGACAGACCGAGGTCGCGGTGCAAGCTGGCGAAGAGGGTGACGAACTCGTCCTTCTCGTCGCGGTTCAGCCCGGCCACCGGCTCGTCGAGCAGCACCAGCTTCGGGCGGCGCACGAAAACCCGAGCCAGCTCGACCAGCTTCTTGGTGCCGTATGGCAGCTGCATCACCGGGACGTCGGAGACGCTAACCAGGTGCAGCGCCGCGATCGCCTCCTGCACTCGCTCATCGCGCGCCCGACGTATCGTTCGGGAGAACATTCGTCGCAGCTGTCGGGAGTCGCTGGCCTCCATCGCGGCCTGGACGTTCTCGCGGACAGTCATCGTGTGGAACAGTTCCAGGTTTTGGAAGGTGCGGGCTATCCCCATGCGGGCTCGGCGAGAAGATGACGTCCCATGCAGAGACCTGCCGTCATATGCAACCTGTCCAGACGCGGGCGGGATAACGCCCGAGATCGCATTGATGACCGTCGACTTGCCAGCACCGTTCGGCCCAACGAGACCCACGATCTCATCGGTTCCTACCTCGAAGGAGACCTCCTTCAGGACCTTCAAGCCGCCGAAGGCGACGCTGAGGCTGTCAACCGACAGAAGCGCGGTCCCGTTTTCTGCGATCACAGCGACCTCCCTTTTTCTGCTGGCCGCTCCTGGGCGAGGTAGGCGCTCATGAGGTCATCGCGTGCCAACAGCGCGGTACCCTCACCTTCAAGCACGCACCGCCCTCGTGACAGCACGTAGCCTCGGTCCGCGAACGTGAGGGCCGACTGCACATTCTGCTCAACGATGAGGATTCCGACGCCCGACCCGCGGATCACGGCAAGCGCTTCGAACACCTCGTTGATGACCGCTGGCGCCAGGCCCAGGCACGGCTCGTCAAGCATCAGCACCTCGGGCTTGGCCATAAGCCCCCGTCCGATCGCGAGCATCTGTTGCTCACCGCCGGACAGGCTCCCTGCTATCTGCCCACGCCGCTCGCGCAACCGCGGAAAGATGGCGAAGGCCTCGTCACGCAGTTCATCCTCGATCCGACCAGCCCCCTTCCGGTACCCGAGTTGAAGGTTTTCTTCGACGGTCAGGTCTGGAAAGACGCATCGCCCTTCCGGTACATGCCCCACTCCTCTGCGAGCCACCTTGTAGGGAGGCAGCCCCATGAGGTTGGAGCCATTGAGCCGCACCTCCCCGGCACGTGGCTGCACCCATCCCGATACTGCGCGGAGCAGAGTTGACTTGCCTGCGCCGTTCGCTCCGACGACCGCGACGGCTTCGCCGCTGCCTACGTTAAGGGAAAATTCGGATAGTGCGGAGCCCGCGCCGTAGTCGACGGTGATATCGGAGACCTCCAGCACCGCGGCGCTCGCCACAACGGCGGCATCGTTCGGGCCAACGAGCCGTTGTTTATCTAAATCACGGACCATGTCAGCGTCCCTGCTGCAGCGGCGTGAGGGGCGCGTTATGAGCGGTTGGCCGGACAGACGCCGACCCCGCGGCGACGGGCGCCAACGCACCGTCGCGGCGATAGGGCCGGGTTCCCATGAGCCGATTTCCGATCCCCTCAGGAGCGAACGCCAGGATGAGTAGGAGCAGCAATCCGAAGAGGATCTGCGGGATCCCGGTCCCGCCGGCGTAGTACGGAACCATTGTGATGATTAAGGCGCCGACGAAACTACCGAACACGGTGCCGGGTCCGCCGACGTAGACAGCAACCAGTAAGTAGATCGACGTAAACAGCGAGTAGCCATCGGGGCTCACGTAGCCGACGAGGAGCGCTTGCATGGTCCCTCCGAACGCTGCAAGGGCCGACCCGAAGGCGAATGCGGTGACCTTGCTAGCAATCGCGCTCCAACCGAGCGATACGACCGCCAACTCTGAATCACGGACGGCCCTCCACCGGCGACCAAAGGTCGACCTGGTTACCAACGTGTAGACCAAGACTGTGGCTATTGCAGCACCCGCCACGAGCAGAAGCCCGTAGCGCACATTGAACAACTGTGGGGGCAGATTGATGGTCAGACCCGCACCACCCCCAGTGATCTTCGGGAAGTTCACGAGCAACTCGGGAATAGCCAGCCCGAAAGCCAGCGTGAAGACGACTAGGTACACACCGCTCAGCCGGGCGGCTGGCCACCCCACCACAGCCCCTACCAAGCATCCGATGGTGACGGATAACGGCAAGCCAATCCAGAATGAAGCATTGAGGTGCGTGGAGACCAGCGCTGTTGTATAAGCTCCAAGGCCAACAATGGCGCCGTGACCTAGCGAGACCTGGCCGGTCAAGCCGACAATAGCCGTCACACCGAGGACGGCGATGAAGGTTGCCAGGGTCGATGCGAGTATGTACGCCGCCGTCCCACCGCTCAAGAAGGCTACCGCGAACCCAACGGCGATTAAGAGAAGGAGAAAGCCGCGCCGAACCTGCAGACGACGGACAGCCTGCTCATAGGTGGCGGTGCTTGTTGCGCGGAGTGTGGGCAGGATGGCCACCAATTTGCGTTTCGCCGACAGCCACTCACGGCGCGCTGTCGGGAGCTGCGGTTCGGCAACGGCTCGCTCCCGGAAGCCGAACACGCCGTTGGGTCGAAAAGCAAGGACCGCGGCGATAAGGAGGAATGCAAACGTGCTTTGCAACGTCCCGGAGACAAACGTCGACAAAAGGTTCAATGCGATTCCCACGAAAATTCCGCTGGCGACTACACCACCTATGCTCGTGAAGCCACCCATTACCACAGCCACGAATGCCGTCAACATGAAATTGACCAGCACGTTCTGGTCTAACTGGCGGAGCGGCACAATTAATAAGCCGGCTAGGCTCCCCGCCGCCCCGCCCATCGCCCACGCTGAAAGCTCGACGACGCGACGATTTACCCCCAGCAGATCCGCCGTACGGGGCCCAGAACTCACCGCCCGCATCCGCAGGCCCAGCCGAGTCCGGAAAACAACCAGAAACCCGGCGAACAAAGCGGTAACCGCGACAGCGACAGCGAGCAGCTCGTAGTAGGCGATACTGATTTGGCCGAGGCTGACGTTGCCCCTTACGGGCAGCGGCAATTGCTTTTGCTCGACCCCCCAGATGTTCCCAACAAGTCCGAGCAGGACCAGGAGGATGCCCACCGTCCCGATGCTGATCGTGATGGGGCCAGCCGACGCGATGCCCTTCAGGATCAGGTAGCACAGCGCGCCGAGGACCGCACCGCTGGCCAGGACCACCACAAGCACTCTGGGGTAGCCCCAGCCTGCGTCCAATAAGGAAGAGGCGATGTAGGCGCTGATGCTTGCCGTCCCAGCCAAGGCGAAGTTGAGGACCTTGGTGGCGCGGTATACGAGCACTAACCCCAAGGCGGCTAAGCCATAGAGCGCTCCGGTGACGATGCCGAAGATGACTGCGATTGCCAGTTGCATAGCAAACTACCGCTCCCTCCGGGAGTCATCCCTACGGCTTTTCGGGAAGTGGTTTAAAATCGCTCACGGGGACGAAAGCGCCGTTCTTTACTTGCAAGATGTTAGCACTGATCGCGCCCGAGTGTGAAGACGCATTGAACGTGACGTCGGGCCAGACTCCGACGTGCGCGTTGGTGAGCTTGTTCAGGCTGTCTTGGAAGGACTTCCAACTGAGCTTGCCGCCGTTGTTTGTGGCACCTCGCACGCCTTCTGCAATGAGGGCACCGTTGGTCCATCCGAGTTCTCCGAGGAGGGAAGCAGCTTTGGGGTCTTTCGCTCCGACGACCTCCTTGAATTGCTTTACACTTGGGGTGTCGCTGCCCAGCGTCTCCAGAAAGTTGTCGAAATATGTACCCTCGGCCAGCGGACCCGCAAGGTCAAGGTAGGACGGGGTTACGGACGCAAACAGGCCAATCCACTTCGGCTTGAAGCCGATGGAGTTAGCGGCACGCTGCAGCCCGGCCATATTGGCGGGACCGCCAAAGACGATGACCGCCTCGGCGCCAGACGCCTGAAGTTTGCTGACGTAGGAACTGTAGTCGGTGGCGGTCGTCGGGAAGCCAACCGTAGTGAGGGCGCCTCCCTTTCCCTTCACGTACGCGGGTAAGACGTCCAGAGCCGGCTGGCCAAGCGGATCGTCTGAGTAGGCATAGCCAATCTTCTTAGTTCCTAATTGCGTCAACGCGTACTCAGCGTCGAAAAGCGCCACCCGGGAGAAGCTCGGCTCAAGGCCATAGACATTCGGCTTGGTGTTCGTGACCAGGTCGGCGTTCGCGATGAAGGTGATCGGCAGCTTAAGCTGTTCGGCGATGGGAAGCACCGCCGATGTCGGCGTTGTCCCGGCCACGCTCAACGCGAAGACTTTCTGCTGCAGGGCGAGGCTGCGAGCGACGGCTACGGATTGCGCTGCCGTGTAGGCGTTGTCCTGCCGAACTACCTGGAACGTGTAGCCGTTTACTCCCCCTTTGGCGTTGATCGTATCGAAGTACGCGGCCAGGGCCTCATCGATCTGGGCGTACGCCACCTGCGGACCGCTCAGGATCGCCGATGACCCAATAAGGATGGTCTTGCCCTGGACGCCCTGGACGTCGCCACCCGAGCTGTCGCCACCCGAGCCGCCAGCACCCGTCGTGCTCCCACACGCAGCGAGGACACAAGTGAGCGCCACGGCCATGAGAGCCTGGCGTGTTCTTCTGATCATGCGCTGCGTCTCCTGAGGTAGGGGCTTTGTTGGACCGTGGGGTCGAGGTCTAATCCCGTGCTGATTCCGCGAGTCGCTCCTTGTCGCGTTCACGGAGCTTTCCTCGTTGGACCTTTCCGGTGCTGGTCCTGGGCAACTCTGTTACATACTCGATCTGTCTTGGGTAGGCATATGATCCGACTGTCGATCGGACCAAGTCCTGGAGTTCGGCGGTCAACTGCGACTCCTGGCCACCGCCGTCGGCCAGGACCACGACCGCTTTGACGGTCTCGCCACGGACGGGATCCGGCGTGCCGATGACGGCCACCATGGAAACTCGAGGGTGGCGGTACAAAGCGTTCTCGATGTCCGTCGGCCCGATGCGGTAACCCGCGGAGCTGATTACGTCGTCGTTACGTCCGACGAAAAAGAAGTCGCCGTCCTCGTCGCGGGAGGCAAGGTCGCCGGTGTGCAGTACACCGTTCGAGGTCTTCGCTCGGGTGGCCGCTTCGTTGTTCCAGTATCCGAGCATGGCAATGGGGTCATCCGCGGCGACCACAAGCTCACCGATCTCACCGATGGCGACTTCTTCACCCGCCTCGCTGAGGATGCGGACGTCGCGCCCGGGGAGGGGGCGGCCCATGGATCCACCCTTGTTAGGGAAGAGTTCCTTACAGTTGCCGAGGATCATGTTGCATTCGGTCTGCCCGTAGAACTCGTTAACATCGGCCCCCAGCTCCCGCTCCGCCCACGCCAGCGTCTCGGCATCGAGGCTCTCCCCCCCGGACGCGATGGTGCGCAGACGCAGGGACCACCGCTGCTGCGGGTTAGGCACCGACTTCATCATGCGCATTGCAGTCGGCGGGATGAAGGCGTTTTGCACGTTGAATCGCTCGAGGACCTGGTAGGTCTCCTCGGGATCGAACTTAGGCATACGGTAGGCGACGACCGGGAGGCCCCAGTAGAGCGCCGGGAACAGGACGTCGAACAGCCCGCCCATCCAGCCCCAATCCGCCGGGGTCCAAAAGAGATCGCCCGGGCGCGGCGCCAGATTGTGCGTGACGCTGATCCCCGCCAAGTGCCCTAGGAGAACACGGTGCGCATGCAGAGCACCCTTTGGGGAACCTGTCGTTCCGGACGTGTAGCACAGAAAAGCCGGATCCTCACAGCTGGTTGGAGTGGACTGAAATATTTCGGACCCTCGTTTCAGGAAGGACCAAAAGTCGCTCGCTCCCGAGCTGAACCCATCCGCCGCCGAGGAGGCGATCCTGAGTACCAGGTCGACGGATGGCATGTCGCCACGCCCGTCGAGGATCTGCTGGGCGTTTGTGTCGCTGACGAACAGGACTCGGGCGCCACTGCCGTTCACACGACTCAGCAGTGCGTCGCGGCCGAAGTTGACGAAGAGAGGTACAACTACCGCGCCAAGCTTGTACGCCGCTACATGTGAGAGCACCAGCTCGAAGGACTGCGGGAGCCACACAGCCACGCGGTCGCCCGCTGTCACGCCGTGAGTTCGCAGCGCGTTGGCAAGGCGGTCCGAGAGGCGGTCAAGTTCACCGAACGTCCACTTTGTGACGTCACCGTCCTCGCGGACTTGCAGGATCGCGATCTTATTCCGGGCTTCTGCGTCGCCGGTGTGCGCGACCGCCCGGCCGATATTGAACTGTGCCGGAAGCCAGTGCGTGAAATCCCTGCAGACGCCGTTCCAAGTCGCGGTGCGGTCGAGTCGAATCTGCGGTCCGTCCCACCTATGGTTCACCGTCGCTGTTCCTCGCAATCCTGGGCGGTCCCTGATCACCGAAGCAGAACTACGTTCTGTTTCCGCCCGCCCGCCCGTCCGGTCGGTCGATCGATTCTGTGATGCTCAGCACACTGACATGCGTAGCTTGTTTCGTCAATGGGCCATCCCCGACTACATCCATGCGGGGACCCGCCTCTTTAGGACCAGCGTCAACCGAGCGAAGGCCAGCCAGCGGTCGCTGGTGGCCGCGGACACTGGCGGGCATCCTTGCCGCGGTGTCCTCGTCCAACTTCCCCGTGCTCGTGCAGCACCGGCACCAACTCGCCCAGGACCCTTGACTGGGCCAACCGCTTACCCGCGGGCGCATTCACCTCCGCCCAGCACTTCTCCAGCGCCGCAACAACCGACTTCACCGCCCTCGACCCGGCCCGGTAACGCACCGCCTGCGCCTGCGTGATCGTCCTACGACTCGCCATCGACAGCTCCATCAGCCCAGGCGACCGGACACACCCGCATGGACACGCCGCCCAGCCGGACATCTCCTCTGAGGCAACGAATACGTAACCATTCAGGCTGCAGCTGGGGTCCAGGGTTTCCCGTGATGGCGTCGCGGAGTCCGGTCAGGATGGGGGCACCGTTTTTGTGCATGGTGGAGATGTAGCCACGGATCCGTAGCCATGCCTGGGCGCCACCGCTGGCGCGGTGGCAGCCGGAGATTTTAAGTTGGGTTTTGGTGGGCCGCAGGTCCCCCCCGGCCAAGTTATTCGTGAACGCGACGCGCAGGTCGCGGGCGAGCAGCAACACTTGTTCATCCCGGGACGTCAACCGGCTCAGCAGGTTTCTGGTCTTGGACTGTTTGACCCCGGGTCGGCGTGAATTGTCCGCCAACCCGCAGAGCAGGGCGCGTTTCCGCCGATACAGCAGCGGGTCGAGGACATCGGGACGAATCTGGATCAGATTCGCCGTCCACGCCCGGTGGGCGGCGGTGTTGAACTCCTAGAACGCATCCAACGCCGCCTTCGGCCAGGCGTTGTCGGGTCGGCTTGCCCGGCGGCGACGAGTTCCCCGGCGATGTGCGCCCCACAGAACGCGTGCGTGGCCCGGGCGTAGTCAGGGCCGTTATAGACCGACAGGGCGTCGTGCACGCACACCCCGGTGAAGGCGGCCAAGATCGCGAACTCGGCCACCGCGGTCCGGCCGCGGGATTTGTGCAGGAAGTAGGACGTCAGCTTCTGCGTCGCTGCGACGTGCAGCCATCAGCGGTGCCCGTTGACGTTGACGGTGGTCGCATCCACGTACAGCACGTGGGCCCGGATCAGCCACGTGCGGATGAGAGCATCGGTGTCGGCCAGCTGCTCAGAGGTTGCCGCGATCACCGAGCTGATCCAGCCGGTCGAGGGCCGGGCCCCGGTGACATCGGCGATCAACTCAGCGGCCCGCTCGACCGGAACGTGCTGAGTAGACAACCAGGTAGGTGGCCAACGCCCGCAGATTCGGCCCGTACTGCACCGGTGCGCGCACCCCTGCGGGCGCCATAGCTTCGGTGACCTGCCCGCACGGGCACCGGTGGGAATGAATGCGGTGCTCGGTGATGGTGGCTCTGACCTCGGGGATGTCGAACACCTGCCGGACGAACACCTTCACCGCAGCCGCAGCCCACCACCGCAACCCGCACAGGCAGCGGGCACATGATCGACCACCGTGTCAGGGGAATCGCTGCGGCGCAACGCGGACCCCTGCCCACCCGGCTGCTTACCCGGCTTGCGTCGCTCCGCGCGCGACGGGCTGCGCTCCAGCCGATCACCCGACGGCGCCGCGAGGAGTTCGTCGAGTTCCGCCCCAACCGGCGCTCAAGCTCCACGATCCGCGCCTGCAACTCCTCGATCACAACGTCCCGCCCGGCCAGCAACCCAAGGAGCTGCTCAACGGTGGGCGCAGGGTCAAGCACCGGGCAAGCCGGCCAGCAACGAACCCCAGAATCAAGCCGACACGCGGGTCCACCAGCACCACCAGTCACATCAGAGGCTCAATGGATACCGGAACACAGCCACGGTACCTCTTCAGTGAGCCAACGCGGCGGGGGATTGCAAATGCCGACAAACGGTGTCAGAGTCTGCGATTGCAGAGTCGGGACGTACTGCGCTGGTTGCCCGGGCCAAGCCGCTTCGATTCGAATGCGCGCAGAAAGTGAGCTCTGAATGGCAGAGAGTCAGAAGACCTGGCGCGAGTCGACCCACATGGTTGAAGACGGCGTCTACCGCATCACCTTCAGTCGGCCGGAGCAGATGAATGCGCTGACACCGACGCTGTACGGCGAGGTGAAGCGAGGAGTGCAACGCGCCGGTGCACGGGCCGATGTGGACACCGTGGTCATCGCGGGCAGCCCCGGAATTTTTGCCGCCGGCGGTGACCTGAAGTTCTTCCTTTCCTTGCTCGACTTGCCCGATGACGACTTCACTGAGGCATTCGGAAAAGCCTATGATGAGCCTTTGCCTTTTCGCGCCATTTTGGAATGCCCAAAGCCGGTTATCACCGCGGTCGACGGTATTTGCCTTGCAGGTGGCTTAATCATGGCTGCGGCAAGTGACGTTGTCCTGGCTACGGCCGACTCCACCTTCGGTGTACCCGAGGGTCGGGTTGGGCTGGCGGATCCATACTGCGCCACGCTGCTCCCGCTCGCACTCGGGATATC
>JAABUZ0100007735.1_pt1 | contig 12854 bp, 17 predicted proteins | sample 5562091 | NCBI WGS metagenome assembly JAABUZ01 (sample SAMN12813069, study PRJNA571459) | rock metagenome | isolation source: Antarctica rocks | place: Antarctica: Victoria Land, Linnaeus Terrace sud | collected 2015-12-21 | reverse complement strand
GCTCGCCCACGAAACCGCGCTGTGGACGTTCACCCGCGTCCCCGACGTGCCCGCGACCAACAACGCATCCGAGCGCGCCCTCAGGCACGCGGTACATTGGCGACGCACCTGGGGTCGGGCGACCGGCGTGAGGCTGTCGATGACTGTCACTCTGAGATGCGCGGGTCGGGACCGCAGGACAGTGTCCGGTCGTTGGCTGCCTCGAACTGACTAACGTCACCGTGCAATCGGTGCCGTCGCTACGAAAGGCACTGGGTGGGAAGCGTCTTGCGGCTCAGCCGTCTCAGCCGCCATCCTGCGAAGACCTTAAGTTGAAGCGGGCGCTGGCCAGCCTGGGTGGCGGGGATCGCCAGGCGCTGCTCAAACGGGCGGGGCGCAGGTCCTTGACACGAGCAGCATGACAAGCTAGCTTGCTAGGGAAAGCTTGCTTGACACTGTTCGGGAGGGCAGAAAGACATGAGCAGCCATGCGAGGTGGTGGACCTGGTGGAAGGGCGTGTCGGTCACGGTCGCGGTCCTGCTGTCGGCGTTGATTCTTCTGGCGGCGGCGGCCGGACGATGGCACGCCGTCGCGACGCAGGCCGTGGCCCTCGGCGCCGTCGTGGCGGCGACGGTTGGGGTGGGCGGCGTTAGCCACCGCGATCGACGGGACCGGAATCCCCGCGGTTGAGGCGGGTCGGGTGCGCAATGACGTTCGGGAGCTGCGCACTGAGCGCGGCCTATCGCAGGGAGCGCTCGCACTCGTGATGGGAGTCTCACGCCAGACGATCAACTCGATCGAAGTCGACCGCTACACCCCCTCACTCCCGCTGGCGATCGCACTCGCCAAGTTCTTCGATCAACCCGTGGAGGACATCTTTCATGCCAACGGCACCCCGTAACCCTCCGCCTCAGCGCCGCCGGCTGCTGGAATCCAAGTGGGCGATAGCGCTCACCAGCGTCATCATCGGCCTGGCGATGCTCATCGCCGCGGCGATCGGCGGGCACCCAGGTCAGGGGGCCGGAATGCTTGCAGTGATGATCGCCTTCGGCCTCCTGTTCGTGGTAGGCGGGCGCAGCGAGACGATCCGCCTCATGCGCGAGCCCGACGAGCGCTGGCGAATCATCGACGTCCGCGCCACCGCAATCACCGGCGTCGTGCTCATCCTCGTGATCGGCGCCGCCGCGCTCGTCGAACTCGCGCGCGGTCACGAGAACTCGCCCTACGAACCGCTCGCCGCCGTCGCCGGCGTCACCTACCTGGCCGCGCTGCTCTGGCAGCGCCGACGAGGGTGAACCTCCACGGGCGGTCCATCCACCTTCATCTCTCCGGAGTTGCAGTCGCAACGGCGCGCGAGGCGCGAGTTGGTTGAGAGTGCCGCTGATGGACGGGAGCAGCAGCGTCGAGCATAGGCCGTGACGCTGATTCGCCACCTTACGGGCGATCCACCCGAAATGGCTATGCGCGCGACGGCGCTGTTCGCGACCGGCGAACGACTGCTGCTCTCAGATGTCGTGCTCGCGGAATGCGTGTACGTGCTCGAATCCTTCTACGAGGTCCAGCGAGTACGCGTCGCCATGCTGATGCGCTCAGCACTCGCGTTGCCTTCCATCGAAGCGGTCGATGAGGCGCCGCTGCTTCGCGCGCTCGAGGTCTATGAAATCGATCGTCTCGACTTCGCCGAGGCATACCTCGTCGCACAGGCCGAGGTCACCGGGGTCGGCGAGATCGTCTCTTTCGATCGCTCGATCGGCCGTGTCAACAGCGTCCAACGCCGCGAGCCGTAGACGCAGGCTTCCGCTTCGGGGTCGGCCAGGACAGGACAAAGAGGAGAAGCCGGGCTGAGGGACCCGCTGAGGCGACGAAGGGCAGTCTTCACGTGGCCGGAGACCAAGGCGCACATCGTCTGTACTGTCTGACAGAATATTTGTGTGGGTATCCAGCACGCACGGTCCTCCACGCGCCACCGGATCAGCCGGCAGCGCAGCCGGTACGTCGTGGAGACGACAAGCGTTATCTTTGCCGAGAACGCTCCGGAGAGATCGGCGCTCAGCGACCACCGACTGGTGTTCCTTGGCCCTGATGCGGACGGGGAGCTGCTGGAAGTGATGGCGATCCAGACCGGACGATGGTGGTCTGCTGGTGATCCACGCACAACCGATCCGAGCTCGATATCTCAAGCTCCTGACAGGAGGTCTGCGATGACTAAGCCCCCACGGTCTAAGACTGGTGTTGAGATCACCGACGAGCTAGCCGAACGTCTCGCCGACGAGGCCGAGGTCGGCTATTGCCTCGCTGACGCAAAACGCGTCGGCCGGCGCTCGCTGTCGGGCGAGGTGGGGACTTCGCCGCGTGTGAACTTCCGGATGACCGGCCAGCTTCAGGCGCGTGCGCAGGCTCGAGCCGATCAGGAAGGCAAGACTGTCAGCGAGATCGCCCGCGAGGCGCTTGAGAGTCTCCGGTAGCGGGCTTGGGCTGGTGCTGGCGGCGGTGCTTGGGCGCTGGCCCGGGCGCTGCGGTGGGCGTGCTCTCGATCGCCGTGGGTTGGTTTCGCTCGCGCGGGCGCTGCATTACCTGCGCAATAACCTGGTTACGTTCGCTTGGTCACCGCTGGCGGCCGGCCTGTTCTTTCACGCGGCCGTCGGCTTGTTCGGGGTGGGGCCACGGGCGGGCTACTACCTGCTGGTGTTTGGCGCGTTTCTCGTGTCGCTGGCCGTCAACTTCACGGCGACCGCCGGGTACGTCTGCTACCTCGACCGCGAATCGTTCATCGCCAAGGCACGTGAGACCATCGTTCCGCTGTTCTCCGCCCAGTTGCTCTCCGCTGTGCTGGCGATGGGCGCGGTTTATCTCGCGGTCAAGCTGGGCACGGTCGGCCTGGCGGTCCTGGGATTGATGTTCCTGGTCTTTCAGTACATCGTTGGTCAGTTGTTGATCTCCCAAGCCCAGAGCCGGGAGCTCGAGCGGATCGCAAGCACCGATGATCTCACCGGACTTGCTAATCGCAACCGCTTACTTGTCCCCTGGGCCGGTGTCAAGCCTCGGTTCGTCGCCTCAGCGTGCTGTCGGATATCCGGCGTGCGCTGACCTCAGAGGAAATCGTGGTGCATTTCCAGCCGATCGTTGACCTCGCAAATCGGGCTCCCCTGCACGTTCCGTGGGTGAGGTGAACGCGGTCGCGGGGTAGCGCAGCCGTCGTCGTCTGATCACGCAGCGCGTGGGAGGCGGGCGCTGTTCGCGAGACGTTTTCGCTGCTTGAGGTGGTTGGCGCTGCTTGACAGCCGCCGCCGTCCGCGCTTTGGGGTGAGGAGGTCGGGCGCTGGGAGCGCCCGACCTTCCGGGCAGGAGGGGCGCACGCCGCCGTGCTCCTACGGTTCCGGCTTCTGACAGTAGGAACCGATACGAGAGGAACGGTGGCAACGTGCGCCCGCTCAGGGTATGGAAGCAGCTGCTCGGACTGCGCCGAACGGTGATCGAGCAGGTCGAGTTCGACGACACCGACGAGGTGTTGGTCGTGTCCGTCCGGCCGCGAGCCCGTGAGCAGGATCGCTGCCCGCATTGCCGGCGGCGGTGCCCAGGCTACGATCAGGGTGAGGGTCGCCGGCGGTGGCGGGCGCTGGATCTCGCGACCACGTTCTGCTTTTTGGAGGCCGACGCGCCGCGCGTGAACTGTCGCCGCCATGGGGTCGTTGTCGCGGCGGTGCCGTGGGCTCGGCACGACGCGGGGTTCACCCGCAGCTTCGAGGATCAGACTGCCTGGCTGACGGTCAACACGTCCAAGACGGCGGTGTCTGAGCTGATGCGAATCGCGTGGCGGACGGTCGGCTGGATCTGCGCGCAGGTCGCCGCCGAGGCCCAAGCCCAGCGCGACCTGCTCTCGGGTCTCAAGCGCCTGGGCGTGGATGAGATCTCGGTCCGCAAAGGCCAGCGCTACCTCACGATCGTGATCGACCACGACACCGGCCGGCTGGTGTGGGCACACCCCGGCCGCGACAAGCAGACGGTCTCCAAGTTCCTGGATCTGCTGGGCAAAGACCGATGCGAGCAGATCCAGCTGGTGTCCTGCGACATGGCCGACTGGATCACGATCCCGATCGGCGAGCGATGCCCGAACGCCGAAAAGTGCCTGGACCCATTTCACGTGATCAAGCTCTCCACTGACGCGCTCGACGAGGTCCGCCGCGAGGACTGAAACGACGCCCGCAAGGCTGGACAGCCCGGGCTCGCCAGAGAGCTCAAGGGCGCCCGCTTCGCGCTGTGGATGAACCCTGAGCGGCTCACCGAACGCCACCAACACAAGCTCGCCCGCGTGCAACAGATCAACAAGGATCTCTACCGCGCGTACCTCATCGCTCAGCAGCTACGGATGATCTACCGCGTCCCGTTCCAGCAGGCGCTCGAGCTGCTCGACGCGTGGCTGAAGTGGGCCCGGCGCTGCCGCCTTCAACCGTTCGTCAAGCTCGCCAAGACGATCACCAAACAGCGTCCGGGGATCGAGGCAGCCCTCCGGAACGGGTTGTCGAACGCGAGAACCGAACAAGTGAACACCCAGATCCGGCTGATCACGCGACGAGGGTTCGGCTACCACTCACCGTGGGCCGTCATCGCGCTCGCAATGCTCTCCCTCAGCGGCCTCTGCCCACCCCTCCCAGGCCGCTGACACCACCCACGGTTCCTGCAGGAGATTCGCAAATCGCACCGTGATCGGCGCCGAGAGCCTGGCTCGCTGGCAACACCCAGAGCACGGACTGATCCCACCCGCAGGGTTTGTCCAAACCGTCGAGCAGAGCGATCTGATCGGCCGATTCACCCACCACATCCTGGAGCGGTCGATCGCCCAGTGCGCAGACTGGCGCAAGGGAGGGCAAGAGCTTTCGGTCGCGGTCAACCTGTCGGCGAGAAACCTGCTTGACCGCGGCCTCCCCGCTCAGATCGAGCGGCTGCTGACCACCTACTCGGTCCCGGCTTCGGCCTTGCAGCTGGAGATCACCGAGAGCATGATCATGTCCGATCCTGAACGCGCGGCGCTGATCGTGTCGCGGCTCAGCGATCTCGGAGTCGGGATCTCGGTCGACGACTTCGGAACGGGGTACTCCTCGTTGGCCAACCTGCGACGCCTGCAGATCGACGAGCTAAAGATCGATCAGTCCTTCGTATCACCGATGCTCCGCCAGGACAGTGATCTGATCATCGTGCGCTCGACCATCAACCTCGGCCACGACCTCGGGTTGCGCGTCATCGCAGAGGGAGTCGAAGATCCCGCCACGCTCGAAGAGCTTGCCGCCATGGGCTGCGACCACGCGCAGGGCTACCACCTCAGTCGCCCGATGCCGATCGACACCTTTAACCGCTGGCTCGCCAACAAGCAACAGCCACGCCCGGAAATAGGAGATACCGGCGGCTAGGCGGGCTGCTTGGCTGCCTGGTCGGCGAGCTGCTCGCGGTGGCGTGCGAGATGGCGGTATAGCGTCGGCTCGCTTACGCTCAGGGTGGCGCCCATCTCGCTCATCGTCATCTCACCCTGCTCGCGCATCGCGACCGCCGCCTTGAGCTTGCGGGGAGTGATCACGCTCGGATGTCCGCCGCGCCGCCCGCGGGCCCGAGCGGCGGCGAGCCCGGCGCGGGTGCGCTCACGTCCCAGCTCGCGCTCGAACTCCGCCAGCGCGGCGATCAGCCACCTCAGCCCCGGGCACTACGAACCGATCAACCCGTACGGGATGCTCAACATCGACGTCGCCGACGTCGTAGAGCGCCCACGACGACCAGTTCGCGGTACCTAATCCGCGTTAGAGGTAGCATCCCCGCCGTTTTGGCGCCGTTACTCAGGAGACCCCAGGACGCCTACTAGGCGCAGGGGTGGCGCTGGCACCATCCCGGGTGAGCGGCCACGAGACACCGCGCGAGACCATCTGTGGTGAATAAAGTGTCGGCCAGACACTTATTCCGCCGGATGGTGGATGAGAGGTATGATCGGTGGATGCTGTCGATCACCCACGCGATATGGCGACACGTGCTGACCGAGGCTCGCGACGAGCTTCGGATCTGGCCATCGCTCGGCAGCCTGGCCAGCGAGCTCGAGCTCAACGTCTCGACCGTGCACAAGGCGCTGCGGTACCCCACCGAGATCGGCGCCGTGCAGGTATCGCGCCTGGGCGGCGTCGAGATCCTCGACCCCTACCGGCTACTGCTGATGCTCGCCGCCGGCCGCCGGCTGCGCCGAGACGTCCTCGCGCGACGGCAACTACCGGCCCTGCCCGTCGCGTGGCTTGAGCGCGCGGCGCGTGACGCGGGTCTGGTGGTCGGCGGGGTCGGCGGGCTCGTCGAGCACCTCGGTGAGAACCGGATCTCGAGCTACCGGACGGTCGTGGTCTATGGCGACGAGCGCTTCGGGTATGACCTCGCGGTCGCCGGACCCGGAGAGAACTCGATCGAGCTGCTTGTCCTCGAGCCCGACCCGTGGTTGGCGCGTGGCGACCTACAGACCGTTCCGTTCCCCCACGCCTACGCCGACACGTTCGCGCTGCCCGGCTGGGAGGCAGCCCGATTCATCGAAGAACTCGACCCGTGGACGGTGATCAGTCGCCATGAGCGCAACCTCGTCGCCTGACGATCGCGCACAGAGGGTCCTCGAGCAGCTCCCCGCGGCCGTGCCCGGGACGGTCGTGATCGGCGGATGGGCATCGTGGCTGCGGACTCACGGCGCCCGTAGCCACGACGTCGACCTGATCGTGGAGTGGGACCAGCTGCAGGCGATCTCCGAGCACGCCCGAGTGGAGCGATCCACCGCCCGCCACGCGGGCGCGACGAAATGGGTCGGCGAGTGGGACGGAGTCCACCTCGATCTGTACGTCCCATTTCAGTCGCGCCTGGGCACCAAGCTCGAGCTCCGGGTCGAGACGCTCGTCCAGTACACCGAGCAGATCGACAACCATCGGGTGCTCAGCATCCCGGCGCAGACCGCCGCGAAGTGGGCGGCGCTCGTCGACCGGGTGGGAACCACCCGCGGCGCGAAGGATCGCGAGGAGGTCATCGAGCTGCTCGCTAACCCCGAAGCACAGTCCACCGCCAAGATCCTCCACGAGGCCTCAGCCAAGTCGGCCGCAGCGGTCAACGAGGCCATCAGCGAGGGATTCGCCTACCTCCAGGCCACAGCCCCACGAGCTCAGCGACGCCAGCTGGCGCAGATGCAGACCGCCTGGCTGCCGTCGAGCCCAGAGCAGCCGACGCCGCCGGCCACTCAAGCAGGCGGGCTCCCGAAGCCCGGCGGGGCGACCCGTCGGTCAACAGCCCGCTCATCGACTCGCGAGCGCGGGCGATCTGCGCCGGCGAGCGCCGGCGACCCGACACCCCCGCCCGAGAATCCAGCCCGCGGGCACGGGCTCGGCCTGTAGGCACGCGCCCGTGACGAACAACGGAACGAAAAGTGGCGCTGAGCAGTCTCTGATCCTGACCTCCCTACGCGTGCGGGTGGTGGCTGCGTCCGTGGTTCAGGAGAGCGGGAAAAACCGTGGGAGGCGTCGTGGGGTTGGGGTAGCACCGCGGCGACATGCCGCTCAGCGACGGCGGCGACAAGCAGGTCGATCGGCTTGACGCGATGAGATACGTCTGGCCGGGCGGCGAGCTGTGCCTGCGCGTCGAGTGAGCGGCGGATGGCCGTCCCGTCAAGCTCGAGCAGGGTCAGCGCGTCGAGTTCCTCGGCGAGCAGCTCGAAGTCGCGGCCGTCGCGTGCGGAGTAGCGCATCTCGAGCAGCAGCGGCTCGGTCAGCGCGCGTTCCCCGCGCTCGAGGCGAGCGTAGAGGCGGTCGGCGGCGCGCCCGGTGATCCGGCCGTCGCGCAACCGGGCCCAGACGGAGGCATCGAGCAGCGCCAGCTTGCTCAAGCGCGCGTCCAGCCATGCTCGCGGACCTCGGACAGCGCGCCTGGGTCGAGCGTGTCGCCGCTGCGCAGCCGGCTGGCGAGCCGCTGTCGCAGCTCGTGACGGTGCTGCTCGTCAGCGTCGTGCGCTTCGGCCTCCGCGAGCAGCTCGAGCGCCCGCGAGTGCGAGCTCCGCCACGCTGGCCTTGACGCCGCGGCGGCGCAGGCGCTCGCGCGCCTCCTGCAACGGTGGCGTGAGCGTCACGGACACACGGGGATGCTTCGTCGGCACACAGCCAGTGTGGCACCGAGGTACAGCACCGTCGATGGCTGTCCGGGAGGACCGGGGTGGAGAGACCGCCTGAGGCGGGCGCGCCGGGGCGGACGGCGCTGCGCCTCGCGTTAGGCTTGGCTCGTGATCCGAGGGAGAGCCCGCGTCCCGTTCCTGTTCGCACTGATCGCGATCTCGGTCAGTCTGGCGGTGACCGTTACAGGGCTGTTCGGCTATTTGGCGATCGCGGCTGCGGTGGTTCTGGGACAGCTGTACTTGAGCGGCAACAATAGCCGGCCGGACCGGGCGCCGATTGCGGATTGGGTTCGATCTCGGCGCACGCGGCGCCGTGACGGCCCGTAGCCGGGCGAACTCGACTCACCGACTAGAAGGGGGCGCCGGACCGAGGCGTAGCCGGAGCCGTCGGGGACGCGGGGCGAGGCGTAGTCCTCAGGACGCTCTCCTTCAATGCTCGATAATCGGGGTTATGTATATCCGTAGGCCAAAGATGGGGAGAAGCCAAGCGCGTGCCGTGGAGCGGCCGCACGGCCCGGCAGCATCTGAAGCCTAGATGTACCAGCCGAGTGGTACACTCCGGGCATGTCCTCATCATCCTCTCGCGTTCAGGTCACGGTCGATCCGGAGCTCGCCGCGGCGCTGACCGAGTTCGGTGGCCAGTCCCGCTCGCGCGCTGTCCGCAACCTTGCGGTCCGAGGTGCTCAGGCGTTGCGCGATGACCGCCGCGGTCGCGAGGAGGCGATCGCGCTGTTGCGACGGATTGACTCGGGTGACGACGACAGGTTCGACTTCTCGGTTTCAGCCGAGCTGCATGCCAGCCGCCGCTGAGCCGTACAGCTCGCGGGTACCGATCGTGTTCGACACCTCGGCCTGGAACCGGAGGACAGAGCCGGTCGTGTTCGCTCGCTGGGGTCTGACCCGCGATGCTGGGCTGCTGGCCGTCTGTCCAGTGGTCGCGCTGGAGCTGCTGGCGGCCGCACGTGATGAGGACGCGTTCCGGGACCTAGATCAAGCATTGAGCGCCATGCCTCAGGCGCCCGTCACCCGCGCGGCGTGCCAGCGAGCGATCGGCGCCTCGCGTGAGCTCGCTGGCGACAGGCGATTGCCGGCGGCTGACTACCTAATCGCCGCGGCGGCCGCGGAGCGCGGCTTCGCGGTCCTTCATTACGAGCGGCACTTCGAGGCGCTGTGCCGCGTGCTCGGGATCGAGAGCGTCCTGGTCGCCCCCCGCGGCACGGTCGACTGACCGCCGTCGCCCCCGCACTGTCATTCGAACAACGTTCTACGCGTGCGTTGATGTCCGAGGGTTCAGCGGTTGTGGGTCGCCTCGAGCCGGAGAGTCGTACAACGAGTCAAGGCCTCGAAGTCGGCGTCGTCCTGGAGTAGCTCGGCGCCAGCGTCGATTGCATGAGCCGCGATCAGACAGTCGATGAGCTTGCGGACCGTGAGTCCCTGGCGACGGCATATCCGGTACATGGCGGCGGCCGTCTCGTAGTGGGCGGCCGGCGTTGGCAACAGCGCGCCACGCGCCAGCAGGCCGCGCAGCTGGCCGAGGTGGCGATCGTCGCGGGCCCCAGCCAGCACCTCCATGCGGATTGGATGGCAGGTCGCGAACTCGCCCTCGAGCAGCTCGTCGACGCGGGCGCTGACCGGCGAGCCGGTGTCGCGCAGAAACTCGATCCAGGCCGAGGTGTCGATCAGGATCACGTGCGCGCGAGCCGGAGCTGCGGAAGGTCTCCGTCCCAGCCGGATCCGCGCATCGCGCGGGCGGCTTCGAGGTCCAGTGTCTCTCCGGCGAGCGTACGCAACGCCAGGTTCACCGCCTCACGCTTGCTGGTCAGCTCGTAACGACGCATCACCTCGGCGCACGCCCGATCATCGATGTCTACGTTGGTGCGAGACATACACCAAGCGTACACCATGCTGGCCCCTGCGGACCGCCCGCTTCCCGCCGCGGCGTGAGACATCCGGCCAGCCGGGCGAAAACCGGGCCCTGATCCCGCGGTATACATCGTCAGCGATGAGGCTGCGATCGTGTCTGACGGTGCTGTCTGTCTGCGTGAGCCTGCTCGCGCTGAGCGCGACGGGCGCTCAGGCAGATTGGATTACCTACCACGCCGACGGTGCGCTGAGCGGCGTTGACCAGATCAGCGGAACAGCGCCGGCTGCCCCCCGTGGCTCATGAGCCTCGGCGCGGATGAGACCGTCGACTACACCAGCGTGCGGTTCGAGGAGGTCGTGCAGGATGTCGACGTGGTGATCGACCTCGTCGGCGACGCCCACGACCGCACTAGCACCCGCTCGCTGGAGACGCTGTGTCCCCGCTCGAGCGCTCAAGCTCTATGTGTCGAGGAGCTGGCGGTGGCGATGACGTGGGCTCTCAGGTGCTTGGCGATCTGCACCGCCAGGTGCCCGACGCCACCGGCACCGGCGTGGATCAGCACCCGTTGTCCGGCTGGACTGCGCGGTGTCGACGAGGGCCTGCCGACGCATCACGCCGGCCCGGGACGCGCTCAGCGCAGGGTGGGCGGATTCACGTCATCGACGAACAGGTCGACCCCGAGATCCGCGTCCGCGCCGGCCGCGCTGTAGTGGCTCAGATCGGTCACACCGGACTCGACGAGCACGTCCTCGCACAGGAATGCGTTGCCGGTGCACTCCCGGCTCGGCCGGGTGAGAACCGCGTGGGCCGCGTCGGCGTATACGGCCGGCGTGCGGGCACGACGCATCGCCTCGTCCCCACCGAGCAGGTTCTGGACCGCGGCGGTGGCCACGAGCGTGCGCGGCCACAGCGCGTTGGAGGCCACTCCGGCGTCGCGCAGCTCCTGCGCCAGGCCGAGGGCGACCAAGGTCATGCCGTACTTGGCGATCGCGTAGCCGGTGAACGGCGCCAGCCACTTGGGCTCGAGCGAGATCGGCGGGGACAGCGTGAGGATGTGCGGGTTGGAGCCGACCTTCAGGTGTGGCACGCATGCCTTGGAGACCAGGTAGGCGCCGCGGGAGTTGATCGACTGCATGAGGTCGTAGCGCTTCATCTCCATCGCCTCGACGCCGGCGAGGTTGATCGCGCTCGCGTTGTTGACGCAGATGTCGATCGCGCCGAAGCGCTCCACGGTCGCCGCCACCGCCGCGAACACGGACGCGTCGTCACGGATGTCTCCGACGATCGGCAGCGCCTGTCCACCCGCCTGCTCGATCGCCTCGGCCGCGGTGTAGATCGTTCCCTCAAGCTTGGGGTGCGGCTCGGCGGTCTTGGCGATCAGCGCGACGTTGGCGCCGTCCTGAGCGGCGCGCAGCGCGATCGCCAGGCCGATTCCCCGGCTCGCGCCGGAGATGAACATCGTCTTGCCGCTCAGGCTCACGCGGCGAAGCCTCGCAGATCGCAACCCACCGGCGCTCCTCGTCAGGGGCGCAGCAGTCGTGCCGAGGGCACGCGTCCGTTGCGAATCGTCAGCTCGACCCGCTCACGTCGTCGTCCCTGCGCGACGGTGATCAGGAGCCGGTCACCGGCGGTGTACTGACGTCCGCCGAGGGAGCGCAGCAGCGTGCGCACGCCACGGCCCCGGGCGGTGTGCGGGCGCAGCCGCGGGCAGTGACGGCCGCGACAGCTGACGGTGATGCTCGCCCGGCGCGGCAGGCCCCGGACCGCGATCGAGCGCATCGTCGTGTGAGTGCCCGTCCAGCGCCAGCTGATCACGAACTGCGCGCGGATCCGGCCGTGGCCGCGCGGGGTGATCTGTGGGTTGGCGGTGCTGATCGTCTGATCGAAGACGGTGGAGGCGTTCCTGGCCGCGTCGGTCACCGTGACCGACAGCTCGTGCCCTCCGTCCGGCTGCCCGGCGGTCGGCACCGGGATGTCGACGTTCTCGGTCTGCAGGCAGGGCTGCTGCCAGTCGAACATGAGCGCCCCTGAGCTGGGATCGGTCCCGACCGGGACGCACTTGCCGGCGTTGTTGTCCGGGGTTGCGGCGTAGACGGGGAAGCCGTCGATTGCCGCCGTGACCCGGTAGACCCCCGGCCCGCCGGGATCGGTGGCGGTGAAGATGAGATGCGCCAGCCCGCGCGCCTTGGGCTGCAGAGCGCCCCCGCTGAAGCCGCCGCTGGCGCCCGGCGAGACCGAGCTGGACAACAGCAGGTCGGCACTGGAGATCTGCGCCAGCGCCCAGCTCGCGTAGTTGGCGTTGTTGTCGCAGTTGCTGCCGCTGCCGCTGCAACTGACCAGGGCGTGCAGCGTGCCACCGCGGTTGGCGGGCAGCGTCACCGGGCCCGAATAGTCCAGCGGGCTGCCGCTGCCGTGGTTGCAAACCACGACGTAGGCCACGCACTGAAAGAAAGTGTCGCTGCCCGAGGTCGTCGGCTCGCTCAGCGCGGCGGTGGTCACCGCGCTCAGCTGCCCGTTGGTGGTGCCGTACCCGCCCGCGTACAGGTGGACCTGCATCCGACCCCCGGCCAGCGTCGAACCGCTCGGCGGCGTGTAGGTCAAAGCCTGCTCGTCGCCCACCGGCGCGGTCGCAAGCTCAGACAGGCCGGCGGCCAGCGGCGAGCTCGCGGTGCAGCCGGACTGGGCGTAGCCCCCCGGGCGGGGCGCTCCGATCGGTCCCCCGCTCCAGCCCTCGCTCGGCGCGGTCGAGCCGTCCGGGTTGGCGCACGACACCTGCATCCAGGTGCCGGCACGGGCGCTGGACACCATCGCCGCGCTGGCCAGGACCGCAAGCAGGATCGCGACCGCCAA
>JAABUZ0100007733.1_pt1 | contig 12856 bp, 8 predicted proteins | sample 5562091 | NCBI WGS metagenome assembly JAABUZ01 (sample SAMN12813069, study PRJNA571459) | rock metagenome | isolation source: Antarctica rocks | place: Antarctica: Victoria Land, Linnaeus Terrace sud | collected 2015-12-21 | reverse complement strand
GACCTCACCAAGCGGACGGTCCGAGAAATCGTGGGGGTCGATGAGGGCCTGTCCGGGGTGTGGTCGGCGCGGCGGGCGAGCATCGACGCCCGACGCGCCGAGTTAGCCACCGCGTTTCAGGCTGCGCAGGGGCGGGCGCCTTCCACGGTGGAAGCCCTCGCCTTGGCGCAGCAGGCCACCCTGGAAACCCGCGAAGCCAAACACGAACCCCGCTCCCATGCCGAGCAACGTCAGCAGTGGCGCACCCAAGCCGTGGACGTCCTCGGCGGTGCGCACCAGCTGGCCGCGATGCTGCGCTCTGCGGTGCCCGCCGCGCACCCGCAGGTTGCTGCCCGGGTGGATGAGCAGTGGATTGATCAGACCGCGGCAGCGGTCATCGGCACAGTGTCCGAGGCGCGGGCGACATGGCAGCCTGACCACATCCGGGCCGAGGCCGAGCGTGCCGCCCGCGCCAGTGGTCTTGCCCTGGCCGAGGTGGATAGGACGGTCGACGCGATCGTGGCTGCGGCCCTGGGCCCGGGGGTGTCGGTGGCCTTGTCCGCCCCCACCCTGATCGGCGCCACCGAACCCGCCGCGCTGCGCCGCGCTGATGGTGCGTCGGTCTACACCACGGCCCGCACCCAGCTGTACACGTCCCGTGCGGTGATGAACGCCGAGGCGCGGCTGCTCGTGGCCGCCGGGCGCACCGATGGGCGCGTGACGAGCAGCCGTGCAGTGGACATGGCCCTGCTGGAATCCACCGCGAACGGTGTCGAGCTGAACCCCGGTCAGCTCACCCTGGTCCGCGAACTGGCCACCTCCGGTGCCCGAGTGCAGGTGGCTTTGGCCCCGGCCGGGACCGGGAAGACCACCGCGATGAGTGCGCTGGCCCGGGCCTGGGCCGAGGACGGTGGTCACGTGATCGGGCTGGCCCCCACCGCCGCGGCCGCCGCGGTGCTGGCCGAAGACTTGCATGCCCCCACCGACACGGTGGACAAGCTCGTCCACGTCCTCCACGAACTAGGCGACCCCGCTAGAGCCGACGCCCCGGTACGGGTGCCGCAATGGGTCGCCGACATCGGCCGGGAAACGTTACTGATCGTGGATGAAGCGGCGATATCGGGGACACCGAACCTCGATACCGCCGTGGCTTATGTGCTCGGGTGTGGGGGCAGTGTCCGTCTCGTCGGCGACACCCAGCAACTGGCCTCAGTCAGTGCAGGCGGGGTGGTCCGCGACATCGCCGCGACCGTCGGCGCGGTCACCCTCACCGAGATCATGCGGTTCACCGACCCGGCCGAGGGGGCGGCGTCGTTGGCCATCCGGGCCGGGGACCCGGCCGGGATCGGCTTCTACATCGACAACAACCGGGTCCGGGTTGGTGACCCCGCGACTGTCTTGGACCAGGCCTACGCCGGGTGGGCCGCCGATCGGGCGGCCGGACTCGACACGGTGATGCTGGCTCCCACCAAGGAGACCGTCACCGCGCTGAACGACCGGGCCCGCACCGACCGCCTCGCCGCTCAGGACGCTCCGATCGGGCGCGAAGTCACCTTGCGCACCGGGTCGAAAGCCAGCTGTGGGGACCTGATCACGACCCGGCGCAACGACCGCCGTCTGGTCCTCACCCGCAACGACTGGGTGCGCAACGGGGACCGGTGGAGGGTTCGCGGTGTCAGTGTGGACGGGGCCGTGTCCGCCCAGCATGTGGGTACGAACCGGATCATCACCCTGCCCGCCGACTACGTCGGCGCCCAGGTCGAGCTGGGGTATGCCCGCACCGTGCATGCCGCCCAGGGATTGACCGCCGACACCGCGCACAGCGTGGCCACCGGTGCGGAGTCCCGGCAACTGCTGTATGTCGCGATGACCCGCGGTCGCCACGCCAACCACCTGTACGTGCAGACCGTGGGTGAGGGCGACCCGCACAGTGTCATCACCCCCGACACGGTCACACCGCCCACAGCGGTGGACCTGCTGGCCCGCATCGTCGGCTACGACGGGGCGCAACGCTCCGCGCACACCACCGCCCGCGACCTCGCCGACCCCGTGGGCACACTCGCCCACGCCGCCGGGGCGTACGAGGATGCCGTCGGGGTGGCCGCGGAAACCCTCGCCGGGCCCAATGTCCTGAGCTCCATCGACGCAGCCGCCGAACAGGTACGGCCACACCTGACCGAAACGGCGGCGTATCCGAGGTTGCGGGCACATCTGGCGATCATCAGCCTCACCGGCCGCGACCCCGCCACCGCCCTCCACTCGGCAGCCCAGGTTCGGGAGCTGGGCAGCGCCGAGGATGTCGCGGCAGTGCTGGACTGGCGACTGGACACCACCGGTCGCCACTCCGGGAGCACCGGTCCCCTGCCCTGGCTTCCCGGGCTGCCTGCACCGCTCGCCGAGCACCCCGAGTGGGGTCCCTACCTGGTCGCCCGACAGCAGGCGGTGACCGACACCGCCGCCGCGGTGGGGGCCCAAGCCCGACAGTTCACCCCCACCTCGGCGCCGCGGTGGGCGCGGTCGTTGGTCGGGGAGAACCCCACCCTGCTCGCCGACCTGGCGGTGTGGCGGGCCGCGAGGGGGGTCGACCCGGCGGATCGGCGCCCCACCGGACCCGAGACCCTGCCGATCGCTGCCCGCCGTCACCAACACCAGCTCGACACCCAAGTGGCCGAGGTGCTCGGCGACCCCCACGCCGCAGCGCAACGTTGGACACCGCTGGCGAACAGCATCGACGAGCGGCTCGTCAGCGACCCCTACTGGCCGGTGCTCGCCGACCGGCTCGCTGCTGCGGACCGCGCCGGGATCGACATCACCCGCCTCGCCGTGACCGCCACCCGCGACCGGCCGCTTCCCGACGAGCTACCCGCCGCCGCCCTGTGGTGGCGCCTGAACCAGCACCTGGCCCCCTCCGTGCTCGACGCCGCCGCGACCAGCAACGCCCCGCAAACCCTGTGCCCGAACTGGACCCCCGCGCTCAGTGAGCTGCTCGGTGACACCGTGGCGCAGCGGGTCCTGGCCGACCCCGGGTGGCCGGGACTCGTCACCGCCGTCACCCGCGCTACCCACGCCGGGTGGGAACCCGCCCAGGTGCTGGGCACCGCGCACGAGTTGCTGCTCGCCACCCTGGACGAGGACATTGTGCTGCGCCCCGCCGAGATCGCCCCAGCCCTGGTGTTCCGGGTGCACGCCCTCCTCGAGCACGCCCGCGACCTGTCCGCCCCGCCGCCGGCCGAGGAGGCATCGGGGGCGGTCCTGGACGAAGCGCCGGGCGACCCCGAAGCCGAGGAGGCGGCCGCCGCCCGCGCCGACCATGCCGCTCCCGCATTTGCGGGGGCCAATGTGGACACCGTCGTGGTCGGAGTAGGCGTCGAGCCCGGCACCGACGACGACTACCTCGCCGCCGTGGCCGCCGCCGAACCCACCGACGACTTTGACACGGACGGATACCCCGAGGTGGCGGGTGACTGGGACGGGGCGCTGCTCACGGAGTTGCCCGACACCGATTTGGACCCGGCGGAGCAGGTCGAGGCCATCACCACCGACCTGGCTGCCGCACGCGACCGACTGCGCCAGGCCCGCCAGCAGCTGTTCGACGGCACGTCACCGCATGTGCAGGCCAGCATGCCCACCATCGCCGCGATGCGCCAACGCGCCGATGACCTCAGACCCGCCGCCGTGGCTGACGCCGACGCCCACCAGGCGTGGATCGAAGCCGACCACACCGTGGAAACCACCGAGAACACCGCCGCCCAGTTGGGGCGTGAGCTGCATGCCGCGCGCACCGCGGGGCAGGACGGCCGGATTGACGAGCTGAAACCCCTGCACGGGCTCGCCTCCAACCGGGTGGGCTACGCCCGCAGTGAGGCAGCCGCCCGACGCACCGACTACGACACCGCCCATGCCGCCCTCGTGCAACAAGCGGGTCCCGCCGGTATCACCACCGGTCAGGACGCGGAGTTCGCCCGGATCGCGGCCACCGACCTCGACCTCGCCGCCCTCACCCTGCACCGAGACCGGGTCCGAGTCCTGGTAGGTGCCCTGCTGCGGGCCGAAACCCACGCCGCCCGCGACCACATCCTCAGCCAACCCGCGTTGCTCGCCACCGACGCACGGGAGCAGCGAGGCGAGGAGGCACTGTCCCGCAGCGAGCAGCGCGACAGCCGTGTGCATCCCACCACACCGTCTGAGCAGGCAGCACAACACCAGGACGCCACTGCGGTCTCCGATGAGCAGCTTATGGGGTGGCGAACGGTGCTGGGGCCACGACCCGACGACCCGGCACAGGCCCGGCAGTGGGACTTCACGGTGTCGGTGGTGGGCGCTTACCGCTCCGCCTATCACATCGCCAGCACCGACCCCACGACTCCGCTGGGTCCACCGCCGACCCCAGGCAGCGAGCAAGCATTCGCCTACCGGGCTACCGATCGAGAGTGGAGAGCAATGACCACGAGCGACATACAGAACAGTCCTCACCGCGGTGATGTCGACTCCGAGATCCAACGCCAACTCGACCGCCTCCAGGAGCGAACTGCCGTCCGCGCAGCGGACAAGGAGCGCGCCGCCCACACCGAGAAAGAGGGCCACGCTGAGCGGATCACCCAAGACGGCATCACCGACGAGCGCGGCTTCGGCTACGGCACCGGCTACACCGACCGACACCAGGGCGAAGGACACGGCTCCCATCTGGGCTATTGAAAACCTGTTGCACGGTGTGGACGGCACAACCCTCGCGAGAGTGATGACAACAGCAGTCCCCGTTCGTGGGTTACCAGGTTTGTCGGGGGTGCCGTTCACTGTGCGGGTGGCGGCGTGAGCGCCCATCCCAGAGTTTGGGTTCGGGCCGAGGACAAGCTCGTCCCAGGGATCCGGTTCGGCGCGGCGCGGTGGGGTAATGGATCAGGCAGCGTTGCCTCTGTCGATCCGATCCAAGTAGTCGATGCGAGCCTTGACCTGGCCGGTCGCCTTCTTGAGTGCCTCGCGGAGGTCTTGGCGCGTCGCTTGGACCTTTCGCTCATGCTTGCTGATCTCCGGGCCGACACCACTCCTTGCCGTCTCTACACTGACCTGATAGCGCCCTGGACACTCGATAACACGATGCGGTAGTTTTCCACCCCCCAAATACCGCGGCTGCCGTGTACATGACCTCGGACGCAAACCCTCGGTTAGTCATTCGACTACAAACGCGAAGGAAGTCGTCGTAGGCCGTCTTAAGTCCAGATCCAGCAGACATAGCCACGTCGCCACCCCACCGAAGCTCGGACTCCAGCGCGTTTAGCTCCTGCTTCAATCTGCCCAGAAGGTCGCACTTTATCGTTCAGCTGGCGCTGTACTTGGCGGCCTGGCTCGGCCTCAATGCGCCTGCGGTTATCGAGGTTGAACCCCAGGTTGACGAACATGCCCACAAGCGCCACGACCACGCCCCACGCCACCGAACTCATACCGACGAGTATGGCAGTGGGTACCCACAGAGACCGGCTCACACGGACTCGGGCAACGTGGTTCCGATCCGACGCGTACGGGGTAGTCCCGGTGGCCTTCACCCCGGTTGCAATCGGCGCACAGACTCGGCAAGTTGTCGAGCCTGGTCTTGCCGCCCCGGGAGAAGGCAAGGACATGATCGACATGGAGCTGGCACGTCAGGTCCGTGGCTGGCGACCGACCACAGATGACGCAGCGGAACCGGTCACGCTTCAAGACCTGATGGCGCATGCCCATGGCGGTGGTGCACTGGTCTTCTTGGCGAGGCTTGGCAGCGGTTGGCGCAGTCGTTGCTGCCGCGGACGCTTCGACCACGCCAACCGATATGTCGCTGTTCACGCGGTCTACGAACGCCTGCACCGCCCTACCCCATGATCCGAACTTCGCGGCATAGCCGCTGTTGATGATGCGTGAGGGGGGAGACTCGCTCGGCGCCGCGAACACAGGGGAAGTCCATGAAGTCAACGGTTGTGTACCCGGACGGGTCGGTGCGGTGCCCGAAGTGCGGGGCGTCGGTGCTGGGGGCGGCGTCCAAGCGGTCCGTGAAGGGCAAGGTGCTTGGGGGCGCCGTGCTGGCCCCTAAGCGGATCAAGTGCTCGGGTGTGGGGAGATGTTGAAGCGTGGCAACGGCGCGCCGGTGGGCCGGGCAAGCGCCGCGTTGCTGACCGGGGGGCTCAGCGCGGTGGTCAAGGCGGGGGCAGCTGACCCCAAGCCGGAGACGCCGAAGCCGCAGAAGAAACAACCCCAAACGTTAGGCGAGGCACGCGCCGAGTTCGCCGCCGTCCGTGAAGCTGGCCGAGAGCAGCGCGAACAACGGAAGGCCGAGCGCCGACCGAAAGCAAGAGAAGGCCACAGCCAAGGCCGAGAAGCAGGCAGCGAGGGACGCTGCCAAGGCGCAGAAACGGCCCCCGCCACCCCCGCCCCCGCCGGGCATGCAACTGGGACGAGCAGGCGCAGCGGTGGGCCAGGTGGAACGCCTAGACAGGCAAGTGGGAGTGGGCCGAACCGGCCCGACCCGAAGGGGCGCAGTAGTGAAGGCGCGGGTGTTCCAGGCCGTAGCAGTAGCGGCGCTGCTGCTAACGGCGGCGGGCTGCGACAGCTCGACGCCGCCGCCGCCCCCGAGTACAACGACTACCACGACCAGCCAGACAACGACCCCGCCGACCACCACCAGTTCGGCGCCCCCGACAACCACAACGACCGTTGCGCCCACCACCACGGAACCGACGACAACCCCGCCACCGACCACGACCGAGGCGCCGCTAGCCACCAGGGCGCCGGTCACTACCAGGGCCCCGGTCACTACCACTCTGGGGGCGGTGCTCAAGGGTCGGTGTACTACCCCAATTGCGCGGCCGCCAGAGCCGCTGGGGTTGCCCCGATGCAGCGGGGCGACCCCGGTTACTCGACGAAGCTCGACCGCGACCGCGACGGCGACGGCATCGCTTGCGAGAAATGACGCCCGTCCCGGCCGGTGCTCGTGTCGTTCTGACCCGCTGACCAACGGAACCTTCGCTCGAACACCATACGAGCCGGAACGCATGTGCAGCACCCCGCTAGGTTCTACGAGTCGGCGGGCTTCCCGCTCGCCGCCGCGGTGGGGCACAGTGGCCGCCATGGGTCACCCAAGCGACGACGATTTGATCAAATACAGCGCATCTATGGAGCAGATAAAGACTAGATTTGCGGCCGCAGAACGATTCCTCGACGCAGGCGTGGTTTACCCGAATGTCGAGTCTGCGGCCTTGCAAGTACGTCTGGCGCTTGAGACGCTAATGCTGAGTGCCCTGCTGCCGAACCGCGACGCCGTTGAGTCAGTTGCCGCCAACTATGCCAAGCACAAACACGACCGCATCATGAAGATTATGCGGAGAGTCAACCCGAACTTCTGGCCGAAGCCCTCAACGCAGCACTATGTCGCCCCCGGCGAGTGGAGACTTGATGACTTCACGGGCGACTTCCTTCGCGAGGACGAATACAGCCAGGCTTGGGGTCGGCTCAGCGCCTGGTGCCACGCCACTAATCCATTAGAACCGCTTCGAGATCTAGCAGGTGGCGCCGAAATGATTGCACAGACGATGAAGAGAACGATTAACCTACTGAACCATCACAACCGCGTGTTGACCGATCCGCGCTACCAAGTCGTATGTGTTATGCACTCCAAGCAAGATGGCCGGGTCCACACGAGCGAGTTAGAAGCTATAGGCGATGCATAAAAGTTTCCCGATACTCACTCGCTTCTCCCTGACATTCGTTCCGTGTCTGGAGAGAAGGCCGCGACGGGGACACCCATCCGCAAACTTGTGCATGTTGGTGAGTGAGATGTTCTGCTCGCCACGCTCGACTGCGCCTGCGTAGGTTCGGCGCACCCCAGCGGCGTGGGCCAGCTGCTATCAACGCCCAGTGCACCGACCCGGCCATCGTCACCGCCATCTAGTCCGCGCTGGGCGCACTGGGCTTTCACGGGGTTGCTGTGGTCATCGCTGCACTTCCGGGCTTGCCTCGGCGCTGACTCCCCGGTCTGATGGGTGGCCATCGGCCTGAAACGCGACGGCCAGATCCATCTCGACGAGATCGCCCGGCTACTCGGTGTGCCCGAGCCCGAGGCGCGGGAGGCGATGGGGCCGCTGGTCTATGACGACACGAGCACCGTGCAGCTGATTAGCTGCGCGGACCATCGTTGCTCATGTGCCATGCGATCAGTTCCTTGTCCTACTGTGCCGCCACCGCGGGTGCGATGGGCACTGCCAGCTCCGGCACGTCGATGGAACCCGGTCTAGAGGGATGAAGTGTCCGCGGCGGGGAGACTCGACCCGGCCGGCACGGATTCGATGGCCGCGACAGGAGCTGCTGGTGGGACTGCTCGGCCACGGTGCGCTCGGCCACGGTGGGCTCGGCGACGGTGCGCGCGGCGAGGAGCGGCTCGCGGTAGGCCCCGAGATGGACAAAGCCGCGGGGGGACACTGATGCTGGTCGGGGTACTGCGAGGCGTCGCGTCATGCGGCGGCCCAGGCTGGGGGAGTGCGGCGGGTACCGCATCCGGTGACCGCGTGCGGACTACAGGCCCGAAGGTCGGCGCCTCGAGCGGGTGTTTCCGTAGCCGGAGTACCCAGCACGGCGGAAGTGGAGTTGGCAGCGGGCTCGCCTGACCGCTGCATGAACGCTGCGAGTTCCGCGTAGGCCCGGTGACGGACGGGTTCGCTAGGCAGGGCCACGGCGGGTATCCAGACACACGGTGGGGTCACCGCAACGGCTGTCCTGGGGTCGCGCCGTTCGTTGTCACTTCGATGAGCCATCGGTCGCCTCCATTTCCGGGGATATGTAACTACGTACGAGCGGCCCCGGTTTTAGCCATCGTGGAGGCGAATTAGTTTGCGAGTGCCGACAGCCCCGGTCAGGTCAGGGGTGTTGCGGCGAAGCTCATCCTGGCTGTCTGGCAGTCTCAGGCGTTCTTCGACAAGCTGAATTGTTGCCGGTCGGCGGTTGAATGAGCAGCCGAACAGCGCGGGTCGGGGACCCGGATGTGGTCGGCGTGGTCGACGGTCGAAGCTCACGAAACCAGCCGTACCTCGACGCAATCTCGTTTCCGGTTGTTGGCCAGCACGCAGGGTTATCGGCGACGACTGGGCGTCGGGGGTCGGCACTGCATTTGGACTGTGGGCACGCGCCGAGACGGTGGCGCCGTCGACCACCTTGTCCAGGCTCTAATCAATGCGGGCAGTCGCATTGATCCAGTGATCGCCGAGCGGGCTCAGAGGATCGTGGGACCCATCGCCATCGCGTTGCCGCGAGGAACAGGATGGCCAAAGCTGATGCCATCGCAGGAAGGAATGACGAACGTTTCACCACTGCCGAGTGAGGTGGTGAAAGGGTTGTTCAGGCACCGTTTCACCCGCAGGTCAGCGAGGTGAAACGTTCCTGGCGCCGCGCCACGGGGGCGGTAGCGTTTGGTCTGACTTATACGAGGTTGCGGGGGTTGGGGAAGCCGAGGCTGGTGTAGCCGGGGGCGCGGTGGGTGAGGGAGGAGGCGAGCACCCCGGTCAGGATGTCGTGGTAGTCGTGGACCTCGGCGGTGGTTTTGCCGGGGTAGGGCCGCAGGATGCGTCCGGCGTATTGGACGAGTCGGCCTTTGAAGGCGATGGGGGCGGCGAGGAAAAGGGTGTCCAACGCGGGGCAGTCGAAGCCTTCGCCGATGTAGGGGCCGGTGGCGACGACGAGCAACGGTCCCGCGGCGCCGGGCTGGAGCCGGGTGAGGGCAGCGGTGCGGGCTTTGGCTCCCATCCCGCCGCGCAGGACGACCGGGTCGTGTCCGCGGTCGCGCAGGGTGTCGGCGAGCCGGTCGAGGTGGGTGGTCCACTGGGTGAGGACGAGGCAGTGCCGCCCTAGTTCGAGCGCGGCATGCACGTCGTCGCACACTTGCCGGGTGCGGGCGGCGTTGGCCGCGAGGTCGCGGTAGATGGCGGCGATGCCGCCGGGAGCTGAGGGGTTGGCGTCGCCGGTGTACCGGTAGGCGGTCGGATGCACGTGCAGGACGGGTTGTGGGGGCGGCGCCTGGTCGGCGCGGGTCGGCAGCGTGCCAGGCACAGCGGTGGTCATGGTGTGCCGTATCGGTCCGAGTTGCAGTCCGATGAGCTCGTCGAGTTGGTCGCGCCGGTAGGGGGTCGCGGTGAGCCCGAGCCAGCGGCGGGCAGGAATCTGTTTGACGGCGTGCTCGAACCCCGCCGCGGGAATGTGGTGGCATTCGTCGACGACGACGAGGCCGTAACTCGCGGTCAGCGTAGGGACGTCGTCGCGGCGGGCGAGGGTTTGCAGCATCGCCACGTCGATGGTGCCGTGGATTTTCGTGCGACCGCCGCCGAGCTGGCCGGGTGTGATGGCGAGGAGTTCTCGAATCCGGGTGCGCCATTGGTCGGCCAGTGCCTTACGGTCCACGAGCACCAGGGTGGACACGGCGTGGGTGGCGATCAGCGCGCAGGCGATCACGGTCTTGCCTGCCCCGGGTGGGGCGACGAGCACCCCGAGGTCATGTCCGGTGAGTGCCTCGTGCGCGCCCTGCTGGTCGGCGTCGAGAACCGCTTGGAATCCGAAGTCTTGGGGTGCACCGACAGCCCGTTCGTCGAGGATTCGCAGGGCACTGCCGGCTTGGGTGACGGTGGTGGTGAGGGTGTCGATCAGGCCGCGGGGAAGCACGAGGCTGCCGTCGGGAGTCTCGTCGTAGCTGCGCAGGAAGCGGGGCACGTTCCAGGTCGAGGCGCGGCGGCGTTGCCGTTCGTAGAACAGTGGATTGGGCATGGACGCGGCGTGTTTGAGGGTCGCGGCCAGCGCCGGGGTCAGGTCGGTGCCGTGCACGGTGATACCGGCCCCGAGCGTGGCGCGGATGAATGGTGGCGCTGCCGGCTGGGTGCGGCTGGAGGTCGCTTGAGTGAGGTGGTCAACGGCGGTGCCGACCCGGAGTCGGCCGAGGGCTCGGGTGGTTCGCTCGACTTCGCGGGGTGTCATCCGTCCGAGGCTGGACAGGAAGGCCCACTGGTCGGGGTGTGGTTCGAGGGTGGCGAGGTCGAGGAAGACGGTGGCACCACGCTGGCGGCAGCGGCCCTGCAGCGGGGCTGCGAGGAGGTTGCCGACCCCGGAGGTGGGCAGCACATCCTGGGAGGGAAACAGGCGGTCGTAGGAGGACAGGTCCATCCGGCCGCGCAGCGTGATCGCCTCGCGCAGCAGGCCGGTACCCAGCTCCCGCGCAGTCAGCGCCGCCACGGGGCCGGTGAAGAAGATCCAGACATGCGCGCCGATGCCGGAGCGGGAGATCTCCAACGCGGCCGGCACCCGGGCGGCGCGGGCGGCTTTGAGGTAGGCCAGGGCGTCGAGCATCGCATAGGGCCCGTCGAAGTCGGCGGCCAGCCAATGGCACCGGTCCCCGTCGAGCATCGGGTACAACCCGATGGCGCGCTCGCCAGACAGGTGCGCGGTGAGGACCTCCTCGGACAAGGGTAAGTACTCCCGCTGGGCCGCGGGCACCCCTTTGCGCCACCCGCCGCGTACCGCGGGCAGCCACCCGGCCTTGCCCGTGCGGCTGTTCTCCCACCGCACGGCGTAGACATCCGTGCGCGCCGCGAACAGCGCCCGGAAGAACGCAACCTTCACCAAGGGCGGGGAGGAGACATCGACCATGCCCGGCGTCGCATCGAACATGGCTGTCTGTGCTGGGCCGGGTGGACGGGCTTCGCCGGGCGTCAGCGTCAACAACGTCAGCAACCGGGCGTTCTCACGGCGCAGCTGTGTGACCTGACCGCGGAGCTCGGCGAGCTCGGCGGCGAGCTGCGACGAATCGTGCGACTCGTCGTCGCTGGCTGCGCGCATACTCAGACGGTAAGCGGCTCAGGCCGCGCACCGAGCGAACTCTGCCGAGACGTCAACACCACAATATATTCGCGGCTGCTCACATACTCAGCACATGCTGGTGACATCGAGCGTGTCGCGCACGGTGTGTATCGGTTGAGCAGGTTTCCGATGCACCGCTGTGGTGAGGCGATCGCGGCGACGCTGTGGGCGGGGCCGGGCAGTGTGGTGAGTCATGAAAGCGCGCTCGCGGTCTACGGGCTGGGCCCCGCGATGCCCACTGTCGTTCACCTGATTGTGCCGCACCGGTTCCGGGGCACCCGGCCCGGCGTCGTGGTCCATGTTGCGCCGCTCACCGCGGGTGAGGTGGCGGTGTGGGATGACGTGCCGGTCACCGCGGTGGTGCGCACCCTGACCGACGTCGCGGCCGAGAGTGACCCGGCGCTCGCCGTCGAGGCCGCGCGCGACGCGATTCGCGAGGGCTTGACCACACCTGCCCAGATCGCAGCCTTCCTGCCTAGGCGCCCGGACGTGGCCCGGCTGGGCGAGCTGCTGGACGCCGACAACGCAACCACCTCACGGTGAGCGCCCGCTACGGGCAGCCGCATGCGCTGCGGCGGGCGCTGGAGGACCGGCTCAAAGCCCAATCTCGCGCCAGCCGCCTCCCGCAGGACCGGTTACGCAAAGAAGCGGCATACGAGTGCTGGCCGACACCTTAATGGCTGCTGAGCCGCTTTCGGGTCGACGTAGGTGGCAGTGACAACGGCGGCCGTGATCTCATCGAGCCACTTGCTGCGGTGACCTTCAGCGGGAATTGCTCGGTGGGTTCCCTTCCGGCGGCGTCGCGGTAGCGAGCCCGCCACTGACCGTTAGAGCGCATTTGGATGCTGGCCATGGGAATTCGATTCACGGACGGATGCGCCGATCACGCCATGAAAGGGGTGGGAGGGGTCCAGTAGCAGAGAAACGTACGCAGTCAGCTGATCGAGCGGGAGCGCATGGACCAGCGCAGCGAGCTGGGAGAGAGAGTGCTCCTCAGTCAAGATCGCTGAGGCCTCGGAGT